>Ga0210138_1000288_pt1 | contig 11696 bp, 12 predicted proteins | sample Browns_ThreeSqC__FD_184850 | JGI IMG/M metagenome (GOLD analysis project Ga0210138, IMG submission 184850) | Wetland microbial communities from the San Francisco Bay, California, USA, that impact long-term carbon sequestration -... | ecosystem: Environmental > Aquatic > Marine > Wetlands ... | reverse complement strand
GGACGCCGTACATTCTTTGCCGCGAGGAAATCATGATCCATGGGTCACCGCTGATGGGGAGAGTCCGAATTGGTTGACCAGCAGACGCGCACGCCGGCGATGTACTCGGATGTCGCCCAGGTGCTGATCACCGAGGAGCAGATCCGTGCCAAGGTGCGTGAGCTGGGCGCGCTGATCAGCGCCGACTATGCCGAGACATCGGTCACGCTGGTCAGCGTCCTCAAGGGGTCGCTGCCCTTCATGGCGGACCTGATGCGCTCGATCGCGATCCCCGTCCAGATAGACCTGATGGAGGTCAGCTCGTACGGCGGCGCGACCACGGAGACGTCCGGACTGGTCCGAATCCTGAAAGACCTGTCGTCCTCGATCTCCGGCCGGGACGTGCTCATCGTCGAGGACATCATCGACACCGGCCTGACGCTCAACTACCTGTTGCGCTACCTGCGCGAGAAGGGCCCGGCATCGCTCCGCATCTGCTGCCTGCTGGACAAGCCCGCGCGACGGTTGACGGAGATCGACATCGAGTACGTGGGCTTCACCATCCCGGACCGATTCGTCGTTGGCTACGGGCTGGACTACGGCGAGCGCTACCGCAATCTGCCCTACGTGGGAGTCCTGCGGCCATCGGTCTACGGGCTCAACAGCCCAGAGGGATAGCCGGGTGGACGACACCCGTCCGCGGCGCTTCCGCGTCCCGATCCTGGTGGGGAGCATGCTCATGGTTGTTGCCGGCTTCCTGCCGTGGTGGCGTGCCGGTGGCGAGTTCGTGAGCGGGGTCCAGCTCCCACCGACGAGCGGGATCGGCCTGGAGGGGCCGGGGCTGGTGATCTTCGCCGCCGCCATCCTTGCCCTCGCCCTGCTGGACATTGGTTTCGTGCGCGGCCGGTGGGGCTTCGCCCTCGATGCGCCGGCGATCTACCTTCTCCTCGGGTTGGCCGCTGCGGCCGCGCTTGTCTGGCGGGGCTGGGAGCTGTGGTCGGTCTCCTACCTCCCGTTGCCCCAGTCGTCACCGGGGCTGATCCTCGCCATTGTCGGCGTCGGCCTGTTCCTGTACGGGGCCGGAACCGGGCTGGGGACGCGCCGCACGTTCTGAAGGCGGACGCGCTGTCGGTCCTAGCGGGGGAGGACGAGCGGGCTCAGCACGATCCAGCCCACGATCACCACGACGAGCACGCCGACCAGCAGGAGCATGGGTCGCAGGTCAGGCCGATAGGGCTGCTTCGTCATCGGTCGTCCAGATGCCGGGCGGGATTCCAGCCCGGGCGGTCCTAGATCTCGCCGAGGTAGGCCTGGCGGACCTGCTGGTTGGCGGCCAGGTTCGCGGCCGTGTCCGACAGGATGATCTGCCCGGTCTGGAGGACGTAGCCACGGTGGGCCACGTTCAGCGCCATCTGGGCGTTCTGCTCCACGAGGAGGACCGTCGTCCCGTCGGCGTTGATGTCATGGATGATCTGGAAGATCTGCTCGGTCAGGATCGGTGACAGTCCCATCGATGGTTCGTCGAGGAGGAGGACCGATGGGCGCGCCATGAGCGCGCGCCCGATGGCGAGCATCTGCTGCTCGCCGCCCGACAGGGTGCCGGCCTTCTGGTTGCGCCGCTCCTTGAGCCGCGGGAAGTGCTGGTTCACGCGTTCGATGTCCTCGTCCAGCGGGCCCTTGCGACTGAAGGCTCCCATGAGCAGGTTCTCGTAGACCGACATGCGGGCGAAGACGCCGCGGCCCTCGGGCGCCTGGGCGATGCCCTGCTGCACGATCTCGTGCGCCTTGCGCGCCTGGATCTCCTCCCCGCGGAAGCGCACCGTCCCCTTCCGGGCAGGGGCGATGCCGCTGATCGTGCGGAGGGTGGTGGACTTGCCCGCGCCGTTGGAACCGATGAGGGTCACGATCTCGCCCTCGTCCACGACGAGTGACACGCCCTTGAGGGCGTGGATGTTGCCGTAGAAGGTATGGACGTCGTCCAGCTCCAGGAGATGGGCCATCACGCGGTCGCCTGCTTGCCGAGGTAGGCCTCGATCACCCGTGGGTTGGCCCGGATCTCGGCCGGCGTTCCCTCGGCGATCTTCTCGCCATAGTCGAGGACGGTGATCCGTTCGCTGACCCCCATCACCACCTTCATGTCGTGCTCGATGAGCAGGACGGTGAGGTCAAGATCGCGGCGCAACTGGCCGATGAACTCGGTCATCTGCCGGGTCTCGCCGGGGTTCATGCCGGCCGTCGGCTCGTCAAGCAGCAACAGCTTGGGGTCGCTGGCCAGCGCACGCGCCACCTCAAGCCGCCGCTGGTCCCCGTACGGCAGGTTCTTGGCCAGGACGTCGGCCATCGAACGCCGCAGCCCCACGATCTCCAGCAGCTCGTACGAGCGCTTCTCGATCGCCGCTTCCTCGCGACGAACGGACGGGAGCTGAAAGACGGCCGCGTACCACTGACCCTTGGTCCGGACGTGCTGTCCCACCGAGACGTTGGTAAGGGCAGTGAGATCCCGGAACAGGCGAATGTTCTGGTAGGTCCGGGCAACGCCCAGCTCGGCCACTTCGTGGGGCGCCATGTCGCTGATGTCGATGTTCTCGAAGGCGATCGTCCCCTCGGTGGGGTGATAGACGCCGCTCAGCTGGTTGAAGAACGTGGTCTTGCCGGCGCCGTTGGGTCCGATGATCGACACGATCGAGTGGCGCGGGATCTCGAAATCGATCTCGCGGTTGGCGACAAGGCCCTCGAACTGCTTCGTGACCTTGACGGCTCGCAGGATGAGGTCGGCCTTGCCATCCACCGCCTTCTCCGGCGCCGCGCGTTCCGCCGCGGCCATGGACTCGTCCGTCACGACGCTTGGCTTGGCGCCGCCGTGCGGGCCACCTCTTCGGCTTCCTCGGCCTCGTGGAGCTCGCGCCGCCGGCCCACGTCTGGGAGCAAGCCTTCAGGTCGGAGGATCATGACCACGACAAGGACCGCTCCGTAGACGAGCAGCTTGAACTCGGCGAACTCGCGCAGCATCTCCGGAAGGCCGATCAGCACCAACGCGCCCACCACCACGCCGGGAATGCTGCCCATGCCACCGAGCACCACGACCGCCAGGGTGGTGATCGACACCTGGAGGACGAAGCTTCCCGGGAAGACCGATTCCAGGTGGGTGGCGAACACTGCCCCGCCCAGGCTGCCGATCGATGCGCCCAGGGCGAAGGCGAGCAGCTTGAAGTTGGTCGTGTTGACGCCAGTGGCCTGGGCCACGTCTTCATCCTCGCGCATGGCGTTCCATGCGCGACCGACGCGAGCGTATTTCAGGCGATACGCGAAGTAGGCGCCGGCGGCGCACAGGGCGAGAAGCGGGTAGAAGGTGGCCGCCGGCCCGCTGACCTCACCGATGAGAGGCAGGGTGTAGGTCCCGCTGTCGATGATGTCGGGGATGCCCGTGATGCCCTGCACGCCGCCGAGCCACGGTGCGAGCGCATCCGACAGGAAGAGGAGGCGCGCGATCTCGCCGAAGCCCAGGGTCACGATCGCCAGGTAGTCGCCCCGCAGGCGCAGCACCGGGGCGCCGATGAACAGGCCCACGATGGCGGTGCCCAGCACCACGATGGGCAACGCCACCCAGAACGACATGCCGATGCCCAGGGACGAGTTGGGCGAGGTGAGCAGCGCGGTCAGGTACGAGCCCACCGCGTAGAAGGCGACGTAGCCCAGGTCCAGGAGTCCGGCGAAGCCGACGACGATATTGAGGCCCAGGCCGAGCAGGATGTACAGGCCGACAAGAACGAGCACCTGGGTCAGGAACGGGCCCGCGATCTTCACGGGGAGCGCATAGAGGAAGGCGATCACCACGAGCGCCCATGCCCAACGGACCATCCGCTGCTGGCCCGGGTCGGCCGCGGCCATGCGTCGGTTGATCGCGGCTCGCGACGGCTTCCAGAGAACCGCGATCGCGGCACCAGCGACGAAGGCGAGGACCGCCGCGGCGACCGTGAGGCCATGGTCCTGGTACAGGAAGTTGGCAACGTTGGGGAGATCCATGTCCTGGAGGCGGGGTCGGACGAACGGCTCGGCCAGGCTCAGGATTCCCACCGCCAGGAAGCCGCCGATGATCGGTCGTCGAACGGCAGCCCGCGTCACCTCGATTGCCGCGGCGGCCAGGCCCAGGAGGCTGCAGATGGCGACGCCGAGGACCGCTCCGACGACCGGGTCCAGGCCGAACGACACAAATGAGATCAACTCTGGTGTGATCCGGATGAGGACGTCCCGAATCTGCGGCGATAGCGCGCTCGCCACCAACAGACCCGCGCCCTGGACCAGGCCAGTCACGAAGCCGGCCAGCAGCCCGGCGGTCAGCCGGGTTGGGATTCCGCCTCCAGAGCGGGCCGCGAAGTAGCCGATCCCGATGGGGGGCAGGGCCAGCATGACCCGGCCAAGGGTCAGGGAGACGTCGTCGGAGAAGACGATGACATTGCGCTCGGAGAAGGCGAGGACGATCCCGACTGCCGCCAGGTACAGCGACACGATGCCTCCGATGAGGCCGAGCCGGGCGTTGCGCCGCAGGAAGGCGATCCAGTCCGTCACTACTTGTTCTCCGGCTGGCCCAGAAGACCGGACGGGCGGAAGATCAGCACCAACACCAGGATGCTGAAGGCAATGACATCCTTCAGCTGGGTGGGCGACGGCACGCCATAGCCGCTCAGCAGGAGGGTGGGGGCCACCGACTCCATCGTCCCCAGCAGGACTCCGCCAATCATGGCCCCGATGATGTTACCGATGCCTCCCAGCACCGCGGCGGTGAACGCCTTGATGCCCGGAAGGAATCCAATCGTCCAGCTGACCTGGTTGAAGACGATGGCATACAGGACGCCAGCAGCGCCTGCCAGCAGGCCGCCGATGGCGAAGGTGGTCGCAATGACGCGGTCGACGTTGATGCCCATCAGTGCCGCGGTGTCCTTGTTCTCGGACACCGCCCGCATCGAGCGCCCGGTCTTGGTCTTCTCGACGAACCACCACAGGACGGCCATCAGGATGACCGCCGACACGATCACGATGGCGTGGCTGGGCAGGATCTCGTAGCCGAGGATCGTCCAGGGCCCCTGGAGGACGTCCAACCGCGGGTAGGCCTTGACCTGCTCGCCGTACAGGCCACGGACGCTGTTGCTGATGAAGAGCGAGGCGCCGATTGCGGTGATCAGCGGCACGAGGCGCGGGGCCCGGCGCAGTGGCCGGTAGGCGATCCGCTCCAGGAGGACCGCAACGATCATCGAGGCGAGGGCCGCCGTCGCCAACGTGAGCAGCATGCCGATCAGCGGGTTGCTGTTCAGGAAGCTGGCGCCAGTGACCGGGTCCGGCGACGCGAGCGCATCCGCCACGAAGAACGAGGTCATGGCGCCGAACATGAACACGTCCCCGTGGGCGAAGTTGATCATGAACAGGACGCCGTACACCAGCGTGTACCCCAGGGCGATCAGGGCATAGACCGACCCCTGCGCCAGTCCGAACACGACGAGGTCCAGCCACTGCCTGGGCGAGAGGGGCGCCTGCGACTCGGTGAGCGTGAGGAACACGCCCACCACAACGAACGCGAGGATCCCCAGGCCAAGTCCCAGGGAGAGGACGTCGACCACGGACAGCCGCCGACGTTTTCGCACGCAGCCTCCTCAGCGGAACTTCGAGTCTTCCCCCGGGTCATGCGATGAGCGGGTGGGCCGGAAGCCGGCCCACCCGCTCAGGTGATCTCTGTCAGGTCACCAACGAGTGATCGTTGGACCGATGACGGTTACGGACGCGTCGTGAAGATGGACTGGTAGGTGAGCTCGCCGGTCGTCGCGTCAGGCTTCAGCTGAGCGATCGACACGTACGGCGAACCGCAGTCCCCGAACTCGTCACACGTGAGGGTACCGGTGAGACCGGCGTAGTCCGTCAGGCCGGCCACGTGGTCACGCAGCGCGCCCTTCGGGATGAACAGGGTCCCGCCTTCGTCGATGGCCACGGCCTCGATCGCGTCGAAGATGATGTTCGCCGCGTCATAGGCTTGTGCGTGGTACGGGGCCAACGGCGCCGTGGTGCCTTCGAGCTCAAGCAGCTTGGGCAGGAAGTCATCGGTGTACGCCGTGCCGAAGTTGAGGTCCGGGCCGGAGAAGTACATGCCCAACGCCTGGGCAACGGTTCCAGCCGCGCCGATGAAGCCGGCGTCCTTGACGCCATCGGCGCCGATCAGGATCGTGTTCTCCAGACCGGCGACGTCGCCGACCTGGTTGACGACCAACGGCCCCTCGGGGTCGAAGATCGGCATGAAGATGACGTCAGGGGCGTTGGCCGCAATCGTGGTCAGCACCGCATGGAAGTCGGTGTCGCCAACGTTGATGGCCTGCGCGTCCTGGGACGTGCCGCCGCAGATCTCCGCGAACTGTGCCACGAAGACTTCCTGCAGCTGGAACGCGTACGGGCTGCCGTCATGGATGGTGGCCGCCGTCTGCGCATTGAGCTCGTCACATGCGAACTGCGCAACCGCCTTGCCCTGGACGTTGTCGTTGTACGCGGTCCGGAAGTACAGGTGCTCCTGACCGATGAAGGTCTCGTGATCCGGGTTCGTCAGGCCGGGGGCCGTGTTCGACGGCGAGATCATCATCAGGCCCGCGTCGTTCAGGACCGGCATGGCCGGCACCGCGGTGCGGGAGCAGGTCGTGCCGATCACGGCGACCACCTGCGGGTTGGCCACGATGGCCTGGGCAGCGGTCTGCCCGGACGTCGCGTCGCCGCAGCCGCCGTCTTCCTTCTGGATCTCGACGTCGCGGCCGGCGACCTGACCGCGGTCATTGACCGCGACCTCGATGCCGAAGTTGATGTCGTTGCCCAGGAAGGCGACGTCACCGGTGATGGCGTTCGCGCTGGCGACGACAATCGGGTCGCCCTCCGCAACTTCCACACAGCCGTACGCGTCTGCCGCACAAACATCGGCAGCCGTCTGGGTGGGTGCCGCAGATTCGCTGGCGCTTGGGCTTGAGCTAGCGCTCTGCTGACATGCCGCCAGAATCATCGCCAGCACTATGAGGCCGGCGCTCAATCGCAGAAATTTCTGCATCCAATCCTCCTCCGTTGACTTCGGGATGGCGCGCAGCGCCGCTCGCCGAAGAGTGTGCCGGGCATCATACGGGCGCCTCAGAGGGCGCGCAAGATCATTGCCCGTGCATTCATGACTAGCAGTGAAAGCTGCCGGCGGGTTCACATCAACGCCTCGTCAACCGAATCGGCGGCACCGGCGTGGTATCCTGTGCGCCTAGGCCTCCCCACGCGGAGATCTTCGATCCCTCGCCGCCGCGGAACCATCAGCGGTTCGCGAAGCGAGGGTGCCGCCCACTTGCGCCGCCGCTCCGGCATTCGCCGATGCATCGGTCGAGCGCGAAGGCAGCCGGGGCTCGCGTGGCAGCCACCAGCTATTCCAACCAAGGAGTACCGCTCTCATGAGCAAGAACGTGGCCGTCTTCGTAGACGTTGCCAACCTCTACTACGCCGCCCGCGGCCAGGATGTGGACGTGGACTATGTGGCGCTGCTGAAGCACGCCACCAAGGGACGCGACCTCATTCGCGCCTACGCGTACTCGGGCCTGGATCCCGAGAACGAAAACCAGAAGAAGTTCCTGGACTTCCTCACCAAGAACGGCTACCGCGTGGTCGCCAAGGACATCCGCAAGTTCGGGGATGGACGCGTGAAGGCCAACCTCGACATCGAGCTGGTCGTTGACCTCTTCCGCCTCGCCGACCGCATGGACGTCGCGGTGATCGTGTCCGGGGACGGCGACTTTGCCCCGGCCATCCGCGCCCTCCAGGACGTGGGCGTTCGGTGCGAGGTCATCAGCTTCAAGCCGAACACCAGCTCGGACCTGTTCGCCGTCGCGGACGAGTTCCACGACGCCATGAAGATCAGCGCCATCGGCCGGCAGAAAGACACGAAGGGCGTCGGCGCGCCGGAGATGCCGGCCAAGGAAGTCAACCCCGACGTCGGCTTCCGCGAGGCCTCGCCGTCCGTGGCCGCAGCCGCGCTGGCCGCCGCGCGGGGGAATGGCGACGACTCCGGCCGCAGCCGTGGTTCGTCCCGTGGCGCCAGTCGACGTTCCGAGCGACCAACCCGCACCCCTCGAGGCGGCACCTCGCGCACGCCCGTCGCGCCCGAGGCGGAGGCCGTGGCCGAGGCTGCCGTGTCGGATGCCGCCGGAGGCAATCGGTCGACGGTCGCTGACGAGTCGGCTTCTGACGCGGCGCGTCGGCGTCGACGGCGAGGCGGCCGGGGCCGAGGGCGCCGGGGACGGCGCGGCGGCGACCTCGAGCTCGGACCCGAGCCGACCAACGGTGAGCCGGCCGAGATTGGCTGGCAGGAGTTGGACAGTCTCGACGACCTGGACGAGCGTGGCGCTCAACCGGGAGCGAGCTCTACAGGTGAGATCGCCTTCGAGGAGGCTGATGCTGCGACGCTGGCCGAGCTAGGGCTGACTGAACAGCCCCCGATCGAGACCGCCGGACCGGCACCCGAGACTGCGACGCCCAAGCCGCGCGCACGCCGGGCGCCCCCAAAGGCCGCTACCGCAAGCACGCCGACTCGCCGACCCAAGACCGAAACGGATGCAGCGGCGGCGCCCAAGAGTCGCGGCACGTCCCGGACGACCCGGACGACCAAGGCCACCGCATCGAAGCCTGACGTGGCGGCTGGCGCTGCGGCCGAGGCGCCCAAGAAGCCCGCGCGGAAGCCCCGCGCGACCAAGACCGAAGCGGCGCCTCAGGCGTCGGCCGACGCCGCTGCGGCTGGGTCGGACGAGGGCATCTGGAAGCGCTTCACGTCCGGGCGCACTACCCGAACGCGAACCCCCGAGCCCCCCTCCGAGGCCTAGGCCTCGCTCTCGAGCCCTGACGCCTCGACGTCGGCGGTCACGCCGCCGTTCCCATTGGTCGCGGGAAGGCTGACCGGAATCCACTCGCCCGCGGCCTCGGCGGCCTCGCGTGCGCGGACCGCGATTACTTCACGCGTCTGCTGACCCGACTTGGGGGCCGTCAGGATGGCGATGACCGCGCCGCTGATGGCGCCGATCAGGATGCCCGCGAAGAACGAACCCCAATGGCGATCTTGGCGGGTCTTCAGGCCAAACTCGGACGCGGCCTCTTCGATGAGCTGACGGCCGGCCGGAACGGCCGCACCGGCCGCGCTCAATGCGAGGGTTCTCCGATTCCACATCTGGCGTAGACCGGGCCGAATCTCCTTGCGCCACATCCGAATCGACCACTTGCCGATATCACGGCTCTGGCGCTCGATCGTCTTTGCGACCTCCCGGCGCACGGGCAGCGACTCGTGCCACGCGACCGCCGCGCGCTGCGCTGCCTCTTCCGCAGCCTGGGAAATTGCGTCCGCAATTGCCTGACCGCGCTGAACGAACTCCTCGGCGGTCAAATCGCCGTCGCTAACCAACTTCTCACTCATGGTGTTCGGCATCTCTCTTCCCCTGGTCCATGTTCCTCGGATCAGTATGCCACTGGCCGGGTTCAGCCGCCTCCAGGCAGGCTGGCGCCCCGGGGGCCGCCGCGACTGGCGATCCGGTTGCCGGCCGGACGCCCGACCGTGCCCGAGCGGCCCCGCGGAGCAGGGGTCCCGCAAGCCTGACAGCCGCACACTGACCAATCGCTTACCCGTCCTATACTCGCCGCCGTGACCGTCGCCGCAGGCCCCGGATTCCAGACCCTGGGTCAACCGGTGGCCGAGCGGATGGCCCGCGGCCTGATCGGACGGAGCGATGGTCCGGCCACGATCCTGGTCCACGGTCCCCGCGGATCGGGGAAGACGATGTTCGTTGACGATCTCATCGCGTTCGCCCTGTGCGAGGCCGCCGATCCAGCGTCCAGACCGTGCAACGCGTGCTCGGGGTGCCGCCAGGCACGGGCCCGGACGCACCCGGATCTTCTCGTCGCATCGCCCGAACGATGGCGCGAGGATCGGGGCGCCGGAGACAGCATCGTGGCCGCCGCCCGGCGTTGGCTCGCGGAAGCAGCCGGATCCCCGCTTGTCGGGCGGGTGCGCGTCGTCGTCATCGAGCGAGCGGATGCAGCGAACGAGCAGATCCAGAACGCCCTCCTGAAGGGTCTCGAGGAGCCCGCGGATCGGCAGCTGTTCATCCTGGTCGCCGACGATCTCTATCGGTTGCTGCCCACGATCCGATCCCGAGCCGGGCTGGTCCGACTGGCGACCGTGTCCTCGGACGCCATTGCCGAGTACCTGGTCGAGCACGAGTCCGTGACCGACGAGCAGGCACGAACGCTCGCTCGCCTGGCCGGGGGCCGGATGGGGGAGGCGCTGGCCTTCGCCCGTGACCCGAACATCATCGACTGGCGTCGGCGGACGCAGCATGAGCTCGTTGCCCTCCTCGAGCGGGGACCCGCCGAGCGGATGGGCGCTGTCCGCGATCTCATCGATGACCGTGCACGCATGTCCCGCGGCGACGACCCGTCCGAGGACGGGGAGCCAGGGGTACGCGCCCCGACCGCCGTCCAGCGGGCCGCGGCCGCGGCCATCGTGGACCTCTGGGTCGACCTCGCCCGCGACCTCATCGTCGCGCGCAGCGGGGCACCTGACCTGGCGACGTCCGAGGAGCTCGTCTCCGACCTTGCCTCGGTCGCCCGCCGCATTGCGCCGGCTCAGCTTGCCGCTGCCGCGGCCGGTCTCGAGCGAGCGCGGGGTGCCGTGGCCGAGAACGTCAGCCCGCGGCTGGCTCTCGAGTTCGCGATGCTCGCCTGGCCCCGCCTCGCCCCTGCCGTGGCGTGAACGGACCTGAGCGGCTCACCGCCACGGTGACCGGTCGGGTCCAGGGAGTGGGATACCGATGGTGGGCGATGGAGGCGGCAACCCGGTTGGGACTCGTGGGATGGGTCCGAAACCTGGACGACGAGCAGATGGTTGAGCTCGTCGCCGAAGGCTCGTCGACGCAGCTCGATGCATTCGAAGCCATGCTGGCGCGCGGGCCTGGAGCTGCATACGTGGAACGCGTCTCCGCCAGCCGCGGACCCGCGGCAGGTGGGCTGTCCCGGTTCGAGGTCCGTCGGTGAACTGGCGCGCGGTGGGTTGTGCCGTTCTGGCCGCGGCCGTGTTCGTGGGGCTCGGGATCTGGAGCCTCCAGATGGCGCTCGGCAAGCCCGGCTGCCCGCCGGCCCTTCAGTGGGGAGACCGGGTCTACGTGTCGGCCGGTCGGCCAACTCCCAACCCCGTCGCGGGGGATGGCGAGCCCGTGCTCCTCGGCACGACCTTGATCGGCCCCCTGTCCCGCAAGGTGTACGGGCCGGAGGGAAGCGCTCCCTCGCACCAGGCGGAGGATCGTCCGAACACGATTGCCCTCGAATGCGGCGACGGCACGTTCGTCACCTACACGTTCAGCGACGTGATCCCCACCGCGGGCCCCTCGGCCGCATCACCCTAGGCGGGGCGCTTCGTCGCCGAACAGCCGCAGCGCGGTGGCCTCGGCAAATCGGTCCGTCATCCCCGACACGTAGTCCGCAACCTGGACCACGAGGCCAGCATCGGTATCGCGGTAGGTGGCGGGAAGCGCTTCCGGATGGGCCACATGGTGGTCCATGAGGCGACGGAGCAGATCGATCGCGACCCGCTGCTGAGCCTGCTGCTCGGGGCGCAGGTAGACGCGTTCGAACATGAAGTCGCGCAGCTCGTGCATGAGCCCCAGCGTGTCCTCGTCCATCTG
>Ga0210138_1000284_pt1 | contig 11811 bp, 9 predicted proteins | sample Browns_ThreeSqC__FD_184850 | JGI IMG/M metagenome (GOLD analysis project Ga0210138, IMG submission 184850) | Wetland microbial communities from the San Francisco Bay, California, USA, that impact long-term carbon sequestration -... | ecosystem: Environmental > Aquatic > Marine > Wetlands ... | reverse complement strand
CAGGGATCGGAAAAGATGCTGATCATGTCCCTGTTCGGCGTTGAGATTCCTTCGGGGCGTCTGCCCCTCGCCCTGGGGATCGTGGTGAACAACGTAGGCACCCTGGCAGCGCTCGGCAAACTGCTGCCGGCCGGAGAAGGGCTGATCGAGCGGGTGGTGACGGTTGCCGGTCCGGGTGTGGCGCGCCCAGGCGACTATCGCGTGCCGATCGGGGTCGGCGCGATCCTCCTGCTCACGGTGGGCAACCTGCGCGGGATCCGCGAGTCGGGCTCCATCTTCATGGCACCCACCTACCTGTACATCGTGGTCATCCTCGGCGTCGTGGCGTGGGGCATGTTCCGCCTGGCGAACGGCGACCTGCCGCCGTACGTGCCGTCCCCCGGCGCCGAAGTCGGGGTCCAGGCGGTGAGCCTCTTCCTCCTCCTCCGAGCGTTCTCCCAGGGCGCGGTCGCCCTCACCGGGGTGGAGGCCATCTCGGACGGAGTGCCCGCGTTCAAGGTCCCCGAGTGGAAAAACGCGCGAATCACCCTGACCTGGGCGGCGACCGTCTTCGGGATCCTGTTCCTGGGGATCGCGTTCCTGGCGTCAGCCATCGGCATCGTCCCCAACGAGCAGGAGACGGTCCTCAGCCAGCTCGTGCGCCACATCGCGGGCAACGGGTGGATCCTCGTTTTGGCGCAGGTGGCCACCGCCCTGATCCTGGTCCTGGCCGCGAACACGAGCTTCGCGGACTTCCCGCGCCTCTCGTCGTTCCTGGCCCGGGACGGCTTCCTGCCCCGGCAATTCGCCTTTCGCGGGGATCGGCTGGCGTTCACGACCGGGATCGTGTCCCTGGCTGGCCTCGCCATCTTCCTGTTGATCATGTTCAAGGCCAGCGTCGCCGGGCTGATCCCGCTCTACACCCTGGGCGTCTTCATCGCCTTTACCCTGTCGCAGACCGGCATGCTCGTCCGCTGGCGGCGAAACCGCGAGCCGGGCTGGCAGCGCGGGTTTGCCCTGAACGGACTGGGCGCGCTGACGACGGCCGTGGTGGCGATCGTGGTGGGGGCGAGCAACTTCACGTCCGGGGCCTGGGTCGTGATCGTCCTTGTGCCGATGATGATGACTCTGCTGGTCGGGGTTCGTCGCCATTACCGCTCCTTCGATAAGGCCCTGAAGGCCGACGCCACGAGCCCGCCCCCGCTGACCGTCCACGAGCCCATCGTCATCGTGCCCATTGCCCGCCTGGACCGGCCCGCGCTGGGCGCGATGGCCTTCGCCCGAATGCTGAACCCGCGCGCGACCGCCGTCCACGTGACCAACGATGCCGCCGATGCAGCGGCCCTCCGCGATCAATGGGCCGAGGTGAGCCACGGGATGGAACTGGTGGTGGTCGAGTCGCCGTACCGGGCTCTGATGGGACCGTTGCTGCGTTACATGGACGCGCTGCAATCCCAGGATCCGGACCGACCAATCGTGGTCGTCCTGTCCGAGATCGTGCCGCGCCACTGGTGGGAGAACCTGCTCCACAACCAGTCCAGCCTGCGACTGAAGCTTCGCCTGTTCGGGCGGCGGAATACGATCGTCGCCGACGTTCCCTACCACCGCGACTGAGTCCAGCATGTGACCGGAAAAGGCCCGGAACGACGCAGGGGTCCCGGTCCGCCTCTTGCGAAGCGTTCCAAGACCCCTAACCGGCCGCCTGTCGGCTCGGTTTGACCCGAACGAACTGACGCCCGCACGCCGCGTCCGACCCGGAGCCTCCGCGCTGGAGGCCGATCCAAGCGGGATCGACTGCCCTCGCGGGTTCCGAACCGAACTGCTTTAGCGGCCCCTGACTTGGAGAGCCGCCCGACGGCGTGCCCGCCGTCGAACCAGAACTGTAGGCCAGCCCAACCGGGTTTGCTACACCGCCCGAAAGCGATGTGAGCCGGTTCCCGGCTGTTGCCCCCGCGTACTTGACCTCCACCTCTGTGGTCATCCCAATCGGATGCCTGGTGGAGCCTTTCGGCTCCCCGCGGATCCGATCCGGCAGAGCTGGTGGGCCAGCCGCGCGGCGGAGCGGGTGCTTGTTTCCGCCTCCTACGCTACCAGCGCCCGGCGGAAGCCCTCCACCAACGTGTTACCGCCGGCTTCAGGTTTCCAGTCCGCCCCGCCCGACAACGGTGAAGCCATCAGGAAGGGCAGGCACCGAATATAGCAGGGGCCAAATCGGGCGCACATGCCTTTTCGCGCCAGAAATGTGGATAAGTGGTGCATCGACGCACGGCGACGCGAAATGGGTGGCGCGCCGGGCAGGATTCGAACCCGCGGCCTGGTGGTCCGAAGCCACCCGCTCTATCCACTGAGCTACCGGCGCGTCGGGCGATTGTACCGGCGGTCGTTCACCAGAGGGCCAGGCCGGTCTCCTCGTCGAAGGTTCGGATCAGCTCCACGCCGGTCAGCTCGCGAATCGTGAACTCGGATGCGAACACCGTGATCCCGCGCAGGAGGTGGCCCCCCACGCAGGCTCCGCGTTCATCGGCGAACGTTCCGTGGGCGTGGAGGAACGGCCTGCCGTCCCGCAGGCTGACGTTGCCGATGAAGCCAACGATCTCGTGGTGCGTGTCGGACGCGAGCTCGATGTACCGATGACCGGTCTGGTGGTAGTAGGCGTAGGCGGCATGGCTGACCGCACCGATGACGCCGACCCACGCGGCGGTGATGTCCCGCTCGGCGCAGATCCGCTCGATCCCGGCCACGAGGTCCGTTCCCCCCGCAAGCCGGCCCACCAGGGTGCGGCCCGGCGTGGCTTCCAGCACCAACTCGGTCATGGGTCGAACATCCGCATCGGTCAGTTCTCCTTCACTCGAAGTGCTTGAGGCTGGCCAGGACGGGGCGGTTGCCGGCGAGTCGGGCGGGATAGAGGCCCGCGATCGATGCCACGGCCAGGCCGAGGAGGATCACCGCCAGCACCATCGGCCACGGGACGACCAGGCCGGCGGCGAAGTCCCGTGGGGCGAGGGTCACCAGCAACCCGGTCACCGCCACCCCGGCGGCCGCCGCCACGATGCCGCCGACCGTGCCCATGATCGCGGCCTCGGTGACGACCATGCCCTCCACCTGGCCCACGGTCATACCGTGTGCGCGCAGGACGGCGATCTCGCGGGTTCGTTCGGCGACGCCAAGCGTGAGCGTGTTCACGATCCCGAAGCCGCCGATGACCACGGCCAGCAGGGCGAGCGCGTCGAACAGGCCGAGCAGGCGGTCGAGTGAGCGAGCGAGCTGGTCCGCCAGCTGCTCGGCGGTCAGGGCCTCGCCGGCCAGCTGGGTGGCCTTGTCGGCGACGAGCTGTACGTAGGCATCGTCGCCCACCTCCGGCTGGGGCACCATGGCCCAGGTGGTGGCCAGCTCGGCACCGAAGATGGTGCGGGCGTCGGACAGGCTGACCAGGAGCGATCCCTCACCGTTGCGGCCGGGAACCGAGTAGGCGACCACCCCGGCCACCGTGAAATCGCCTTCGGGACCGCTGGGAATGGCGAGGTGGACGAGGTCTCCGGTCGCCACGCCGGTCCGGTTCGCGAACGACTCGGGCACGAGGACGGCTCCGCCGCCGCGCAACGCCTCGAAGGCTCCGGCGCGGTCCGCGTCGATGATGAGCGTGCCCTCGTCCTGCCAGATGGACGGGTCAATCCCCGCCACCGCGGCCTCGGACCCCTCGCCCGCCACCGTTGCCACGACGTTGAACTGCGGAACGGGGGTGGCAGACTTGGTGCCCGGCGTCTCGGAGATCGTCTGCTGGAGGGCATCCATGGACGAGGGCACGGTCAGCCGAATGGCGTGGCCTCCGGGAAGGATGGAGCTGACCCAGCGGTCGGCGGTGCCGCGCGCCGAGGCAGCCGTGGTGGCGAGCGTCACGACCGCGGCGAGGGCGATGGTCAGGGCCGCCACGCTCATCCCCGTCCGAGCGCGGTCCCGACCAAGGTTGGCCCGGCCGAGGAGCCCGGTCGCGCCGAACAGGCGCTCGAACGGCGCACCGACCAGGCGGCCGAGCGGGTCGAGGACGAAGCCGGTGGCCACAGCGCCACCCACCAGCAGGCCCACCGCGAGGAGCGTGGCCGCGACCGGTGGCGCGCCGCGGTCGAGTGGATAGAGCAGGAAGCCGGCAGCGACCACTGCCAGTTCCAGCACGACGATCCAGCGGAGGCGGCTCCAGAGCCGGCCACTCGGCCGGCCCGAGGGGTGCAGCGCCTCCAGGGGGCTGACCCGGGCCGCCTCGAACGCGGGCACCGCACCTGCCACGACGGTGACGGCCAGGCCCAGTCCGAACGCGAAGAGCAGCGACAGTGGATCGACGCGGAGGTCCGTGACGAGCGCCGCCCGCTGGCTGGCCACCGCGGTCACCAGAACGGCGCCCACCCCGACCCCCAGCGGGAGGCCGAGGAGCGAGCCGACGACGCCCAGGGCCAGCCCCTGGCGCAGGACAAGGCCCCGGATCTGGCCCGCCGTCGCCCCGGCAGCGCGCAGCAGCCCGATCTCGCGGGTCCGCTCGGTGAGGGTCATGGTCAGGGTGTTGGCCACCAGGAAGGCGGCCGCGCTCAGGGCCACGAGACCGAGGAGGAACGCGATGCCGGAGAAACCGGCCTGGGCTCGCCCAAAGGCCGCCTCGGCATCGGCCACGGTCTCGACCGTGAACGGTTCGGTCAAGGACCGATCCAGCCCGGACTGCACCTCGTCCATCCGTCCTTCTTCGACGGCGAGATCCACGGCCGTCACGGGCGAGGGGAGGAAGAAGGCCGCGTTCAGTGTTTCCCCGGCGAGGAGGATGACCGCTCCCCCGTTCTCGGCACCCACCCCGGTGTCCGCCAGGAGGCCCACGATCGTCAGCGGCGGCATGTCGAGCTTCGCGCCGTCCAGGAGCAGCTCGTCGCCGATCCCCAGGCCGTACCCGGCGGCCCATCCGGCACCCACCAGCGCGTCGTTCGGACGGTCCGCGCTCAGCGGACTTCCGGACGCAAGCGTCGGCCGCTCGAGCGCGGCCTCGGCCGCCGGATCCACCCCGATCGCAGCCAGGGTGAACACCGCCTCGTCCGGGCCGGGCTGCGTGGAGAGCGTCAGCCGCCGCTCGGCCAGGGGCGCGGCAATCGCGACGCCCGGCAGCGCGTTGATCTGGGCCACCGACTCCGCGCTGAATCCGTCCGCCTCAAAGGCGCGAACCCGCAGGTCCGCCTGCCCGTATAGCTCCTCCGCCGCCAGCGATACGGCACGCGTCGCGGCGTCTGCGGCGAGGAGGGTGCCGGCCACCAACGCCACGCCGAGCGCCACGCCGAACCCGGTGAGCAGCGTCCGCGCCGGGCGGGCGGTCAGGCTCCTCCACGCAATGGCCGAGAAGCGCATACGGTCCGCGGAAGCTCCCTAGAGGCCGAGCGTAGCCAACCGCGCCAGCAGCTGGCCCGGATCGTGGTCCGGCCGGCGGCCGAGCGCGATTTCGTCGAGGATCGCGCCGTCGCGCACGACCAGGACACGATCCGCATAGGCGGCGGCGCGCGCCTCATGGGTGACGAGCACGATCGTCTGGCCGAGCTGCACGCAGGAGTGCCACAGCAGGTCGAGGATCTCGCCCCCGGTCGTGTAGTCGAGGTTGCCGGTGGGCTCATCGGCCAGCAGCAGAGCCGGCTCGGTGGCCAGGGCCCGCGCCAGCGCGACGCGCTGCTGCTCGCCGGCCGACAGCTGGTCGGGGGCGTTATCGGCCTTGCCGGTCAGGCCGACCATGTCGAGCAGCTGATTCACCCGCTCCGCGTGTTCGCCGGCCGAGCCGCCACCGATGAGGAACGGAAGCGCCACGTTTTCCCGCACGCTCAGGAGCGGAATGAGGTTGAAGAACTGGAAGACGAACCCGGTCTTGTCACGCCGGGTCAGGGTGGCCTGCTCGTCGTTCAGGGTGCTGATGTCCACCCCATCGATGACCACCTCGCCGGTGCTGGGCCGATCCAGACCGCCGAGCAGATGGAGGAGGGTGGACTTGCCAGAGCCCGATGCACCCATGATGGCGAGGAACTCGCCGCGCTCGACGGCAAGGCTCACGCCGCTCAGGGCTTCGACTTCGCCGTCGCCGACCGGGTATCGCTTGACGAGGTCGCGGGCCTCGAGAATGACGGTCATCGGGCGACAGGATACGGCCGGGAACGAATCCCGGACGGGACGATCAGCCGAACAGGAACCCGATCAGGGCGCCCAGGACCGTCTCGAACACCCCCTGGTCGGCGGGCCGGGGGCTGTTGACCCGCAGGCTGGCCGTGGTTGTTGGCGCGGCGGGTGCTCCACGGGTATCCGCCCCAACCCACGCGCGGCTCGGCAGATCGAGGGCAGTCGCGTGCACCAGGCGCCCGGCGCCATTCATGGGCTCCGCCGAGGTGGGCTTGACCGGGGTCGGCACGACGCGCGGGGGAAGGGGAGGTGGAGGTGCCGGGGCCCAGTAGCCGCCACCGCCACCGCCACCGCTCGTGCCGCCTCCGCCACCGCTCGTGCCGCCACCGCCTCCGCCACCGCCGCCTCCGCCTCCGCCACTGCCGGAGGTCATGAAGAGCTCGGTGTACATGCGCGGGCTGCGGATGGAGCCGAGGAACGAGACGTTGTCCGCACCGTAGGCGCCCACCCCGCCATGGGTCCAGCCCACGCGGAGGATGTTGTCGCGGTGGCCCTGCGAGGCCATGAACGCGTTGTGGACGGCAATCGGGGAGTCGGCATCGGAGTAGCCGTTGTTCCAACCGATGTTCTCGCCGCCGAGGGAGTACGACAGCCCGTTGATGTCATACCAGTGATAGACCTGGTAGCTGGTGCCGAGGATGGTGTGGCTGAAGTAGTTGCGCTGAACCATGTCCTGGCTGCGCCATCGGGCGATCGAGACCAGCGTTCCGTGCTGGATGAGGACGTTGAGCCCGTTGTTCGCCCGCGCCCCGTTCAGGAGCTGCCACAACGTCGCTTCGGCCGCCCCCTGGTTCCAGCCCGTGACGGGAGCCGGGCCTGCGCCCGCGAGAACCGCGGCGGCGAGCAGCGCGCTGCCCGCCAGGGTCGTGGCGCGGGCGAGGACGTTCGGTTGACGCCGAGGCGCACGGAGCGCGAAGCGCATCTGGATGAGCACCCCCTGGAGCTCTCCGCCTGGCTGGCGGACGTGCCCAAGAGGCTAGGGACGCTCATCCGGGAGGTCACTAGTCCGGAGGTCACCGGAACGCCCCGGACCATCAGGTCCGGGGCGGGGCTGTGTTCAGGTGGGTCGGACGACCACCGTGCCGGCGATCTTGTCGTGCCAACCCTGCTTGCGCCGGTCGAACCCGACCCAGATCACGCCCAGGAACAGGATCGCAAAGCTGATGATCAGGCCCACGTAACGGAGGAGTGAGCGGACGAAATCCACCTTGCTGCCATCGTCGGCCATGACGATTCGCATGTTGAACGGGATCATGCCCGGGCTCTGGCCGCGCCAGCCCCAGAAGCCGACCCAGTAGACAAGTCCGATGAGCCCGCTCAGGGCGGTGCTCGTGTAGTTGACGGTATACACACCGTTCTCGATGCTGACGGCGGTCTCCCCGAGGATCGGGCCGAGGGCCGCGCTGATGACGCCCAGGACGATGGCGTCGAGGATGAAGGCCACGAACCGAACCCAGAATCCACCATAGCGGAGGCCGGGAGCAGGCCCGGCCACGGGTGCGGGCGGCGGGGGTGTCCATCCCGCGGGAGGCGCGGGCGGTTGTGCGGGGGGCTCTGATACGGGCGGCGGCGGTGCTTCGGCGGTCATCACACCCTCCTGTCTGTGGGGTGGCCTACGGGGCTTGAACCCGTAACCTTCGGAGCCACAATCCGATGCTCTGCCAGTTGAGCTAAGGCCACCGCGGGAATCCGAGTGTAGCCCGAACCGTGCCGGGACCGAAACCGGGCGGCGTACCATCGACTGGCGAACGGATGGAGAACTGACCGATGTCGCTGCCGAACCCCACCGTCCATGTTGGGCGCGACCAGAACCACCTGGCCTGGGACCCAGCCATCCCGCCGGTCGCCAGCGTGGCTTCGGGCGAGGTGATCGAGTTCGACTGCCTCGACGCGTCCAACGGGCAGCTGACCGCCAGCTCCACGGTCGAGGACATCGCCACCCTAGTCTTCGACCAGGTCGACCAGGTGAACGGGCCGGTCGAGGTCCGTGGCGCCGAGCCGGGCGACACGCTCCAGATCGACCTGCTCGACTTCTCCCCCGCCGACTGGGGCTGGACGGCCTCCATCCCCGGCTTCGGGCTGCTGGCCGATGACTTCCCGGATCCTGCCTACAAGGTCACGGACCTCCCGCCCGGTGCCGACCGAGCCGAGTACTGGCCCGGCATCCGCGTTCCCCTGGCGCCGTTCTGCGGAGAGGTCGGGGTGGCGCCAGAGACGGGGCCGCGTTCCACCATCCCGCCCGACCTGCATGGCGGCAACATGGACACCAGGCACCTGGTGGCGGGCACGACCCTGTATCTCCCCGTGTTCGTGCCCGGGGCGCGGCTGTCCATGGGCGACGGGCACGCCACCCAGGGCGACGGCGAAGTGAGCGGGACCGCCATCGAGACGCCCATGCACGCCACCGTCCGGGTCACGGTCCGCAAGGACCTGCACCTGACCGGGCCCGAGTTCGAGGCGGCGCCGGACCCGTGGGCGGCATTTCGGCAGGGCCGGCGATACGCGACCGATGGCATCGGTCCGGACCTCATGGAGGCGGCGCGCGGCGCGCTGCGACGGATGATCGACTGGCTCGGCCGCGAGCAGGGGCTCGACCCGGTCCAGGCCTACCTCCTGTGCAGCGTGGCCGTGGATCTACGGGTCAGCGAGATCGTGGACGTGCCCAACTTCATCGTCACCGCCCATTGCCCGCTCGGGATCTTCGAGTAGGAGGTCGGCCAGGCTCGGCAGCGACTTCGCCTCAGCCGAGGCGAGTGAGGATCTCCTCCCGGTCGAACGCCCACGAACCGAGGGCCAGGAGGGCTCCGACAAGACCGATGACGATCAGGTCACCCATGAGCACCTGGTTCATGGTGAACGTTGCCTGGCCGCCCATGAACTGGGCCACGGCGATCGCGATGATGGGCAGCACGACGAACGCACCGAACTGCTGGGCGGTGCGCGGGTCGCCCACGCGCGAGCTGACGATGACGCCGAGCAGGACCGACAGTACGCAGATGAGCGGCACCAGACTGGCCATCGCCACGATCCACTGCGGGCTGAACACCATGCGCAGCAGGCGCGGATCGGCGAGGGCGGCGTTGATCAGCCCGTAGGCCACCCACACGATCCAGGTTGCGAGGACCGCGGGCAGGGCAGCAGCGAGGACCTTCCCGGCAAGCAGCTCCGACACGGACACCGGGGTGGCCAGCTGGGGCTCGAGCGAGCGTGCCTGGCGCTCACCAATGACCGATTGCGAGGCGATCGCGATGGGGACCATAGCCGGGATGAGCAGGAAGTAGGCCATGAAGTTGGTCACGATGAATCCCTGGGCCGCGAGCTTGGGCGGGAGGCCCGGGAAGGCAGACAGCATGGACTCGATCTGCCCCAGCTGAGACATGTCCAGGTCGTTGATCTGGATGAATGCCACGATCGCGGTCGGGATGGCGGCGAAGATGATCGCCGGGGCGGCAACCGCGCCGAGCAGGAGCCGGTTGGACGAGATCTCGCGCCACTCCTTCCCGAACACGGTCAGGACCAGGTCAATCCGCACGATGCTCCTCCCCGACCAGCTCGAGGTAGACCTGCTCCAGGGTCGCGACCTCCTCTGATACGGCCATGACCCGTGCGCCGCGGTGCACGAGCGCGCTCACCAGCTCCGGGGTATCGCGCGCGGGCTCCGCGAGCTCGACCCACAGGCTGGCGCCAGTAACGCTGGCGTGGCGCACGAACGGCAACTCCGCCACGGCCTGGGCAATCTCGGCCGGCGCAAGCGGTCCGCCATCGAGCTCGACCCGGGTGGCGGCCGGGCGGGCGCGGCGGCGCAGCTCATCTGGTGTGCCCTCGGCCAGGAGGCTGCCGTTCAGGACTCCGATCCGATCGCTCACTCGCTCCGCCTCATCGAGGTTGTGGGTGCACAGGATGATCGAGCGACCGGCGTCGCGGAGGCCGGCGATGAGGTCGCGGATGGACTTGGCGGCCTCCGGGTCGAGGCCGCTGGTGGGCTCGTCGAGATAGATGACCCGCGGCTCGTGGAGGAGCGCCCGGGCGATGGCCACCCGTTGCCGCATGCCCTTCGAGAACCCGCCGACCTTGCGGTCGGCGGCATCGGTCATGCCCACCACCTCGAGGTAGCGCGACACCGCCTCCCGCAGGGACGCATCGGTCAGGCCGTACAGGCGCCCGTAGTAGGCCAGGTTCTGGCGTGCGGTCAGGCGGTCGTGGAGGCCCGGGCTCTCGGTCAGGATCCCGGTCAGGGCCCGGATCGCGGCGTTGTCCGGGCCCAGCGCCAGGCCGGCGACGTGAACCGTGCCGGCGGAGGGGGCGATCAGCCCGGCCAGGATCCGGACCGTGGTCGTCTTGCCCGCCCCGTTGGGCCCCAGCAGGCCGTAGATCGTCCCCTCGGGCACCTCGAACGACAGGTCATGGACGGCGGTGAGCGGGCCAAAGCGGCGCTCGAGGCCTTCGACGGAGATCATCTCGCCCTGATGCTAGCAGCCGACTCAGGGCGGGCCGGAAGCGGCCCCATTGGCCGGGCGGCATGGCAAGATCGACCCATGGAAGACCAGCGCATGGATGAACGGACTGTGAGCTCGACGCGCGTGTTCGACGGGCGGCTGCTGAAGGTGCGGGTGGACGAGGTCACCATGGCCAACGGCCGGGCGGCCACGCGAGAGATCGTCGAGCACCCCGGAGCGGTGGCCATCCTGGCGTGGAACGGAGAGCGGCTGGCCATGGTTCGGCAGTGGCGCCAGGCCGCCGGGCGGGTGACCCTCGAGCTGCCGGCCGGCACTCGGGACCCGGGCGAGGATTCGCGGACCACGGCCGAGCGCGAGCTGGCCGAGGAGTGCGGCGTGGCTGCGGGGAGCTGGGAGGAAGGCCCGGCCTTCTGGACCGCGCCGGGGTTCTGCACCGAGCTGCTGACCCTGTGGTTCGCGACGGATCTGCGGGACGAGCGCCTGGCCGCGCCGGACGACGAAGCGCTGGAGGCAACCTGGATCACCCTGGACGAGGCGCTGTCCGCCGTGGCCGACGGCACGATCAACGACGCGAAGTCGCTGGTCGGGATCTACTGGCTGGCGCGCCGCCTCAGTCAGCCAGCCTGAGGCGCGCAAGCCGGGGGTTCTCGGTCCGACCCGGGATCCGGCCCCGCTTCGCAATCGGCTTGCCGTCGATCTCTTTGAGGTCGCCGGTGAAGTCGATCGGGCTGGCATCGGAAATGGCCGACCCCACCGCGAACGAGTCGACCGGGGCTCCGGCGGCCTTGAACTGACCGATGCGCTCCGCGTCCATTCCGCCCGACACGACGATCTTCACCTGGCGGTGGCCGGCGCCGTCGAGGCGCGCGCGGACTTCCTTCACGAGGTCGGGCGTGACCCGACCGCGTTCCGAAGGCGTGTCGAGCCGAACGCCCCACAGCCGGTCCCCCAGCGCCTCGGCCACGCGGAGGGATTCCTCCGCCTCGTCCTTGAAGGTATCGACCAGGACGATCCGCGGGACCGACGGGTCGATGTGGCGGTCGAAGGCCTCCGCGGCGCGGACGGTGTCACCGAAGATCAGCACGAGGGCGTGGGGCATGGTTCCGGTCGGCGATAGGCCGGCCAGCCGCGCCCCGGCTGGCGTGGACGCCCCGATGCAGCCGCCGACCACGCTGGCGTAGTCCATCTG
>Ga0210138_1000279_pt1 | contig 12014 bp, 12 predicted proteins | sample Browns_ThreeSqC__FD_184850 | JGI IMG/M metagenome (GOLD analysis project Ga0210138, IMG submission 184850) | Wetland microbial communities from the San Francisco Bay, California, USA, that impact long-term carbon sequestration -... | ecosystem: Environmental > Aquatic > Marine > Wetlands ... | reverse complement strand
ACCCGGTCCGCCAGTCGGGCCCAGCCGGCCAGGTCCTTGATCGAGGTCGGCCCCGGTGCCGGTGCAAGCGTCGTATGAGCCAGGTCCGTCAGCGCGCCCTCGATGTCCTCGAGAATCCGGGTCAGCTGGCGGCGACGCCGCGCCTCCGATGGCGGCAGAGGCAGCGGATGCAGCCTCGGCCGTTCCGGCGGGGTGGCGAGATGAAGCACCCCCACGTCCTGAACCACCCGGATGGTCTCGGGCAGCCGGGCGCGGGGCCCCAGAATCCGGACTTTGGACATGCGGACGATCACGCCGAGACCTCCGGGCGCCAGCTCTCGAGAACCCGGCGAACCACCTCACGGGCCAGCGACTCGATCCGCTCAGGGGTGAGCGACTCGAAACGACTCGCCGCCGCCTCGGCCTCCGCCCAGATGCGAGCGACCTCTCCCTCGCGCCGCGCGCTCAGCCGGGCGATCAGCTCCCGTGAGGCAGCGTCCAGCTCGGCCTGGTACTGGGCCTCTGCTTCTCCCACAGCTCGCCGTGCCGCCGCCAGGGTGGCCTCCGCCTCCGCCTCGGCAGTGGCCAGCCGCTCCGCGAGCTTCGCCTCGGTCTCGATCAGGAGATCGAGTCCACCATTCTCCGCCATGAGCCCTCACGTCTACCGGGGAATCCCCGGCGCTGTGCTTCAATGTCCCCTTTGGGAAGGCAAAACCCCGTTAAGCAATCCTGAAGGAATGTTCATCGGGAGGGGCGGCGGTACATCGGGAAACGTTCGAGGTCACGACGGGAGGGGAAGCTCAGCTGAAAACAAAACCGCGCCCTTTGGGGGCGCGGTCAGGAGCAGTATCGCGGCTTTCCTACGCAGCCATGCGGCCTTCGGCCGGCGATTCCGTCCCACGCCCGCATAGCGGAACCAGGCGGGGCTCGGCTCCGGTCCAGTAGAGGCCGTTAGCCATGATGCAGAATCCGGTCAGGGCAAACCAAACCATCGCCACCCCCACGAATCCCGTGAAGAGCAGCCACCACGGGCTAAGCACCAGGGACAGGACCGAGGCGACAGTCAGGTTGATGCCGACGGCGCAGTAGATGCGGCGTTCGAGATACCAGCGGTCGGTCTGCATGAAATAGGGCTGGCCCGGTTTCCAGTCGGGACGAGCCAGCCGGGGAACGAATCCCAGCCTGGTCAGCATGTTGCCGACCACGCAGTAGCCGGTCAGGGAGACTCCAATGGAGAACCAGGCGGTGGCGATAACGAGAAGCACCCAGAACGGCTGCACCAAGGCGGCCATTGCGGTGGCGAACAGCAGCACGAAGCCGGCGATGAGCCATACCGTACGCTCGACGTACCACTGGTCGGTGGGAACGATGTAGACACCTGAGCGCAGGTGCATGGCTGGGAACCTTCCGTTTTGGGGAGAAACTACGACTTAACAGATGCGGGGTAATTGATCGCCTGGCAAGGTGTCCACAATTCTGGTCCCGCCCAATCCGGTCTCCAGAATCACGAACCTGGGATGGGTCTCGACCACCCGTCCGATGATGGCGGCACCGGCACCCAGGGGGTGCGAGCGCATCAACGCCAGGGCCCTCTCCGCCAACGGGCGAGGCATCAGGGCCAGGAATATGCCTTCGTTGGCCACGTACAGAGGGTCGAGGCCCAGCATCTCGCACCCCGCCGCGACCGGACCGGGGATCGGGATCGCGCCTTCTTGCAGAACCATGCCGACCTCCGAGGCCGCGGCGATCTCGTTGAGCGCGCTGGCCACGCCGCCACGGGTCGGATCCCTCAAGGTGTGGACTTCGGCCCCGAACTGCTCCAGGAGCCGTTGCACCAGCGGCCACAGGGCTGCGGAGTCGCTCTCGATGCCGGTCTCGAACGCCATTCCCTCCCGCGCGGACATGATGGCCATGCCATGGCGCCCGATCGGCCCGCTGACCAGAATCGCGTCCCCCACTTGGGTCCGATCGGGACCTGGCGTGGCACCCGGAAGCCGCACCCCCAATCCGGTGGTGTTGATGTACAACCCGTCCGCCTTGCCCCGCTCCACCACCTTGGTATCCCCGGTGACGATCGGGACCGGCACCGCGCGGGCGGCGGCCGCCATGGACGCGATGATCCGGTCCAGCCGCTCGAAGGGCAGCCCCTCTTCCAGGATATAGCCGACGGCCAGGCCCACCGGGCGGGCGCCCATCATGGCCAGGTCATTCACCGTGCCGTGCACCGCCAGCGAGCCGATATCGCCACCGGGGAATTCCAGCGGGCTCACTACGAAACTGTCGGTCGAGATCGCCAGCTCCACGCCGCCGACGTCCATCACCGCCGCGTCGCCCAGTGCGGCCAGGACCGGGTTGCCGAAACCCGGGAGGAATCGCTCCTGCAGCAGCGCGGCGCTGAGCTTCCCTCCCGATCCGTGGCCCAACTGCACCCGGTCCGGCGCGTTGGCGGGGACCGGGCAGACCAGGCCGGTAGCGAGATTCACGCTAGTCACTTGGTGGCTCCCGCCGGCTGGGCCTTCCGGAACCGGCCGTAGTTATAGTAGGCGGCGCAGGCGCCCTCGGAAGAAACCATGGGTGCTCCCAGCGGGTGCTCGGGCGTGCAGATGGTGCCGAAGGCGGGGCACTGCACCGGCTTCAAGACCCCGCGAAGGACGTCGCCGGCGCGGCACTCGGTCGATTCTTCCTGCTCGATCGCCCCCAGTCCGAAACGGATCTCCGCATCGAAGTCGGCGTACTCGGCCCTGAGTCCCAAGCCGCTGCGCGGGATCTCCCCGATCCCTCGCCACTTCCGGTCCACCAGCTGAAAGACCTGTTCGACCAGGTTCCGGGCCGGCACCGTCCCTTCCCGGCGAACCGAGCGGACATACTGGTTTTCCACCTCGTGTCTCCCCTCCTCGAGCTGGCGAACCGCGAGGTAGATCCCTTCCAGAATATCCACCGGCTCGAAGCCGGTCACGATGATCGGCACCCGGTACTTGGCCGCGATCGGCTCGTACTCGGACCAGCCCATGATGGTGCAGACGTGGCCGGCCGCCAGGAAGCCCTGGACCCGATTGTCGGGCGACTCGAGCAGCGCTACCATCGCGGGCGGCACCGTGACGTGGGAGACCAGCACGCTGAAATTCCGGATCCCCAGCTCCTTGGCTCTCCAGACGGCCATCGCGTTGGCGGGGGCGGTGGTCTCGAAGCCGACCGCGAAGAACACCACCTGCCGATCCGGATTCCGTTGCGCCAGCTCCAGTGCATCGAGCGGAGAGTACACCACTCGCACCTGCCCACCCCGAGCCCGCACTTGGAGCAGGTCGCACTCACTGCCCGGGACCCGGAGCATGTCTCCGAAGGAGGTGAAGATGACGTCCGGGCGCGAGGCGAGGTGCAGGGCCTTGTCGATCTGCTCCAGCGGAGTGACGCAAACCGGGCAGCCCGGGCCGTGGATCATCTCGACCGCATTCTCGAGCAACTCGTCGAGGCCCTGCTTGACGATGGTGTGGGTCTGGCCTCCGCACACTTCCATCAGCACCCAGCGCCGGGTGGCGGTCTCGGCGATCCGGCTGATCAGCCCGCGGGCGACCTTGGGATCGCGATACTCGCTCAGGTATTTCACGCGGTCCCCCCAGCTCCACCGAGTCCTTTGAGACTCTGGTCAGCGACTTCTCCGATCCACTCCAGCTCGTCCAGCCGGCTCATCTCCTTGAGTACATCGAAGGTCCGGCGCGCCTCGACTTCATCCACTCGCGAGATGGCGAACCCGACGTGGACGACCACGTAGTCCTCGGGCTTGACCTGGCCGGCGACGTACTGGAGACAGACTTCGCGACGGACGCCGCCAAAGTCCACCGTTCCCATCGCCAGTCCGGCATCGTCGTGCATCTCCACGATCCGGCCGGGAATTCCGAGACACATGGCGTTGCTACTCCTTCGGGAATGAGACGCTACGCCGCGGCCACGCGCTGAAGCCGCGCGGCCGCGATGGCCGCCTGGCCGTAGCTGATGGCGCCGTCGTTGGGGCCGAGGGCGTGGGGGACCAGCACCCGAAGGCCCATCTCCTGAAGCCGCTCGATCATCGAGCCCAACAACCTGGCATTCTGGAAGACACCGCCGCCCAGCGCCACCGTGGTAATCCCGGTCGATTCCGCGACGTGGTCAACCACCTGCGTCGCGGCCCAGGCCACGCTGGCGTGGAAATCGGCGGCGAGATCGGCGACATCGTCGCCTCGCTGCCGGCGGAGGCCCAGGATCCCGAGCAGGGGGAGGGGATCGATGATCCAGCTCCCCGGCGAGCCCGGATCCTCCTCGATCAGGCAGCGACGCTCTGCCGCGACCCGCCGACCGGCCAGGGCCTCGAGTTCCATCGCGGCCTGACCCTCGTAGTAGGAGACCCGCCGCACCCCCAGCACCGCCGCCGCCGCATCGAACAATCTCCCCATCGAAGAGGCGAGCGGCGAATTGAGGCCCACCTCGAGCTGCCGCCTCGCCAGGTCGAGCTCCTGGGGATCCACGCCCTGGAACGCGAGCGACAGGGACACGCTCATCCACCGGTCCAGCGAGGCATATCCGAGCGCCGTCCGCCAGGGATGCCGCACCGCGCGATCGCCACCCGGCAGCGGCGCATACCGCAGGTGACCCACCCGCCGATAGCCCTGCAAATCGGCCACCAACACCTCGCCGCCCCACACCGCGCCATCGTCTCCGTATCCGGTCCCGTCGAAGGCCAGCCCGATCACCGGGCTGGTGACACCATGTTCCCCCATTACCGCTGCGATATGCGCATGGTGGTGCTGCACCGCAAGAGTCTGCGAGAGGCCCATCTCCCGCGCCAGGCGGGTCGAGAGATAGCCCGGGTGCAGGTCATGCACGATCGCTTCCGGCGTGATCCGGAACAGATGCTGATAGGTCGCCAACGTCGCACGCCAGTGGTCGAGCGATTCCAGGCTCTCGAGATCCCCGATGTGAGGGCTCAGGTAGGCCTGATCTCCATGCGCCAGGGCGAAGGTGTTCTTGAGATGAGGTCCCACCGCCAGCAGCGGAACCGGACTTTCCACGGGCAGCCGGATCGGGAGCGGCGCGTACCCGCGAGCCCGGCGCAGGAAGACCGGGGCGTTGCCCGCCAGTCGGAGGACCGAGTCGTCGCAGCGGGAGAGGATCTCCCGGTTGTGCATCACCCAGGCGTCCACGATCCCGGTCAGACGGTCCCGCGCTTCCTGATTGTCGATCACGATCGGCTCGTCGCTCAGGTTGCCGCTGGTCATCACCAGCGGCCGATCCAGCCGGAACAGGAGCAGCTGGTGCAGCGGCGTCGAGGGAAGCATGAGCCCGATGGTGTCGAGCTCGGGCGCCACGCCCGCTGCGATCGGGCTCCCCACTCGTGACCGGAGCAGCACGATGGGGCGCTCCTGGCCGAGCAGCAGCCGCTCCTCCTCGAGCGTGACATTGGCCAGGCGACGTGCCTCGGCCAGTGAGCCCACCATCACGGCGAACGGTTTGGCGTCCCGCCGCTTCCGGCGCCGAAGCTCGGCCACCGCCGCCTCGTTGGTAGCGTCCGCCACCAGGTGGTAGCCTCCGAAGCCTCGGAGGCCCAGGATCTTCCCCGCCTCGATCAGCTCGGCCGCCTGTTCCACCGGATCCTCGCCCATCCCATCGAGCGAGATCCCCGGAGCGGTCTCTACCCAGAGGCGGGGACCGCAGGCCGGACAACTGTTGGTCTCCGAGTGATGACGCCGATCGCCCGGGGTCTGGTATTCACCCGCGCAGACCGGGCACTGCGTGAAGGCCCGCATCGCGGTGCGCTCCCGATCGTAGGGCAGCGCCTCGATGACGGTGAATCGGGGACCGCAGTCGGTGCAGGTAATGAACGGATAGAGATGGCGCCGGTTTCCCGGATCCATCAGCTCCCGCTCGCAGGACGGACAGAGCGCCACGTCGGGCGGAACCGGCTGGCGCCGATCCGGCTCGTCCTCGCTGGACAGGATGACGAAGTCGGTGTGTCCTTCGACCGGCCGCCAGGCGGGAGCGATCCGCTCGATGCGGGAAAGCGGTGGCGCCTCTCTGGGAAGAGCCTCGAGGAAGCTCTCCAGGCTCTCCGTCAGACCTTCGAGCGCGATCTCGACATCGCCGGCCGAGTTCCGCACCCAGCCCTGAAGCTCGAAACGCCGCGCCAGCCGATAGACGAACGGGCGAAAGCCCACACCCTGCACCACGCCGGTCACGTGGAGCAGCAGCGCGCTGCGTGGCCCCGGGAAGGCTCCCTTCAGGCCGGGATCGAAGCCCGGGCTTGGCGCCTCAGAAAGGAGAACCATGCGTCCATCCCCTCGCCGGTGAGACTCGAGGTCATGAAGAACTCGAGCTCCGGGTTGACCTCCCGGGCGAATCCCACTGCCCGGTCCACGTCGAACTGCAGATAAGGAAGCAGGTCGATCTTGTTGAGCACCGCGTAGCGAGCCTGGCGGAACATCTTGGGATACTTGAGCGGCTTGTCTTCTCCTTCGGTCACCGAGAAGACCACGATCTTGGCCAGCTCGCCCAGGTCCCAGCTCGCCGGACAGACCAGGTTGCCCACGTTCTCCACGAAGAGCAGGTCGGTGGAATTCAGGTCGATCGCGTCGAGGGCGGTGAGCACCTGGAGCGCGTCCAGGTGACAGGCCCCCCCGGTCACCACCGCCTGCACCAGGCGATCGGTGCGGCGGGCCAGCCGGTCGGCGTCATTCTGGGTCTGGACGTCCCCGGTGATGATGGCAATGCGGAGCTCCTTGCCCAGGCGATCGAGGGTCCGCTCGAGCAGCGAGGTCTTTCCCGATCCCGGCGAGGAGACGAGGTTGAACGCCGGCACGCCGGCGGCGTCGAGCGTGCGGCGCACTTCCCCCGCCAGCTCGTCGTTCTTGGCCATCAACCGTTCGCGGACTTCAATCGTCCGTACTGCCATCGTCCACCTCCAGATATTCGAGCCGGAGCGCATCGCCCGGGACTCGATGCAGGACCGGCCTGGCCCCGTCGAACGGCGGGTACGCAAGGACCGCCTCGAGACAGAAGGCCAGATTGTCCGGCTCGACGCCGGCGTCGTCTCCCACCTCCACGGCAACACTGACCAGGCGGCCCGGCTGAGCGCTGAGTTGCTGCTCGACCAGGCGCCCCACCTCCAGCGCGAGGCTCATCTCATGCATTCGCGACCGCGAGCGGAGAGCAGTCGTGCCCCCAGGCCGTCAGCCTCTCCGCCACTGCGGCGGCCGCCGCGTCGAGCCCTCCTTCGACCGCCGGACTCAGCGCGGTGCCCAGCTCGATGACCGCCGGCTCGAGCCCGATCGCAACGGTCCGATCCGGAAGGGTCCCTCTGACCTCCGCCAGCGCCAACACCTCTCGCAGATCGATCTGGTGCGGGGAGAGTTTGAGGCCCAGGTATCGAGGCAGCTCATCCCGCTCCATGATGACCAGACTTCCTCCCGGTCGCCCGGCCCGAATCGCATCCACCAGCACCAGTTGCTCCGCCCCTTCGATCAGGTGCAGCAGATTCATCCCCCACGTCCCACCATCGACCAGCTCCACCTCGGGAGGCGTCCGCCACCCGGCCTGAACCCGCGCCAGGACCGCGAGACCGATTCCATCGTCGGTCATGAGCGGATTGCCCAGCCCCAGGACCAGGGTGCCGCCGGTCTCAGGCATCGATGAACTTCTCGTCTGACGGTACGAACCGCCCTCCACTCACGATCGAGGAGATGACTCCGGTCCGCTCCAGGAGATCGGCCCGGATCGCCAGATAGATGTGAATCGGGATGAAAATCAGGAACAGCCAGGTGGACACGTGGTGAAGGAACCGCACCACCGGCATCCCGCCGAAGAGGGGTCCCACCCAGCCGAACACGCGGAAGAAGAAGCCGCCGGGATTGGACTGACCGTACATCGCGAATCCCGAGACCACCATGAAGGCCGCCAGCAGATAGACGAAGGTGTAGCTGAGCTGCTGGAGCGGATTGTGGCCGAGGTAGTGTGGCGCCTTCTCCGGCTGGATCATCAGGTAGAACTTCACCTGCTTCATCATGTTCACCCAGTCACGCCCCCGCACCGGGAACAGCGCCGAGAGCCGCTCGAACTTGTTCCCCGCGAACAGCCAGTAGCCCCGGATGATCGCGGTCGCGACCAGGAAGGCGGCGGCGGCAAAGTGGAGGAAACGCACGCTTCCCATGAGGAAGTGCGCGCTGGCCTCGCCTCCGGTCATGAAGTACGGCTTTCCAATGTAGAGCCCGGTCACCACCAGCGTCACCACGCAGAACACCGCAACCCAATGCATCGCCCGGATCGGCCACTCCCAGAGGTATACCCAGTGGTAGTCACCGGACGGCGGAGGGACCTTGTGCGCCAGCGAAAAGGTCGGTAGCTCGCGCGACACCGGCTTGGGGCTCTTGCCCGGAGTGGTCATTGCACTTTGACCTCCGTGAGCAGGTTCCCCTGGGCGTCGAGCACGTGGACGCCGCAGGCCAGACAGGGATCGAACGAGTGAATGGTGCGGAGGATCTCGAGCGGCTGCTCCGGATTGACCAGGGGGTGGTTGTCCACCAGCGAGGCCTCGTACGGCCCCATCTGTCCCTTGTCGTCCCGGGGCGAGCAGTTCCAGGTGCTCGGCACTACGCACTGATACCGCGAGATCTTGCCGTTCTCGATCTGGACCCAGTGGCCCAGCGCGCCGCGCGGCGCATCCAGGTATCCGTACCCCTGGGCCTTCGCGGGCCACTTGTCCGGCGACCACTTGTCCTTGGTGAAGGTCTGGGTGTCGCCGCTCTTGATCCGCATGACCAGGGCGTCGTACCAGTCCTGCAGCTTTCTGGCGAGCAGCACCGTCTCCATGCCCCGGGCCGCCGTGCGCCCCAGGGTGGAGAACAACGCGGCGGGACCGACCCCCAGTTTGCCCAGAGTGTCGCCCACGATCGCCTTCACGTCGGGATGGCCCGAGGCGTAGGCCACCAGCATCCGGGCCAGGGGCCCGACCTCGGTCACTCGGCCATCGTACCGCGGTGCTTTCATCCAGGTGTACTTGGGTTCGCCCTGCAGGTAGGTCCAGGGCGGCTTGGGACCCGTGTACCGGGGCTGGCTCTCGCCTTTCCAGGGATGCAGCGCCGCCCCTTCCCCGCCCGAGTACTCGTACCAGGAGCTGGTGATGTTCTCGGTGACCTGCATGTGATCGTAGGGATGCACTTTGGTCAGGTCGCGATCCAGCACCAGACCCCGGGGGAAGTACAGCTTGTCGTAATCCTTGACCCCGGCCTCGGGAAATTCGCCACAGGCCAGGTAGTTCTTCGCCCCTCCACCGATCGCTGCCCAATCCTTATAGAAGCCGGCGATCGCCACCAGGTCGGGCCAATAGACCTGCTCCACGAACCGGCGCGCCCGCTTGATCATGTCGGCGATATCGGTCAGCCGCTCGGCGTTGATCGTGGCCGTGCTGTCCAGGTTGATGGCCGAGGCCATCCCGCCCACCAGGAAGTTGGGGTGCGGGTTCTTGCCCCCGAAGACGGTGTGGAGCCGGATCACGTCGCGCTGCCAGTCCAGCGCCTCCAGGTAGTGCGCGACCGCCAGCAGGTTGACCTCGGGCGGCAGTTTGTAGGCGGGATGACCCCAGTACCCGTTGGTGAAGATCCCAAGCTGGCCGCTCCCCACGAACTTCTTGACCCGGTTCTGCACCTCGGCGAAGTAGGTCGCCGAGTTGTTGGGCCAGGGGGAGATCGTCCGGGCGATCTTGGCGGTCCCTTCAGGGTCCGCCTTGAGGGCGCTGACCACGTCCACCCAGTCCAGGGCGTGCAGGTGGTAGAAGTGGATCACGTGGTCCTGCACGTACTGCATTCCGTGGATCAGGTTCCGGATCAACTCCGCATTGGGAGGAATGGTGATCCCCAGCGCGTCCTCCACCGCCCGACAGGAGGCGACGGCGTGGACCACGGTACAGACCCCGCAGATCCGCTGGGTGAAGGCCCAGGCATCACGGGGATCCCGGCCGACCATGACCAGCTCGATCCCGCGGAACTGGGTGGCGGATGCCCAGGAGTTGGTGATCTTCCCGTTTTCGGCCTGGACCTCGATTCGAAGATGGCCTTCGATCCGGGTGATGGGATCGACGACGACTTTGGTGGCTGCCATGGTGGTCTCCTTATGCGCCCTTGGCGCCGCTTTCGGGGCCGCCACCCGGCGGCTGGTCCACGACCGGTAGGCTCCGCTTCTTCTCTCTCATCTGATGAACACCCGTCGCAATAGCATGGGCCGCGACACCCGCGGTCGCCCCCAGGGCCAGGGCCGCGCCCAGCAGGTCCACTCGCTGCTCCACCCCGAAGCCGCCGACGTCAGGCAACCGATCATAGAACGGACTCATGGTGTCCCAGAAATGCGGCTCGGTGCACCCGATGCAGGGATGGCCGGCACCGATCGGCCAGCTGGTGCGGGTGTTCCACTGGAAGATCGGGCAGGGTGAGAAGGTTGCCGGCCCTTTGCAGCCGACGTGGTACAGACACCACCCCTTCCGGGCCGCCTCGTCGTCGAACACCTCCACGTACTGGCCGGCGTCGAAGTGCGCCCGGCGCGAGCACTGATCGTGGATCCGCTTGCCATAGGCAAACAGCGGACGCCCTTCAGAATCCACGTCCGGGAGTCGGCCGAAGGTGAGGAAGTGGACTACGGTGGCGGTGACCACGTCCCCGATCGGCGGACAGCCGGCGATGTTGACCACCGGCTTGTCCTTGATGATGTCCCGAACGCCAACGGCCCCGGTTGGGTTGGGACGCGCTGCCTGCACGCTGCCCCAGTGGGCGCAGGCTCCAACCGCCAGAATCGCCGCCGCTCCCTTCGACACGTCCACCAGCACGTCCTCGGCGGTCCGGCCGCCCAGCATCGTGTAGATGCCCCCTTCCTTGGTAGGGATGGAGCCGGTCACCACCAACACATACTTCCCATAGTTGGTCTTGACCGCATCCTTGAGCGCCGCCTCGACCGCATGGCCGGCTCCGGCCATCAGGGTATGGCTGTAATCGAGGGAGACGAGGTCCAGGACCAGGTCACCGATGGTGGGCTCCGCCGTGCGGAGCACGCTTTCGACGCACCCGGTGCATTCCTGGAGCTGGAGCCAGATGACGCTGGGACGTTTGACGGCCTGGAGTGCGTTCGCGACGCCAGGCACCGCGATCTCGCTCAGGCCGAGAACCGCGCTGATCTGGCCGCAGAAGACCAGGAAGTCGCGGCGCGTGACCCCGCGGGATTCCAGGTGCTCGCCGAGGGTCTCGCCCTCGATCCAGGGATGAGACGTGGGAAGCATTGAGAAGACCCTCCTCAGTGGGGCGGGCCCGGCGACGGCGGGGATGCCGTGGTCGAGTCTCTCGGATGCCTTTTGGCAGTTCCAAACCGGCCGATGGGGTCGGAACGGTTGGCAAAACGTGGCGCCGGGCACATGAAGGGCGCCGGAAGTGCGTATTAAGCTCTCCTCCAAGGCTTTAAGTTCTCCACTAATGGAGCCCGATGGCCGGATCGGCAAGAGGTCCCGCGGAGCCGGCCACCCTCCTCGCCTCGCGCAGGTCCCTGACCCCCCGACCCCCGACCCCTGACCCCCCCTCAGTCCTCAGTCCTGACTTCCCTCTGGCCCTCCTAACTCCAATTGCGCATTGTAGAAGGGTGCCACCCCGGACGGCCTCCCTTTACACCCGAGCCCTTCGCCTCCGCTGCCCCGCCTGCGGGGGCGGACCGGTTTTCCTGTCCTGGTTTCGGATGTGCCCCAACTGCCCGGCCTGCGGCCAGCATTTCGATCGGGAGCCGCAGGGGGGCTACTGGGTCGGGTCCTACACCATCAACCTGATGGTCACCGAGGCGACACTAGCCCTGGTGTTCGTTACCACCCTGTTCCTCACCTGGCCGACCCCACCCTGGGATCTCTTGCTCTATGAGGAAATAGGGATCGCGCTGACCCTCCCGGCCCTGATCTATCCCTTTACCAAGACGCTGTTTATCGCGATCGATCTGACCTTCCGGCCCGACGAACCGGAGGACTTCCAGGAACCGCGGGAGGCGGGGTT
>Ga0210138_1000277_pt1 | contig 12115 bp, 10 predicted proteins | sample Browns_ThreeSqC__FD_184850 | JGI IMG/M metagenome (GOLD analysis project Ga0210138, IMG submission 184850) | Wetland microbial communities from the San Francisco Bay, California, USA, that impact long-term carbon sequestration -... | ecosystem: Environmental > Aquatic > Marine > Wetlands ... | reverse complement strand
GTTCAGCTGGACGATGCCGGAGCGGGCCGCCCCAGGAATGACGTAAGTGGTGAAGCGCTCGCCGGTGTTGACGTTGACCACCTGGATCATCTCGTTGGTAATCAGGTCGGCCAGCGTCATCAGCTCCTGGTCCAGGGTCAGCGAGCCCTCGTAGTGGAGATCTGTGCCGGTGATGGTGGCGCGGTGGATTTTCGACTTCATCAGGTGGCGATGCATCAGGCGGTTCCTTGGCCCAGAATGACGTTGTCGAGGAGACGGGTCCCGCCCCCACCCACGCGCCCGGCCACGGCGACCACCGTCCCCGCTTCCGCGCGCGCGACCGGCTCCCAGCGCTCGGGATCGACCACGGCAATATAGTCCACGGTCATTCCTGAAAAAGCCTTCAACCCGTCCCTCGCTAGCCGTTCCAGGGCCGGACCGCCCCGCTCCCCGCCCTGCCACGCCCGCTCGACGGCCCGAAGCGCGCGAATCAACCCCAGCCCCTGGGCCCGATCCTGCGGATTCAGGTACGCGTTCCGGCTGCTCAGGGCGAGACCGTCCGGTTCCCGCACCGTCGGACCCACCAGGATTTCGGTCGGCCAGTCGAGATCCCGTACCATCTGCCGGATCAAGGTGGCCTGCTGGAGATCCTTCTGTCCAAAGACCGCCAGGCTCGGTTGGACGATGTTGAACAGCTTGGTGACCACCGTGAGCACACCGGCGAAGTGGCCGGGCCGCTCACGCCCTTCCCAGTTCTCACCGGCCGGACCCGGAACCACGCGGGTGACGTTGCCCGACGGATACATGGTCGCGACGTCGGGCGTGAAGAGCACGGATACACCGCGTTCCGCCGCCAGCTTCCGGTCCCGATCCAGGTCCCGCGGATAGCGCGCGAAATCTTCCTGGGGGCCGAACTGAAGCGGGTTGACGAAGATGCTCATCACCACCGTGTCGGTCCGGGCCGCGGCGTGATCCACCAGCGACAGATGCCCCTCGTGGAGCGCGCCCATCGTCGGCACCAGGCCGATCCGGCGACCGGCGCTCCGCTCGCCCCGGAGCAGAGTCCGGAGCTCGGCGATCCCCGCGCACTCCCTCATTCGAAGCTGTGCTCCGGCCCCGGATAGCGGCCGCCGCGGACCTCGGCCGCGTAGGCTCTCGCCGCCTCGCGCACCGTCTTCGCCAGCTCGCCGTATTTCTTGAGAAACTTGGGCTCGAATCCTTCGTTGAGCCCCAGCATGTCGTGGAGCACCAGCACCTGCCCGTCGCACCCCGGGCCGGCGCCGATGCCGATGGTAGGAATGGTGAGCGCCTTGGAAATGTTCGCGGCCAGGGTCGCGGGGACCAACTCCAGCACCAGGGCGCAGGCCCCGGCCGCCTCCAGAGCCTTGGCATCCTCGAGCAAGCGGCCCGCCGTGACCGGCTCCCTGCCCTGCACCCGATAGCCCCCCAGCTGATGGACCGATTGGGGTGTGAGTCCCAGGTGCCCCATGACCGGAATGCCCACCTCCACCAGCGCCCGGACGGTATCGGCCATGTGGCGCCCGCCTTCGAGCTTGACTCCGTGGGCCCCGCTCTCCTGCAGCACTTTGCCGGCGTTCCGGATCGCTTCCGGGATGGTGACCTGGTACGTGAGAAACGGCAGATCCACGAACACCAGCGCGCGTCGGCTGCCGCGCTTCACGGCCGCCGCGTGATAGATCATCTGATACAACGTGGCGTTGAGCGTGGTCTCCCGGCCGGCCAGCACCTGGTTGACCGAGTCGCCCACCAGCAGCATGTCCACCTCGTCGTCCAGCAGCCGGGCGAAGAGTGCATCGTAGCAGGTGAGCACCACGATCTTCCTGCCCGCCTTTTTGAGGGCGACCAGATCGGTGATCGTCAGCGGTGCCGGGTTGGCCATGAGAGGTTCCGGCTCAGTCTTTGGGGTTGAGGGCGCGCTCGATCTCTTCGATCTCCCGCTGCCAGAAGGGACGGTTGGCCAACTGGGGATGCGGAATGATCAGATCGGTCTCACGGAGCCGGCGGGTGCCGAAGCGCACGATGTCGAGATCCAGCGTCCGCGGTCCCCACCGCTCTCCCCGCACCCGTCCCTGGTCGTTCTCGATCTTCTGGAGCGCCTTGAGAAATCTCGAGGGATCCAGCGCCGTCTCGGCCAGGAGCATTTGATTGAGATAGCGTCCCTGGGGCGGCCCGCCCACCGGCTCGGTCTCCTCGACCGAGGAGGTCGCCACCACTTTGGTGAGGGGGATCTTGCCCACGGCCTCGCGCGCCTTGTTGAGATAGGCGGCCCGGTCTCCCTCGTTACTGCCCAGCGCGACGTACACTCGTTCGACCAGGCTCATAGCTCGGTCGCGAAGTGCCGCGCGATGGCGTGCAGGCGGGTGGCCACCCCCTGCAATTCCTGGATGGCCCGCTCGAGATCGTTGTGGCCCTGGGCCGTCTCGGCGGCTCGCAGCGCCATCTCGTGGGTCTCCTGAAGCGCCCGGGCCGATACCTCGGCGATGCTGGCCATCTCTCCGGTGAGCCGGTCGGCCGCGGCCTCCTGGCTTTCCGCCGATACCGCGATCCGGCGAGCGTTCTCCCCGGCGCTGTGGGTGGCGCGCACGATGTCGTCGAGGGCCCGCGCCGCGTTGGCGCTCAGCTCTTCCACGCCGGCCACAGCCTCCTCGCCGCGATCCATCAGCTCCGAGACCTGTGCTACCTGTCCCAGGATTCCCGCCACCAATCCGCCCGCCTCGCGCGAGGCTGCGGCACTCTGCGCCGCCAGCTGCCGCACCTCGGCGGCGACCACCGCGAATCCCTTCCCCTGCTGGCCCGCCCGCGCCGCTTCGATCGCCGCGTTGAGCGAGATCAGGTTGGTCAGATCGGCGATCTCGCGGATCGACCCGATGAAGCCAATCAGGCGATTGGTGATCTGATACAACTCGGCCACCTGGTGACTGCTCTCGGACACGAAGCCCTTGAGCTGGACCAGCCGTTCGATGGCGCTCTGGACCTGAATCCGGTTCCGGGCCGCGACCTCGCTCGCCGCCTCGGAGGCTTCAGCCGCCGCGGCGCCGTGAACCGCCACGTCCCGCGCGGTCCCGACCAGCACGCCCGTCGCCTCCCGCCCGCCCGCGACCCACTCTCCCTGTTCGGCCGCGCCCTGGCGAATCGCCTCCGCCGCCACCGCCACCGCCCCGGACGCGGAGCGGAGCCCCTCGCTCACGCCGCCCAGCCGTTGCACCTGGGCGCCGATCCGGTCCACGGTCTCCACCAGCGGACGCCGGAGGTCCGAGATATGAATCGCCGTTGCCAGCTGCCCGGCGAAGGTCGAGGCCGCGGCGACCTCCTTCGAACCGTAGGCACGGGCCTTGTGATGCTCCAACTCCAGCGTCCCGATGGTCTCGTTGCCGAAACGGAGGGGGAGCACCAGCAGACTCCGCGCATCGGGATCGGGAGAAGTCACCCGCTCATCCCGCTGGGAGTCGGCCACGACCACCGCCTGACCTTCACGCACGGCGATGGCGCGCAGCCGCGGGGCATCGATCCCCGGCTCGCCCCGGTTGGGGCGACCATTCAGGCCGCGATAGACCTGCCGTGAGACGTCGGCCTCGACCCGATAGATCCGGAAATCGCCCCAATCGAGCACCCGGTGGGCGAGCTGCTCGAGCTGAGCAAAGGCATCGCCCAGGGTGATGTTGCTGGTGATGATCCGCTCCCGCAGGTGGATCTTGTTCAGCTCTTCGGCCGAGATCGCCTCTTCGAGAATGCGCTTGGTCAGGAGACCCAGCACCCCGAGCACCGCCAGGACCGCGATCCAGCCCTGGGGGGCAAGGCCCAGAATGGCCCCGACGCTGAGGATCGCCCCGCCCCCGGTGAGGAGATAGGACAGAATCTCGTAGCGGAGGATCATCAGCCGCTCTTCGGGGGCCAGTTTCCCCCGGACCAGCAAGCTGAAGTAGAAGAGCGAGCGGCCGAAGAAGAAGTAGGTCCCCAGTAGCGCCGCGGCGGGCCCCAGGTACTCGAGGCTCAGCCCTTCGGGCTGGGCCCGCACCATCACGGCGGCATAGATCCCGTACGAGGCGGCGAACGCGATGGCCTCGCGTCCCGCGTTGATCCAGGCGGCCTGGATGGTCTTGCGTCGCCAGAAGGCGTCGGCGGCGAAGACCCCGAGCCAGAGCGCCAGCAGCACCGGGGTGGGTCCCACCGTGACGGCACCGACCAGGACGGCAATCCCGATCTGGGTGAGATAGGAATACTTGGAAAGGGGGATCTGGGCGCCCCGTAGTGCGATCACCGCGAGCACCAGGGCCAGGAGCGGGATCGGACTGTCCAGCCAGGTGTGATCCTTGGCCAGCGCGATCAGCAACACCGCCAGGCCGCCGTAGGCCAGCACGGAGGTGACCCGCTCCACGACCCTCTGGGAGTCCAGCGTCACGTTCACGTCTTTGCCCCCTCGAGCCGGACACTGTCAAGCGCGGCCCGGAGCTGTGCCAGATACGCCTCCGCCGCCCCCACCCCCTCGCGTCCCAGGACGTCCACCAACGCGCTACCGACCACGACTCCATCGGCCAGCTTGCCGACCGTGACGGCCTGGGCCGGCGTCGAAATGCCGAACCCCGCCGCAATCGGCAGCGTGGTCGCCGCGCTGACCCGCGCGATGGTATCGGCCAGGTCAGCCGCCAGCTGCGGCGACGCTCCCGTCACCCCCAGCCGCGCGATGACGTAGACGAATCCCTGGGCCCCGCGGACGGCTTCGGTCACCCGCTCGGGCCGAGTGGTCGGCGCCACCAGCCGGATCAGATCGAGCCCGCTCTTCTGCACTTCCCCTTCGACTTCGGGATCGCTGCCGGCCGGCAGGTCGGTGAGCAGCAGGCCCGCGACCCCCAGATCGCCGGCGTCCTTGAGAAACCGGGTCAGGCCGTACCGGAGAATGGGATTGAGATAACTGAACAGCACCACCGGCTTCGACAGGTCCGCTCTGGACACCAGCTCGAGCGTCCCCGGCAGGGTCATCCCCTGCTTCAGCGCCTCGAAGGTCGAGCGCTGAATGGTAGGACCATCGGCCAGCGGATCGCTGAAGGGCACCCCGACCTCGAGGATATCGGCGATCCGGTCGGCGGCCCGGAATGCCTCGAGGCTTTCCGCAGCCGAAGGGAACCCTGCCGTCAGGTAGGGAATGAGCGCCTTGCGGCGCGCGGCGCGGAGCTGGGCCCACGCTCCACGGAGGCCGGAATCAGACAACCGAGTCGCCGACGACAAGGCCGTAGCGGTCAGGATTGGTCACCTTGACGATCGACCGGAGGAAGCTCCCGTCGGCCGCGCGCGCGCCCAGGTTCTCCTCGCGCCCCGGCCTGGGGAGCTGGGAACCGTTGACATCGATTCGAATCCGGATGATCGGCCGGTTGAGCAGGCTGGTGTCCGGATTGGCCGACACCACGACGGCCACCTCGAAGGTATCAAGGATGACGCAGGTGCCGACGGGATAGACGCCGATCAGGTTGATCAGCGCCTTGACCAGCACCGGATCGTATCCACGCCGCGGGTTCTCCCACATCTCGCGCAGCACCTCGTCGGGCTGGATCGGAATCGTCTGGTAGGCCCGGCGGGTGGTCGCGGCATCGTACCCGTCGGCCACCGCGACGATGCGGGAGTACACCCCCATGGTCCGCGGCCGGATGGCCTTGGGGTAGCCGGTCAGATCGATCTTCATGTGATGCTCGTGCGCGACCACCAGCGAGCGATAGGGAATCTCGCCGTAGCCGCGCATGGCGAAGAGCGTGAGCACGCCGAGCCAGGGATGCGCCTGCATGATCCGCCACTCGCTCTCGTCCAGACCGCTGGTCTTGTTGAGCACGTCCACCGGGATCCGGGCCTTGCCCACGTCGTGCAGCAGGCCCGCCATGCCCAGATCGTAAAGCTGGAGCCGGGAGAGACCCAGCCGTTTGCCGATCGCCACCGAGAGGATGCAGACGTTGACCGAGTGGGTGAAGGTGTACTCGTCGTAGTCCCGGATTGCCGTGAGGCCGATCAACGAAGTCTCGTTGTTGAGCACCTGGTCCACGATCGACTGTACCGCCCGCTTCACCTTCGCGATGCTGGTGGTGCGGCCCAGCCGGACACTGTTGATCACGTCCTTGGTCACCGCCACGCCGTGGGAGTAGGTCCGCTTGGCGATCTCGCGAGCTCGTTCCGCCTCCGCCACCGCCTCTTCGCTCTCGGCCGGCGGATGGACCTCGATGTGGCTGACCCCCGCCAGAAGCAGCTTTTCACGCAGCTCGACCAGGCTCTCGGCCTCGCGGTCGGCCCGCCCCGAGAGGGTGAGGAGCAGGCCGAGCAGGACCTGCCACTCTTTCCGCTCGACCCCCGCGACGATCTTGACATCGCCGACCCCGGTGTCGCGCAGGATGGTCAGGATGTGGCTGAAGGAGGCGTAGTTGTCGAGCTCCAGGCGGAGCCGGGTGGCGTTCACGAAGATGAACTCGCCCGAGAGCCGGACCTCGATCTCCGGCGTGGTCGCGAGCAGCTGGGTGGTGGCGGTCTGGAGGTCGTCCAGCGCCTTCTGCGCCGTGGCGTTCTCGATCGGGTAGAGCTTGAGACTCCGGAGCGCGGCGTACATCGCGAGCAGGAGTCCGCGCCCCGCGTGCCGCAGGAACGCGTCCTGGACCCGCTCGTCGTCCACCTTGGGTTGAGCGGCGGGCTCGGATGAGCGGTTCATGCGTTCGCCTCTCTGAGGGCGCGACTGACTGCGTTCCGCACCACCAGCTCCTTGTCTCCCGCAGCCCGTTGCAGCACCTCGCGCGCCTCCGGAGTCCGGAGCTTCCCAAGCGCCAGCGCGGCGCAAGCCCGGGTCTCCGGCGGCTCCTTGTGCTTGAACATCCCGCCGGGAATCAGCATCGCGGTCAGGGGGTCCAATGCGCTGGGCCCGGCGATCAAGGCATAGGCTTCGAAAAACGCCATCCGCTCGGTGAGATCAATGGGCCGTTGCAGCTTCCCCTGTACCACCGGCTCCACCCGCCGGAGCGAGCCCTTGTATCCCTTGCGCCCCACTTCGCGCACCGCGGCCAGCCGAACGTCGCGATCGGCGTCGTCTACCGCACGATCGATCTGGGCCAGCGCGCCCGGTGTGGCGATCGCCGCCAGCGCCTGCACCGAGGCCAGCCGGACCGGCGCCTGGCTGTGACTCAGCGAGTCGCCCAGCCCGGGGACCGCCGGCTGCAGCTTGAGGCGGCGACAGAGCTCCACGGTCGGGACCAGGGCCTCCGATTCCGGCAGTCGGAGCAGCCGCAGGACCTCGCGAGGGTTGCCCTCGGCCAGGCGGTCCGCCGAGGCTTCGAGCAGCTCACGCACCCGGGGAGACGCGAGCTTGGGCAGCCAGGTGAGCGCCGTCTCCAGTGCGGAGGGTTGCAGCTCCTTGAACAGCTCGCCGAGATCATTCTCGCTGGGCGGCGAAGTGGCCTCGTCGATCGACTGGAGCACCTGTCCCAACACCGCCGGCTCGCTCAGCCGGCTGGTGAACGCGTCCAGGCGGGTGCGCAGGTCACCCGCCAGGTTGGGCATTTTCTCCCTCTGGAGCCGCGATTCCCGGAGAATCGCGGCCACCGACCTGAAATCACCGGCGTTGAGCAGATTGGGCAGCAGGTGCTCGAGAATCCCGACCAGCTCGTCGTGGATCGCCTTTTCGCCCTGGAATTCGAAGATGTCGAACAGGATGGTGAGCGCATTGGCCCGCAGATCCTGGGCGTACTCCGAGACGATCGCCTGCGCCACGTACTGGATCTCGGCCTCGTCCAGCCAGTAGAGCGTGGAATCGAAGTCCTCCAGCTCGATTACACCGGACGGCTTGGGGGGTGCCTCCTCCTGCACCGCCTGCTTGGCCTGCTCGGGGCTGACCTCGCTCCCCGAGGCGGGTGGGGCCCCGCCGCCCAGAATCGGCGCCGCATCGGCGAAGAATTCGGTGAACTGGTAGGAGATGAAACTGAATTCGTGCTCCCAGAGGAGCGTCAGCAGATCGTCGCCGGCGTCGGCCGGCAGCGTGCGGGCACGCTGCACGATTTCCAGGAAGCGGACGATCTCGCCCTCCTCGACACCCTTTCTCAGGGTCAGGATCCGCATCCCATCCTTGTAGAGACCCCAGGCGAGACTCTCTCCCTTGCTGAGCTGGTGGTAGACCACCTGCTCTTCCCAGACGAAATCGGTTTCCGCGACGGTCAGGACCAGCTCGTCCAGGACCGTCCAGACCGGCTGGAAGGCTTCCTTGATCGCCTGTGCGGCGCGGTGATAGATGGGATTGTTGGGGAGGTACATCTGGAACGCCCGGAGCCCTTTGACGATGGTCCGGATCAGTTCCTCGACCTGGGAGACTGGAAGGATCGCGGTGTCCTGGAAGTCCCCGAATCCCGTCATAGCGGATCCCCCAGCAGTCGGGCGGCGTGGGCCACATCCTTGTCGCCCCGGCCACTCAGACAGACCAGGACGACATCGTCGCCCTTCCAGCGCCCGCGGGCACCCGCCACCCAGGCCAGCGCGTGGGCCGTCTCCAACGCGGGGATGATGCCCTCCAGGCGGCACATCATCTGGAACCCCTCGAGCGCCTGCGCATCGGTCACGGCTTCGTACTTGACCCGGCCGGTGTCCCGCAGGTAGCTGTGCTCCGGTCCCACCCCGGGGTAGTCGAGGCCCGCCGAAATCGAATGGGCCGGGGAGACCTGGCCGTCGGCATCCTGCAGCAGATAGCTCAGGCTCCCATGCAAAACGCCCGGCGTACCCGCAGCCAACGTGGCGCTGTGCCGCCCCGTCTCCAGCCCTTCGCCTGCCGCTTCGACACCGACCAGCTCCACCTCGGGGTCCTCCAGAAATCCGCTGAAGAGGCCGATCGCGTTCGATCCGCCCCCGACGCAGGCCACCGCGGTTCTGGGGAGGTGACCCACCCGATCCCGCACCTGGGCCCGAGCCTCCCGACCGATCACGGACTGGAAATCACGTACCATACGGGGATAGGGATCGGGTCCCACCACCGAGCCGATGATGTAGTGGGTGGTCGGGACGTTGGTCACCCAGTCGCGGAGCGCCTCGTTGGTCGCGTCCTTGAGGGTCCTGGTCCCGGATTCGACCAGCACCACGGTGGCACCCAGCAGCTTCATCCGGTAGACATTGAGGGCCTGACGGGCCACGTCTTCCGCGCCCATGTAGACCACGCATTCGAGGCCGAACCGGGCGCATACCGTGGCCGTGGCCACGCCGTGCTGGCCGGCGCCGGTCTCCGCGATCATCCGGCGCTTGCCCATCCGCCGGGCGAGCAGCGCCTGGCCGATCGTGTTGTTGATCTTGTGCGCGCCGGTATGGACCAGGTCCTCTCGCTTGAGCAGCACCCGCGCCCCTGCCACTTCGCTGAACCGCGGCGCCTCCGAGAGCGTCGAGGGTCGGCCCGCGAAATCCCTCAACAGAGCATCGAATTCGGCCCAGAAGGACGGATCGGCCCGCGCCTGGTCGTAGAGCGCGGCCAACTCATCCAGCGCGGCGACCAGGGTCTCAGGCACATAGCGGCCGCCGTAGCGACCGAACCGTCCGCCGACGGCGCGCTCACGAGGTAGGGTGATGCCCAACGAAGGCCTCCATGAAATGGGCGACTCTGGACCGGCCTGCGACCCCGGGAAGTCGCACCACCCCACAACTTACATCATCCACATACGCTAGGATAAGGGCAAAACCCCGTCCCGATCGAGGCTTCCACTCGCTCATCGGCCCCGCCGCGGGATCCCCGCGAGTCGCCGGACCAGGTCCGCAGGATCCGGCGCCGCCGAGAGCGCGGTCCCGATCAGGACTGCGTCGGCGCCGGCCTGCGCCGCCCGCTCGACGTCGGCCGGCGTACTCATGCCGCTTTCAGCCACCGCCACCCGGTCGGCGGGAACCTGAGCCACCAGGCGCCAGGCCGCCTCGATATCGATTCTGAAATCGTTCAGATCGCGGCTATTGATGCCAATCGCCGTGGCCCCGGATCGGAGAGCTTGGTCCAGTTCGGCCGCGGTGTGAACCTCTACCAGGGTCTCGAGCTCCCAGTCGCGGGCGGCCTGGGCCAGCTCCTTCAGGCGGGCCGGCGACAGGGCCCGGGTGATGAGCAGGACCGCCGAAGCTCCAGCCGCCCGGGCCTCGAGAATCTGGGTCTCATCCAGAATGAAATCCTTGCGGAGTACGGGTACCGGGACCGCCCGGGCAACCGCGGACAGATCCTCCAGGCTCCCTCCGAAGTGCTCCCGATTGGTCAGAACCGAGATGGCTGCCGCCCCCGCCCCGGCGTAGGCGGCCGCATGCCGGGCGGGATCCAGCCCGGCTTGTATTTCGCCAGCCGAGGGAGAACGCCGCTTCACCTCGGCAATGAGGGTGACGCGACGGCCCTGGAGGCCGGCCCGGAAGCTCCTTGGTGATGGGGCTTTGGAGGCCTCTGACTCCAGGTCCCGCCACCGGGCCCGGAGCCCCGGGATGGTGGCCCTCGTGGCATCGAGAATGCTCTCTAACAAGCTTGGCACCTTGCCCTTCGGGCGCTTTTCGGGTAGCTTATTTCGGACTCTTTTCGGTGCAACCGTAGCGGGAGCAGGGACCGATGCCCCTAACCAAGCGGCAAAGTGAGATCCTGACTTTCCTCCAGGGCTATATCCGGGACCATGGGTATGCGCCCAGTTTCGAGGAGATTGCGGAGCAATTCGGCTTTCAGTCCCTGGCCACGGTGCACGAGCACCTGACCAACCTGGAGCGGAAGGGCTACATCCAGCGGACTCACAACGAGAGCCGGGCCATCGAGGTACTCCCTCCCAAGGGACAGGCCGTTGCGAGCGAGATCCCCCTGCTCGGCAAGGTGGCCGCCGGGACGCCCATCGAGGCCCTCATGCAGGAGGAGACCCTGGCCGTTCCCGACAACCTGCTCCCGCGGCGGGGACCCAACTACGCGCTCCAGGTCCAGGGCAGTTCAATGATCGACGAGCATATCGTCGATGGAGATTTCGTCGTCGTCCACACCCAGCAGAGCGCCGACAATGGCGAGCTGGTCATCGCTTTGATCAACGGCTCCGAGGCCACCGTCAAGCGGTTCTACCGTGAGCCCGGGGGCTGGATCCGTCTGCAACCCGCTAATGCCGCCATGCAGCCCATGCGCTTCCAGGAGCGCGATATTCTGATCCAGGGGATCGTGGTCGGCGTTATTCGGAAATACTAGGCCCGTTGGAGTACCGGGGGTAGGACTCCGGGCGCTCTGCCGGGCTATCTCTTTCCCACTTCCTTTCGCAATCGCTGCAGGGCCTGGAGCGCTGCTCTTTCCGTAAGCGACTTCCTGGCCCGGCCTACGGCTGCGCCGAAGCTCGATTCCAGTCCGGCCACGTAGATCGCCGCGGCGGAGTTGAGCAGCAGCGCCGCTCTCCCCACCGGGTCTTCCCCGCCCTCGAGTAGCTGGACCACCCGCCGCGCGTTCTCCGCGGGTCCGGCCCCGGCCAGGCCTTCCAAGCCTTGATGCGCCAGGTCGTACTCCGCGGGATCCAGACTCCATTGCGAGATTGTTGCTTGGCGAATTTCCCAAACCTGGGTGTCGCCACTGGGGCTGATCTCGTCCATCCCCACCTCGGCGTGGACCACGAGCGCATGCACGGTGCCCAGCCGGGCCAGGGCCTGGGCGACCAGGGGAGCCCGCTCACGATCCGCCACGCCGATCACCTGGCGGCTTACCCCGGCAGGATTGGCCAGGGGACCAATCAGGTTCATCACGGTGGGGACTCCCAGCTCCTTTCGAACCGGTACTGCGTGCTTCATCGCGGGATGAAAGGCGGGCGCGAACAGGAAAACCATACCGGTGCGCTCGAGTACCTCGGCCGCGCGCTCGGGCGTGAGCGTGATCTCGAGGCCCAGCGCTTCGAGGAGATCGGCGGAGCCGCAACTCGAGGTGTAGCTTCGATTGCCGTGCTTGGCGACGCGAGCGCCGGCGCCAGCCGCGACGAAGGCCGACGCGGTGGAGAGATTGAAGGTCCCGACGGCTCCTCCACCGGTGCCGCAGGTGTCGATGACCGGAGCCCCGGAGGGCAGGCGGACGGTCTGCATCACCTCACGCAGGGCCTGCGCGGCGCCGGCCACCTGCTCGGCTGTCTCCCCCCGGGCCCGGAGCCCGATCAAC
>Ga0210138_1000274_pt1 | contig 12133 bp, 13 predicted proteins | sample Browns_ThreeSqC__FD_184850 | JGI IMG/M metagenome (GOLD analysis project Ga0210138, IMG submission 184850) | Wetland microbial communities from the San Francisco Bay, California, USA, that impact long-term carbon sequestration -... | ecosystem: Environmental > Aquatic > Marine > Wetlands ... | reverse complement strand
GCCCTCGAAGGAATGCTCAAGCCGGAAGAGAAGGAGACGGTCACCGGCGAGGCAGTGGTTCTCCAGCTCTTCAAGGTCAGCAAGGTCGGCACCATCGCCGGGTGCTCGGTCAGGAGCGGCGTGATTTCCCGTGGGGGCAAAGTGCGGGTCGTGCGGGACGGCGTCCCGATCTACACCGGCGGGCTGGCCAGCCTCCGGCGCTTCAAGGACGATGTGCGGGAAGTCCGGGAAGGGCTCGAATGCGGTATCGGCGTCGAGAACTTCAACGATCTCAAGGTCGGTGACATGATCGAGGCCTTCCGCCTTGAAGAAGTGAAGCGCACCCTGGCGTCCACGGTCGCAGGAGAGAAGGAGTAGGCCGGCACCGCGCGGGCGGGGCGGGATAACGCCATGATCATCGCGGTTCAGACCTGGGACCTGCATCTGCCGGCGTGCCAGTCGCTCAAGGACAAGCGCTCGATCCTGCAATCCCTGAAGCAGGGCCTCCGCCGGTCGCTCAACGTGGCGGTCTCCGAAACCGATCACCAGGACCTCTGGCAACGCACCGAGATCGCGTGCGCGACCGTGGGGAGTGACCGGCGGGTGGCCGAAGAGACCCTGCGGTCGGCCGATCAGCTGGTCGAGGCCGCCGACGGGGTCCGGGTGGTGGATACCCAGGTCTCGTTCCTGTGAAAGGCTCCTCCCGGCGGCAGGAACAGGTGGCGGAGACGGTGCGTCAAGTGGTCGCGGACGCACTGGTCAGCGAGGTGCGCGACCCCCGCGTGGGGTTCGTGACCGTAACCGGGGTTCACGTGAGCAGCGACCTCGGCCACGCCGCGGTCCGGGTCAGCGTCATGGGAGAGGACGCCGACAAGGAGAAGGCGCTCGAGGGACTGGCCAGCGCGGCCGGATTTCTGCGCGCCAAGCTCACCGGGGCCCTGCGCACCCGCACGGTGCCCGAGCTCCACTTCGAGCTCGATCGCGGAATCGAGCACGCCGCACGGATCGAGGAGTTGCTCGCCGACCTGCGGCGGGAGAGCCACGACTGAACGGGGCCCTGCTCATCGACAAGCCGGCCGGCCCCACTTCGCACGATGTGGTGGCGCGGGTTCGGCGCGTCTGCGGTACCCGGGCGGTCGGACACACCGGAACCCTCGACCCCTTCGCCACCGGACTGCTGGTGGTGCTGCTGGGAGCGGCCACCCGGCTCGCCCGCTTCGTCGAACCGCTGCCCAAGACCTACTGGGCCTCAGTGCGACTGGGAGTGCAGACCAGCACCGACGATCCAACCGGAGAGGTGATCGCCGTGCGGGAGGTGGAGGCCGCGTCGGTATCCGAGGCTCGCGTGCGCGCGGCCCTGGAGGAGTTCGTGGGGCGGGGAATGCAGCGTCCCCCCGTCTTCTCGGCCAAGAAGGTGGCCGGGGAACGAAGCTACCGGCGAGCGCGCCGCGGCGAAGCGGTGGCGCTGGCCGAGGTGCCGGTGGTGGTGCACCGGGTGGAGCTGCTGAACCTGGCCCCTCCCGATCTCGAGTTCCGCGCCACGGTGAGCGCCGGGACCTACGTGCGCGCGCTCGCCCGGGACCTGGGCGAACGGCTGGAGACCGGAGCCCACCTGACGGCCCTGCGCCGGGAAGCGATCGGCGGGTTGCGGGTGGAGGCGGCGGTGCCGCTGGATCGCCTGGGGCCCGCGACCCCGCTGCTCTCGCCGCTGACGGTGCTGGAGCATCTTCCCGAGCTCGCGCTCGACGCCGAGGAGCTGCGCGCCGTCCGCCAGGGTCGCATGGTGCGGCGCGGCGAGGGGCCGCCTGGGTCGGTGGCGCTCACCTTCGAGCATGGCCTGGTGGCGGTGGGTGATCGCGAGGCAGAGGGAATCCAGCCGCGGGTAGTACTGGAGGGGGCCTGATGTTTCATTTTCCCCCTCTGGCCAACGGCAGCGTGGTCACGGTCGGCACCTTCGATGGGGTGCACCTGGGACACCTGGCCGTGCTCCGGGAGATCGCCGGGCGCGCCCGATCGGCGGGAAGGAAGAGCGTCCTGGTCACCTTCGAGCCGCATCCGCTCGAGGTGGTGAATCCCCAGGCCGCGCCGCTGCTCCTGACCACGCCGCCGGAGCGCCGGGAGATCCTGGCCCAGACCGAGCTGGACTATGCCGTGTTCCTGCGGTTCGACCAGCAGCTGGCCGGCTACAGTCCCGAGCGCTTCGTGGAAGAGGTGCTGCTCCAGGGCTGTGGCATGAAGGAGTTGGTGATCGGCCACGACCATGGCTTCGGCCGGGGCCGGAGTGGAGATGTCGGCACGCTGCGCCGGTTGGGCGCCTCGCTGGGATTCGCGGTGGACGTGGTGGTTCCGGTGGAGATCGCGGGCCATCCGGTCTCCAGCACCCAGATCCGGCGGGCGGTGGCCGGCGGAGACCTGGGCACGGCGGCGCGATTGCTCGAACGACGCTACTCCGTGAGCGGCCGGGTGACCCGTGGGGAAGGAAGAGGTCGGACGCTGGGGATCCCGACCATCAACCTGGGCGGCCTCTCACCCCGCAAGCTGCTCCCGCCCGACGGCGTCTACGCCGCCTGGGTGGAATGGCGCGGCGGACGAGTCGGCGGCATGCTCAACCAGGGACCCCGGCCCACCTTCGGCGAGCTCCGGCGAACGGTGGAGGTGAACCTGTTCGATTTCTCCGAGGACATTTACGGAGAGTGGGTGAAGGTGGAGTGGGTGGAGCGGATCCGGGACGTGCAGCGATTCGCCTCGCCGGAGGAGCTCGTCAGACAGCTGCAGCGCGATCGGGAGCTGGCCATCGGCATCCTCGAGCGCGCCGCCAACCAGTCGAACCTTGGCCGGGTCGGAAGGGCCTGATCTCTCGCAATGTTCGCAACCGTCAAGTCCCGGATCATCATCATCGCCTTCCTGGTGGTGCTCAGTGTCGCCTCCCTCATCCCCCGCAAGGTCACCATCCGGGAAAAGGGAGCCGACGGCATCATGCGCGACACCGCCATCGTTCGGGTCCCGCTCAAGCTGGGGCTCGATCTTCAGGGCGGCATGCACCTCGGGCTGGAGTTGGACCAGTCCACCCGGGTATCGGCCGATCCCAAGAAGGACATCGAGCTGGCCCTCCAGGTGCTCCGGAAGAGAATCGACGAGTTCGGCGTCACCGAGCCCCTGATCCAGAAGCAGGGCGAATCCCGGATCGTGGTCGAGCTGGCCGGGATCACCGACCCCGGCCGTGCCAAGGCCATCGTCCAGCGCAGCGCCTTCCTCGAGTTCCGGATCACCGACCGGACCGGGGCCCTGGAAAAGGCCCTCCCCGCCATGGACCGAGTGCTCCGGACCGCGGGCATCTCGGCGGATACTGCCAAGACCGCCCAGTCGGCCGTCCAGAAGCTCCTCCAGGGCGATACGACCAAGAAGGGGGCCGACACCACCGCCGCATCCGGTGGCGTGCTCAGCTCGCTGATCCAGACCCAGGGTGCTGCCATGCCGGGGGAATATCTGGTCCCGGTTGGCGCCTTTCCGCGGGTGGACAGCCTGCTCCATCTCCCCGACGTGGCCCGATTGCTTCCCCGTGACCTGGCGCTCCGCTGGTCGGCGGCACCGGTCAGCGTGGGCGTGCAGTCCTACCAGCTGCTCTATGTGCTGGAAGACCGGCCCATGATCACCGGCAGCAGCCTGGTCAACGCCAAGGCAGAGATCGATCCGGTGACCACTGGCGCCATCGTCACCTTCGAGCTGGATCGGGCGGGAGGGCGGAAGTTCGGGGAGGGCACCGGGCGCCACGTCGGCGACTATATGGCGATTCTCCTCGATGACCGGGTCCAGGGTCGGCCGCCGGTGATCCAATCTCGCATCGAGCGGCGAGGGCAGATCACGCTGGGGGGGAAAACGCTTCAGGAGGCTCAGGACCTCGCTCTGACGCTCCGCGCCGGGTCGCTTCCCGTGCCGCTCAAGATCGTCGAGGAGCGCCAGGTCGGCGCCAGCCTCGGGGCCGACTCCATCCGGGACGGGATCCTGGCCGGCCTGGTCGGGACCGCCCTGGTCATCATCATCATGATCGGCTACTACCACCTGAGCGGCGCCCTGGCCGTCGCCGCCCTCGGCTTCTACATCCTCTTCACCCTGGGCGCACTCTCGATGGTGGACGCGACCATCACGCTCCCCGGGGTGGCGGGCATCGTCCTGTCCATCGGCATCGCGGTCGATGCCAACGTCCTGATCTTCGAGCGTATTCGAGAGGAATTGGCCCTCGGCAAGACGGTACGACTCTCCATCGACGAGGGCTTTCGCCACGCCATGAATGCGATCGTAGACTCCAACGTGACTGCGGTGCTGACCGCCGCTTGCCTCTTCGAGTTCGGCACCGGCCCGGTCAAGGGGTTCGCCGTAACCCTGATCTTCGGTATCGTGGCCTCGATGATCACCGCGATCTTCGTGACCCGCACGTTCTACATGATCTGGTTGCAGCGGCAGCCGGCCCTTTCCACCCTGAGTATCTGACGATGCGTCTCTTCGCCAACGCCAACTACGACTTCATCGGGTTCCGCCGTTACGCCTATGGCGTGACCGGCGTCGTGCTTCTGCTGGGGGGAATCGCCCTGGCCACCTTCGGGCTCAACTACAGCATTGAGTTCACCGGTGGCACCTTGATCCAGGTCCGGACCGAGAAGCCGGTGGACCCGGCGGCCCTCCGTAGCGCGTTGGACCGTGAGGGAGTAGTCGGCGCCGAGATCCAGCAGTTCGGTGGCCCTGACGAATTCGTAGTCCGAGCCCGGACCGCCAAGCACGGGACCGACGCCGATAACACCCAGGCCACCGCCACCGCTGTGACTACCGCGCTGGATGCCACCCTGGGTAACGGGCACTACAGCATTCAACGCACCGAAGCGGTCGGTCCCAAGGTGGGTGGCGAGCTCCGGCAGAAGGCCCTCTATGCCATCATGGTCTCCTTCGTCATCGTCCTGATCTACCTGGCCGTTCGCTTCGAATGGCGCTTCGGGCTGGCCGCGGTCATCGCCACTGCCCACGACATCCTCACCACCATGGCGTTCATCAGCGTGATGAAGCTCGAGGTGAGCCTGGTGGTGGTCGGGGCCGTGCTCTCCATGGTCGGCTACTCGCTCAACGACACCATCATCATCTTCGACCGGGTTCGCGAGAACCTCCACAAGTACAAGCGCGATCATTTCGCCGACGTCCTCAACCGCTCGATCAACGAGACCCTTCCGCGCAGCATTCTGACCCACGGGACGTCCCTCGCAACGCTGCTTGCCCTGGCCGTCTTCGGCGGCGAGGTGATTCGTCCCTTTGCGGTGGTGATGTTCTTCGGCGTCTTCACCGGGACCTTCTCCTCGATCTACATCGCGTCGCCCGTGCTGCTCGCCATCGAGAAGCGCTGGCCCGGGGCGGATGCCCGCGGTGCCCGCCAGGTCAAAGCCGCCGGCCAGCGGACTCCGCAGCCAGTCGGGACGCGCTGACGGTCGGGCGGTGTCGGCGGCCTGAAGGTCGTCCCCAATGCTGATCGACACCCACTGCCACCTCGCCGATCCCGCCTTTGATCCGGACCGGGACGAGGTCCTGGCCCGGGCCTGGGCGGCGGGCGTCGGGCACATCGTCGTCATCGGAGAGTCGTGGGCGATGGCGGAGCGGGTGGCGTCCCTGGTCGCTCGGGAATCCCGACTCTCCGGCACTGTGGGCATCCACCCGCACGATGCAAGCGGTTTCGACGCCGCCACGGCGGAGTGGCAGCGGGACTTCGCGAAACGTCCCGAGGTGGTCGCCATCGGCGAGACCGGACTGGACTACCACTACGATCACTCGCCTCGCCCGGCCCAACGGACCGCGTTCGAGCACCAGCTGGCCCTCGCGGCAGAGCTGGACAAGCCCGCGATCATCCACGCCCGGGAGGCGGATGAAGACGTGGCGGCCATCCTCCGCAACCACCCTCGAACCCGGGCAATTCTTCATTCTTTCAGCAGCGGACCCAGCCTCTTGCGGGCGGCCCTGGACCTGGGCCACTATGTCTCCCTCAGCGGCATGGTGACCTTCAAGAACTGGGCGCTGGATGCCGCCGTCCGTGAGGTGCGCCTCGACCGCCTGCTGGTCGAGACCGATGCGCCATACCTGGCACCGGTGCCGTACCGTGGAAAACGGAATGAGCCCGCCTTCGTGCGGGCCGTAGCCGACCGGGTGGCGGTGGTGCGAGGACTGCCGAGCGAAGAGCTGATTGCCGTCACGGGCGCCAACGCGGCGCGCGTCTTTGGATCGAGAATCGGTGTGCCGGAAAGGAGCATGTCTTGAACACCGTCCCGTCGGACATTGCCATCGCACAAGCCGCCAAGCTCCGCCCCATCGCCGAGGTTGCGGCGGAGATAGGGCTTGGCCCTGAGGAGATTCTCCCCTACGGCCGCTTCAAGGCGAAGATCAGCGCCGAGGCCGTCGCCAAGCGGAAGCCCAAGGGACGCCTCGTCCTGGTCACCGGGATCAATCCCACCCCCGCCGGAGAAGGGAAGTCAACGGTCACCGTCGGGCTCAGTCAGGCGCTCCGGCGGTTGGGCAAGAAGGTGATCCTCTGCATCCGGGAACCCTCGCTGGGGCCGGTGTTCGGTGTGAAGGGTGGTGCGGCCGGTGGCGGCTACGCTCAGGTGGTCCCCATGGACGAGATCAATCTCCATTTCACCGGGGACTTCCACGCCATCACCTCGGCCCACAACCTGCTCTCCGCGATGCTGGACAACCACCTGCATCATGGCAACGCACTGGGCCTGGATACCCGGCGGATCACCTGGCCGCGCACCATTGACATGAACGACCGGGCGCTCCGGCAGATCGTCGTGGGACTGGGTGGTATGAACGGCGGCCCGGCCCGCGAAGAGCGCTTCGTCATCGTTCCGGGCAGCGAGATCATGGCGATCCTCTGCCTGGCCAGCGATCTCAGTGACCTTGAGAAGCGGATCTCGCGGATCATCGTCGGCGTCACCCGCGAGCGGAAGCCGATCACCGCCGGAAACCTCAAGGCCGCCGGCGCCATGACGCTGCTGCTCAAGGACGCCATCCTGCCCAATCTGGTGCAGACGTTGGAGGGCGGCCCGGCCTTGGTCCACGGCGGGCCCTTCGGCAACATCGCCCACGGCTGCAACTCAATCGCGGCCACCAAGCTGGGATTGTCGCTGGCGGACATCACGCTCACGGAGGCCGGCTTCGGGGCTGATCTGGGCGCCGAGAAGTTCTTCGACATCAAATGCCGCTTCGGGGGGCTCAGCCCCGAGGCCGCGGTGGTCGTGGCCACGGTGCGGGCGCTCAAGATGCACGGCGGCGTGAAGAAGGAGAATCTGGCGACGCCGGACCTGGCGGCCCTCGAGCGGGGTCTCGCCAACCTCGAAGGCCACGTCAAGAACGTGCAGAAGTTTGGCGTGCCGGTCGTGGTTGCCCTGAACCGGTTCCTCTCCGATACCCAGGAAGAGCAGCAGATGGTGCTCAAGGCCTGCAAGGGCTGGGGCGCGCGAGCCGCCTTGAGCGATGTCTGGGCCCGGGGTGGCGAAGGGGGGGAAGAGCTGGGCCGGGAGGTCCTGGCTGTGCTCGACGAGAAGAAGGGCGCCTTCAAGCCGCTCTATGATGCGGCGCTCCCGATCAAGCAGAAGATCGAAGCCATCGCGACCGGGATCTACGGCGCGGCGGGGGTCAACTACAGCGCCGCGGCCGAGAAGGCGATCGCCCAGTGCGAAGAGATGGGACTGGGCCAGACTCCGGTCTGCATGGCCAAGACTCAGTACTCGTTCAGCGACGACGCCACCAAGCTCGGACGGCCTCAGGGTTACCGCCTCCAGGTACGGGACGTCTATCCCTCGGCCGGTGCCGGATTCGTGGTGGCGCTCGCCGGAGAGATCATGACCATGCCGGGGCTGAGCAAGACGCCCGCCGCCGAGGCCATCCGGGTCCACCCCGACGGCACCATCGAGGGCCTCTTCTGATGAAACCCGTCGCGACCGATCAGGCGCCCAAGGCGATTGGCCCCTACTGCCAGGCCATCACAGCCCATGGCTTCGTATACACTGCCGGTCAGATTGCCCTCGATCCCGCCACCGGGGAGCTGCTCCGGGGAGGGATCAAGGACCAGACCGCGCGGGTGCTCGCCAACCTGAAGGCGGTGCTCCAGGCCGCGGGTACCGATCTCTCCAAAGTCGTGAAGACGACCGTCTTCCTGGTCGACATGGCCGACTTCAACGCGATGAACGAGGTCTACGCCCAGGCCTTCGGCGACCACAAGCCGGCCCGGAGCACGGTCGCTGTCGCAGCACTCCCCCGTGGGGCGCGTGTCGAGATCGACCTGATCGCGATGGTCTAAGGATGTGGGAGGATAGGTACTCAGTCCTCAGTCCTCAGTCCTCACTACTTTTCCTGTTGGGGGTGGATCGGGCCTGGTGGTCCGGCCGGTCTTCAAAACCGCGACGGAGAAGCCTTCGGCAGCTCCGGTGGGTTCGATTCCCACACGCTCCCGCCACCCTCCCTGCGGCTTGACCAAGACCCTGCTGCTCGTCAACCCGGCCGCCGGGCGCGGTCGCGCCGGCCGATTGAAGGACCGGGTCCTCACCGCCTGTCGCTCCTCGTGGAGCGACGTCACGCTCATGGAAACCACCGCACCCGGCGACGGCGTCGATCGCGCCCGCCACGCCGCCGAGGCTGGAGTGGAGCGCGTCCTCGTGCTGGGAGGGGATGGCGCGGTGCATGAGGCGGCCAACGGAATCCTCACCGCGCGTACCTCGGCGCTTCCCGCCCTGGGCGTCTTCCCGGTCGGCACCGGCAACGACTACGCCAAGCTCACCGGCACCGCCGGGCTCAGGATCGAGCAGGCCGCTTCGCGACTTCACCGGGGCAAGGTCCGGAGCCTCGACGTCGGCTGCATGGCGGGTGAGTACTTCGTCAACGCCGCCGGCGTCGGCTTCGACGCCGAAGTCGCTCGACGAGTCAATGGCATGACTCTCCGCGGCCCGCCGGCCTATCTCATTGCCGTCGCCGGGGCCTTCGGCTCCTTCAAACCCCAGCGGATTCGGCTGGTCGTCGCCAACGAAACGATCGAGGAAGTAGCGCTGGTGGTCGAAATCGGCATCGGGGGAGTGGTGGGCGGTGGCTTTCGCATCAATCCTGGTGCAATCCCAGACGACGGTCTGTTCGATGTCTGCCTGGTTCGGCGCCTCTCGCCATTTGAATTCATCACCCGACTCCCTCTGGTCATGCTGGGGTGGCACACCCGGTTGCCGCAGGTCCGCTGCTTCAAGACGGACCGATTGACCATCGAGTCGTTCGACGGCCCTCTGATGGTCCACCTGGACGGCGAAGTGCGGACTCTGGGCTCCCGCCTCGAAGTCACGCTCGAAGCGGCTCGGCTTCCTGTCCTCTGCGCATGACGGCCATGGATTCGACCTCGGGCACTGCGCCGCGCCGCCACTTCGCCAGCGACAACAACGCCGGTGCCCATCCCGAGATCCTGGCCGCGATCGCCCGTGCCAACCAGGGCCACGTCACCGCCTACGGCGACGATCCCTTCACCGACGCCGCCCGGGGGCGCTTCCGCGAGCACTTCGGTCCCCAAGCCGAGGCCTTCTTCGTCTTCGGCGGGACCGGGGCCAACGTGCTCGGAATCCAGGCCGTGACCCTGCCTCATCAGGCGGTGATCTGCCCGGAAGGCGCCCACATCGACGTGGACGAGTGCGGGGCGCCGGAGCGATTCACCGGGTGCAAGCTTCTCACGGTGCCCACCGCCGACGGCAAGCTCCGGCCGGCCGACATTGAGCGCCACTTGGTCGGGATCGGCTTCGAGCATCACGTGCAGCCCCGAGTGGTCTCGATCAGTCAGACCACGGAGTTGGGCACCGTCTACACCCCGGACGAGGTCCGCACCCTCGCTGCCACAGCCCACCGGCACGACCTCTTGCTCCACATGGACGGGGCCCGATTGGCCAACGCCGCGGCGGCGCTCAATACCGACCTGCGAAGTCTGACCACCGAGCCCGGCGTGGATCTGCTCTCCTTCGGCGGGACCAAGAATGGACTGCTGGGAGCCGAGGCCGTGGTGTTTCTCAACACGCCGGCTCCCGCGCACTTCAAGTACGTGAGGAAGCAGGGAATGCAGCTGGCATCCAAGATGCGTTTCCTCGCCGTCCAATTCGACGCGTTGCTGGGCGGCGACCTCTGGCGCCGGAATGCGGCGCACGCCAACGCCAAGGCTCGCCGCCTGGCGCAGGCGGTGCGGAACCTGCCTGGAGTCCGGGTCACTCAGAAGGTCGAGGCCAATGCCGTCTTTGCGGTGATCCCGCCGCGGGTGATTACGCCACTCCAGCAGCGTTATCATTTCTACGTGTGGAACGAGCGCCTTTCCGAGGTGCGGTGGATGACCGCCTTCGACACTACCGACGAAGACGTAGACGGCTTCGTCGCCGCCCTGCGAGAGCTGCTCGCGTGAGGGCGGCTACGGGCGGGGGGTGGTTGACGCTCGGACTCGCCTTGCTGCCGATCGGCTCCCCGCTCGCCGCGCAGGATTCCGTGGCCACAGCACCCGTGGTCACGACACCGGCCCCCGATTCCACGCAGCCGGCCGCCGCCCCGGCCCCCAGTGCGCCGCGCCCCGACTCGCTGGTGCGTCGCCCGCGACCCAGTCCTCTCGGATCGCTCTGGCGCTCGTTTCTGATACCGGGGTGGGGTCAGGCCAGGCTGGGTCGCAACCTGACTGCGGCGGTGTTCGTTACCACCGAGGGGATCTGCCTGGGGATGACCCTCAAGGCGGAGCAGGAACGGCGCTGGCTCCGCAGCATGAACGACCCGCGGGGAGAGTCTAAGGCCAAGGAGGCCCAGGACTGGCTGGTGCTCCTCGTGTTCAACCACCTGATCTCCGGGCTCGAGGCCTTTGCCGCGGCTCACCTGGCCAATTTCCCCGGAGACCTCGGCCTGGAAGTGGCGCCGTCCCCAAGCGGCCTGCACGCCGAGGTGACTCTACCGCTGCCCAGACCGTGAAGACCGCTCCGATCGGCATCTTCGACTCCGGGCTGGGTGGGCTCACTGTCATGCGGGCGATTCAGCAGCGGCTGCCACATGAATCCCTGGTGTACTTCGGTGATACGGCCCGGCTCCCCTATGGACCCAAGAGTCCCGAAACCGTGCGGCGGTACAGCCTCGAGATTCTGCATTGGCTGCTGGAGCAGGGCGTGAAGATGGTGGTGGTCGCCTGCAATACCAGCACCGCCCACGCACTGGACACCCTCATCGCGGCGTCGCCGGTGCCGGTGGTCGGCGTGATCGAACCGGGGGCTCGAGCGGCAGTGCGAGCCACCCGCGGCGGGCCGGTTGGGGTGATCGGGACCGCCGGTACCATTGCCAGTAACGCTTACGCCAGGGCCATCCATCAGCTTCGGCCCCAGCTCGAGGTTCGCCAGGTGGCCTGTCCACTCTTCGTCCCGCTGGTGGAAGAAGGTTGGTTTGATCATCCTGCCGCCGAACTGATCGCGAAGGAGTACCTGGCTCCACTCGCCGCGGCCAAGGTCGACACCCTCGTGCTTGGCTGCACCCACTACCCCTTGCTCAAGCCGCTGCTGGCCCGAATCATGGGACCATCGGTCATGCTGATCGATAGCGCGGAGGAGACCGCTGCCGCCGTCGCCGGAGCCCTCGCCGCCGGAGGTCTGGAAGCCCCCCTCGGCGGCAAGGTGACCTACCGATTCACCGTGAGTGATGACGAAGCCCGCTTCCGAGTAGTCGGCTCCCGGTTCATGGGGGAGACCCTCTCAGGCGCGAGCGTGGTGCAATTGGGTTAGCAGACCAGCCAGCAGGGAGGGACCTGCTTCACCGAACGAACTGGCAGAGTTGGGCTCCGTCCTCGGTCGCCACGGCGTAGCAGTACTCGTCGAGCCAGGCGCCGGGATTGAGATACTGTCGGCCCGGCTCCGGCTCGGCCAGTGCGGGACGATGGGTGTGTCCCATGACCACCAGCCCCAGGGTGCGATCGGCGGCGAGAGTCCGGATGGCCCACTGCTGTTGTTGTTCGGCCGCCTGACGTATCACCTCGGGGTCGCGGGTGGTGTCGCCCAGCGCGCCGCTCAAGCGGTCGGTCAGCCAGAATACCAGGTCCGGGTGGAGGAGGCGAAACAGGGTCACCGTCAGGGGGAGTTTGATGATC
>Ga0210138_1000273_pt1 | contig 12148 bp, 13 predicted proteins | sample Browns_ThreeSqC__FD_184850 | JGI IMG/M metagenome (GOLD analysis project Ga0210138, IMG submission 184850) | Wetland microbial communities from the San Francisco Bay, California, USA, that impact long-term carbon sequestration -... | ecosystem: Environmental > Aquatic > Marine > Wetlands ... | reverse complement strand
CTCGGCCTGCTTCTTCGGCGACGGCGCGCTCGGCCAGGGGCTTCTCTACGAGACCATGAACATGGCCGCGCTGTGGAAGCTCCCGGTCATCTACGTCTGCGAGAACAACCTCTACGGCGAGTACACGCCGGCCAGTGAAACGGTCGCCGGCGAGATCCTGCACCAAACGCCGGGTTTCACGCACCGCGCGACCCAGCCGGCTGGGTGCGGCGTCTTCGGCCAGCATCGAACGGGAGATGTCCACCGCGAAGACGAGGCTGAGGGCGCGGGTCTGCGAGGTGACCTGGGCCCGACCTCCCCGTGGCCCGGCCAGCGCGATCCCGGTCACCAGCGCGGCGAGCCCGAGCAGGATGGGGCCGGTGAGGCCCCCACGCCTGGCCTGGAGTACCAGGTCGGAACTCCAGCGCGCCGCTCGCCTGATCCGGCGCGACCGGGCCCAGAGGGCGCCGGCCCCGACCGCGGCAGCCAGGACCGGCGCGAGGGGCAGCAGGAGCGGAGTATCGAAGGTCATCGGCTCAGGGCACCCGGACCACCAGAGTGGCGCTCAAGAGCAGCTCGAGCCCCAGCGCGCCCAGCCCCAGCAGAATGAAGGGCCGGGGGATCTCGTCGTAGCGCACGTAACGGGTCACGTGCATCGGGGTCTTCTCCAGGGCGTCGATCTGTTTGAAGATCCGGCTCAGTGCCTCGCTGTCCTTGGCCCGGAAATACTTCCCCCCGGTCTGATCGGCGATCTCCCGGAGGAGCGCCTCGTCGATCTCCACGGGCAGGACTTCATAGCGGAATCCATTGGCGCCCCGCCCGGTGGGAATCGGCGCTTCCCCTTCGGTGCCGACGCCGATGGTGTAGACCCGGATCCCCAGCGCCCCGGCGGCCGCCGCGGCGGTGCGGGGATCGATGGTCCCCCGGTTGTTGACTCCATCGGTGAGGAGCAGGATCACCTTGGACTTGCCGGGTGCGTAGCGCAGCCGGTTCACCGCGGTGGCGAGACCACTGCCGATGGCGGTGCCGTCGTCCAGCATGCCGATCTTGAGATCCATCACCGCGCGATCCAGTACCGCGTAGTCGGTGGTGAGCGGCACCTGGGTGAGCGCTTCGCCGGAGAACGCGACCAGGGCGATCCGATCGGCGTCCCGGCCGTGGATGAAGGACATCGCGTCCTGTTTGGCTACTTCCAGCCGGTTGGAGGGCGCGAAGTCCTCGGCCAGCATGCTGGAGCTGATGTCGATCGCGATCACGATCGAGATCCCTTCCTGCTTGAGCTCGACCAGCGATCCGCCCAGTCGAGGGCCGGCGGCGGCGAAGATCCAGGCGCCCAACGTCAGCGCCCGGCAGGCGGGAGGGATCCGGGCCAGGAGCTTGGAGGCCGGGACCAGATCGAAGAGGCTCACGTCGCTGTAGGCGATCCCCTGCCTCGGCCGGCGGCGGCGCCACCACCAGAGGGGGATCAGGACCAGCAAGACCAGGAGCCAGGGCCGCGCGAAGCTCATGAACGGTCGCCTCGAACGGCTTTGGTCAGGGCGACGACTTCCTGGTGGAGGGCGAGCGACTCGTCGGGAGCCAGGGGAGAGAACCGCGCGGAGTCGAGTTTGGCGATGGCCGAGCCGATCCGGGTCAGCGGCCAGCGAGGCCGGTGGTCGGCCAGCACGGCGAGCAGCGCGTCGCGACTGAGCGCCGGGTGCGCATCAGGAAGTTTGGAGGCGATCGCCGCGCGCAGCTCACCCGCAGCCATGGCGGCCACGGTGCGCGATTCTCCGGCGCGGGCCCACTTCTCCACCGGCGGCGGCTTCGAGGCGACGGGGTCGCTGGCCGGAACATGCCGTCCCCGCCGACGCCAGATCGCGGCAAACAGGAGCGTCAGAGCCAGGGCCACCAGTCCGAGCATCACCAACGGGAGGGTGGAGGTCCGCGCCAGGTGAATCAGGGCGGAGGGTGGTTGAGGCGGCGGTTTGGCGGCTCCCGCCTGTTTGGGAAGCACGCTGGTCACTTCGATGATGACCGTCTGGACCGGAAGCGAATCCACCTTGCCGGAGGGCGCCACCAGCAGGGGACCCGGGATCTTCACGCTCAGGGTCCCCGGATCCCAGGCCACGACCGGATACCGGAGCGTGATCTGGCCGCCACTGGTGACCAGAGTCGGTGGGCCCAGCAGCTCGACCGAGCCGGACGGTTCCCAGACCGGCGGCCGCACCGTATAGCCGGGGCCGACCGGTACCGGGCGCTCGAGCCAGATGGTATCTCCCACGGTCGGCAGACCGGACTGCAGTATCAGGAGCAGCGCCAGCATCAGTTGACGATCCGTCGCGCCCGCCGCGCGAACGCCTGTCGGAGCGGCACGGCGTAGTCCTGCCCCGTATTGAGAGAGACCACGTCGACCCCGGCCGCGTTGAGTGCTCGAGCCCGGTCCCGCACCCGCCGCTCCGCCAGCTGAGACAACTGGGCCCGCGCCAGACGACTCCCCGAATCCACCAGGACCCGACGCCCGGTCTCGGCGTCTTCGAGGTCCACCCAGCCGGCATTGGGAAGATGCCGCTCCCGCGGATCGTCCACGCAGACCGCGACCACTTCGTGCCGGGCCGCGAGGCGCCGGAGCGGCTGTTCCCAGGATTCGGCCAGGAAATCGGAGAGGACCACCACAATAGCGCGGTGCTTGAGGAGCTGGGCGGCGTAGAGGAGACTGGTACCGAGATTGGTGCGGCGCCCGGAAGGCCGGAACGCTACCAGGTCCCGGATCACGCGGAGGGCATGTCGGCGCCCCTTGGCGGGCGGGATCACGCGCTCGACTTCGTCGGCGAAGAGCAAGGCGCCCACCCGATCGTTCTGCCGCGCCGCGGCGAGGGCCAGCACCGAGGCCACTTCGATCGCCAGGGACGCCTTGGTCAGCGGGCGACCGAACTGGGTGGAGCCCGACTGGTCCACGATCAGCATCAGGGTCAGCTCCCGCTCCTCGGTGAAGACCTTGATGTAGGGACTGGCGAGGCGGGCGGAAACGTTCCAGTCGATGGCCCGGAAGTCGTCGCCCATCTGATAGGCGCGGACTTCGGCGAACTCCATCCCCTGTCCCCGGAACACCGAGCGGTATTCTCCGGCGAAGAGCGCGGTGACCAGACCTCGGGCCCGCAGCTCGATGGCTTTGACCTGCTTGAGAACCTCGGGGGAAATAGGGGGCATACGAAAGTTATCAGGACTGAGGACTGAGTAGAGGTTGGGAGGGGCACTCAGTCCTCAGTCCTCATCCCTCAGTCCTGCGGTTAGGGAACTGGCACCGCCTCCAGCACCTTGGCGATGATGTCGTCGCTGTCCATCTCCTCCGCTTCCGCCTCGAACGTGAGCACCATCCGGTGGCGGAGCACGTCGGGGGCGAGCGCCTTGACGTCCTCGGGCACCACGTAGTTGCGGCCCCGGAGGAAGGCCTGGGCCCGGCCGGCGGAGGCGAGGGCGAGGGAAGCGCGGGGCGAGGCGCCGAAGGCGATCAGTGGCTTGAGCGAAGCCAGGCCGACCGCGCTGGGGTCCCGGGTGGCGCGGACCAGGTCCACGATGTAGTCCACCACCTTCTGATCGATGTAGAGCCCCGCGACCGTGGCGCGGAGCGCCATGATGACGGCGGGATCCAGCATGCGCTGCACCGGAATGTCCTGACCGCTGCTCATCCGGAGCAGCACTTCCTTTTCTTCATCCCGGGTCGGGTAGTTGACCCGGACCTTGAGCATGAATCGGTCGAGCTGGGCCTCGGGCAGCGGGTAGGTCCCCTCGCTCTCGATCGGATTCTGGGTGGCCAGCACCAGGAAGGGCTCTTCCAGCTTGAAGGTGGTCCCGCCGATCGTCACCTGCTTCTCCTGCATCGCCTCGAGCAGCGCGGCCTGAACCTTGGCCGGGGCGCGGTTGATCTCGTCCGCCAGAACGATCTGGGCAAAGATGGGTCCCTTCTTGACCCGGAACTCCTGATTGCGCTGATCGAAGATCATGGTCCCGATCAGGTCGGCCGGCAGCAGATCGGGCGTGAACTGAATCCGGGAGAACGAGGCGTGAATGATCTCCGCGAGAGTCCGGACCGCCAGGGTCTTGGCCAGACCGGGAACCCCCTCCAGCAGAATGTGTCCGCCGCAGAACAGCCCGATCAGGAGCCGCTCCACCATGGCTTCCTGGCCGACGATCCGTCGAGCGACCTCGCGGACCACCTGCGGAATGGCGGAGGCATCCGGCACTCGCGCGTGCGCGGCGGAAGCTCGGGCGCTGGTCATGCGCGCGATCCGGTCGAAGCGGTTCGGTGACGACGCCGCATCCTGATTACTCCTCGCTCTTCGGCTTGAGTCGAATGGCCTGGTAGATCGCCGCTTCCTCGTGCGGGGTGAGCAAGCGGCTTTGTCCCACGGGAAGATCGCCCAGCCGGACCGGGCCGTAGGACAGTCGGGCGAGGCGTTGCACTTTGAGTCCCATGGCCTCGCACCATTTGCGGACGATACGGTTGCGTCCTTCGACGAGTGTCACGTCCACGATGCTGCGACCGGCGTTGCCCGGCCGTACTCGAACTCGGACCGGCTTGACCGGCCTCCCCTCGACCGACACCGGCTGGCGGACCAGGGCGGCGATCTCCTCGGTTGACCGGCCGTGGACCAGCGCGCTGTAGCTCCGCTCGACTCGGAAGCGGGGGTGCGTCAGCCGGTGGACCGCATCGCCATCGGTCGTGAGGAGCAGCAACCCCGTCGTCATCACATCCAGCCGGCCCACGTAGCGGAGCCCGCGCGGCTGATCCAGGAAATCGAACACGGTCCGCCGTCCTTCGGGATCCTGCGCCGTGGTGACCACGCCCAGCGGTTTGTGGAACGCGATCCACCGCCGCCTGGTGGTGGGCAGCGGCCGCCCGCCGACGGTGATCTTCTGGCGTTCGGGGTCGGCCTTCATTCCGATACTGGCGACCCGGCCGTCCACCTTGACCCGCCCCGCCTCGATCAGTTCCTCCGCCGCCCGGCGCGAAGCCACTCCCGCCAGCGCCAGCACGCGCTGGAGGCGCATTTCGGTCATGACTCCGCTGGCACCGAGGCGGCGGCTCCTTCGGAGTCCGTGGAATCCGGCTTGGGCGGCTGGAGTGCCACGGCGAACTCCTCGGTCCGCGGCAACTCGCCCAAGTCGCGCAGGCCCAGCATCTCCAGGAACTGGTTGGTAGTCCCGTAAAGCAGCGGCCGACCCAGCGCCTCGCTCCGGCCCACCACCTCGATCAGCCCTCGCTCCTGCAGGGTCCGCAGCACTCCGCCGGCGGAGACGCCCCGAATCTCCTCGATCTCGGCCCGGCCGACTGGCTGCCGATAAGAGATCACCGACAGGGTCTCGAGGGCAGCCTGGGTGAGCCGCGGTTGCCGGAGGCCCAGCTGGGCTCGCTCGACGGCCGCGGCGAAGGCCGGGCGAGTCAGCAGCTGATATCCGCCGGCGATTTCGACCAGCTCGATGGCGTGACCTTCGAAATCGTAGTGTTCCTTGAGCTGATCCAGAGCGGTCCGCACGTCGGCGGCCGAGGCGTCGGGATCGAGCGTCTGGAGCTCTTCGGCCGTCACCGGCCGGGCCGCGGCGAACAGCGCAGCCTCAATCAGTTGGGCGAGGGGCGTCACGGCGGATCACCAGAGGCGCGAAGGGCGCCGGTTGATGGAGATGGAGTCCGCCCCGGCGCGCCAGCTCGAGCAGCGCGATCAGGGTGGACAGCAGATCGGCGATAGTCCGCTCCGGGCCCAGGGCGTCGAGCCAGGCGATTTCCTCATGCTCGGCCAGGAGCGCCTCGATGCGGCGGGTGGCTCCCTCGACGTCGAGCGGCCGCGGAACCACCCGATGCAGGACCGGCTGGGGAATTTCACTGATGATCTTCTCGACCGCGCGGAGCAGCTCGGCCAGATCGATGACCAGCGGCGGCGGCGGGATGTCCGGCGGGGCCGGGAGATAGCCGCGAGGAAACCGCAGCGCCTGGCGCTCGGCCCGTCGTTCCAGCCAGGAGGCGATCTCCCGGATCTGCTGGTACTCGAGCAGCCGGCGCACCAGCTCGTGCCGGGGATCCTCCCAGCCCTCTTCGTCGGGACGCCGCGGGAGCAGCATCGCGACCTTGAGCCGGACCAGGCGGCCCGCCATCTCGAGATAGTCGGCCGCCTGATTGAGTCCCAGCGTGTGAATGGCCTGGAGGAACTGGTCGGCGATCCGCGCCACCGGGATGTCGGCGATCTCGATCTTCTCCTCCCGAAGGAGATAGAGCAGCAGGTCGAGCGGCCCCGCAAAACCGTCCAGGCTGACCACGAATCCCGACTCGCTGCCGGGAGCAGTGGTGAAGCCGGGGGCGGAGGCGGCGGGAGAAGTCATCAGGCGGCGAAGATGTTCCAGCCGTCGCCCACGGCGTACGGCAGCATGAAGCCGAGGAGGAGCTTGAGCACCAGCCAGGCGGGCGTGAGCAGGAAGGAGATCGCCGGCCGGGCCAGCAGGAGAATGGCGAGCAACGGCAGAAATCCGAACCGCTGCAGGCTCCGGTAGCGCGCGCCCAGGTCAGGCGGCAGCAGGTAGTAGAAGAGGTGCGACCCATCGAGCGGGGGAATCGGAATCAGGTTGAAGCAGGCCAGGACCAGATTGAGCTGGACTCCCCAGACCATCATGCGCTGGCCCACGTCCAGGGTACCGACCGCGTCGGGCCAGAGTCGGCCCAACAGCCCGAGCAGGACGAAGAGCACCGCGAAGAGCAGCGTCAGCATCATGTTGGTGACCACGCCGGCCGCGCTGACGATGATGTCCCCCCGCCGGTAGTTGCGATACTTGCGCGGGTTGACGGGGATCGGCTTGGCTCCACCGAAGGTGTAGCGCCCGCCGGAACCGAACCACAGGATCGCCGGCATCAGGATGCTGAGCCAGGGATCGATGTGGGGCAGCGGATTGAGCGTGAGCCGCCCCAGCATGTACGCGGTATCGTCACCCTGGCGGTACGCGGCGGCTCCATGGGCATACTCGTGCGCGACGAGTGAGAACACCAGAACCGGCAGGGCGAGGACGAAATCGGTCAGGGGAAATCCCGGCGAGAGAGGCTGCAAGGATCTTAAACGCCGAGGGAGAGCAGGTCAAAGCACGACCCGCTTGACCTCGTCCCGGCATTGCCCTAAAATGCGCCCTGCCCGCCACCCGGATACGTCGTGGCGACGGTTCAACCCTGAGGTGATTGTGCCCCGAATCCAATCCGCCCGGAAGCGCATGCGGCAGGCCCGCGCCGCGACGGTCCGCAACCGCCAGAGCCGCAGTCAGCTGCGGACCGCCATCAAGAAGGTGCGCGCCGCCGGCTCCAAGGCCGACGCGCAGAAGGCCTATCTGGCCGCGACTCGACTGCTCGATCGCGCCGGCCGGAAGAACCTGATTCACCCGAATGCCGCTGCGCGCCAGAAGAGCCGGCTGGCCAGGGTGGTGGCGGGAAAGAAGTGAACGCCCGCTAGTATCGCGGATCCACGACGGCAACGACCCCCCGGTGTCCCGCGACATCGGGGGGTCGTTCGGCTTCGGGTGGGCGTGGCTGCCGCTCACCGCCTACCCCGTCAGAGCGCCGCCAGCTCGGCCCCGCAGCGCTCGCAGTACCACTCGGTGGGCCGGTTGAGGGTTCCGCACTCCCCGCACTTGAGTGTCTTGGGCACGTTGGCCTGGCTGCCACGCTTGGTATCGGCGGGAGGGGCCTTCGAGGCGAAGGGATCCGCCGTGGTGATCACCGGCGCCGAAGGGGGATGCGGCATGGAGGGCGGAGGCGGCGGGGTTGGAGGTGCCGCCGCCTGGGGTGGCTCGGGCGGGGCGACCTTGGAGAATCCCCCACTGGCCCGACGAGGGGCCGTCGGCTCGTTGGTGACCGACTTGAGGAACGCCAACTCGTCCATCTTCTGGCCCGAGCCGCCGGGAGCTGGCCCTCCGCCCGCCCCGGCCCCTTCCTTACCTGAGGGATACCAGAGGGTACGCGCGGGCGGCTCGTCCTTGCCCTTTCCGCCCAGCTTGGGGGCGTTCTTGGCCGTGAGCGGAAGTTTGGACGGGCCCGCGGGCTCCGGGGGTATGATCGGCGGAGGCCCGGCCTGGGCGGTGGCAGCGGACGTTGTGAAGTCGGGCTCCAGCTGAAGGAAGGGCATCTCGGGCGCCTGCTGCGGGCCCGAGTGACGGGCCGCTGGGGCCTGCGCCGGAGGCGGTGGCGCGGCGGGAGTCGCCGGAGGCGGGAGCGGAGCCGCGATCAGGCCCTGGACCTCGGTCAGCCGGTCGATCTCTGCGTTGGTCTTGGCCAACTCTTCGCGCACCGTCACCAGGACCCGGGTGGTCTCCCCCCGCAGGGTCTGCCACTTCACCTCGTCGTACTCACCGACGGCGTGGCGGACCTCCGCCTCGGACATCAGCTCCTTGGCCTGGGCCTCGCGATTGGTCAGCTCGTGCTTCCGGGCCCGGTACTCTTCCAGTTGTTCATCGATGGCGGTGGCGTGGTGGCGCAGCTCGTCGACCACGTTCTTGAGGCGGGCTTCGTAGTCGCCGCGGATCTTGTGGCGGACCGCGTCGGGCACCGCGGCGACGGCGTCCCCACTGGTATCGAGGCGGGCCAGCCAGCTCAGGTACTGATTGCGGTCGTTGAGCAGCTTCTCGATTGGATTGTCGCTGCGCGAGGCTCTAGCCATTGCCGGGTCTTCCTCTCAGCTGTTCGAGGGCTGCGATCTGCTCCGGGTTCAGCCGATTGACGCATCCCACTGCCCGAGCGGCCACGATGATCCGGGCGACGTGCTCCAGGCTCTCCATCCGAACCTGCGCCTGCGTCAGGTCCGTTCCCCAGGTGACCGCCCCGTGATTGGCCAGGAGCAGCGCCTCGTGCCGGTCGAGGTATTGCTCCGCCAGGTCGCCGACGGCGGGGGTACCGGGAGTCGCATAGGGCACCACCGGGACCTCACCCAGCAGGAGAATCGACTCCGGCAGCAGGTCGCCCGGCAGCGCCTCGCCCGCCAGGGCGAAACCGGTCGCGGTCGGAGGATGTGCGTGCACTACCGCGCCCACGTCCCGGCGCCTCCGGTAGATTCTCAGATGCAAATCTAATTCGGTACTCGGCCTGCGCCTACCGTGTCGAGGGGTCCCGTCGAGGCCGACCTCGACCAGATCGGCGACGGCCAGGTCGGCCTTGGGGAGGCCCCGGGGGGTGACCAGCAAGGAATCGGGCGAGAGGCGCACCGAAACGTTCCCGTCCACCCCGGCGAGCAGTCCAGCCTCCCAGAGCCGGCGGCAGCAGCGGACCACGGTCTCCGCCGCCGCCGCCGCGTCTACCGGCTCGAGGCTCACCTCAGGTGCCTCGCTGAAAGACCACCCGGCCGCGGACCACGGTGTAGTCCGCCTGGCCTCGGAGGGTGCGGCCGGCAAAGGGAGTATTCCGGCTCTTGGAGAAGAAAGTCTCGGGCTGGACGGTCCACTCGCGGGTGGGATCGAAGACCACCACGTCTGCCGGGGCTCCCACCGCCAGGGTGCCGCCCGGGAGGTTGAAGACCTGGGCCGGCTGGGTGCTCATCCGGGAAATCAACTCGGGCAGGGTGAGGAGCCGGGTGTCCACCAGCTCTGAAATCGCCAGGCCCAGGGCGGTCTCCAGCCCGAGAATGCCGTTGGGCGCGTCGTCGAACTCCCGCTCCTTGGCGTCGTAGTGGTGCGGAGCGTGGTCGCTGGCGATCACGTCGATGGTACCGTCCCGAAGACCCTGCCGGATCGCCTCACGATCCTCCGCCTCCCGGAGCGGCGGATTCATCTTGGCGTTGGTGTTGTAGCCCTCGCAGGCCTCGTGGGTCAGGGTGAAGTGGTGGGGCGTCGCCTCGGCCGTCACCCGGATCCCCATCGCCTTGGCGCGGCGGATCAGGTCCACCGATCCCCGGGTGGACATGTGGCAGAGGTGGACGTGTCCTCCGGTCAGCCCGGCCAGCAGGATATCCCGCGCCACCATGATTTCCTCCGCCGCAGCCGGGATCCCCTTGAGACCCAGCCGGGTGGAGACGATCCCCTCGTGCATCACCCCGCCGTGGGAGAGGGTCGGCTCCTCGCAGTGGTCGGCGACCGGGATATTGAAGGTGCGGGCATATTCGAGCGCGGTGCGCATCAGGTGGCTGGAGACCACCGGCTTGCCGTCGTCGCTCACCGCCACCGCCCCGGCCCCGACCAGCTCGCCGAACTCGGCCAGGGTCTCGCCCCGCTGCCCGAGGGAGATGGCCCCGATCGGATAGACCCGCGCCTTGCCCGCCCGCTGGGCCCGGCCCACGATGAATCCGACCGAGCCCTGGTTGTCCACCACCGGATCGGTGTTGGGCATGGCACAGATGGCGGTGAACCCGCCGGCGGCCGCGGCCATGGCCCCGGTGGCGATGGTCTCCAGATCCTCCTGCCCCGGCTCCCGGAGATGGACGTGGAGGTCGATCAGGCCCGGGGCGACCACCTTCCCCGCCGCGTCGATCACGCTGGCCTGCTCCGGCACCGGAATGTTGCGGCCCACCGCCTCGACCTTTCCGTCGAGCAGGAGCACGTCGGCCGGCCCGTCGCTGCCCCGTGACGGGTCGATCACCCGCCCGCCCCGAATCAGGATCGTGTTCACCGCTCATCTCCCTGGGCGGCCGCATGCCAATCGGGGGCGCCGCCGGCCAGCAGATAGAGCACCGCCATGCGGACCGCCACTCCGTTGGTCACCTGGGGCAGGATCACGCTGAAGGGCCCGTCGGCCACGTCGCTGTCGATCTCGACGCCGCGGTTCATGGGGCCGGGGTGGAGGATGACCAAGTCCTTGGGCGCCTTGGCCAGCCGTTCACTGGTCACCCCGAAGACCCGGTTGTATTCCCGGAGCGAGGGCACGAAGCCCGCGCTCATCCGCTCCAGCTGCAGGCGCAGCACGTTGAGCGCGTCGGCCCACTGGATGGCGTCTTCGATTCTGGGCAAGATGGTGACGCCCAGGTCGCTGATGTTCCGCGGCATCAGGGTGGCAGGCCCGCAGACCGCCACCTCGGCGCCCAGCTTCTTCAGGCCCCAGATGTTGCTCCGGGCCACCCGGCTGTGGAGCACGTCGCCGCAGATGGCCACCTTGAGCCCCTCGATCCGGCCGAACTTGTCGCGCAGGGTGAGCAGATCGAGCAGCCCCTGCGTCGGGTGCTCGTGCTTCCCGTCCCCGGCATTGACCACGTTGGAGCGGATCCGTTTGGCGAGGAACTCGGCGGAACCCGAGGACTCGTGGCGGATCACCACCATGTCGATCCGCATCGCTTCGAGGTTCCGGGCGGTGTCCACCAGGGTCTCGCCCTTGCTGACCGAGGAGCCCTGGGTCGCCACGTTGACGGTGTCGGCGGAGAGACGCTTCTCGGCGAACTCGAAGGAGATCCGGGTGCGGGTGGAGGCTTCGAAGAACAGATTGACGATGGTCTTGCCGCGGAGCGCGGGGACCTTCTTGATGGGCCGTTCGCTCACCTCTTTGAAGGGCTCGGCACAGTCGAGGATCAAACGGATCTGGTCGGCGGACAGGTACTCGAGTCCGATCAGGTCCTTCCCGAGAGTTGGCGCCGTCATCGCCGTTACCCCGCTCGCACCAGTTCCACGGCGTCCCGGCCGTCCATCTCGCGCACGAAGACATCCACCCGGTCCTGGCTCCCGGTGGTGACGCTCACCCCGATGATATCGGCCTGGATCGGCAGCTCCCGCCCTCCACGATCGACCAGGACGCAGAGCAGGATCCGGCGGGGCCGTCCAAAGTCGGCGAACTCGTCGAGGGCTGCCCGGATGGTGCGACCGGTGTAGAGCACGTCGTCTACGATGACCACGGTCCGGCCATCGAGGGCGGCAGGCAGATGCGTCTCTCCCACCACGGGGCGGGGCCCGATGGCCTGGAGGTCGTCGCGATAAAGAGTGATGTCCAGCTTGCCGGTGGGGATCGTCGTGTGTTCGGCACTACCGATCAACTGGGCCAGGCGCTGCGCGAGCTCGACGCCTCTCCGCTGGATCCCGATCAGGATCAGCCCGTCCGTGCCATCACACCGTTCGACGATTTCGGAAGCCATCCGGGTAAGCGCGCGCGCGATGGCGCGTTCGTCCAGAAGCTGGGACCGGGTGGTCATGCCGAAGCCGAAGTGTAGCGGGGCCGACTGCGGTAGGCAAGGAAGAAACAGGACTGAGGACT
>Ga0210138_1000272_pt1 | contig 12156 bp, 9 predicted proteins | sample Browns_ThreeSqC__FD_184850 | JGI IMG/M metagenome (GOLD analysis project Ga0210138, IMG submission 184850) | Wetland microbial communities from the San Francisco Bay, California, USA, that impact long-term carbon sequestration -... | ecosystem: Environmental > Aquatic > Marine > Wetlands ... | reverse complement strand
GGACAGCGCGATCTTCAGCTCCGGGAACTTCTGCAGGGCCTCCGAGAAGACCAGCTCGGCGGCGCAGTGGAAGAGCGTGATCGGGGTGCCCGCGATCATGATCTCGATCGGCGCGCCCATGTCCTGCATCGCGAGGCGCGTGCCGGAGCCGATGTGGATGCAGACGATCGTGCCCTCCTCGGAGCAGGCGCTCCAGAAGGGGTCCCAGTGCGGGTCGTGCAGGCTCGGATAGCCGAGCGCGCCGGGGTTGTCGGCGAAGGTGATCGCGTGGCAGCCCTTGCGGGCGACGCGCCGCACCTCGCGGCCCATCTCCTCCGGGTCCCACATGGGCGGGATCGCGAGGGGAATGAAGCGGCCGGGGTGCCTGCCGCACCACTCGTCGATGTGCCAGTCGTTGTAGGCGCGCAGCATCGCAATCGCGAGCTCGGTCTCGCCCGCGACGGCCTTGCGGCCGAAGAGCTCGCCGACGAAGCCCGGCACCGAGGGGAAGCAAAGGGAGCCGACCACACCGTTGGCGTTCATGTCGCCGACGCGCGCGTCGACGTCGTAGCAGCCGGGCCGCAGCTGCGAGAAGAAGTGGACGGCCTCGCGCAGGATGCGGTTGTAGGGCGACGCCGGCAGCCGCATCGCGGTGTGGTAGGCATCGTCGAGCCGTGTCGCCTTCTCGATCTCCCGGAGGAATCGGTCGCCCAGCCGCCGCATGCGCCGGAACTGCCACCACTTGAGCACGATGAGGTACCACGAGGCCAGCGAGAAGACGCCGAGCACCACGAGGACCGCGATCGTCTCGCGGCTCGACGCGCGGACCAGCTCCCAGACCGTCGCGGGCACGGCGCCACCGACCTGCAGCAGGGTCATCGCGCTCCGTCCCGGAACCACGCGAACGTGGCGCGCACCCCCGCGGCGAGCGTGTGCCCCGGCCGCCAGCCGAGGTCGCGGGCCGCCTTCCCGGGATCGAGCGCGCTACGCTGGATCTCGCCCAGCCGCGCGGGAGCGCGGTGCACCTCGGGCGCGCGCCCGGCCGCCTCGCCCAGGACGGCGGCGAGCTGGTTGACCGAGGTCTCCAGGCCGGTGCCCACGTTGAACGCCCGGGCATCGAGGCTGGTGAGCGGGGCCAGGGCCGCGCGACTGGCCAGGAGGTTGGCCTGGGCCACGTCCCCGGCATAGACCAGGTCCCGGGTCTGCTCGCCGGTCCCGAAGATCGTGAGCGGCTCCCCGGCGAGCAGGCGCCGGGCGAAGATCGCCACCACCCCCGCCTCGCCGTGCGGGTCCTGGCGGGGACCGTAGACGTTGCTGTAGCGGAGGGCGACGCCCTCGATGCCGTAGAGCAGGCCGAACATCGCGAGGTAGTACTCCGCAGCGAGCTTGGCGGTCCCATAGGGCGAGGCCGGCAGCTTGGCGGCGTCCTCGCGCTGCGGCAGGGCGGCGCCCTCCCCGTACACCGTGCCCCCCGACGACGAGAACACCACCCGCCGCACCCCGCCCGCGCGGGCCCCCTCGAGGATGTTGATCAGGCCGAGCACGTTGACGCTGGCATCGTTCACCGGGTCGTCCACGGACTTCCGCACGTCGATCTGCGCGGCGTGGTGGTTGACGATGGTGAACCCGCCCTCCGTCACCGCACGGCGCGCCTCCGCGGACCGGGCGTCGCACACGACCAGCGGCACGCCGTCCGGGACGTGCTCCCGGCGGCCCGACGAGAGATCGTCGAGCACCGTCACCGCATCGCCCGCCGCCAGGTGGGCCGCGACGACGTGCGACCCGATGAACCCCGCCCCACCCGTCACCAGTACCCGTTCCGCCATGACTCCACCATCCTCCTGTCGCGTTGGTCTCGTGGGCGGCGCGCGGCCGCCCGGCACACGTCAATCGAGCGGGCGCGGGGGCCGTCCTTCCGGCCCCCGCGCCCGCTCGACTGGAATGGCATTGCTGCGGATCGGACCTCGGGCCCGCCCGCGGTGGGCCCCGAGGCTCAGGACGGCATCTTGCGCGTGAGCCGGACCGGCATTCCCGCCCTGAGATCGCCACGCGTCACACCCACGACCACCACCGTGGCGCTGCGCTCGCGCGTGTGCACCACGAGCAGCGTCTGGATGGGCCCGGCCGACGCATCACCCTGCTCGGTCCCGGCAGGCCGGTAGGCCTCGAACACGTCGCCGGGCACGACACCGTCCCGACGCCCGCGGTCGATGAAGACGTACTCCTGCAGCCCCACGAGGACCTGCTCGTCCCGGGCCCCGATCACCCGACCTTCGAGCCCCTGCTCGACCGGCACGGGGCGGACTTCGCCGGGGTCGCGGAACGGCTCGAGCGGCAGCCCCACGTAGGGGAACCCGGCGCGCGGCGCGCCGTACTGCGCCACCACCTGCCCGAGGATCTGCTGCGGCTGCACCTCCGTGATGCGCACGATGCCGGCGGGGACCACGACGTCGCCCCAGTCCACCAGCGTGCGATCGATCCGCGCGACCATCAGCGAGTCGCCGACGTGGTACGACGCGCCCGGCGCCGGCTCGAGCGCCAGCTCGCCGAACAGCTGGGTCGTGCCCCGCACCTGCAGTGACGCGATGGACGGCTTGTCGGTGCCGCGGATCACCCGCGACCACGGCAGGTCCTCCTCCTCGGTCAGGAACCCCGCCGAGTAGAATTCGCCGCGGCGCACCGGCCGGTAGGGCTGCTCCAGGTACACCGCCAGCGAGCGCTGCACCTGCTGCTGGGCGCTGGGACGCCGGTCGAACATCGACTCCCGCGTCTCCGTCGTGTCGCCCAGGGGAGGCGGCTCCGGCACCAGCGCCGTGTCCCCCAGCTCGGCCTGCAGCGTGTCCCCCAGCTCGGCCTGCAGCGTGTCCGACGGTTCGCGCTGCTCGACCACCGCGGGCTCGCCCCCGCCCTGCGCCAGGGTCTGCGACAGCGTCAGCACCTCGCCGGGGTAGATCCAGTGCGGATCCTCCACCACCGCGGTGTTGAGCCGGTAGATCTCCGGCCACAGCAGCGGGTCACCGTAGTAGAGCTGGGCGATCTCCCACAGGGTCTCGCCCTCCGCCACGGTGTGGGATGCGGGCACGGCGGCCACGCCGCCCTGCACGGGCTCCTGGCCCCGCACCACCGGGCTCGCGAACAGGGCCGCCGCCACGAGCAGCAGCAGCGCCCGCTCCTCAGAACGGTAGATCGTCATCCTCCGCATCCAACGCCTCCGGAAAGGCCTCGAGAGACTCGGACCGGCCCTCGGGCGCCACCTTGGCCGCGGCCTTGGCGCGGGTGAACTCCCCGCCGCCTTCACCGCCCCCCTTGGGCGACAGCATGATCAGCTCACGCGCGATGACCTCGGTCGTGTACCGCGTCTGCTTCTCACGATCCTCCCAGGTGCGGTACTCGATCCGCCCCTCCACGTAGACCCGGTCCCCCTTCTTGAGGAACCGCTCGGCGACATCGGCCAACTGAGCACCCTTGTTGTTCCAGCAGATCACCCGGTGCCACTCGGTCTTCTCCTGCTTCTCGCCGCTCTGAGCGGTCCACTGCCGGCCGGTGGCCAGCGACAGCGTGGCGACCTTGGCCCCGTTCGACGTGGTCCGCACCTCCGGGTCCGCCCCCAGGTTGCCGATCAGCATGACCTTATTGAGACTCCGACTCACAACGACCTCCAGGAACTAGGCGGGAGGGGCCAAGGATGGCCCACAGTATATGAATCGCAAGTCATTCTGTCAATCAAAGATACGCCGCTTGGGTTAGAGTTACGCATCGGGTCGGTCTGTCAGGATGGCAGACCGCAGGACGATCGCGTCCTCGACCGGACGCCGGTAGTAACCCCGCCGGCGACCGACCGGCGCGAACCCCTCCCCCTCGTACAATCGCTGTGCGGCCCGGTTCGAATCCCGCACCTCGAGGTACGCGGCGCGCGCGCCGTGCGCGGCGACCCGCTCGAGGATCCCCCGCACCAGTGCCCGTCCCGTCCCCGCGCGTCGCGCGGTCGGCGCGACGCACAGGTTGAGGATCTCGGCCTCGTCGGCGGCGCGCACGGCCACCGCGTATCCGATCACGCGACCGTCCTGGTCCGCGACCAGGAAGTCGAGTCCGCCGGCGAGACACTCCTCGATCTGCGCCGCGCTCCACGGATCGCTGAACGCGGCGCGCTCGATGGCGTGCACCTGGGCGAGGTCGCCCGCCTCAGCGGGGCGGATGCGGCAGGGGGCGTCCGTGACGGGCCTCCCACTTGGCCTGCGCTTCGGCGGGCCGGCCGTACACGGGCTCGGCGGTCGCCGGGTCGGTGAGCGCGCGGGCTTCGGCGCCGAGCGCGATCAGGCTCCACGCGGCCGGAGGAGCACTGTCCCCCAGGGCGACCGGCGCCGCCCCGGTCCAGCGTGCGATGTCGTCCGCATAGCGCGCCGCGCCGTCGCCCGTCGCGAGTGCCGGGGGCTCGGGCGACCGCCGGACCAGGTCGGCCACCGTGAGCACGTCCGGCGCCAGCAGGGTCACGACCCGGTCCCCGTCGAACCGGTAGACGCCTGCGAAGACCTGTCCGCGCAGCGCGTCGAAGCAGGCCGCCACGGCCCGCGTCCCCACGCCCGCACCGAGCGCGGCCGAGCGCGCGTGGGCCATCAGGGAGGGGACGGCATGGAGCGGGATGCCGCGCTCGTGCGCGAGGCCGCGGGCCAGTGCCCACCCCACCCGCAGGCCGGTGAACGATCCAGGTCCGTCTCCCACGACGATCGCGGCGAGGTCGGCGATGCGGACGCCGGCCCGCCGCAGCACGCCGTCCACCAGCGGGAGCAGACCTCCCGCCTGCCGCCGGGCGCCGTCCAGGACGGCGTGCTCCCACACGGCGCTGGCGTCCCCCAGGGCGACGGTGGCGCGGTCGGTGGCGGTGTCGAGGCCGAGCCGGGGGCGGGTCACGTCTCATCCACCTGACGCACCTCCGGGTCGGCGTCGTAGGCCAGCCGGAAATGGCGATCGAGCGGCGGCGCCCATCCGCCGGCGCGCTCCGGCCATTCGATCAGCACGACGGCCCCTTCCCGGACCATGTCGTCGAAGCCGAGGTCGCGCGCCTCCTCGGGCGCCCGCAGGCGGTAGCAGTCCACGTGGTACACGGCCGTGCCGGGGGCGTCGTAGCGGTGCACCAGCGCGTACGTGGGGCTGGTGGCCGCCCGTTCGGCGCCCAGGCCACGGCAGATCGCCTGGATGAGGGTCGTCTTGCCGGAGCCGAGCTCGCCCGAGAAACCGAGCACGGCAGGGCCGCGGAGCGTCCGCCCCACGCCTTCACCGAGCCGGCTGAGCTCGTCGGCGCGCAGCCGCATGGCGGACCGGGTCGCCCTCCGCCCGGAGCTCGAGGATCTGGTCTCGCAGCACGGCGGCCAGCTCGAAATCGAGCGCCTCGGCCGCTCCTTGCATCTGCTGCTCCAGCAGCCCGACGAGGGCCTCGCGCTCGCGGGCGTCGGCGGGCCGCGCGGCGGCGGCCGGGGCCGGACGCGGCGCCCGTGCGTCGGCGAACCGCGTCACGAAACGGATGTCCCCCACGCTCTTGACGATCGACCGCGGCACGACGCCGTGCGCCGCGTTGTACGCCTGCTGCAGCGCTCGCCGCCGGTTCATCTCGCCCAGCGCCCGCTCCATCGAACCGGTGATGCGGTCCGCGTACAGGACCGCCCGCCCCTGGAGGTTGCGCGCCGCACGCCCCACGGTCTGGATGAGCGAGCGGTCCGACCGCAGGAATCCCTCCTGGTCCGCGTCCAGCACCGCCACCAGCGACACCTCCGGCAGATCGAGCCCCTCGCGGAGCAGGTTGATCCCCACCAGCACGTCGAACTCCCCGAGCCGGAGGCCCCGGATGATCTCGACCCGCTCGATCGCATCGATCTCCGAATGCAGGTAGCGCACCCGCACGCCGTGCTGCTGGAGGTAATCGGTGAGGTCCTCGGCCATGCGCTTGGTGAGCGTCGTGACCAGGACGCGCTCGCTGCGCTGTTCGCGCTGCCGGATCTCGTGCAGCAGGTCGTCCACCTGCCCCTTCACCGGACGCACGTCGACCTCCGGGTCCACGAGTCCCGTCGGCCGGATGATCTGCTCCACGACGACGCCGCCGGAGCGCTCGAGCTCCTCGGTGCCGGGGGTGGCGGACACGTACACCGTCTGGCGCACGAGGCCGAGGAACTCATCGTAGCGCAGGGGGCGGTTGTCGAGCGCCGACGGCAGACGGAAGCCGTAGTCCACGAGCGTCTGCTTGCGCGAGCGGTCGCCCTCGTACATCGCCGCGAGCTGCGGCAGGGACTGATGCGACTCGTCGATGACGCACAGCCAGTCGGCCGGGAAGTAGTCGAGCAGGCAGGCCGGTCGCTCGCCCGGCGCCCGCCCGGTGAGGTGCCGCGAGTAGTTCTCGATCCCGGTGCACCGCCCGACTTCGAGCAGCATGTCGATGTCGAACCCGGTCCGGCCCTCGAGCCGCTGTGCCTCGAGCAGCTTGTTCTGGGCCCGCAGCTCCGTGAGGCGGTCGCGCAGCTCCGCGCGGATCGCGCTGACGGCGCGCTCGACGTTCTCCCGCTGGGTGACGAAGTGCGTCGCCGGGTAAATGGCGCAGCGCCGCAGCTCCGCGATGGTGCGGCCCGTGAGCGGATCGACCTTGGCGATCCGCTCGACCTGGTCGCCCCACAGCTCGATGCGCACCGCCTGCTCGTCGTAGGCCGGGAACACCTCGATCGTGTCGCCCCGGACCCGGAAGGTCCCCCGCTCGAACGACGTGTCGTTGCGCTGGTACTGGATCCGCACCAGGTCCTCGAGCAGCGCGTCCCGGCCGCGCTCCTGCCCCACGTCGGCCGTGACGAGGAGCTGCCGGTAGAGCTCGGGGTCCCCCAAGCCGTAGATCGCCGACACGCTCGCCACGATCACCACGTCGTCCCGCTCCATCAGGCTGGAGGTGGCGCGCAGCCGCAGGGAGTCGATGTCGGCGTTGATCGACGAGTCCTTGGCGATGTAGGTGTCCGTCGACGGGACGTAGGCCTCGGGCTGGTAGTAGTCGTAGTACGAGATGAAGAACTCGACGGCGTTGCGGGGGAAGAACGTCTTCAGCTCCCCGTACAGCTGGGCCGCCAGCGTCTTGTTGTGCGACAGCACCAAGGTGGGCCGGCCGTGGGCCGCGATGACGTGCGCCATCGTCATCGTCTTGCCCGAGCCGGTGACCCCGAGCAGCGTCTGGTAGCGGTCGCCCCGCGCCAGCCCCTGCCCCAGCTCGGCGATAGCGCGCGGTTGGTCACCCGCCGGGTGATGCGGGGACTCGAGTTCGAAGCGCATCGGCGAAAGCTAACGGAGGGGGGGGTCGACGTGGACGCCCGCGTCGTGCCGCATCACCTCCATGACGCCCTTCACGCGCCGTACGCCCCGCAGGACCTTGTTGAGCTGCGCCTGGTTCTCGACCTCCACCAGCACCGCGCCCCGCACCAGCGCGTCCTTCGAGGTCAGCTCCGCGGAGCGGATGTTGGTCCCCGTCGCGCTCACCGCGTGACAGATGTCGGCGTACAGCCCCCGCCGGTCCTCGCCCCGGATGCTCAGGCGCACGACGAACGTCTCCCCCGCCGTCTCCTGCCAGTCGATCTCCACCCGGCGTTCGGCCCCGGCCGCGATGGTCAGCAGGTTGGGGCAGTCGGACCGGTGGATGGAGATACCGCGCCCCTGGGTGACGTACCCCACCACGGCGTCGCCCGGGACGGGCTGGCAGCACTGGGCGTAGCGGACGAGCAACCCGTCCACGCCCTGGACGCGGATGCCGCGCCCCAGCCGCAGCCGCTGGATCAGGCGGCCGAACCCCGTGGGATGCGGGGGCTCGAGCGCCTCCGCGCTCAAGTCCGTGTAGAGGGCGCGCATCACCTGGCCGTGGGCCAGGTCGCCGCGGCCGATGGCGGCGATGAGCTGCTCGGGCGAGCCGATGGACAGGGTGGTCGCAGCCCGCTCCAGCTGGGCGTCGGACGGCGGACTGAGCCGCCGGCGGCGCACCTCTCGCTCGAGCAGCTCGCGGCCCAGCTCGAGGCTGCGGGCGTGCTCTTCCTGGCGCACCCACTGGCGGATCTTGGTGCGGGCCCGGCCGGTGTGCACGTGGCCCAGCCAGTCCTGCGACGGCCGCGCCCCGGTGCTGGTGAGGATCTCGACCGAGTCGCCGTTCCTGAGGGGGCGGTGCAGCGGCGCGATGCGGCCGTTGATGCGGGCGCCCTGGCAGTGCTGGCCCACCTCGGTGTGGACCGCGAAGGCGAAGTCGATCGGCGTCGCGCCCTTGGGGAGCCGCTTCACGTCCCCCCGCGGCGTGAACACGAAGATCTCGTCCTGGTAGAGGTCGACCTTGAGGAACTCGAGGAACTCCTCGGGACCGTGCGTATCCTGCTGCAGCTCGATCAGCTGGCGGAACCACGCGAGGTGACGGTCGAGCTCGTCGGGAGCCTTCCCCTCCTTGAACAGCCAGTGCGCGGCGATGCCGTACTCCGCGGTACGGTGCATGTCGCGCGTGCGGATCTGGATCTCGTACAGCCGGCCCACCGGCCCGAAGACCGTGGTGTGCAGCGACTGGTAGCCGTTGGACTTGGGACTGGCGATGTAGTCCTTGATCCGCTCCTGCAGCGGCGTCCACTTGTGGTGGATGATGCCGAGGACGTGATAGCACTCGGGGACCGTGTGCACCAGGACCCGCATCGCGAGCAGGTCGTAGATCTCCTCGAACGGCTTCTCCCGCATCTTCATCTTGCGGTAGATGGACCACAGGTTCTTGGGCCGACCGGTGATCTCGAACTCGGTGATCCCGGCGCGCGTCAGCTCCTCGGCGAGCGGGCCCGCGAGCCGCTCGATGGTCTGCTCGCGCTCCTCCTGCTTGGCCCGCACCTGGCGCACGAGGGCGGCGCAGTCTTCCGGCTCGAGCACCTTGAAGGCGAGGTCCTCGAGCTCCGCCTTCACGCCCGCCATGCCGAAGCGGTGGGCCAGCGGGGCGTAGATCTCCCGGGTCTCGAGCGCGATGCGCCGCTGCTTCTCCGGCGGGAGGAACTCGAGGGTGCGCATGTTGTGCAGGCGGTCGGCGAGCTTGATGATGATGACGCGCGCGTCGCGGGCGATGGACAGGAGCAGCTTGCGGTAATTCTCCGCCTGCTCCTCTTCGGTGCTGCGGAACGTCAGGCTCGCGATCTTGGTGAGCCCGTCCACCAGGTCCGCGACCTCGCCGCCGAACTCGCGGCGGATGTCGTCCACGGTGACCTGCGAGTCCTCGACGACGTCGTGGAGCAGCGCCGCCGCCACCGTGGTCGTGTCCATCTGCTGATCCACCAGGATCGTGGCGACCGCCACGCTGTGCGAGACGAACTCGTCCCCCGAGAGGCGCTTCTGGCCGCGGTGGGCCTCGGCGCTCATGCGGTATGCCCGCGCCAGCAGATCGAGATCGAGGCGATCCCGGTGGTCCGCGACCGCGCGCGCCAGCTCCGGCGCGAGGATCGGCGCCGTGCCGGTCACAAGAGTCCCGCCTCGGCGAAACTCACGTAGCGGTCACCCCCCACGATGACGTGGTCGAACACCGGGACGTCGAGCAGGCGTCCCGCCTCCACCAGCTGACGGGTCACGACCCGATCCTCCGCGGACGGGGTCGGGTCTCCGGACGGGTGGTTGTGCACCACGATGATGCCGGCCGCCGCCTCGGCGATCGCCGCGCGGAACACCTCGCGCGGGTGCACCAGCGCGCTGTTCAGCAACCCCCGCGTGATCAGGAGGTCCGCCTGCACCTGGCTCTGCGCGCCGAGGGCGAGCACGTGGAACTCCTCCACCGTCAGGTCGCGCAGCCGCGGCGCGCAGAAGCGGTGCACGTCCGCGGGACCGCGTACCCGCGGGGGCACGGGATCGGCCTCGACCGCGGCGCGCCGTCCCAGCTCGAGCGCCGCCGCGAGGCGCGCCGCCTTGGCCCGCCCCACCCCGGTCGCCCGCGCCACTTCGGCCCACGGGCGCGCGCCGAGCCGCCGCAGCGACCCGTCCACCCGCCCCAGCAGCTCGCCCGCCACGACCACCGCGTCCCGCCCGGCACAGCCCGTCCCTAGGACAATCGCCACCAGCTCCTGTGCCGTCAACGCGGCGGCCCCCACCGCCCAGAAGCGCTCCCGGGGGCGGTCGGCGACGGCATGTTCAGCGAGGCGGAGGGGCACCCTCCAAGGGTAACGACCGGCCGACGGGGGAGCCGTGGCCGATTGCCGCAGCCGGGGGGCGGGAAAAAGCGGGAACGGGGATGGGGGAAGGGGGACGCGTGGGTCCCCCACCCTCGTCCCTCATCCCGCACCGTGACACTTCTTGAACTTCCTGCCGCTGCCGCAGGGACAGGGATCGTTGCGCCCCACGCCCGCGTACGGGGTGCCGACCGGGACTGGCTGCGGGACGCCGGGGGCGGGCGGCCGCGGGCCCGTGGCGGTCTCCGGGCCGACCAGGCCGTCGGTCCCCGGCTTGGACGCCACCATCGGCACGGCCCGGCGGGGCGCGCCGCCCAGGGGGCCGGTGAGCGGGGCCGCCGGGCGCCCCGGCGCCGGGGCCGCCGGCCGGATCTCGACCTGGAGCCGCAGCCAGCGCTCGGCGAAGGTGGCCTGCAGGTCCTCCATCAGCCCCTTGAACATCTCGAACGCCTCCTGCTTGTACTCGATCAGCGGGTCCTTCTGCCCCCACGCCCGGTACTGGATCGCCGACCGCAGCTGGTCCAGGTCGTAGAGGTGGTCCTTCCACTTCTCGTCGATGGTCGCGAGCATGTAGTGCGACAGCATCTGCTCGCCCAGGCGGGTGGCGCCGATCTTGCCCTCGATCTCCCGCAGGTAGTCGAGCTTGGCCTGGAACGCGGCCTCTCCCGCGGCGCTCGCGGCGGCCGTCAGCTGCGCCAGGTTCGTCACGAGGGCCGGATCGGACACGCCCGGCACCGTGATCAGGAACTTCTGCAGGAACTCGGTGTCGATCAGCTCGCGATCCCATTTCTCGGGCTCGTCGGCGAATTCGACCACGCTGCTCTCGGCGAGCCGCCGCATCGCGGCGTCCACCATGCGCAGGGCCTCGCCCTTCAGCTCCTCGCCGCCCTCGAGGGCGTAGCGTCGCAGCGAATAGATCACTTCCCGCTGCTGGTTCATCACGTCGTCGTACTCGAGCAGCTTCTTGCGGGTCTGGAAGTTCTGCAGCTCGACCCGCTTCTGCGCCTGGCCGATGGCGCGCGTGAGCAGCGGGTGCGTCAGCACCTCGCTCTCCTCCTCGGCGGCGCCCTCGGACTTCCCCTGGTCCTTCCCCTGCTCCTTGCCCTTCTCCTTCTCCTTGTCGCCCCGATCCATCCAGCGCGCGATCCGATCCGACCCGAACAGCCGCATCAGGTCGTCCTCGAGCGACAGGAAGAAGATCGACTGGCCAGGGTCCCCCTGGCGGCCCGAGCGGCCGCGCAACTGCCGGTCGATACGCCGTGACTCGTGGCGCTCGGTCCCGACGATCACGAGCCCGCACGGCGGATCGTCCTGGCAGCCCAGCTTCGCGATCTCCGCCGAGCCGAGGTCGGGGGCCTCCACCTTCTGCCCGAAGGGCGCCTGGCGCGCCAGGATGCCGCACACCTGGCAGCGCTTCACGCCCGGGCCGAGCTTGATGTCGGTGCCGCGGCCCGCCATGTTGGTCGCGATGGTGATCGCGCCGGGGCGACCCGCCTGGGTCACGATCTCGGCCTCGCGCTGGTGGTATTTGGCGTTCAGCACCTCGTGCTTCAGGCCCCGCCGCTTGAGCATCCGCGCCAGCGTCTCCGACACGTCCACGCTGACCGTCCCCACCAGCACCGGCAGGTCCCGCTGGTGCTGGCGCTCCACCTCGTCGATGATCGCGTTGTACTTCTCCCGGCGGGTCTTATACACCGAGTCGTTCGCGTCCTTGCGCGCCACCGGCTTATTGGTCGGAATGACCAGCACGCCCAGCTTGTAAATATCAAAGAACTCGGAGGCCTCCGTTTCCGCCGTGCCGGTCATACCGGCCAGCTTGTGGTAGAGGCGGAAATAGTTCTGGATGGTGATGGTCGCTAGCGTCTGCGTTTCGCGCTCGATCTCGACCTGCTCCTTGGCCTCGACGGCTTGGTGCAGGCCGTCGCTCCAGCGGCGGCCCGTCATGAGGCGGCCCGTGTTCTCATCGACGATAATGACTTTGTTCTCCTGGACG
>Ga0210138_1000271_pt1 | contig 12187 bp, 9 predicted proteins | sample Browns_ThreeSqC__FD_184850 | JGI IMG/M metagenome (GOLD analysis project Ga0210138, IMG submission 184850) | Wetland microbial communities from the San Francisco Bay, California, USA, that impact long-term carbon sequestration -... | ecosystem: Environmental > Aquatic > Marine > Wetlands ... | reverse complement strand
CACCTCAGGGTGCCGTGACCGCTCCCGTCACCGGACTGGGCATCATCGCCAGTCCCGCCCATACCGGCCGGTGGTCGCTCGCGCCGCGGACATCACGGACCACGCCCGCCGCGTGGCTTGCCGGCGTCAGGCCCCGCACGAAGATGTGATCCCATCCGAACAGCAGCACGGTGCGCCCGAGATCGCGGGTCGGCCAGGCGAACCCGCGCGCCGTGAGGTACTCGCCGATCGACCAGCTGTTGAAGTCGCCGGCGATGATGACGGGCTCCGCCGCTCCCGCCGCATCGGCGAGCACGGCCGCGACCTGGTCCTCGCGGTCCGCCCGGGAGGCCCGCGTCTGGATCTCGAGGTGCACGGCATAGACGCGTACCGGCACGCCACGGATGCGGACCAGGGCCGCCGTCGCCGTCCGCCGCTGGCTGCGCACGTTGCTCTCGTGGGGCAGCACCAGCTTCCAGGCGCTGTCAATCGGCCACGGCGACAGGATCGCGGGCCCGAACAGCTTGTGATCGGTCGGGTGGACGGCGCCGGGGAAGTATACGAAGTTCAGGCCGAGGGCGCGCGCCAGCGAGTCGGCGCCGTGGTCGTCCAGTTCCTGCATCGCCAGCACGTCGGCGTCGCGCAGGGCCGGCGTCGCCCGGATCACCTCGATCGCCCGATCCACCCGGCGCGCGAGCTTGACGTTGAACGTCGCCACGACGACGGCCGGCGCGGCCGGGGCCGGCGCGGCCGCGACCGCGACCGCGACCGCCGGAGCGTAGCGGCCCTCGAACCGGGGCCCCACGGGATCGCTCAGGTTGACGACGTTGGCGCACGCCGCCCCGAGCAGGGCGGTCGTGAACGGCAGGATCTGGCGGAGGGTCCGCAGGCTTCGGCGTAGCACGGGCTGGAAGTATAACACCCCCTGTTGCCTGAATGGGGGTCCGGGGAAACCTTTCGGTATGGTCGGAACCGACTGGGATCTCGAGCTGGCCGAAGCCCTGATGTCGCTGAACGCCGGCAGAGCCGACGCCCGGGCGCCCCAGCGCGACGCCCTGGAGCGCGAGGTCGAGGAGCGTTTCGGGACATCGCATCGCCTCGCGGTCTACGCCAGCCTCGCGCCGGGCGAAGTGAACCACCACGCCATCGCGGACCTCCCGGGCACGTGGGAGGACGGCATCGTGACGGGTGTGCTGCAGACCGTCGGGGACGCAACGCCGTTTCCCGCCCTGCGGTGGCGGGCCGGCGGCCCCCCGGTCGCCGCGCGCCTCTTCGTGTCGGACGCGCTGCCGGCGCACTGGGGCCGGCTCGACGATTTCGAGGGGTCGGCGTACCGCCGCATCCTGGTCCCGGTCCATTCGGAGAGTGGCGCCCTGATCGCGGTCGCCAACCTCTACGCCGACGCCACCGATGCCTGAGGCGGCTCGGACGGCGCTCCTCGCGGGCGCCACCGGGCTCGTCGGCAGCCACTGCCTGTCGCAGCTGCTGAGCGACCCCGCCTGCGGGCGGGTGGTGGCGGTGGTGCGGCGGCCGCTCCCCTTGAGCGATCCCAAACTCGACGCACGGGTCGTGGAGTTCGATCGCCTGGCGGCGGCCGACCTGCCGCCCGTGGACGACGTGTACTGCGCCCTCGGCACGACGATCCGCCGCGCGGGGTCGCGCGATGCGTTCCGCCGCGTGGACCACGACTACGTCGTGGCGCTGGCGCGCCGCGCCGCCGAGCGCGGTGCCACCCGCTTCATGCTGGTGAGCGCGATCGGCGCGGACGCTCGCTCGCGGGTGTTCTACAGCCGCGTCAAGGGCGAGACCGAGCGGGACGTCGCGGCGGTGACATTCGACGCGGTGCACCTGCTGCGCCCGTCCTTCCTGGTCGGGGAGCGGTCCGAGCACCGGCCGGGCGAGCGACTGATGATCGGCCTGTTCTCAGGCGTCGCGCCGCTGCTCGTCGGCCCGCTGCGCCGGTACCGGCCGATCGCGGCCGCGGTCGTGGCCCGGGCGATGCGGGTGGTCGCCCGCCACGCCGACCGCGGGACGCACGTCCACGAGTCCGACCGGATCGCGGAGCTGGGTGAGCGCGACGGGCGCTAGCCGCTTCGCGGTTACCGCGCTCTGCGCCATCGGCCTCGCGGGTTCACTCCGGGGCCAGGAGGCGGCGCCCGGCCTCGAGCCCCGGCCCGCTCCCATCCCCGAGCGGTGGCGCGGCCTCGTCGGGGAGTACGGGCCGGACCGCCAGCCGATCTACGTCTACGAGCGGCACGGTGTGCTGTACGCGCGGGTCTTGTGGACGATCGCGTACCCGCTCACGTCGGTGTCCGACAGCGCGTTCGCGTTCCCGGAGCGCGGTCTGTACGGCGGGGAGCGCGTGACGTTCACGCGCGACGCGGTGGGAAGTACGATCAGCATCGATCTCAGCGGGGTGCGCTACCCGCGGCGGGCCGTAGGGCCGGCCGACGGCGGCCAGCTGCACGTCATCCCGCTCGCACCGGTTCCTGACGTTCTCGCCGCCGCGCGGACGGCCCAGCCACCGCCCCAGCCCGAGGGACTGCGCGCGCCGGAATTGACCGACCTGGCGGCGCTCGACTCCACCCTCCGGCTCGACGTGCGCTACGCCACAGCGAACAATTTCCTCGGCAGCCCGTTCTACGCCTCCCCCCGCGCCTTCCTGCAGCGGCCGGCGGCGGAGGCCGTGGTGCGCGCGCAGCGCTGGCTGCGCGAGCGCGGCTACGGGCTGCTGATCCACGACGGCTATCGCCCGTGGTACGTCACCCGGGCGTTCTGGGACGCCACACCGCCCGAGTCCCGATGGATGGTGGCGAATCCGAGCAGCGGGAGCCGCCACAATCGCGGCTGTGCCGTGGACCTGACCCTGGTCGATCTCGCCACCGGCGGCGTGGTGGACATGGGCGGCACGTACGACGAGACCACGCCGCGATCCTATCCGGACTACCCCGTCACGACTACGCTGCAGCGCTGGCACCGAGAGCTGCTGCGCGAGGCGCTCGAGCGCGAGGGGTTCCGCCGCATCAGCGACGAGTGGTGGCACTTCGACTTCCGGGACTGGCGCGAGTACCCGATACTGAACCTCTCCTTCGAGGAGCTGCGATAGTCCGTCGGAGCTCAGCCGGCGGGCAGGAGCAGCAGTTTCCCGGCGGTGGCGCGCGCCTCGATGTCGCGCTGAGCGCGGGCCGCCTCCGCCAGCGGATAGGTCGCGTGCACCCGCAGTCGCAGGATCCCCGCCGTCACCCATGTCAGGACTTCGTCCGCACGGCGCAGCAGCGCCGGACGGTCGGCGACGTAGTGCCGCAGCGTGGGCCGGGTGAGGAACACCGAGCCGTGCCGGCTCAGCTCCATCGGGTCCACCGGAGGCACGGCGCCGCTCGATCCGCCGAAGAGCACCAGCATGCCGCGCGGCGCGAGGCAGCGCAGGCTCCCGTCGAAGGTCGTGCGACCCACCGAGTCGTACACCACCCGCACGCCGGCGCCGCCGGTGAGCCGCCGCACTTCCGCGGGGAAGTCCGTCTCGACGTACCGGATCACGTCGTCCGCTCCGGCCGAACGCGACAGGGTCTCTTTCTCCGGTGTCGACACCGTGGTCACGACGCGCGCGCCGCGGCGATTGGCGATCTGCGTCAGCAACAGGCCGACGCCGCCGGCGCCGGCGTGGATCAGCACGGTGTCGCCCGGACCGACCGGGCAGGTGTCGTGGCTCAGGTAGTGCGCGGTCATCCCCTGGAGCAGGGCGGTGGCGGCGTCGCGGTCCGTCACGGCGTCGGGCAGAGGCACGAGCCGCTCGGCGGGGAGCGCCGCCAGCTCGGCGTAGCCCCCGAAGCCGTCGGCCCAGCCGACGCGGTCCCCTTGCCGCAGGTCCTTGACGTCGGCGCCCACCGCCACGACGACGCCGGCACCTTCCTGGCCGGGGGTGAACGGCAGCGCGACGGGGTAGCGCCCGGTGCGGTGATAGACGTCGATGAAGTTGACGCCCGCCGCCGTGACGCGCACCAGCGCGTCCGTCGCGCCGGGGACGGGATCCGGCAGCTCGACCAGCCGCAGCACCGCAGGACCTCCCGGGGTCCGGACCTGAATCGCGCGCATCAGCGCACCACGTGCTCCGGCGTGACGGCCTCCCCGAAACGGGCGCCCAGCGCGGTCAGGTAGCCGTCGATCGTGCGGTGCAGCCCCCCGAGCTGCGCCATCACCCGGAAGAACGGGTTCGCGATCCAGCCCGCCTCGGTGACCGTGATGCGCGTGCCGCCGTCGGCCGCGGTCAGCTCGTAGGTCCACGTGCCGCCGAACGCCGCGCCCGGCGGGGCCTCGATCGTCGTGACCAGGTGCCGCGGGGCGGCGGCGTCCGTCACCACGAACGTCATCGGGAAGCCGCCCACGTCCTGGCGCCACCTCGCGCCCCGCCGGGTCGGCCACCCGGGAGGCGGTCGCGACCGCCTCCCACCACCGCGGCACCCCACCCAGGTCACGCACCGTGGCCCACACCGACTCGGGGCGCTGGCGCAGGGTCACGGCGCTCGCGGCCACGTGCTCCCGGGGCAGCAGCAGCCCCGCCGCCACGAGCGCGACGATGGCGACGACGACCACCGCCGTGACCCGCAGGATCCACTTGCGCATAGCACCTCCGGCGCGGCCCCGCGACATTGCGCGTCCGCGCCCGGCGGGGACATCTTCTCGGTGACCCGAGACGGACGAGGGCGGTGACGGCCCCAGCGACGGACCCGACTCCCCAGCAGATGGCGGCGGCGCGCGCGAGCTTCGAGCGCATCGCCGCGCTGCAGAACTTCTTCCCGGAATTCTATCAGCGGTTCTTCGCCCGGTGCCCCGAGGCCCGGCCGATGTTCGCCAGGACCGATTTCGAGCATCAGCACCGCCTGCTGAAGCACGCCATCAGCCTGCTGCTGATCTACCCGGGCCACCGATCGGACCCCGCGCAGGAGCCCAATCTCCTCACCCGCGTGGCGGAGCGCCATGGGCGCAACGACCTGCGGATCCCCACGGAGATGTACGCGCCGTTCGTCGAGGCCCTGCTCGACAACGTGCGGCACTTCGACCCGCAGTTCTCCCCCGAGGTAGAAGCGGCGTGGCGGACCACACTGGCCGGCGGAGTCGAATACATGAGGTCGAAGGCATGACCGGCCCGATCGCCCTGCTGCTGGAAGTCGTGGACCAGGCGTTCGACCGGCCGGCGTGGCACGGCACCGGCCTGCGGGGCTCCCTGCGCGGCCTCACGCCGCGCGCCGCGCTGTGGCGCCCGGCGCGGGGCCGGCACTGCATCTGGGAGCTGGTGCTCCACACCGCGTACTGGAAGTACGTCGTGCGCCGCCGCCTCGAGCGCGATCCCGACCTCGAGTTTCCGCGCGCCGGCTCCAACTGGCTCCCGCTCCCCGCACGGCCCGACGCGGCCGCGCTGCGGCGCGACGTGGCCCTGCTGCGTGAGCAGCACCGCCTGCTGCGCGCCACCATCGCCCGCTTCCCCGTTCGCCGGCTGCGCCAGAAGGGCTGGCGCTCCCGGTGGAGCAACATGCAGCACATCTACGGCATCGCGTCGCACGATTTGTATCATGCGGGGCAGATACAGCTGATCAAGAGACTGATGAAGAAGTGAGGCAGATGGCAGATGGCAGATGGGAGGCTGCGTGCTGCCGTCTGCCTACTGCCGTCTGAAGCGGTCGATGTCCCGCCGCGTCTTCTTCGTCGGCCTCCCCTTCCCGTCGTACACGTCGCCCTGCACGAGCTTGAAACCGAGCGCGAGGCGGTCGCGCGCCGCCCGGCCCGCGGCCGTCTCCTCGTACAGTCCCGCCGCCACCTGCGCCGAGCCGCGCCGCTCGGCCAGACCTCGGATGACGACGATCCACTCGTACGGGGGGATGCGGATCCGCAGGGTGTCGCCCGGGGCGACCGGCTTGGCCGGTTTGGCTCGGTCGCCGTTGACGTGCACCTTGCCGCCGGCGACGGCCGCCGTCGCGAGACTCCGCGTCTTGTAGAAGCGCGCGGCCCAGAGCCACTTGTCGAGGCGGACGGCGGCGGTGCTCATGGGGGGAATCTAGCAGACGCGAAACAGCCCGGCCTCGCGGCCGGGCTGTTCGGTGTGGCGGACCGGGCGAGCGCCGCCCGGGTTCGTCAGTTGATGTTGAACAGGGTGCTCACCACCGTCGGGAGCGCTCCCGACGCCGCGGTCAGCGCGTAGTTGGTCCCCACCAGGTTGATGCTCATCGCGTTGAAGGACGCGACGCCGCTGACCGGGATCACCGGTCCGCCGTTCGTGAGGACGGCGAGCGGATTGCCGGTGCCCGACGTGATCGTCAGCGTCACCGTCCCACCCACCGCGAAGGTCGCGATGTTGTCGAGCGCGTCGAACCCGGTGACCCGCACGACGGGCGTGATGTTCCCGCCCGCGGCGGTCGTGGTCGGCTGCACCGTGAACGCCAGTCGCACCGGCGCGCCGCCCACGATGCTGAACGCGTTGCTCTCGTCCGGCGTCAGCGCCCCCGACGTGGCCTGGAAGCGGTAGCCCGTGCCGGCCTTGTTGATGCTCAAGGTGCTGAAGGTAGCCGTACCGCCCACCGCCGCCACCGTCGCCGTGCCCGAGAGCGTCCCGCCACCCGGGTTCGTCGAGATGGCCACCGTCACGTTGCCGATGAACGACGGGGCGACGTTGCCGAAGGCATCCAGCGCCCGGACCGTGAACGCCGTCATCGGGACGCCGGCCGTCGTGGTGACCGGCTGCGCCAGGAAGTCGAGGCGTGCGGCCGCCGCGGCGCTGATGTCGAACTGGCCGCTCTGTGCTCCCGACGCATCTGAAGCCGTCGCGGAGAGGCGGTAGTTGAGCCCCGAGCGGTTGACGCTGAGGTTGCTGAACGTCGCCACCCCGCTCACGGCGGTCACCGTCGTAGTGCCCGAGAGCACGGCGCCGCTGGTGCCGGTCCCGGCCTGGAGCGCCACCGTGACCTGGCCGTTGAAGGTCGCGTCCACCGCATTCACGGCATTGAGCATCTGCACCACGACCGCCGGGTTGATGCTCACTCCGGCGACGGCGTTCGCGGGCTGCACGAAGTACGACAGGTGGTTGCCGACGGCCGCGGTGATCGCGAACGACGGGCTGGCCGCGGTCGCGACCCCGGCCCCCGACGCGTCGAGCGTGTAGCCCGCGCCGGCGAGATTGATGCTGGCGGCCGGGAAGGAAGCCACCCCGCTGACCGGCACCACGCCCGCGCCGCCCGACAGCACGGCGCCCACGGTCCCGGTGCCTCCCGTGATGGCGAGCGCGATCGGGTTCGTGTATCCGGTGGCGACGTTCCCCAGGGCATCGCGAGCAGTCACCTGGATCTGCGGCACGATCACCGTGTTCGCCACCGCATTGCTGGGCGGGACCGTGAAGACGATCTGGGTCGCCGCGCCGGGGGTGATCGTGAAGAACGCGCTGAACCCGTTCGGCAGACCGGCCGCCGACGCCGTGAGCTTGTAGCTGCCCGCCTTGTCGATGCTCAAGTCTCCGAAGGTCGCGATGCCACCCCCCGCCGGCTGGCTCAGGGTGCCGGACAGCGTCGCGCCCGCGGCGCCCGTGCCGGACGTGATCGCCACCGTGACCGGTCCCGTGAACGTGGGAACCAGGGTGCCCGAGGCGTCACGCCCCTGCACCTGAATCGCGGGCGCCATCGTCGCCCCGGCGGTCGTCAGCCCGGGCTGGACCGAGAAGACCAGCGCCACGGCCACCGGCGGCGTGATGTTGAACGCCGCGCTCGTCGCCCCCGTGAGCCCGGTCGACGCGGCCGTCAGCGTGTAGCCGGTGCCCGCGGCCGTGAGCGCCAGGTTCGTGAACGTCGCGACGCCGTTGATCGCGGCCCGGTTGACGCTGCCACTCAGCGTGGCGCTGCCGGGGTTCGTCCCGATCGCCACCGTCACGTTGCTCACGAACTGCGTCGCGACGTTGCCTTGCGCGTCCCGTGCCGTCACCTCGACGTCCGGGGTGATCACGCTGTTCACCGTCTCATTGGACGGCTGCACGGTGAAGAACAGCGCCGCGGGCGCCCCCGGCGTGATGTTGAACGGCGTGCTCGTGGCCCCGGTGAGGCCCGTCGCCGCCGCCGTCAGCGTGTAGCCCGTGCCCGTGCGGTTGATGCTCAGGTTATTGAACGTCGCCACGCCGGCCACCGCCGCGCGGATCAGCGTGCCCGAGAGGATGCCGGCGGGGACGCCCGGGTTCGTCCCGATCGCCACGGTCACGTTGCCCGTGAAGGTCGTGGCTACGTTGCCCCCGGCGTCCCGCGCGGTGACGACCACTGCGGGCGTGATCGACACGCCCGCCGCCGTCGCGACCGGCTGGACCGAGAACGTCACCCGCGTCGCCACGCCCGGCGTGATGTCGAACGCCGCGCTCACGCCGGGGGTGAGGACCCCCGAGGTCGCCGTCAGCGTGTAACCGGTGGCGGCGGAGTCGATGCTGAGGTTATTGAACGTCGCCGCGCCGGCCACCGCCGCGCGCGTCAACGTGCCCGACAGCGCCGCGCCGGCCTTGCCGGTGCCCGCGGTGATCGCGACCGTCACGTTGCCGGTGAAGGTCGATACCAGATTCCCGAAGGCGTCCTGCCCCTGCACCACGACGGACGGCGTGATCGCGAGACCGGCCGTGCGGGTGGTCGGCTGGACCGAGAACCCGAGCCGGGCGACCACGCCCGCCGTGATGTTGAACGCCGCGCTCGTCGCCGCGGTCAGGGCGCCCGAGGTGGCGCCGAGGGTGTAGCCCGTCCCGGCCTTGTCGATCGAGAGATTGGCGAACGTCGCCACCCCCGCCACCGCGGCCACCGTCGCCGTCCCGGACAGGGTGCCGGCGGCGGGGTTCGTGCCGATCGCGACGGTGATGTTCCCGGTGAACGTCAGATCGACGTTCCCCAGCGCGTCGCGCGCCGCGACCTGTACCGCCGGGGCGACGGCCACACCGGCCGCCGTGGTGACCGGCTGGACGGCGAAGGCGAGGGCCGTGGCCGGACCCGCGACGATGTTGAAGCCCGCGCTGGTCGCCGCCGTGAGCGCGCCGGACGTGGCGCCGAGCGTGTAGCCCGTGCCGCTCCGGTTGATGCTCAGGTTGTCGAATGTCGCCACGCCGGCCACGGCCGCGCGCGTCAGCGTGCCCGACAGGATGCCCGCCGGGACGCCCGGGTTGGTCCCGATCGCGACGGTCACGTTCCCCGTGAAGGTCGGGACGATGTTGCCGAACGCATCCTGCGCGGTGACCTGAACGGGCGGCGCGATCGCCTGCCCGGCGGTCGCCGACGCCGGCTGGACCGTGAAGGCCAGCCTGCTCGCCGCGCCCGGCGTGATGTTGAACACCGCGCTCGTCGCGGCGGGCAAGGCCCCCGCGGACGCGCCCAATGTGTACCCCACGCCCACCTTGTCGATGCTCAAGTTCGCGAACGTCGCTACGCCCGCGACGGCCGCCTGCGACGCGGTGCCCGACAGCACGCCGGCACCGGCGTTGTTGGCGATCGCGATGGTCACGCTGCCGGTGAACCCGGCGGCCACGTTGCCGAATGCGTCGCGCGCCGTCACCTGGATCGGCGGCGCGATCGCCGCGCCGGCCACGGCCGAGCCGGGCTGGACCGTGAAGCCGATCGTGGTGGCCACGGCGGCCGTGATGGCGAAGCTGGCGCTCGTCGCCGCGGTGAGCGAGCCCCCGGTGGCGCCGAGGGTGTAACCCGCCCCGGTCTTGTCGATCGACAGGGTGGCGAACGACGCCACGCCGGCCGACGCCGACGCCGTGAGCGTGCCGGACAGCGTCCCGCCGCCGGCGTTGTTGGCGATCGCGACGGTCACGTCACCCGTGAACGAGGCATCGACGTTGCCGAACGCGTCCTGCGCCGCGACCTGCACCGCGGGCGCGATGGCCACCCCGGCGACCGCGCTGGCGGGCTGCGCCGCGAACGCCAGCTGCGTCGCCGCACCGGGCGTGACGTTGAAGGCGGCGCTCGTCGCGCCCGTCAGCGCGCCCGACGCGGCGCCCAGCGTGTACCCGACGCCGCTCTTGTTGATGCTCAGGTTCCCGAACGTCGCGACACCGCCCGCCGCCGCCACCGTGGCGGTGCCGGCCAGCGTGCCACCGCCGGCGTTGTTGGCGATCGCCACCGTCACGTTCCCGGTGAACCCGGTCGCCAGGTTGCCGAACGCGTCCCGCGCCGCCACCAGGACGGCCGGGCTGATCGCCGCGCCCGCCACCGCGTTGGTCGGCTCCACCGTGAACACCAGCTGGGTGGTGGTACCCACGGCGATGTCGAACGCCGCGCTCGTGACGCCGGGCACGGCGGTCGTGGTCGCCGCCAGCGTGTACCCGATCCCGACCTTGTTGAGGCTCAGGCCTGGGAAGGTCGCGATGCCCGCTACCGCGGCCCGGGTCACCGTGCCCGACAGCGTGCTGCCGCCCGGGTTCGTCCCGATGGCGAGCGTCACGTTGCCGATGAAGTCCGTCGCCACGTTGCCCAGGTTGTCGCGCGCCGTGACCTGCACCGCGGGGCTGATCGCCGCGCCCGCCGTCGTGGAGGCCGGCTGCACCGTGAACTCGAGTGCGGCCGGCGGGCCGGCCAGGATGTTGAACGCCGCGCTGACGGCGCCGGTCAGCGACCCGCTGCCGGCAGCCAGCGTATAGCCGGCCCCGACCTTGTTGATGCTCAGATCCGCGAACGTCGCCACGCCCGCCGCGGCCGCGAGCGTGAGGGTCCCCGACAGGGTCCCGCTCCCGGGGTTGGTGCCGATGGCGATCGTCACGCTCCCCACGAACGTCGGATCGGTGTTCCCCAGCGCGTCCTGCGCCGCCACCCGCACCGCCGGAGCGATGGACAACCCGGCTCCCACGGCGCTCGGCTGGACGGTGAAGACCAGCGTCGTGGCCGCACCGGCGGCGACAGTGAACGCGTCGCTCGTCCCCCCCGCCAGCGCCCCTGACGCCGCACTCAGCGTGTAGCCCGTCCCCGCCCTGTCGATCGACAGGTTGGCGAACGTCGCCACCCCCGCCACCGCCGCGACCGACGCCGTCCCCGAGAGCGTCCCGCTCCCGGCGTTGTTGTCGATCGCGACCGTCACGTTCCCCGTGAACGCCGGATTGGTGTTCCCCAGGGCGTCCTGCGCCGCGACCTGCACCGCGGGGCTGATCGCCGCGCCCGCCACCGCTGCGCTCGGCTGCACGGTGAAGACCACCTTGGTGACTGCGCCCGCGGCGATGTTGAATGCCGCGCTCGTCGCGGCCGGGACCGACCCCGACGTGGCGCTCAGCGTGTAGCCCGCGCCGGCCCGGTCGATCGAGAGGCCCGGGAAGGAGGCCACGCCCGCGACGGCCGGCACCGCGGCCGTCCCCGATAGCGCCCCCGCGCCGGGGTTCGTGGCGATAGCCAGCGACACGAGCCCCGTGAACCCGGTAGCCACGTTGCCCTGGTCGTCCCGCGCCGTGACCTGGACGGCGGGCGCAATCGCCGCGCCGGCCACGGCTGAGCTCGGCTCGACGGTGAACACGAGCAGCGCCGGCGGGCCGGCGGTGATGGCAAACGCCGCGCTAGCCGCGCCCGGCAGACCGCCCCCCGTCGCCGCCAGCGTGTAGCCGGCGCCGACCTTGTTGATGCTGAGATCGGCGAACGACGCCACGCCCGCCACCGCCGCCACCGTCGCCGTGCCGGAGAGCACGCCGCCGCTCGGGTTGTTCCCGAGCGCCACGGTCACGTTGGAGCTGAACCCGGTGGCGATGTTGCCCTGGGCGTCGAACGCCGTCACCTGGACCGGGGGGGTGATCGCCGCGCCGGCCGCCGTAGTCACCGGATCGACCGAGAACGCGAGCGTCGCCGCCGCACCCGCCGCGACGTTGAAACCGCCGCTGGTGGCGCCGGCAAGTCCGCCAGCCGCGGCGCCAAGGGTGTACCCCGTGCCGGACTTGTCGATGGAGAGGGTCGCGAACGTCGCCACGCCCCCCGTCGCCGCCACCGTCTGCGTGCCCGAGAGAGCGCCCCCGCCGGCGTTGGTCGCTATGCTGATCGTCACGTCGCCCGTGTAGGACGGGGTCAGGTTGCCCGCCGCGTCCTGGGCCTGTACCACCACGGCCGGCGCGATCGCCGCGCCCGCCGTCACCGCGGACGGCTGGACCGTGAACGCCAGTTGGGCCGTCACCCCGGCCGCGATGTTGAAGGTCCCGCTGGTGGCGGGGGTGAGCGCGCCCGCCGTCGCCGCC
>Ga0210138_1000269_pt1 | contig 12243 bp, 11 predicted proteins | sample Browns_ThreeSqC__FD_184850 | JGI IMG/M metagenome (GOLD analysis project Ga0210138, IMG submission 184850) | Wetland microbial communities from the San Francisco Bay, California, USA, that impact long-term carbon sequestration -... | ecosystem: Environmental > Aquatic > Marine > Wetlands ... | reverse complement strand
CGGCACCAGGCGCTGCGCACCTGGAAGGGACGCGAGGTGATCGACGATCTCGCCGGACGCGGCATCCTGGTCAGGAGCCCGTCGCTGCGCGGCATTGCCGAAGAGGCTCCCGAGGCTTACAAGGACGTAAGCGCCGTGGTCGATGCCGCCGACGCGGCCGGTCTCGCGCGCAAGGTCGCCCGCCTCGAGCCGCTGGTGTGCATCAAGGGCTGAGCGCTGCGCCCGAATGCACCCGTGCGCGAGGGTCAGTGCAGGGTACGGGCGCCCGGCGCCGGCGCGGCTTTTTCGCCGACCAGGCCGGCGAGCACCCATTCCCCGGATTCGGCGTCCTGGCGCAGCAGGAACATCCGCTTGTCCTCGACCGATACCTTGAAGGTCCGCTGCCGGGGATCGAGCCAGCGATCGAGAATCTCGATCACTTCGAAGCGGCGCTCGCCGAGCGTGAACGCGCGCGGCTCCTGCTCGCCGCGGAAACCGGCGTAGCACTCGACCCGGATCTTCATCGCGGCAGCTGCGCAGATCCGAGCACCTGAGGGTTGACGACGTTGATCGGCGTCCCCGCGGCGTAGGCCAGGATCTGGTCGAAGATGTCGCTGAACTGGAGCTCGTACTCGTCGCGCGTCACGTAGCCAATATGCGGCGTGCAGACCACATTGTCGAGCGCGAACAGGGGATAGGCAGGGTCGCGCACCGGCTCTTCCTCGTAGACGTCAACTGCCGCCATGCCGGGGCGGCCCGCTTTCAGAGCCGCCAGCAGCGCGCCCGGCTCGATGAGCGGGGCGCGGCTGGTGTTCACGAGCAGCGCGGTCGGTTTCATTCTCGCAAGGTCGTCTGCGGTGACGATGCCGCGCGTGCCATCGACCAGCCGCATATGCAGCGAGAGCACGTCGCAGGCCTCGAAAAACGCAGCCTTGCTCGCCGCTGTCGGGTAGCCGTCGGCCCGCGCCCGCGCGAGCGAGGCCTCGCGGGCCCAGACCAGCAGGTTCATGCCGAACGCCCGGCCGTAGCCGGCAACGGCGGCGCCGATGCGGCCATAGCCGTAGATGCCGAGGCTCTTGCCGCGCAGCGAGTCTCCGACGCCGATCTGCCAGCCGCCAGCCTTGAGCGCCGCCATCTGCTGCGGAATCCGGCGCATCGCCGCGAGCACCAGGCCCCAGGTCAGCTCTGCTGCGGCGTAGGACGGCGTGCCGGGGTGCTGGTTCGACGAGACCACGATGCCGCGCGCGGTGCAGGCGTCGACATCGATGTGTGGAAAGACGCTGCGCTGGCTGATCAGCCTGAGCCTGGGCAGGCGCGCGATCAGCGGCGCGCGGATCTTGGTGCGCTCGCGGATGAGGACCAGGACCTCGGCCTCGCGCAGCCGCTCGGCGAGCACATCGATGTGCTGCACGTGGTCGTTCCAGACCGTGACATCGTGGCCCGCGAGCCTGCGGAAGCAGTCGAGCGTGCGCAGGGTGTCGAAATAGTCGTCGAGGATGGTGATTTTCATGCCGCCCTGAAACTCGCCTGCGAATCGACGTGCCGCAGTCTACGCCGAGTCAGGCACACTGACTGCCCGGGACTTCCGATCGTCCGGCGCGAGGCGCGCTTCGAAGTCACGCGCCCATCGGGCCGCTCGGAATTCGTCACCTCATCGCAGGCAGGACAATGATCAGGACCCGCTTCACGGAAATGTTCGGCATAGAGCACCCGATCGTGCAGGGCGGCATGCAGTGGGTCGGGCGGGCCGGGCTGGTTTCGGCGGTGGCCAACGCCGGTGCGCTCGGCTTTCTCACCGCGCTTACGCAGCCGACGCCCGAAGCGCTCGCCCAGGAGATCGCGCGCTGCCGCGAGATGACCGACAAGCCCTTCGGCGTGAACCTGACGATCCTGCCGGCCATCAACCCTCCACCGTACGCCGAGTACCGCCGTGCGATCATCGAGTCGGGAATCAGGATCGTCGAGACCGCGGGCTACCGGCCGCAGGAGCACCTCGATGACTTCAAGGCGCATGGCATCAAGGTGATCCACAAGTGCACCGCGGTGCGCCACGCCGTATCGGCGCAGAAGATGGGCGTGGATGCGATTTCGATCGACGGCTTCGAGTGCGCCGGGCACCCGGGCGAGGACGACATCCCGGGCCTGATCCTCATTCCCGCCGCGGCCGACAGGATCGGCATCCCGATGATCGCCTCCGGCGGCTTCGGCGATGGGCGCGGGCTCGTCGCTGCGCTTGCACTGGGCGCCGACGGGATCAACATGGGCACGCGCTTCTGCGCGACCCGGGAAGCGCCGATCCACGACGCGTTCAAGCAGGCGATGGTGGCGAACGACGAGCGCGCGACCGACCTGATCTTCCGCAGCATGCGCAACACCGCGCGGGTGGCGAAGAACGCGGTGAGCCAGAAGGTGATCGCGCTCGAGCGCTCGGGGGCGTCGTTCGACCAGGTGCGCGATCTTGTGAAGGGCACGCGCGGCCGCGAGGGCCTCGAGAACGGGGACATCGATTTCGGCATCTGGTCGGCCGGCATGGTGCAGGGGCTGATCCACGACGTGCCGAGCGTAAAGGAGCTGATCGATCGCATCATGTCGGATGCCGAGGCGATCATTGCCGATCGCCTGGCGCGGATGCTCGCAGGTTAACGGTGCATCAGGACCTGGCGCAGAACGTCGGCGAGCAGTGCTTCGCGGTATGGCTTCGGGATGTAGCCGTCGGCGCCGAGGCGCAGCCCCTTGCGGATGTCATCGGGCGTGTTTCTCGCGGTCAGCATGATGACCGGCAGCAGCGCGAGCCGCGGGTGCCTGCGGATGTAGACCAGGATGTCGAAACCGTCGCCGTCCGGCAGCTCGACGTCGAGAAGAACCACGTTCGGCTCGCCATGGGCGCGCAGTTCTTCGATGAAGGCCTGGTGCGAAGAGGCAATGCGAACCTTGTAGCCGGCAGCGACCAGGCGCCGTTCGGCGAGCACGGCCTGATCGGGATCGTCCTCGACGATCAGGACCGAAATTTCGGCGCTGCGTTGCGACAGCGGCGCGCGGTTCTTCAGGCGATCCTCGGCGAGATAGGCACCGCGCGTCTTGAGCGCGGCGCCTGCGGCCAGCGTCGCAGCGTCGATGCGCATCACCTGAGTCTTGCTCAGTTCGCGCTCGGGCTGGATGGCGGGAAACTGCATCGTGAAGTCGAGGTCGTGCGTTTCGTCCGCCGACTTCACACCGACCAGTCCCATGTTCTCGAGCTGCCCGAGCCATTCGGTCAGCTGCTGATTGGTGTAGTGCCGCAGCCAGCCGCGGATGACGTCGACGTGCGTGTCGCCGTCGATCACCTGAAGGACGATGCGGTGATGGCGGCCGAGCGCCGCCCCTGCGCTGTTCAGGGCGCTGGCACCCGCGTCGGTCAGGAAATAGATCTTGCCGGGTTGCGGTGCCATGCCGGTGGGTGCCTGCTCGATCGTCGAATCATGGTCATACTGGGTACCAAGGCGGGTCGCTTTACTGCCGGTTCCGCGCAGCGGGGACGTCGAATACGCGATCCCGATCGGCGAACCTTCGCAGCGCCCGCGGTTTGCGCAGGATCCTGTTATTTCACGACATTTGCAAGTTGTCTCAAATTAGGTGGCGCGCTTGCGAAGGCGACCTCCCGCCATCTTCCCTGGCGCCTGGTCGACCGCGGATCGCAGCCCGAGGCGCCGCTGCGTCGCGACCGCGCGACAGTTTGATTCGACAATCGCCCGCTTGCAACCGCCGCGCTGTTGACGCCGCGCGCGGCTTTGGCCAACGTTGCGCCCATGCGCCTTCGCAAATCGAATTCATTGCGCAAGCCGATTCTGGCGTTTCTGGTCGCTTGCGCGGCGCTGGCGCAGGCGCCTCTCGCGCGATCCGATGTGATCGTGGGTCGAGTGCTGCGTGTCGTCGACGGTGACACGCTGCTCCTCGAGACCAGCGACAGCCTGAGGCAAAGCGTTCGCCTGGTCGGCATCGATGCGCCGGAGCCTGCCCAGCCGCACGGTCGGGAGGCGCGCGAATACCTCGCGCGGCTGGTATCGAACGGCGACGTGCGTGCCGAATGCCCCAAGCTCGATCACCGCACCAGCGTCGTGTGCAAGGTGTGGGCACGGCCTACGGATTGCGCGAGCTGCGAGCGCACGATCGACGTCGGACTGGCCCAGATCTCCGGCGGCATGGCATGGTGGTATCGGCGCTATGCGCTCGAGCAATCGGCCGACGATCGCACGCGCTACGAAGCGGAGGAGAAGACTGCGCGCGAGAACCGGCGCGGTCTTTGGGCCGACAAGCAGCCGGTCGAACCCTCGGAGTGGCGCCGGGGGCGTTAGGCAAACGCTCGCCGCGAATCAAAACGCCCGCAGGCTGCGGGCGTTCTTGCAAGCAAGATGGCTCCCCGAGTAGGGCTCGAACCTACGACCTGCGGATTAACAGTCCGTCGCTCTACCGACTGAGCTATCGGGGAAACGCGGGAGCGCGCGCAGCCGGCGATTTTATACGACGGCGAAGATTGCCTCAACGTTCACAAGCTTTGACGCTTCTCAGCGGGCATTTGCCCGCTTTCGCCTCGATCGCGCCTGAGTCCCGCGCCGCGCGAGGCTACGCTCCCCACATCGCGTCTCTGCCGGATGCCAGCAGTTCATGCGCACGCTTTGCTGGGTACTGGGTGGCTTTCTCGCCTTCGCCACGCTCGTCGTGGCGGCGCCCTTCGTCGTTCCGCTCAAGCAGTTCACGCCCCAGCTGAGCGAGCTGGTCTCGATGCGGGTGGGTCACCCGGTGGCGCTGACCGACCTGCAGCTCAGCCTGTGGCCGACTCCGGGCGCCACAGCGCAGGGCGCACGGCTCGGCAAGGCGAACGACATCGTGATCGAGGAGATTCTCATCGTGCCGGAGCTGCGCACGCTGTTCGACGATGCGCCCGTCATCAAGGAGCTGCGCGCGCGCAGGGTGACGGTGAAGAGATCCGGACTCGCAATCGTTCAGGGACTGCAGAGGCGCAGCAGCGCGGCACACTCGCACTCCTCGAGCGGACTGCACATCGAGCGTATCGTCCTGGAGCAGGTGGCGGTCGAGCATTCCACTCTGCGCCTGCCGTCCTTCGATCTCGAGCTGCTCCTCGGCGCAAGCAACGCCATGCGTCAGGCGTCCTTCACTGCGCGTGACGGCACATTTCAGCTGGTGATGGTGCCGCGAGAGGCGGGCGGATACGCGCTCGAGGTCAAGGCAAGCAATTGGGCGGTGCCGGTCAAGGACCTGCGCCTGACGTTCGCCTCGCTTGCCGCGCGCGGCGTGCTCCACGGCGGGCGGCTGGCGTTCGCGCCGATCCGCGCAACGCTCTACGGCGGCCGGGTGAACGGCGACGCGAAGCTGAACTGGGAAGGGCGCTGGGCTTTGGGCGCGGCGCTGGACATTCGCGGCGTCGATGTCGCGAAGCTGCAGCACGCGCTGAATCGCCCGGCGAAGCTGACCGGCCGCCTGACGGCGCAGGCGACGCTGAGCAGTCGCGCCAAGAGCAGCTCCACCCTGGCGGATGCGCTTGCGCTCGATGCCCCGTTCCGCATCGAGCAGGGGAGCTTCGGTGGAATGGATCTTTCCAAGGCGGCGAGCCTTTCGCACGGCGAGGCGGCGCGCGGCGGGGAAACGCAGTTCGAGGAGTTCACCGGCTTGCTGCACGTGCGCGGGCGCCTGCGGCGGGTGGACGAGTTCTGTGCGCGCTCGAGCGCGCTGGTGGCCGGAGGCAACGTTCAGCTCGACGCGCGCGAGCAGCTCTCGGGCAGGTTAGACGTTTCGGTCGCCAACACCGCGGGTCTGGTCAGGGTGCCGGTGCGGCTTTCGGGCACCTCCTCGGACCCGGTGGCGACGCCTTCGCAGATGATGTCGCTCGGGGCGATCATCGGCACGCTGCTGCTGCCCGGCGTTGGCACCGTGATCGGAGCATCCGCCGCGAACGTCATGGAGGGCCAGGCGGGCTGTACCTGACCTTGGCGAGGCCCCTTAGCGAATGACTTTCGCGACCGCCTCGGCGACCCTGCTGACGTTGGCCGAGTTGAGCGCCGCGACGCAGATGCGTCCGGTGTCGATCGCGTAGATCGAGAACTCCTCGCGCAGACGGTCGACCTGGGCCTTGCTCAGTCCGGTGTAGGAAAACATGCCGCGCTGCGCCAGGATGAAGCCGAAATCGGTGCCGGGCGCGCAGGCGTGAATGCTCTCGACGAGCGCTTTGCGCATCGCCTTGATGCGCTCGCGCATGCCGCCGAGCTCCCGCTCCCAGAGCGCTCGCAGCTCGGGTGTCGTCAGTACCGTAGCGACCACCTGGCCGCCGTGGGTCGGCGGATTGGAGTAGTTCGCACGCACGATGCGCTTGAGCTGGCTCAGCACGCGCGCGGCCTCGTCTTCGCTCGCCGCGAGGACGCTGAGTGCGCCGACCCGCTCGCCGTAGAGCGAGAACGACTTCGAAAACGAGCTCGCGACGAATATCGGGGACATCGCTTCCGAAAAGCGCCGCACGGCGGTGCCGTCGGCGTCGATGCCGTCGCCGAAGCCCTGGTAGGCCAGATCGAGGAACGGCACCAGACCGCGCGTCTTGACGATCTCGATCACGCGGCTCCACTGCTCGGCGCTGAGATCGACCCCCGTAGGGTTGTGGCAGCAGGCGTGCAGCACCACGATCGCGCCGGCGGGCAGCGCTTCTAGCGCGGCGCTCATCCCGGCGAAGTCCAGGCCATGCGTCTTCGGGTCGTAGTACGGATAGGCCTCTACCGTGAAGCCGGCCGCCTCGAACAGCGCGCGGTGGTTTTCCCAGCTCGGATTGCTGATCCAGACCTTGGCATTGCCGTCGACCCGGCGCAGAAAATCAGCGCCGACCCTGAGCCCCCCGGTGCCGCCGAGCGCCTGCACCGTGACGATGCGCTTTTCGCGCAGGCTCTTCGCGTCGGCACCGAACACCAGCGCCTGCACCGCCCGGTCGTAGGCGGCGAGCCCGTCGATCGGAAGATAGCCGCGATTCGGTGCGGTCTCCATGCGCAGCTTTTCGGCGCGCTTGACGCACTCGAGCAGCGGCACCTTGCCGGCGTCGTCGTAATACACGCCGACGCCGAGGTTGACCTTGTGCGAATTGGCATCGGCGTTGAACGTTTCCGTGACGCCCAGGATGGGGTCGCGCGGCGCCATCTGAATGCCGGAGAGGATCGAGAGGGTCATGAAGGGGATCGCAACGTGAACCCGTATTCTACTCGCGGGGAACTGTGTGGGAGAATCCGTCGGCTTCGCGCGGAGTCCATGCGCAACAGGTGGACGCTGGGCACTACGGGTTTTCGGACAAGGGGAGAGCAGCATGCAAGCATTCAGAGGCGTCCTTCGCGCGCTCGCGTACGCAGTGTTCTCAGTGATCGGCGCAGGCGGCGCCTGGGCACAGGAGAAAATCACCGTCGGGGCGCTGCGCTTCACGTCGCATGCGCCGACCTTTATCGCTTATGAGCGCGGTTACTTCAAGGCCGAAGGGCTGGACGTCGAGCTCAAGTTCTTCCAGGCGGCGCAGCCGGTTGCCGTCGCCATTGCCTCGGGCGACATCGACTTCGGCATCACCGCGCTGACCGGCGGATACTTCAACCTGGCCGACAAGGGTGCATTGAAGATCGTGGGCGGCCTGTACGCCGAGAAGAAGGGCTACAAGGGCACGGCGATCATGGCCTCGAACAAGGCCTACTCGGCCGGACTGACGTCGCCCGCGAAGATCAAGGGTCATTCGGTGGCGCTCACCCAGGTCGGCTCCTCGTTCCACTACATGACCGGCTTGATCGCGGCGAAGTACGGTTTCGCGATGAGCGATGTCAGCCTCAAGCCGCTGCAGAAGGTGGGCTCGATGATCGGCGCAGTGAAGTCCGGGCAGGTCGACGCCATGATGATCGTGCCGCATGTCGCCATTCCGCTCGACAAGGCGAAGGGCGCCAGGATCATCGGCTGGATAAGCGATCTCGGCGCCTACCAGGTCACCACGATCTTCACCTCGACCCGGAACACGACCGACCGCCAGGTTCAGGTGAAACGCTTCATGCGCGCGTACAAGAAGGGCATCGCCGACTATCGCGCCGTGATGCTCAACCAGAGCAAGGACCCGGCGGCGACCGAGGCGATGGTGAAGTTGATCCACAAATACGTCTACGCGGATCAACCCTACGAAAAGGCCGCGCCAAGCATCCAGGCAGGCGCGGTTTACATCAACGAAGGGGCCGCGCTGGACGTCGCAGACGTGAAGCGGCAGCTCGACTGGTTCAAGGCGCAGGGCCTCGTCAAATCCAACATCGGCTACCAGGATCTCATCGCGACCGGCTACGCCGACATGATCAACCTGCCGAAGTAACCGGCACGGCCGCCGCGCCGATCGTGGTGCGGCGCCGCGCAGTTTTCCGATGGACCTGCATCTCAGCCACGTCGCGCACCGCTACGGCGCGCTCGAGGTCCTGGATGACATCGACTTCACGATCCCCCAGGGCCATATCGTCTGCATCATCGGGCCCTCGGGCTGCGGCAAATCGACGCTGCTGCGGCTGATCGGCGGCCTCGAGCAGCCGACGCGCGGCGCGGTGCTGCAGATCGGCGAACCGCCGGCCGATTCGCGCAACCCTCTGACCTTCATTTTCCAGGACTTCGCGCTGCTGCCCTGGCGCTCGGTGCACGGCAACGTCAGCCTGGTCCTCGAGGACCAGGCGCTCGCGCCGCCGGCGCGCGAAGCGATCATCGAGGACGTCCTGCAGCGCACGAAACTGGGCGACTTTCGCGACGCGTTTCCGCGCCAGCTCTCGGGGGGCATGAAACAGCGCGTCGCGATCGCCCGCGCGCTTAGCGTCAATCCCGCCTGTCTGTTGATGGACGAACCGCTCGCGGCGCTCGACAGCCAGACGCGCGAGCTGCTGATGGACGACCTGGTGGAGCTCTGGTCGCGCGAGCCCTTTACGGCGTGCTACGTGACGCACAACCTGGCCGAAGCGGTCCGTCTCGGGCATCGGGTGATCGTGCTGTCGCGGCGACCGGGCCGCATCCGTGAGGTGGTCGAAATCGACCTGCCGCTCGCCGGGCGCATGGCGCAGCGCGCCGAGCTCGAGGCGCTGCAGGACCGTCTGTGGCGGCTGATGCGTGAGGAGGCGCTCGCCGCCGACCTGGAGCTCGCCGATGCCTGAGGCTGCGCCGCTCAAAGAACGGCAGGTCGCATTTCGCGGCGGCGGCTTTGCGCCCAGGCCGGTGGGCTTCGTTGGACCGATCGTGTTCGTAGGGCTGCTGCTGTTCTGGGAGGTCGGATCGCGCCTGGGCTGGATCAGCGCGCTCATCCTCCCGGCCCCCTCGGCTGCGCTCGCCGCGTTGCGCGACCTGTTCGACAGCGGGCTGCTGTTCAAGCATCTCGGCGCATCGCTGCAACGGCTGCTGCTGGGCTGGTGCCTGGGCACGCTCGCCGGCGTTGCGATCGGCCTCGCCGCGGGGCTCTTCTCGCTCGCCCGTGCGGGTGTCGTGCCGCTGGTCTCGGCGATCTTTCCGATTCCGAAGATCGCGCTGCTGCCGCTTTTCATCATCTGGTTCGGTATCGGCGAGGAGTCGAAGATCGCGACGATCTTCTTCGGCGTGTTCTTTCCCACAGTGATCGCGGTGTACGGCGGGATCGACAACGTCGATCGCAGCCTGATCCGCATGGGGCAGTCTTTCGGCCTGCGCTGGACTTCGATCGTGCGCAAGATCGTGCTGCCGGGCGCATTGCCGGCGATCCTGTCCGGATTCCGCATCACTGCGTCGATTGCGATCATCCTGCTGGTTGCCGCGGAAATGATCGCTGCGGAATTCGGCGTAGGCGCCTACATCCTGATGGCAGGAAACCTGATGGCGACCGACCAGCTGATCGCAGGGGTTACCCTGCTTTCGCTCCTCGGCCTCACGGTCGGCTGGCTGATCGGCCGCGCGGAGCGCTTCCTGCTGCGCTGGCGCAGCTGAGCCGCCGGCAGGCGTAGCGCCGGCCCGCGGCGCTGTGGGAAAATCCCCGTTTTTCCCATGTCGAGCGACGCAACTCATAAGGCGAGGACCCACGCGACCGGCGCGCCGGCGGCAGCGGCGGCGGCGGTGACGCTCGCGTTCCCCGGCAGCCCGTTTCGGCTGCATGAGCCGTACGCGCCTGCCGGCGATCAGCCCGAGGCCATCGACGCGCTGATCGAAGGCGTGAACGACGGCCTGGCGTTCCAGACCCTGCTCGGCGTCACCGGCTCGGGCAAGACCTACACCATGGCGAATGTCATCGCGCGGCTCGGCCGGCCGGCGATGGTGCTGGCGCCCAACAAGACGCTCGCCGCCCAGCTGTATGCCGAATTCCGCGAGTTCTTTCCCGAGAACGCGGTCGAGTATTTCGTCTCCTACTACGACTACTACCAGCCGGAGGCCTACGTTCCGGCGCGCGACCTGTACATCGAGAAGGACTCGTCGATCAACGAGCACATCGAGCAGATGCGCCTGTCGGCGACCAAGTCGCTCATGGAACGCCGCGACGTGGTGATCGTCGCCACTGTCTCGGCGATCTACGGCATCGGCGACCCCTCCGAGTATCACGGCATGATCCTGCACCTGCGCGAGGGCGAGAAGATGTCGCAGCGCGACGTCCTCGCGCGCCTCGTCGCGATGCAGTACGAGCGCAACGACCTCGACTTCCGGCGCGGCACGTTCCGCGTGCGCGGCGACGTCATCGACGTGTTCCCCGCGGAACACGCGGAGCATGCGGTGCGGATTTCGCTCTTCGACGACGAGATCGAGCAGCTGCAGATCTTCGATCCGCTCACCGGACGCGTGCTGCACCGGATGGCGCGCTTTACGGTCTACCCGTCGAGCCATTACGTCACGCCGCGTGAAACCACGCTGCGCGCGATCGAAGCGATCAAGCGCGAGCTGGTCGAAAGGATCGCGTTCTTCCAGGCCGCGGGGCGGCTGGTCGAGGCGCAGCGCATCGAGCAGCGCACCCGCTTCGATCTCGAGATGCTCGCCGAGCTGGGTTTCTGCAAGGGCATCGAGAACTACTCGCGGCATCTCTCGGGGCGTCAGCCGGGCGAGCCGCCGCCGACCCTGATCGACTATCTGGCGCACGACGCGCTGATGTTCATCGATGAGAGCCACGTCACGATCGGTCAGCTCGGCGGCATGTACCGCGGCGACCGCTCGCGCAAGGAGAACCTGGTCGAATACGGCTTTCGCCTGCCGTCGGCGCTCGACAACCGGCCGCTACGCTTCGACGAGTTCGAGCGCGTGGTGCGCCAGACGATCTTCGTCTCCGCCACCCCTGCGAATTACGAAGCCGAGCGCTCGGCGCAGGTGGTCGAGCAGGTCGTGCGGCCGACCGGGCTGATCGATCCGCCGGTCGAGGTGCGCCCTGCCGTGAACCAGGTCGATGACCTGATGTCGGAGATTTCGCTGCGCGTCGCGCGCGCCGAGCGCGTGCTGGTGACCACGCTCACCAAGCGGATGGCCGAGGAGCTCACCGAGTATCTCGCCGAGCACGGCGTCAAGGTGCGCTATCTGCACTCCGAGGTCGACACCGTAGAGCGCGTAGAGATCATCCGCGACCTGCGGCTGGGCGAATTCGACGTGCTGGTGGGCATCAACCTGCTGCGCGAGGGGCTCGATCTTCCGGAGGTCTCGCTGGTCGCGATTCTGGATGCCGACAAGGAAGGCTTCCTGCGCTCGGAACGCTCGTTGATCCAGACCATCGGCCGGGCCGCACGCCACCTGAACGGCGGCGCCATCCTCTACGCCGACGTGATGACCGATTCGATGCGGCGCGCGATCGGCGAAACCGATCGGCGCCGGCGCAAGCAGCTGGCGTTCAACGAAGTCCACGGGATTACGCCCAAGGGCGTGTCCAAGCGCATCAAGGACCTGATCGACGGCGTCTACGACAGCGAGCAGCTCGGCGCCGAGCTGCGCGCCGCGGAGGAGGGCGCGCACTACGCCGCATTGAGCGAGAAACAGCTCGCGCGCGAGATCCGCACGCTCGAAAAGCGCATGCTCGAGCATGCGAGGAATCTCGAGTTCGAGCAGGCGGCCGCGCTGCGCGACAAGCTCGCGGATCTGAAAAGGCGCGCCTTCGGCGTTTCGCTCGCCTCGGAGTAGGGCGAAGGGAAAGCGAGGGCATGAAGCCGACCGGCGTCCTGTTCGTCTGCACCGGCAACATCTGCAGGTCGCCTACGGCGCACGGCGTGTTCCTGCACATGGTGAACGCGGCCGGGCTGTCGCAGCAGGTGC
>Ga0210138_1000268_pt1 | contig 12247 bp, 10 predicted proteins | sample Browns_ThreeSqC__FD_184850 | JGI IMG/M metagenome (GOLD analysis project Ga0210138, IMG submission 184850) | Wetland microbial communities from the San Francisco Bay, California, USA, that impact long-term carbon sequestration -... | ecosystem: Environmental > Aquatic > Marine > Wetlands ... | reverse complement strand
AGGTGGTGCACGCCGCGCACGGCGTTCCCGCCGATGTGGTGAAGCTGACTGCCTATGTCGTGGCGGATTCGACTGCCAGCGACCAGTTCCACACCATCCAGAGCGCCATCACCGCCCGGTTCAAGAAGGAGACCCCGCCCGCCGTAACCGTGGTGACCGTGGCGGGCCTGGCCCCACCCGGCGCGCTTGTTGCGATAGACGGTATCGCGATGCTGCGCGGCGAGATCCCCGACCGATGGCGGGACAGCCCCTGAGTCCCTAACGGCGAGGCCTCGCTCGCGTCTGTCTCGACAATCCCGGAAGGAGTTACGGATGTCGTGGCGCGCGGTGCTGGTCCCGGTCCTCTTCCTACTGCTTCCCTTCGGGCCCCTGGCAGCCCAGGACGAAATGGGCGGAATGCCAATGGGCGCCCAGGGGAATTCCGGCGCGTCCACCCCTGGCATGGCGGACGCGGCCATGATGGGCCACCCCATGGAGGGGGCTCACATTCGGCTGACGCCGGCCTGGCCCAGGACGGCCGACGATCAGGCCCGGGCGGCCGGCGTGGTCGAAATCGCGCGCAAAGCACTGGCACGCTACCAGGACCCCAAGGCTGCGGAAGCCGATGGCTACCGCCGTTTCGCTCCGGGGATCAAGAACCAGCCGGTCTATCACTACACCAACTACCGGAACGCCTTTCTGGCCCGGTCCCGCTTCAATCCGGCGCGGCCCACCTCGCTGCTCTACGCCCAGGGTCCCGACGGGTCGCTCAAGCTGATCGGGGCGATGTATACCATGCCGGCCAAGGCCACCCCCGAGGAGCTGGACGAGCGGATCCCGCTGAGCGTCGCGCACTGGCACCTGCACACCAACGTCTGTCTTCCGCCCCGCGACCAGATGACGCCGGCTGCTTTCCAGGGACCCGAGGCGCAATTCGGTCCCAAGGGCTCGATCACCACCGCCGAGGCGTGCGAGGCGGCCAAGGGGCGGTTCTTCCCGGTGCTGTTCGGCTGGATGGTGCACGTCAACATGTTCGCCGGCGACGATCCGGCGGCAATCTGGGGCGGCGAGCACCACCATTGAGTGGTCCCGCGACTGCCCATCTCTCTGACCCCACTGCACAAGACCTGAGCGGCCAATTTTTGCGGGTTGAGTCGGGCGGCTGGCTCCGTGAGCTTTCCTGACAGCTATGCAGACTCGATCTTGGCTCTTGCTCCTCGCTTTCGGCCTGGTGCCCGGCTGTGGTACTACGGCTCCGAACAGTGGCGCCCTCGCGCCGGACGGCGAGATCAACGCCAGCCTGGGCGGCCGTCAGCTCTTTCCCAGCGATAATGCCTGGAACACGCCGGTGGACCAGGCGCCGCTGGACCCCAACTCCGATGCCCTGATCGCCCAGATCGGCGCCAACACCAGTCTCCACCCCGATTTCGGCGCCAACTACAACGGCGGGCCCTTCGGTATTCCCTACGTCGTGGTGTCGGGGACCCAGGCCAGGGTTCCCGTCAGCTTCCAGTATTCGGGTGAGAGCGATCCCGGCCCCTATCCGGTTCCGCGCAACGCCCCCATAGAAGGCGGCGCCTCCTCGAGCGGCGATCGTCACGTCCTGGTGGTCGATAAGGACAACTGGATCCTCTACGAGCTGTTCGCCGCCTATCCGGTGGGCGGCGGGACCAGCTGGACCGCGGGCTCGGGGGCGGTGTTCGATCTCTCCTCCGATGCGCTCCGGCCCGCGGGATGGACCTCGGCCGATGCCGCCGGACTCCCGATTCTCCCCGGTCTCGTGCGCTACGACGAGGCGGTGGAGCAGGGGAGCATCGACCACGCCCTCCGGTTCACGGTGCACAGCACCCGCAAGGGCTACATCCTTCCCGCCCGGCACTACGCCAGCAGCGACACCAGCTCGACGCTCCCGCCCATGGGGATGCGGGTGCGGCTCAAGGCCGGCTTCGACATCACGCCCTATCCTCCCAGCGCGCGAGTCATTCTCCACGCGCTCCAGGTCTACGGGATGATGGTCGCCGACAACGGCAGCAACTGGTACCTGTCGGGAGTGGCGGACGCCCGGTGGGACGACAACGAGATCAATACGCTGAAGCAGGTGAAGGGGAGCGACTTCGAGGTGGTGCAGATGGGGACGGTGGTGACGCAGTAGAACGGGAGAACCGGGAAGGGAGTGCCGAATGCCGATTGTCGATTGCCGATTGCCCAGCCCCTCCTAATCGGCAATCGGCACTCGGCAATCGCCAATTCTGAGGCTATCGGTAAAAGATGGACATGCTCTCCAGATGATCCCCCAGGTGCCGATCCACGTAACCCACGAACGCGCGTAACAGCTGCCAGTCCGATCCATCCTTGCCGGGATGGATCTCCGCAATCACCAAGCCGCCCGGCGCCTCGTCCCAGCTGATCCAGCCCGGGTATTTCACGTGGACCCACTTGCCCTCCTTCTTCCGCCGGAAGGCGGTAGGGCCGCTCCGCAGTTCCCGCTCCTTGGCCTTGAGCTGGGACTTGAGGGAGAGCTTGATGCCGGTCTTGGGTACCACCTGGAGGACTTTCATGGGCGGCTCCCTGGAGGAGAGGCGACGTCCAACATGATCCGGGGCCCGTGCCCCGGCGAGGGGTGTTACGGCGAGACTTCCGACGGCGTGGGAGGGATTCGAACCCTCGAACGGGTCACCCCGTTGGCGGTTTTCAAGACCGCTGCGATCGACCACTCTGCCACCACGCCAGGGTCCCGGTGACCGGGTCTTGTGGGTCTAAGATAAGCGTTCCGACCGCGGGCGGGGCCCCGTTTGCGCATGTATATTGAACGGATTGCCCCGGGGCCGAGGGTCGCGCGGGAATGAGCCAGCCTCCAAATCTCACTACCAGGTGTAGCCGCTGCGGTGGAGAAATCGCCGCGGGGACGCACTATTGCCCGATTTGCGGCAAGGACATCTCGGGCGAACAGGCATCCCTGGTCACGGCGCCCATGTCGGTAGCGATGGTGCGGCCGCCGACTCTCCCGAAGTTGATGGGGGAGGAGGTGCTGGAGCATCTCCGCCAGGCCACCCTGGGAGAGTACGAGGTCTACGGGGAGTTGGGCCGGGGCGGGATGGCCACCGTCTATCTCGCGCAGGACCTGGCTCTGGGCCGCCAGGTGGCGATCAAGGTCATGTCGCCCGCGCTGGTCCACGGCGAAGGCATGGTCGAGCGGTTCAAGCGCGAGGCCCGCACCGCCGCCGGGTTGAGTCACCCCAACATCATTCCGGTCTACGCCGTCCGCGAGACCGATCGCCTCCTCTTCTTCGTGATGAAGTTCGTGAAGGGCCGCTCCCTCGATTCGGTCATCAAGGAGCTGGGCCCCCTCCCGATCCCGATGATCCAGACCATTCTGGGCCAGGTGGGGGGCGCCTTCGGCTATGCCCATCGCCGCGGCATCATCCACCGCGACATCAAGCCCGCCAACATCATGATCGACGATGAGGGCTGGGCCGTGGTGACCGACTTCGGGATCGCCAAGGTCTCCGAGTCGCAGGGGCTCACCATGACCGGGATGACGGTCGGCACCCCGACCTATATGAGCCCTGAGCAGTGCCTGGCTCAGGAAGTGACCGGCGCCTCCGACCAGTACTCGCTCGGCGTCGTGGCGTACGAGATGATCACCGGGCGGCCGCCCTTCGTCGGCAACTCGATGATGGCGATCATGTACGGCCACTTCAACGACCCGCCCCCGCCGCTGGAGGGGCTGCGTGCCGACTGTCCGCCGGTGCTCCGCGATGCGGTGCTCCGGATGCTGGAAAAGGATCCCCTCCGCCGCTGGGGCAGCATCGAGGAGGCGGTGGCGCCGATCGGGGTCACCAACCTGGCCCACGACGATCCCACCCGCTCGCAGCTGATCGAACTGGCCAAGAGCGGCCCGGCCTTTCAGGCCTTCATCGCGGCGCAGGCCAGCATCCCGCAGAGCCCGGTCCCCAAGACCCGGGCCCGGGTGGCCAGCCCTTCGACCTCCGCGCCCACCACCCGGCTGCCGGCAGCCCGGCCCACGGGACGTCCGGTGGTGGCCGAGGAGAAGAAATCGAAGCGCGGCCTCCTGATCGGTGGTGCCATCGCAGCGCTCGCGGCCGCGGCGGTGATCTACCTGGCGCCCTGGAAGAAACCCGCGGACGGGTCGCAGGTGACGCTGCCGGAATCGGCCGACATGGTGCCCACGACCACGGGGGACGCCCCCGCGGAGGCGCCGCCGGTTGCGACCACGACCGAACCCGCCGCCACCACGGCTCCCGGCCCGGACGCTACCCCGGCTCCCCAGAAGCCCACCAAACCGGTCATCGACCCCAGCAATCGGGCGCAGGCCAAGCGCGATGCCGCCGATTATCAGCGGATGAAGACTCAGGCGGACGAGTCGCGCGATCACGCCATCGCTTTCGGGGCCACCTCGACCGACCTGGCTGGAGGGGACATGCTTCGGAGCCAGGCGGAGACCTTCGCCAAGCGCGGCAAGTTCGGCGACGCGTTGAAGCCGATCTCCGATGCCACGGTGGTCTACATGGCAGCCGCCCGCACCGCGCAGAGTCGGGCGGAGACCCAGGCCAGGATCAACACCCCTCCGGCTGCGGTGCCGCTGGTGGTGGAGACCAAGCCCGCCGCGCCCCCGGCCCCGTCCCCGGAGTCGGTGACCCCGAAAAGCACCGAACCCGCCGGCTCGGTGGCGGCCAAGCCGTCCGCTCCGCCCGATGAGCGCCCCGCGGTCGAGCAGGTCGTGACGGCTTATGCGGCGGCCCTGGCCGCGGGAGACATGGGTGAGTTGCTCCGTACCTATCCCGGCATGCCGGCCGACGTCCAGTCGAGTCTCCGCGACTATTTCAGGGGCGGCAACAGCCTCGACACCAGCAAGTGGCACATCGGCGACGTCGTGATCAGCGGCAACAGCGCCACGGTCAAAATTGGCGGCACCATGACCGCCAGGGACCGCCGCGGAAAGGTTTCCAGCCAGAATCCCCCCCGGTCCGCTCGGCTGGAACGCGGTGCCAGCGGATGGAGGATCGTCGGGCTCAACTGATTCCCCTGCTTTTCCACCGTCCTTGACCGTCCCCCGGACGCGTGGTACTCTAGCTGCCCCTTCCTCCCCAACGGTGTCTCCATGCTGGGTCGTCGCGGCCGTCTCGCCCTGGCGCTGCTGCTTGTGATTCCTTCGCCCGTCATGGGGCAGACGCTGGTCGACCGCATGAAAGAGCTGTTCACCTTCGGGGACTGCGGCGAGCCGCTCTGTCTGGCCGGGTCGCTGTCGCAGAACACCCACGGCAATCACTTCATCCCGGCCGCCAGCAGCAGCAACGCGTCGGTCATCGACTTCATCGAGAACGCGGTCGCGGTCTACTCCTCGAACATCCCGCTGGGCTCCACCAGCAGCGGCGTGACCTTCAAGTTCGTGGGCGGGCTCCCGGTCAAGACCTCGTCCTCCTCGGGGCCGATCTATGGGGAGCGGGGGCAGACCCTGGGGCGGAACCGGTTCCTGATGGGCGCCTACATGTCGGGGATCAATTTCAAGACCCTGCGCGGGGTGCCGATCGACAACATGGGTCTCAACTTCACTCACCAGGACGTGGGTGCTCCCGGCCTGGGCGATGTGAACTTCGAGAACGACGTGATCCACGTGGACCTGTCGCTCTACGTGAACCTGCTGGCCACCTCGTTCTTCGTGACCTACGGTCTGCTGGACAACGTGGATCTCAGCGTGGCGGTGCCGGTGGTCCACAGCTCCATGGAAGGGCGGAGTGTGGGCCAGATCGTCCCCTTCGGCGCCGGCACGCCGCACTTCTTCGGGGGCGACTCCGCCAACCCGATTCTCCGCGCTACGACCGCGACCTTCGGATCGGCCACCGGGATCGGGGACGTGGCCGCCCGGCTCAAGATCGGGCTCCACAACGACTCGCGGTTCTCGGCAGCGCTCCTGGCCGACGCCCGTTTCCCGACCGGCGATGAACAGAACTTCCTGGGCGCCGGCAGCTTCTCGATGCGGGGACTGGGGATCTTCTCCTGGACCTTCGGCGGGTTCTCTCCCAACGTGAACGCCGGGTACGCCTACCGCTCCGGCGACCTGTTCAACAACGGGGTCCTCTTCAATGCCGGCTTCGACCAGCTGATTGCGCCCTGGGCCACGCTGGCGGCGGAATTTCTCTCCGAGTGGCAGATCGGCGACAGCAAGCTGAAGCTCCCGGGCCCGGTCCAGTACATCCTTCCCTATCAGCGGACCGTCAACCCCACCCAGATCCCCAACCAGCGGGACGACCGGGCTGCGGCCTCGCTGGGGTTCAAGTTCCGGGTCGGCCCGAGCACGCTGGTCACCAACGCGCTGTTTCCCATTCTTCGCGGCGGCATGTCACCGGACATCGTGTGGACCGCCGGCGCCGAGTTCGGTTTCTAGGGATTAGCGGCTCAAGGCTGGACGTCGACCACCACCGAATCGGTGAAGGTCTCGAAGCGCGCCCGCACGATGGCGCCGCCCGCCGACACCGCCCGCACCAAGCCTGCCCCATCCACCGAAGCAACCGCTCCGTTGCTGCTGCTCCACGTGATGCTCTGGCCGACGACGTAGGTGTGCCGGGCGTCCTGCGGGTAGGCTTTCGCTCTCGAAGTGTCCCCGACGATGAGGCTCATGCTGTCGGGGCTGACAGTCAGCGCCACGATCGGGCCGGGGTCGTACTGGTCGGACACGTGGCAGGCCGCCCCCAGGACGGCAGCAAGCAGCAGCCCACTGCCGAGGACCGTTCCGACCCCAACACGCATGCGATGGGTTCCCTCCGTGACCGAATCGATCGGGTGAGTCGGGCGACCCGAAAATGGGGTCCGAAGGGTGAAAGCGGAAGGGAAGCCCGCGCTAGCGGATCGGCGAAGAGACGTTGGCGGTCACCGCCCGGGCCACCGAGTCGGCCCGCGCGGCGGAGACACTGTCCCCCTTCTCCCGCATGCTCGAGGCCCCCGCCGTAAATACCACCGAATAGAGCGAGAGGATCGAGCCCGAGGGGGCGTCGACCCAGCCCCCGGGCCGGTGCCGGGCCGCGGTGCGCCAGTGGTAGACGTCCCACATCAGCTTCTCGGTGCGGGGGAGGTTCATGAACCCGAGCGAGCGGTTGATCAGGATCGAGTCCTTGGCCGTGGCCGGTTTGTCGACCAGCCTCCGCACCAGGCCGGTCGTCACCAGGTAGGGGGTGAGCCCCAGAGTCTGATCGGGGTAGCCGCCGTCGCTCCAGGAGAAATAGATCGGGCGCTGGCCGATGTTGTCGCGGATCAGGAACATGGTGGCCAGGTCCTGGAGCGTGAGATAGCCCTCGGTCAGCGAGATGGTGAGGCTGTCGAAGCGGATCGCGGTCGACTTGGTGAGCTGCTGCACTTCGGGCAGGCTGTCGATCTGCGCCATCGAGAGCCGGAGCGCCGGTGTGGTGGGCTTCTTCCATTCCTGGTCGCGCCAGAGCGGCGCGGCCCTGGAGGGATCGAACGTCGGAGTCTGACGGCGGGCCAGCTGTTTCAGGTGCCACCGGGTGTTCATCAGCGAGAGATTGGCCAGCGTCACATCGGGCCGGATCCCCTCGACTTCCTGCGCGTACCAGAGCGGGAAGGTGTCGTTGTCTCCGGCGGTGATCAGCACCCCGTACGGCTCCACCGACTCCAAGAGATCGGCCGCCAGGTCCCGGGCCATGGTCTCGTGCGACCGGGGGGCCGTGACCGAATTGCCGATCAGCGGGATCAGTCCCAGGGCCAGCACTGGAGTGGCCATTGCCCAGCGACCCTCCCGGGTCCCGCGATCGCCCAGGAAGTCCACCACCGTCTGCATCAAGGCCCCCAGCCCGACCGCGATCCAGACCCCGAAGAAGGCGAAGGAGACCACGAAGAAGTAGTCGCGCTCGCGGACTTCGCGGGCCACGTCTCCCTTGGCCGGATCGGTCGGGTAGGAAAACCCGTACTTGAAGTTCAGGTACCAGACCAGGAGGACGGTGACCGTCACCATCATCACGGTGGAGGCGCTGGCCGCGCGCTTGTCATGGCGCCAGAGCGCCATCACCCCGTTGAACCCGATCAGGGAGAACAGGATGGTGACGATCCGCCGGATCGGCTGAGCCCAGTCCCGGGCCCACTGCCAGTGGAAATACTGGACGTAGTTCCCCATCTGGGACAGCAGATCGGCCTGGCGCTCGGTAAAGGCGGATGGCTTGCCGTACTGGGCCCGGTTCAGCACTTCGAACAGGGCATTGCTGAAGAAGCCGATCGGCTCGCCCTCGTTGATCGGCGGATACTGGGCGGCCCGGATCGGGAGGTAGATGTAATTGAGGGAGATCCCGATCAGGGCCGCGATCGCCACGCCCACCAGCACCCGCCAGCGGATGAGCACCTGCCAGTCGGTCCAGAGGATGTAGATCCCCACCGCCGGCGCCGCCAGCACGCCCATCAGGTGATTGGTGGACGAGAGCGCGATCACGTAGGCGATCAGGATCACCCATCGGTCGCGGTGGGAGCCGGGCTTGTCATCGGCCCAGTGCACGCCCAGCCACATGACCAGCGCGGTGGAGAGCATGCTGACGGTGTAGACCTTCTCGTTCACCGTGGACTGATTCCACACCGTCCAGCAGGTGGCGGAGACCAGGGTTCCCGCCGCGGCCGCGGAGAGCCGGGCCCAGCGCACCGGCACGATGTTCCGCATCCAGCGATCCGCCACCAGGAACCAAAGCCCGGCGGAGGCGGCGCTGGTCACGGCCGCGAAGAGATTGATCCGCACCGCGTACTGCGGGCTCAGCGGCAGCGCCCCGAAGGTGTGGGCCAGGAGGGTGAAGAGCGGATTTCCCGGCGGATGGGGAATGCCCAGGACGAACGCGGCCGCGATGTACTCGGAGGCGTCCCAGAACGCCGTGGTGGGCGCCAGGGTCAGGACGTAGAGCAGCAGGACCAGCCCCGCCATGAGGGTGGCCCAGAGATAGGGCGGCGGCGCCAGCTTCTCGTCGGTGGGTCCGGTCATGGCGGTGGTTGGCGAGTGATCTAGTGTCTGAACTGGCGCTTGCCGGTGAACACCATGGCGATCCCGTGGCGGTTGGCCGCGGCGATGACCTCATCGTCCCGCACCGATCCGCCCGGCTGAATGATGGCGGTGACTCCCGCTTCGGCGGCCTGGTCGACGCCGTCCGCGAAGGGGAAGAACGCGTCGGAGGCCATCACCGAGCCCTTGGTCTCGTGACCCTGCTGGCGGGCCTTGTGGGCCGCCATGAAGGCGCTGTCCACCCGGCTCATCTGACCGGCGCCGATGCCGATGGTCTTCTCGTCCTTGACCAGGATCACCGCGTTCGACTTGACCGCCGAGACCGCCGGCCAGGCGAAGCGGAGGTCGATCCACTCGGTCTCGCTCGGTTTCCGGCCGGTCACCACCTTCCAGGCCGATTCGGCGGCATCGTACATGAAACGGTCCTGCATCAGCACGCCGCCCCGCACCCGTTTGAAATCGTAGCCCGGCTCGCCATGGCTCACGGGGAGTTCGACCACCCGCAGGTTCTTCTTCCCCCGAAGCGCCTCCAGCGCCTCGGCTTGTACCGAAGGGGCCGCAACCACTTCGAGGAAGATGTCCTTCATCGCCTCGGCAGCCCGGCGGTCGAGCACCGTGTTGAACGCGACCACGCCTCCGAAAGCCGATTGGGGGTCGCAGGACAGGGCTCGCCGGAAGGCTTCCTCCGCCGTGCCTCCCAGGGCGATGCCGCAGGGGTTGGCGTGCTTGATGATGGTGCAGGCGGGGCGGTTGCTCCAGAGCGACGAGGTGCCCATCCCCGCATCCAGGTCGAGCAGGTTATTGAAGGAAAGCTCTTTCCCCTGGAGCTGTTTGAGGTCCCGCATCCCGCGGGGCTCCTGGTCCACGTAGAGCGCGGCGCGCTGGCTGGGATTTTCCCCGTAGCGCAGCACCATGACCCGCTCCATGGTCCCGCCGACCCGGTCGGGCAGCCCCTCGGCCCTGGGCGTCAGGTAGCGGGCGATGGCGCCGTCGTAGTCCGCGGTGTGGCTGAACACCTTCGCGGCCAGCATCCGGCGGCAGTCTTCCGACACCTCACCCTCGCGCAGCATGTTGAGCACGCTGGTATAGTCGGTGGGATCCACGACCACGATCACTGCCTGGTGATTCTTGGCCGCGGACCGCAGCATCGAGGGCCCGCCCACGTCGATGTTCTCGATGGCGTCCTCGAAACTGATGTCGGGTTTGGCCACCGTCTCGCGAAACGGATAGAGATTCACCGCCACCAGATCGATCGGCTCGATCTTGTGGGTGGCGAGAGCGTTCCGGTGCTCGGGGAGGTCGCGGCGGGCCAGGATCGCGGCGTGAACGACGGGATGCAGGGTCTTGACCCGGCCGTCGAGGATCTCGGGGAACCCGGAAATGCTTTCGACGGTTCGGGCGGGGACGCCGGCGGCCTTGAGCGCGGCGTAGGTGCCGCCGGTGGAAATGACCTCCCAGCCCAGCTGGACCAGGCCTTGGGCAAAGGCGACAATCCCCCGCTTGTCGCTGACCGAGATCAGTGCGCGCGGCATGAGCAAGCTTTCACGGCAATCGCTCCAGAGGTTCAGCCAGCGGCACCGCGCGTCCGGCCCGCGCCGCAGCGCGGACCACGGCGGGCAACAGGCGATGCTCGACTTCGAGAACGCGGGCGGCCAGCGTTTCCGGCGTGTCCGACGGTCGGACCGGCACCCGGTCCTGCGCCAGGATGTCGCCCCGGTCGTAGACCTCGTCCACCAGGTGCACCGTGGCGCCCGACTCGCTGACCCCGCTGGCCAGCACCGCCTGATGTACCCGGCGGCCGTACATCCCGGGTCCACCGAAGCGCGGTAACAGCGCCGGATGGATATTGATGATGCGGCCGCGGTAGCGCGCGATCACCGGGCCGGGGACCAGACGCACGTACCCGGCCAGCACAATGAGCTCGACGGCGTACCGGTCGAGGGTGGTGAGCCACTCGTCGCCGTTCGCGGGATCCGTCAGGACCGCCGTGGGGATGCCGAGGCCCCGCGCATGCTCCAGCCCGGGGGCCTCGGCACGGTTGCTCAGGACCAGAACCACCTGGGCCTCGTCTCCCGGGGGAAACGCCTCGAGGAGCGCCCGCAAGTTGCTCCCACGACCCGAGATGCACACGGCGACCCGCATAGGCATGAGGCGAGGAAAATAACTGCGGCGAGGGGCGAAACCTAGCGGTGTAGCGAGAGGCCCGTTAGCCATTCGTGAAGGGGGCACGTCCCTTGCGCCCTCGTTCGGTACCGCCCGTTTCACGACTGGCTTCATGCTACCGGCCGGAGGTCACAGGGACCGTGCCCGCCTCACCGCAGTTCGGCTATCTGCTCTATCAGCTCACGCTGCGCGACCTGAAAGCGCGCTACAAGCAGACGCTGCTGGGCTCGTTCTGGGCGCTGGGGCGGCCGCTGCTCGAGTTGGCGGTCTACGCAGTCGTCTTCGGGGCCGTGCTCAAGGCCCCGACCGATGGGCTGCCGTACAACCTTTTCGCTTACGCTGGGGTGGTGCTCTGGAGTGTGGTGGCTGGGGCGCTGCCGCGGGGAACCCGAAGCATCACCGGCCACGCCGCGCTGGTGGCCCGGACGCCATTCCCCAAGCTGGCCATCCCGCTTTCCGCGGTGCTCGCAGCGCTGGTCGATACCGCCCTGGCCGCGATCGTCCTGGTGATCCTGATGGTGCACTACGCGGTGCCCTTCACCTGGGCGATCTGGTGGATCCTGCCGATTCTCTTCCTTCTTATAACACTGGTCACCGGGCTCACCCTTCTGGCCAGCGCTCTCCACGTCTTCTATCACGACCTGGGTCACGCGGTCGAGCTGGGGGTCCGCGTCTGGCAACTGCTCACTCCGGTTGCCTACGCCACCTCGGCGGTCCCGCTCGCCTGGCAAGGACTCTATCGGCTGAACCCGATGGTGGCGTTGTTCGACGCCGCCCGCGTCTGCCTGTTACGAGGCCATGCCCCCGATCCGGCCACGCTGATCTATCCCGCCACCTTCGCGGCGGCAGCCCTGGGCCTCGGCATGGTGGTCTTCCGGGCCACCGAGCCCTATTTCGCGGAGTCGGTATGAGGGCTGAGTCCTGGGTCCTGAGTCCTGAGTTAGTACTGAGTACTGAGTACTGGGTACTGATTGCGGGTTTTGGGTTCGGAGTTCTGGGTTCTGAGAGTGGTGTTCCACACCTGTCCGTCCTGTCCGTCCTGTCCATCTTGTCCACCTTTCCCCCATGACTTCCCCCGTCCTCGACGTCCGCCAGGTC
>Ga0210138_1000267_pt1 | contig 12256 bp, 12 predicted proteins | sample Browns_ThreeSqC__FD_184850 | JGI IMG/M metagenome (GOLD analysis project Ga0210138, IMG submission 184850) | Wetland microbial communities from the San Francisco Bay, California, USA, that impact long-term carbon sequestration -... | ecosystem: Environmental > Aquatic > Marine > Wetlands ... | reverse complement strand
AGCCGCCGATCGCCGTCTCGTACACGGGCAGCGCGCGGCCCCGGGCGAACCCGCCGGACCAGCGTCCCAGACCCGGGATGCGGCGGAACCAGCTGACGGGGAAGAACGGCACGCGCTCGGTGACGGGCACGAGGTAGCGCTTGCTGTACACGGGGTTCGGGCGCCAGCGCCCGCTCGAGTCGTAGAAGAAGGCCGCGTTGTAGCTGTCGTAGGTCCCATCGGCGTGGAACTCGACGCTGAGCCCGCCGGCGAGCAGGGGCGCGTGCCGCTCGCGCGCCAGCCGGGCGATCGCCGCATCCCAGGCCGGGTGCACCTCGAGGTACCCGGGCATCGCCGCTTCGGGCCAGACGATCAGGTCGGGCCGCGCCAGCGCCGACACGCGCCGCGACATGTCGAGCAGCCGGCCCATCACGGAATCCGGCGGGCGGGCCCATTTCTCGTCGAAGCCCTCGTTCGGCTGGATCATCCCGACCACGCCGAGGTCGCGCACCGGCAGCGTCCGCATGCGCCAGACGCCGTACCCCAGGGCCAGGAGCACGGTGACCAGGACGGCGGCCAGTCGCGCGACGGAGCCCGGTACTCTTCCCCCTTCCCCCTTCCCCGTTCCCCAGTCCATCGCCCCTTCCACCAGCATGACGTTGATCCACGCCACCCACAGCGTGGCGCCGCGCGCGCCGGCGAGGTCGGCCCACTGGACCAGCACCGGGGCGTCGGCGAGCGAGGTGCCGAGGCCGAGCCACGGGAAGGCGATGTCGCCCTGGTGGCCGACCCACCATTCGAGGGCGGTCCACGCGATGGGGAACGCGACCCACAGCGGGACCCGCCCGCGGGTCGTGGCGCGGGCGACCAGCCAGAACAGGCCGCCGGTGTACAAGGCCAGGACGACGACGGTGACGAAGTACCCGAGGGCCGACAGCGGCGTGTAGTGCCACAGGGCGACGGCGATCCAGTAGAGCAGCAGGCCCTGTGCGGCGGCGCCGTAGAGCAGTCCCCAGCGGAAGGCGCGGGCCGGATCGCCGGCCTCCACCGCGGACCGGAGGAGCAGGACCGCCGGCGCCACGGCGATGAAGGACAGCGCCGGCAAGTCGAACGGCGCATAGCTCCCGACGAGCAGCAGGGCACCCGCGGCGACGAGCAACGCGGCCCGGCGGCCGCTCACAGGACGATGTCGCGCCCCTCGTCCGCGGAGCGGTAGATGGCGTCCATCACGCGCTGCAACGCCAACTGGTCGCGCGGCGGGGGCGCGTTGATGTCACCGCGGACGACGGCCAGAAAGTAGGTCCACTCGGCGCGGTAGGACTGGGTGAACTGTGTCTCGCGGCCGCTCGCGCCGGTGGGCGTGAGGTCGGTGACGTTGCCGTGGGACTCCTTGAACACGCGCAGCGGATTGATCGCCGCCGAGCCGCGGGTGCCGACCATCTCGAACCAGAACCGCTCCCCTTCGCCGATGTGGGACCAGCTCACGTCGAGCGACAGCGACATGCCGTTGTCGCACACGATGAGGGCGGTGCCCATCGACTCGGTCGCATCGGGCGTCCGCCCGGGCAGGTGGGCCGAGACGCGCCGCACCGCCGGCCAGCCGGAGGCCCACAGGCCGAGGTCGAGGATGGGAAGGCCGAGGTCGAGGATGGCGCCGCCGCCCGCCTGCTGGCGCCGCAGCCGCCAGCCGAGCATCTGGCGGCTGGGCTGGAAGGTGTACCAACCGCCCCGCACGGCCTGGATGGCGCCGATGTCACCGCTGGCGAGGAACCCGCGGACCGCCTGCACGTCGGAGCGGAAGCGGTGGTTCATGCCCACCATGGCGCGGCGTCCGTGCTTCTCGCTCGCCGCCAGGATGCGCTCGACGCCATCCACGGAGAGTGCGAGCGGGCGCTCGCACAGCACGTGCACACCCGCCGACAGGGCGGCCAGCACGTGGATCTCGTGCAGGTGGTTGGGCGTGCAGAGGACCACGGCGTCGGAGCGCGAGTGCCGCAGCACGTCCTCGATGTCGTCGTAGTACTCCTGGACCTCGAAGCGCCGTGCCAGGGCCTGCGCCTTGCCGACGTCGGCGTCGCAGATGGCGGAGACTTCCACGCCGGGGAGGCGCCGCAGCACGGGCAGGTGCGCCACCTGGGCGATCGCCCCGGCGCCCACCACCGCCACCCGCACCGGGGTCGTCACCGCGCCTCCCGGAACCGGTACATCACGCCCACGCGCACCGACGCGCTCGACAGTCCGCTCGCCACCACGCCCCGCACCTCGCCCGCGGCCCGCCACGGCCCCGCCAGCCGCAGCTCCCCGCCGACCATCGCGTTGAGCCCGGCGCCGATCTCGTCGAGGGCGTCCTCCACGAACGTCCCCGCGATCGCCGGGCCGCTGCCGTTGCGGAAATGCACCGAGATCCCTCCCCCCACGAACACCGCGCCCGCGGCCGACTCGGCGAGCGCGTACTGCACGTCCAGGTCCGCGACGACGTCCGCCCACGTCACCCGCCCCACCGTGATGGTGTCGTCGCCCGAGGGGTCGATCACGATGTCGCGCAGGCGCTGCTCGAACCGGGCGGTGGCGCTGGCGTCGAAATCCGAGCGGAAGTACGACAGCCCCACGAGCACGCGGAACCGGGGCGCCAGCCGGCCCCCGTCGAGCCGCACACCGGCCACCATCGTGTTCTCGAGATCGCCCGAGGCCAGCATGCCGGCGTCCACCTGCAGCCCCGTCGGCCGCAACGCGTCGTAGGAGAACTGCTCGAGCACGGCCTGCGCGCTCGAGGGCGCCGGCGCGAGGGCCAGCGCCGCGGCGCAGGCGATGCGCCGACTAGTAGATCCGGTCAATGCTGGTCCCGGGATAGTACGTCTCCAGGATGTGTCCGTGGTCCTGCCCCGCCCGCGCCCGGCCGATGGCGCCCCACTGGCACATGCCCACGCCGTGGCCCGATCCCGCGCCCGCCACCACCAGCCGCGTCACCTCTCCCCCCGCGCGTGTCACCTGCAGCTGGAACGCCGTGCTCCACAGGGGTCGATCCGGTCGCCGCAGCACGTCGCGCACGTCGTATCCGGGCACCCGTACGTCACCCCGCGCGAACGCGATCCGCAGCTCCGCGACCCGTCCGGCCCGCGTCGTGTGCGTCACCTCGACGTCCTGCACGCGCGGCATGCCGCCCGCCTCGAAGTCCGCGTGGGCCGCGAGCGATCGCGACAATATAGCGCGCAGCTCCGTGCCATCCCACTCCTCACGCCACCGGAACCGCGGCGACTGGTCGCAGTAGTACCGGCCACCGCCCGCCGCGTCCGACACCGAGCGCAGGTACGGACGCCGGCCCACGGTGCGGAACGCATCCTCTGCCGGCACGGTGCGGTGCCCGCAGGTCGAGTGGTAGTACGCGTCGATCAGCTCGCCGTGGTAGCGCAGCACCCGGCCGCCGGTGCGCCGCACCGCCTCCCACACGGCCGGCGCCTCGGCCGCCACGCCGAGGTAGGTCTGGTCCCGCACGTCAGCCTGGGCGTCGAAACCCAGCGTGCTCCAGCGGCCGCGGTTGCGCAACGCGTACGTGCGCGTCACGATCGCCTGCGCCAGCAGGGCCTCCTCCTCCTCTGCCCGCCGGGCCCCTAGCTCGTGGCCGATCACGCCGGCCACGTAGCTCTCGAGCGGGACCACGTTCACGGCCGTGACGCCCTGGGTATCGCGATACGCGGTGGCCCGGCCCCGGTAGCGGCGGCCGTTCACCATCACGAAACGACCCTCGGAGAGGTTCACCGCGACGACGCGGCCGACGCGGGGCGAGCGGGTGCCATCGGGGCGGACCAGCCGCACGCCCCCCGTGTCGGGGACCACCCACCACCGCGTGCCGGCGGGGATTGTCCCGAGAGGCCCTGGGCGCGCGCCATCCACGGTCAGCACCAGCTCCCCGTCCCCGCCGAGCGTCAGGCTGTCGCGGCCCACGGCGAGCCCCACCCGGAACTCCGGCTCCTCAGCCAGGGACGGCGGTGGCGCAGGCCGCGCGCAGGCGGCCGCCACCCCCAGGGCCATAACGGCGACGGGCGCCCCGCGCGTGCCGCGGAGCGCCCGGGCGGACTGGCTCGCCGGCCGGCCGCTCATCCGCTGGTCACCGCGCGGAAGTCGTAGTCCTCCGCCTCCGTGATGCGCACGTCCAGGAACGCGCCCGGCACGGCCCACCCCCCGTTCGCGACGTAGGTCACACCGTCCACGTCGTCGGCCTGCCAGGGGACGCGCGCCACGTGGGTCGCACCGGCCTGCGCGGGGTCGCCCGGGTCGGCGACGAGGTCCACCAGCGCCCGCGTCTGGCGGCCGATGAAGCGGGCGAGCCGCTCGCCCGAGATGGCGCGCTGCACCTCGAGGAGCTCCTCCAGCCGTTCGCGCTTGACCGCGTCGGGGACGTCGTCGGGATATGCGGTCGCGCGGGTGCCCTCCTGGGGCGAGTAGGCGAAGGCGCCGAGGCGGTCGAATTGCGCCTCCTCGAGGAACGCGAGCAGCGTGCGGAAGTCCGCGTCGGACTCGCCCGGGAACCCGACGAGGCAGGTGGTGCGCACGGCGAGGTCGGGGACGGCCTGTCGCAGCCAGCCCAGCTTGCGCCGGATGGTGTCCTGCCGCTCGGGCCGCCGCATCCGCTCGAGCATCGTGTCGCTCGCATGCTGGATCGGGATGTCGATGTACGGCACCACGCGGGACTCGCGGGCCAGAAGCTCCACCAGCCGCTCGGTGAGCCCGGCGGAGTACACGTACAGCAGTCGATACCAGGGAACGGCGGTCTCGCGCAGCAGCGCCTCGAGCAGATCCGGCAGCTTCGGCCCTTCCAGCCCGAGATCCCGGCCCCAGTGCCCCAGGTCCTGCGCGACCAGGTTGATCTCGCGCGCCCCCTTGGCCTCGAGCTGCTGGGCTTCGCGCACCAGGCGCGCCAACGGCTCGGAGCGGTGCTTGCCGCGCATCAGCGGGATGGCGCAGAAGGCACAGGTGTGGTCGCAGCCCTCCGAGATCTTGAGATATCGGACGTGCGCGCTGCCGCCGAGCAGCTGCCGGACGCCCGGGTGGGCGGCGACGGGATCGGCCAGCAGCCCGCGCTCGGCGAGCGCGGGCACCAGGTGATGCAGGTCCGAGAAGCCCAGAAACAGGTCCACTTCGGGCATCTCGTCCTGCAGCTCCTGCCGGTAGCGCTGCACCAGGCACCCCACCGCGACCACCGCTTTCACCGTCCCCGTGGTCTTGAGCCGGGCGGCCTCGAGGATGGCGTCGATCGACTCCTGCTTCGCGGCGTCGATGAAACCGCAGGTGTTGACGAGGATGACGTCCGCGGAGGGGAGGTCGGGCGTGATCACGGCCCCGTGGCCCACCAGCTGACCGACGAGGCGCTCGGAATCGACGGTGGCCTTGTCGCACCCGAGCGAGATGACGCCGAGCTTCATCCGCGGTAGTTCCCGAAGCTGAGCTCGATGCCCCAGTCCTGCCCCCGCACGAACGCCATCACCTCCTGGAGCTCGTCCTTCGAGGGCGACTGCACGCGGATCTCATCGCCCTGGATCGACGCCTGCGCCTTTTTGAACTTGCGGTCCTTGATCGCCTTGACGATCGCCTTCGCCTTCTCCTGCGGGATGCCCTGCGTGAGCGCGATCTCCCGCCGCACCGTGTCGTTCGCCGCCGGCGTCACCGGCCCGAGCTCGAGGTTCTTCACCGGCACGCCGCGCTTGATCAGCTTGGTCTGCAGGATGTCGAACAGCGCGGTCATCTTGAAGTCATCGTCGGCCACGAGGGTGAGCCCGGGCTTGGCGCGGTCGAACGTGATCGCGGCCTTGGAGCCCTTGAAGTCGTAGCGCTGGGCCACCTCCTTGGTGGCCTGATTCACCGCGTTGTCGACTTCCTGGAGATCGCAGCCGGTGGAGATGTCGAAGGATGAGAGACTTGCCATGGCGGGGAATATACCAGGGCGTGGGATGTGGGATGTGGGATGCGCACGGGGCGTCCCACACCCCACGCCATTCTCTCTAAAAGAGGAAGGTCTCCAGCGCCCGGGCCCGCGACACGTGGCGGAGCCGGGCGAGGGCCTTCTCCTTGATCTGGCGGACCCGCTCGCGCGTGATGCCGAGCTCGGTGCCGATCTCCTCGAGCGTCTTGGGATCCTGGCCGTCGAGCCCGAAGTAGAGACGCAGGATCCTGGCCTCGCGGTCCTTCAGGGTGCCCAGCACGGCCTCGATCGACTCCGTCAGCGCGTGCTCGAAGATCTCGTCGTCAGGCCCGGGGCGGTTGGTGTCGGGGAGGTAATCGAGGAGCTTGTTGTCCTCGCCGGGCGTGAGCGGCGCGTCGAGCGAGAGGTGGGCCTGGGAGATGGACAGCGTCTTGGCGACTTCCTCCTCCGAGATGTCCATCCCCTCGGCGATCTCCTCCACCGTGGGCTCCCGCCCGAGCTCCTGGAGCAGCGCCGAGGACCGCTTGCCGATGCGGTGCAGCGTGCCGGCGCGGTTGAGCGGCACGCGCACGATGCGTGACTGCTCGGCGAGGGCCTGGAGGATCGCCTGGCGGATCCACCAGACGGCGTAGGAGATGAACTTGATCCCCTTCGTCTCGTCGAACTTGTGGGCGGCGCGGATCAGGCCGAGGTTGCCCTCGTTGATCAGGTCCGAGAGCGAGACGCCCTGATTCTGGTACTTCTTCGCGACCGACACGACGAACCGGAGGTTCGAGCGCACCAGCTTGTCCAGCGCCTCCGCCTCTCCCCGCCGGATCCCCTGGGCGAGTGCGACCTCGTCGTCGCGCGTGATCAGCGGATACTGGCTGATCTCGCGGAGGTACTGGTCGAGCGATCCCTCGTCGGAAGTCACTCGTTTCGCGGTGTTCGAGCGCATGGCGCGAATCCCCTCTCCCTCGTGAGCAGACGTCGAACGCGTTCTGCGGGCGGGGCCGCGCAGGCCCCCGCCCCACGGGTTTCCTGACCTGCGGCTACCTGATCAACGACCCGAGCCGGCTCCACCGGATCTCGGTGAGCCAGGACAGCGGGTCGCCGGTCTCCCGGTCGTAGCTGAAGTAGACGACGAGCGGCTGGCCCTTCACGGCCGCCCGGTCGACGAATCCCCAGTAGCGCGAGTCCGCGGAGTTGTCGCGATTGTCGCCCAGCACGAAGTAGTGGTCGGCGGGGACCACCAGCGGTCCCCACGTGTCCCGCGTGGGCCGGTAGCGCCGGCGGGCATCGAGCGAGGCATCCGCCAGATACTCGCGCTGCCACCCGAACTGGATGTCCGCGAGGTCGTGCGCGGGGTCGGTGCGCTGGGCGTAGGGTTCGTCCAGCAGCCGCCCGTTCACCCAGACGTGGCCCGCGCGCATCGCGACCGTGTCACCGGGCATGCCGATCACCCGCTTCACGTAGTTCAGCGTCGGGTCCCGCGGATAGGCGAAGACGATGACGTCGCCGCGCCGCGGCGTACTGAACGCGGGCAGCCGGGCGCCGGTGCCGGGGATCTGCGCACCGTACACCGCCTTGTTCACGAACAGGAAATCGCCGGCGAGGAGAGTGCGCTCCATGCTGCCCGACGGGATCTGGAATGCTTCCAGGAGGAACGTGCGAACGACGAGGAACAGCACCAATGCCATGCCGAGCGAGCGCATCCAACTGTCGAACCAGCGCACCAGCCGCGCCCGCGACGGTTCCGGGGGCGCCGGGGGCGGAGGCGCCGGCATGGCGCCCGTCGGACCCCGGGGAGTCCCCAAGTCGTGCATGGAACATACCTTAGCAGAGCGGTCCCGCCGGCGCAACCGTCACCCCCCACCCCCGGGCCGCCCCCCACCGGCGCAGCCGGGCCCGCAACTCGACCGGCTGGTCCCGGTGGCGGACCCGGGCGGCGAGGCACGCCGCCATCCCCTCCTGCTCGAGACGCTGCCAGGTGACCTCGACGCCGGCGACGCCCGCGAGCGTATCCGCGTCGATCGGCGATCCACCGGCCGAAAGGATGATGACGAGCGACTCGTGCAGCACGGCCCGACGCTAGCGCCGCGCCGGTCTCCGCGTGTCATCGGAATCACGCCGGCAGGGACAAAAAAAGCGCAGATGGCAGATGGCAGTAGGCAGTGATGCCCCTGCTCTCTGCCATCCGCCATCTGCCATCTGCCGTCTACTTGTCGTACGTGTCGATCTGCGCCCGCTGCAGCGTCCCCGAGTAGTCCACGTACACGACCTTGGTCTCGGAGTAGAAGTCGTACACCTCCCAGCCGCCCTCGCGGTGGCCGTTCCCCGTCTGCTTCACGCCCCCGAAGGGGAGGTGCGCCTCCGCGCCGATCGTCGGCGCGTTGACGTACGTGATACCGTTGTCGAGGTCGGTCATGGCGCGGAACGCGGCGTTCACGTCGCGCGTGTACAGCGCGCTCGACAGGCCGTACGGCACCCCGTTGTTGACGCGGATCGCCTCGTCCAGGTCCTTCACCCGGATCACCGACAGCGCCGGACCGAAGATCTCCTCCTGCTCGACCCGCATCCCCGGCGTGACGCCCGCGAACACCGTCGGCTGGTAGAACCAGCCGTGCGCGAGCCGCGGGTCCGACGGGACCGCCCCGCCGATCGCCACCGACGCCCCCTCCCCCTTCGCGATGCCGACATACTCGGCGACCTTGTCGCGGGCCGCGGCGTGGATCAGGGGACCGACCTCCGTGGTCGGATCGAGTCCGGGACCGAGCCGCAGGGTCGCCGCCCGGTCGCACACCATCCTCAGGAACCGGTCGTGCACCTTCTCCTGCACGATCAGCCGGCTGGTCGCCGTGCAGCGCTGGCCGGTGGTGCCGAACGCGCCCCACAGCACCCCGTCCAGCGCCAGGTCGAGATCGGCGTCGTCCAGCACGATCATTGCGTTCTTGCCGCCCATCTCGAGCGACAGCCGCTTGTGCATCCGCCCGCAGGTCGCGCCGATGATCGAGCCCGTCTCGGTAGACCCGGTGAACGAGATGACCGGCACGTCGGGGTGCTCGACCAGCGCCCGGCCGAGGATCGAGCCCTGCCCGTGCACCAGCTGGATGACCTCGGGCGGCAGTCCCGCCTCGAGCAGCACCTCGACCAGCAGGTGCACGGTGTGCGGTACGTCCTCGGCCGGCTTGAGGATCACGGCGTTGCCGCACAGCAGCGCTGGGAACGTTTTCCACGTCGGAATGGCGAGCGGGAAGTTGAACGGCGTGATCAGCCCGGCCACACCGATCGGCCGCCGGAAGGACATCGCCCACTTGCTGCGCAGCTCCGACGGGACGACCCGGCCGAACAGCCGCCGCCCCTCGGTCGCCGCGTAAAACGCGGTGTCGATGCCCTCCTGCACGTCCCCGCGGGTCTCGGGCAGCACCTTGCCCATTTCCCGCGTCATCGCCCGGGCGATCTCCTCCTTCTTCTGGACGAGGAGCTCACCCACCCGCTGCAGCACCTGCCCCCGCAGGGGCGCGGGCGTCCGGGACCACGCGGCGAACCCGCGCCTTGCCGACTGGACCGCCCGCTCCACGTCCGCGGCGCCGGAGCGCGGGAAGCGCCCGATCACGTCCTCGCGGTCCGCCGGGTTGCGGTTCTCGAAGTAGTCGTTGGTAGACGGAGCTGTCCATTCTCCGCCGATGTAATTCAGGAAACGTTCAGGCATCGGTAGCTATCCTGTCATCTGGTGGATTGAACGGCAGGCAGATGGCAGTAGGCAGATGGCAGAGCTGCTGACTGCCATCTGCCATCTGCCGTCTTCGCTGCCATCTGCAATCTGCGTACTCATTGGCACGTCCACGTCGCCGGCTGCTTCGCGTACCCGATGCGGGGCAGCACAATCGCCGTGACGAGGGCGAATCCCCAGACCAGGGAGCCGAGGGAGAGCAGGTGCCCGATGGCGCTGCGCCGCATCCACGAGGCCACGGCGCCCCAGATCCCGGCGACCACGAGCATCACCACGCCGCCGGCGTAATAGATCAGCTGCAGGCCGCACGCGTGGGGATACGGCCACAGCGCCATCCCGACGGCCAGGGCGACCGCGAGGCCGGACCACAGCCACGCGGCGAACCCGCCGCCTCGGGACCCGGCGGCCACCGCCGCCTGGGGCGACCGCGTGGCCGGTGCCCCCCGTCCCAGCGTGGGGTCGGCGTTCGGCAGTTTGGCGAGGAGTTTGTCCACCTCCGCCAGCTCCTTGTCCCAGTCGCGCGGCCGATCGGTGCCCGCCATCAGTGCTCCCGCGTGAGTCCGTAGCGCTCGATCTTCTTATAGAGGTTGCTGCGCGGCATGTCCAATGTGCGCGCGGTCTCGGAGACGTTCCAGTCGTGCTCCTGGAGCTTGCCCGCGAGGAAGGCGCGCTCGGCCGCCTGCTTGAACTCCTCGAAGGTGCGCGCGCCCAGCCACCCGCCGCGGTCACCGCCCTCCACGCCCGCGCGGCGCATCCCCGCCCCCACGACCCGGTCCACGTCCGCCGGGGTCACCGCGGGGCCCGTGGCCAGGATCAGCAGGCGCTCCACCGCATTGCGCAGCTCGCGGATGTGTCCCGGCCAATCGCGCGCCGCGAGGTGCTCGACGGCGGCCGGCTCGAAGCTCTTGGGCGGCAGCCCCCCCCGCCGCGTCAGCTCGCTCACGAAGTGCGTGACGAGCTGGGGGATGTCGCCGCGGCGCTCGGCGAGCGGCGGCACCTCGATCGGCACGACGTTGAGCCGGTAGAGCAGGTCCTCGCGGAACCGGCCGGCGGCGATCTCGGCGGCGAGATCCTTGTTCGTGGCCGCGATCACCCGCACGTCCACGCGCCGCTGCGCCCCCGAGCCGATGCGCGAGATCACGCCCTCCTGCAGCGCCCGCAGCACCTTGGCCTGCGCCGACAGGCTCATGTCCCCGATCTCGTCGAGGAACAGCGTGCCGCCGTCCGCCAGCTCGAACTTGCCGGGCCGGTCCCCGACGGCGCCCGTGAAGCTGCCCTTCACGTGGCCGAACAGCTCGCTCTCGATCAGCTCGGCCGGGATGGCGGCGCAGTTGACCTCGATGAACGGCCCGGCGGCGCGCGGGGAGAGCGCATGGATCGCCCGCGCTACCAGCTCCTTGCCCGAGCCGTTCGGTCCGGTGATCAGCACCCGGGCCGGCGTCGGCCCGACTTTCTCGATCCGCTCGATCAGCTGGCGCACGGCGCGGCTCGAGCCCACCATGCGGTGGTGCGACTCGACCTCGGCCTTCAGCCGGTCCACCTGGGTCGCCAGCGCCACGTGCTGCAGCGCGTTGCGCAGCGTGAGCAGGACCCGATCGGTGTCGAGCGGTTTCTCGAGGAAGTCGTAGGCGCCGAGCTGCGTCGCCTCCACGGCGGTCTGGATGGTGCCGTGCCCCGAGATCATCACCACCTGCGCCGCAGGGTCGAGGGCGCGCAGGCGCTTCAGGGTCTCGAGCCCGTCGATGCCCTGCATCTTCACGTCGAGGAACACGAGGTGCGGGCGGAACTCGCCGTACGTGCGCAGCGCGTCGCCACCGGAGGCCACCGCCTGAACATCATAATCCTCGTACTCGAGAAGCTGGCGCAGCGCCTCGCGGATGCCCTTCTCGTCATCCACCACCAGGACGCGTCGTTTCACCGTTGCCCGCTCCGGTAGAGCACCAACCCGTCGCCCCGGAGCCGCAGGTCGCGCACCGCGGACGGCACGGGCATCAGGAACGCCCCGTCCTCACCCGCCCCGGCCACGCGGCGCGCGAGCGACCGCACGGCCACCGGGGGAAAGGCGAAGTCCCGCAGCGACATCTCCGCCACGGTGAAGCGCGCGTGCCCCGGCGCGGCGATCGCCACCGGCCCCGCGATGCGGAGCGGCTCGCGGGGCTCCACGAATCCCGCGAACGGCCCCAACGCCTCCGGCGGCACCGCGCGCGTGTCGAGCCGCGCGTGCAGCACCAGCGTGTCGGGCCGCAGCTCGACCCGCAGCGAATCGAACGTGCGGCGGACCGACCAGTCGATCCCGCCGCCCACCCACGACGCCACCTCGTTGGCGGTGAGCACCACCGAGTCGGGACCGCCGGTCCGCCCCAGGGCCGCCAGCTTCGCCTCCGCGCTCGCGACCGCCGCCGGACTGGGCGCGCCCACCGACGCCGTCACGCGCGGCAGCGGGGCCTCGCGGCCCACGAGCCGGCTCACCGCCCGGCCCAGCGGCGCCCGGAACATCCACGCGCCCGCCGCGCCGACCAGCAGCGCCAGGAGGCAGCCGAGCCGCAGCACCGCGCTAGCCCAGCGGCTCCCGATGGACCACCTCGTACGCCGCACCCCGCGGCGACTGGCGGCTGCGCATCAGGTCCACCGATTCGACCAGGGCCGAC
>Ga0210138_1000266_pt1 | contig 12268 bp, 8 predicted proteins | sample Browns_ThreeSqC__FD_184850 | JGI IMG/M metagenome (GOLD analysis project Ga0210138, IMG submission 184850) | Wetland microbial communities from the San Francisco Bay, California, USA, that impact long-term carbon sequestration -... | ecosystem: Environmental > Aquatic > Marine > Wetlands ... | reverse complement strand
GCCGGATCGGTGCCGCCCTGGATGATCCCGAACACCGCCTGGTCAGCGCGGGTCCGCGCGGCGAGGGATCGCTCAGCCCAGCGGTGGGTGCGAGACATGGCCTCGTCCACCGCCTGCGGGGTCGCATCGGCCCCCACGAGATGGTCCAGCACCATGGCCACGTCGCTGCCGAGGGCCTCCTGGATGGCGATCGCCCGCTCGGGGGTGAGGCGCATCGGTGTTCCGTCCAGGTGCGAGGCAAACGTGACCCCATCGTCGTCCACCGTGCGCAGGTGACCCAGGCTGAAGACCTGGAACCCGCCGGAGTCGGTCAGGATCGGTCCATCCCAGGCCATGAAGGCGTGCAGGCCACCGAGCCGCGCGATCCGCTCCTCCCCAGGGCGCAGGGTCAGGTGATAGGTGTTGGCCAGCAGCATCTGGGTGCCCGCCGCGCGCAGGTCGGTCGGGTCCAGGGCCTTGACGGTCGCCTGGGTGCCGACCGGCATGAACTGGGGCGTGTCGACCGGGCCGTGCGGCGTCTCCAGCCGCCCCAGTCGCGCCCGACCGATGCCCGTCCGGGACGAGGAAAAGGTGATGGGTGACGGCACGACCCGAGGATACCGGCCGCAGCTGTCCCCTACCGGATGAGCATCGCGTCCCCGAACGAGTAGAACCGATACCCCGCATCGAGTGCGGTGCGGTAGGCCGCCAGCAGCGTGTCCCGGGCCTCGAGCGGAGTCGCGCCCTCCATGCCGGCCTGGACGAAGGCGGTGACCAGCAGCAGGAGCGAGCTGCGGGGCAGGTGGAAGTTCGTGATCAGCGCATCGACCGACCGGTACCGATGCGGCGGCGTGATGTACAGGTCGGTCCAGCCCTCGGTCTCTCCGGTGCGGGCCACGGTCTCGAGGACACGGGCGGTGGTCGTGCCCACGGCCACGATCCGGTTCCCCCGCCCCTTGGCCAGGGCGATGGCCGTCCGGGTCGCCGCCGGAACGACATACCACTCGCGGTGGATGTGGTGCTCGTCCACGAACTCGCCGCCCAGTGGCTGGAACGTGTCAAGACCGACGTGGAGCGTCACCGTCGCGCGATCAACGCCGGCCGCGGTGAGCTCGTCCAGCAGGCGAGGGGTGAAGTGAAGGCCGGCCGTGGGAGCGGCGGCGGACCCGGGCGGCTCGGCGTAGACGGTCTGGTATCGCTCGTCCGGCGCGTCGCGGGCCGTGATGTAGGGCGGGAGCGGCATCTCGCCCGCGGTGTCCATGAGGTTGGACGCGTCGGTCGGGAGCCGGACGGCACGGGTTCCATCGTCGAGCCGCTCCTCGACGACGACCACCTGATCGTCCGACAGGGTCACGACGGATCCGGGAGGAAGCCGTCGGGACGGCCGCACCAGCGCCTCCCACCGTCCATCGGGGAAGGGACGGAGGAGCAGGACCTCCGCCGCTCCCCCGCCGGCGCGGTGACCCCGGAGGCGAGCGCGCAGGACGCGGCTGTCATTCACGACGAGCAGATCCCCGGCGTCCAGCCACCGGAGCAGATCGGAGAACTGCCCGTGCTCGAGGGATGGTCGACCGGCCTTCGAGGACTTTCGGTCAAGGACGAGCAGGCGGCTGGCGTCGCGCGGCTCGGCCGGTGTCTGGGCGATCGCCGCGGGTGGCAGGTCGTAGTCGAAGTCGTCGACCCGCAGACGAGCCTCGGCCGGATCGGTCACGGGAAGAGGCTAGCGGGTAGCACGACGCCCGGCCGGATGGCCCGGCCGGGCGTCATCGGTATGGTCAGGCGTCAGATGTACTGCTGGATGAACACCTGGGCGAAGAAGATCAGGTACGCGAGGAACACGATCCACATGAGCCAGTGGACCTCGCTGAACTTCCGCGCCACGATCTGGAGGAAGACCCACGTCACGATGCCGGCGCCGATCCCGATGTAGATCGTGAACGTCAGCGGCATCAGGATCATGGTCAGCAGGGCCGGCAGTCCGGTGTAGATGTCCCGGACGTCGATCTCGCCAATCTGGGTGAACATCAGGAAACCGACCAGCACCAGGGCCGGAGCCGTGGCCTGAACGGGGATGATCTGGACGATCGGTGATGCCACGATCACCACCAGGAAGAGCAGCCCGGTGACGACCGAGGTGAGCCCGGTCCGGCCGCCGTCGCCGACGCCCGCAGCGGACTCGATGTAGGTCGTGTTCGAGCTGACGCCCGCCGCGCCGCCGGCGACAGCCGCAAGGCTGTCGATGAGCAGGACGCGCCCGACGCCGGGCACCGAACCATCCTCGTTCGCGAGGCCCGCCTCGGCAGCGACGCCGGTGACGGTCCCCATCGTGTCGAAGAAGTCACTGAGCATGATGGTGAAGATCGCGAGCACGGCGGCCAGGGCACCGGCCTCGATCGTGAAGACTCCGGGAAGGTCCTGGAGCCCGAGACCCAGCGTGCTGAAGCTGGGCGAGACGAATTCCGTCGGAATCGTTTGGACTCCCACGGCGATGGCCAGGACCGTCGTCAAGGCAATGCTGATGATCAGCGCCCCCCGCACCTTCAGGGCCCATAGGCCGAAGGTCAGGAAGAGGCCGACCAGGAACACCGCGTCCCCGATGTCGGTCGGGTACTGGAACTGGAGCGGCGGAATCGACGGTGGCGGCGTGGGGCTTTGCCCCGCGATGAGCCCGCCATCCCACAGGCCGATGAACAGGATGAACAGGCCGATGCCAACGCCGATCGCTCGCTTCAGGCCGAGCGGTACCGCGTTCATGATCGCCTCTCGGAACCCGACCAGCACCAGGACGGTGATGATCAGTCCCTCGATCACGATCACGCCCATCGCCTGGGCTGCCGTCATGCCGAGACCGAGGACCAGGCCGAACGCGACCACCGCGTTGATCCCCAGTCCGGCCGCCAGGGCGAACGGATAGTTGGTGAGCAGTCCCATCGCCAGGGTCATGATTCCCGCCACGAGGGCGGTCCCGGCCGCGACGGCAACCGGATCAAGACCCATGGGCCCGGCGATGATCGCCGGGTTGACGGCCACGATGTAGACCATCACCAGGAACGTTGTGACGCCGGCCCGGATTTCGGTGCCGACCGATGTACCCCGTTCGTGGAACTTGAAGAACGAAGCTAATGCTTCCACGTTGACTGGGGCCCTCCTCGCTCCCTGGGTCGAACGCCGCACCAAGGGCAGGGCACGTGACGCGACCCGGAGGCGGATCGTAGCGGTCGCCACATCACCGTTCGGCACTTTTCTGCATGGGACTCCCCCACCGAGCCGCCGCCCCGATCAGAGCGGCTGAAAACTAGTCGAAAAGACCCGGCTGGTCGGCCGCGACAGAGGCCAATTCCGCGGGTGGCGTGAGCCCCAGGTGGGCCCAGGCCCCCGGTGTGAGCTGGCGACCGCGCGAGGTCCGGGCCAGGAGCCCGGCCTGGATGAGATACGGCTCGACCACGTCCTCGATGGTCTCGACCGGCTCGCTGATGGTCGCGGCCATGGTCTGGAGGCCGACCGGTCCCCCGCCATGGTGCTCGGCAATCGCGATGAGGAGCTGGCGGTCCAGCGCGTCCAGGCCGCGCTCGTCGATGTCCAGCAACCCGAGCGCTGCCTCCGCGGCAGCGACCGTCGCCTGGCCATCTCCGTCACCGCGGACCTGGGCGTAGTCGCGGACGCGCTTGAGGAGCCGGTTCGCGATCCGTGGCGTGCCACGACTGCGCCGGGCAATGAGCTCCGCGGCGTCGTCCGCGAGCGGGATCTCGAGGATGCCCGCGCTCCGGTGGAGGATGGTGACCAGGTCGGCATCGGTGTAGTAGTCGAGCCGGTGCGTGACACCAAACCGGTCGCGCAGCGGGCCGGTGATGGAGCCCACCCGGGTCGTGGCGCCGATGACCGTGATGGGCTCGATCTGGAGGCGGACGGTGCGCGCGCCCGGCCCCTTGCCGAGCACGATGTCGAGCGCGAAGTCCTCCATGGCCGGGTACAGGACCTCTTCGACCACGTGCGAGAGCCGATGGATTTCGTCGATGAACAGGACATCGCCCCGCTGGAGGCCGGTCAGGATGGCGGCGAGGTCGCCGGCGCGCTCGATGGCCGGGCCTGAGGTGGTGCGCAGCTGGGCGCCGACCTCGGCGGCAACGATCGTGGCCAGGGTCGTCTTGCCGAGGCCCGGCGGGCCGTACAGGAGGATGTGGTCGACCGGCTCCGACCGCTGCCGGGCCGCGTCGATGAGAATGGCCAGGTTCTCCTTGATCCGCACCTGGCCAGCGAACTCATCCAGGCGTCGCGGGCGCACCGTGGCCTCGAGGGCGGCTTCCTCGGGAAGAACCTCGGCGCTCCCGACCCGTTCGATGGTCATGGCCGCAGTCTAGCGGCCCTCCAGCGCCGCGAGGTCGTCCGCCGTGTCCACGTCGGGCGCGTGCCGATCGACCGCGACGGCCGTGACAAGGTCGGGGTGGTTGCGGAGGATCGCTCGCAGACCGATGTCACCGGTCGGTGCCATCACCACGCTCCGCGCGCCTGGCTCCAGGAGCACCGGGGGGCCGAGCCGCCCGCCCGCCTGCGCCGCCACGATGGGCCTCTGGCCCCGCGCCGCCAGGACGCCCCACAGTGTCGCAACCGGAGTGGTGGGCTGGTCGACAAGGACGAGCAACGTCGCGAGGCCGGCCGGGGCGGCTTCGACGCCGAGACGGAGCGACGAGCTGAGCCCGCGCTCCGGCGCCGGGTTCGCCACGGCGCGGACCTCCGGGGGCGACGCGTGACCGGGCGGGACCACGGCGATAATCGAGGTGACACCCGCCTCGCGTAGGCGCTCCACGACGTGGTCCAGGAAGGATCGGCCGTCGAGCCGGGCGTCCACCTTGGGGCCGCCGAAGCGTGTCCCCTGCCCCGCCGCCAGGATCACCGCCACGACATCCGGGTGCTCGTCCATCGGTCGCATACTGAACCGATGCTGGACGAGGCATTGGCCGCCCTCCGCGCCTGGCGATCCCAGGGCGCTGACGCCGCCCTTGCCACCGTCGTCCGGGTCGAGGGGTCCGCTCCTCGCGGCATCGGTGCCAAGCTCGCCGTCTCCGCCGATGGGGCGATGGCCGGGTCGGTGAGCGGCGGCTGCGTCGAGGGGGACGTCGTGGAGCACGCGTTGGCCGTCCTGCGCAGCGGCATGCCGATCCTTCGACGCTATGGGATCAGCGACGAGCAGGGTCTGGAGGTGGGGCTGATGTGCGGCGGCACGATCGAGGTCCTCATCGAGCCGGTTCGGGGCCCCACGGCATCGCTCGTGGAGCTGTTCACCGCGCTCATCGCGGCCGAACGACCCGCCGCTCGCGAGATCGCGGTCGCGGAACCTGACCTGGGGACGCGCGGGGTCCTGGACGGGAGCGCGGCGCTCGACGCCACCGATCACGACGCGGTCGTCTTCGATCGGGTGCTGCCGGCTCCCCGGGTCTGGATTGTCGGAGCGGGGCACGTTGCCGAGCACGTGGCCGCGTTCGCCGAGCGGGCCGGGTTCACACCGCTCCTGGTCGACCCCCGACGCCTGTTCGCCGAGCAGCCGCGCCTCGAGGGCCTCGAGGTCGTTGCCGACTGGCCGGATCGTGCGTTTGCCGAGCGCGGCCTCCGCCCAGATGACTCGGTGGTCGTCCTCTCCCATGATCCGAAGATCGACGAGCCCGCGCTGGTAGCGGCGCTCCGCGCCGACGTCGCCTACGTGGGCGCCATCGGCAGCCGCCGTGCCCAGGCCGACCGCCGCACGCGACTGGGTGCGGCCGGGATGAGCCCTGACGAGCTCGGGCGCCTCCATGCACCGATCGGGCTCGACCTCGGCGGGCCTGACCCGGCCGAGATCGGCCTGGCCATCGTTGCCGAGCTGGTGGCGACGCGGTATGGGCGGAGCGGCGGTCCGAGGCGTGACGTGGACGGACCGGCGTGATCGATCTCCTCCTCACCGACGGCACCGTGGTCGATGGCAGCGGGGCGCCCGGTGTTCCGGGTTCGGTGGCCATCGAGAACGGCCGATTGCGGATCCTCGCGGCCGGCGCCGAGGTGCCGGCCGCGCATCGGTCCATCCCGATTCCCGGCATGGTCGTTTCGCCCGGCTTCATCGACCTGCACTCGCACTCCGGCCTGTGGCTGCTCGCCGAGCCGACCCACGAGCCGAAGATCCGCCAGGGGGTGACGACCGAGGTCGTCGGGGTGGATGGGCTTTCGTACGCGCCGTTCACCCGGCCCGATGACCTGGCCGCGCAGGTCGAGATGAACGCGGGCCTCGACGGGCGACCCGCTGTCCCGCTCGACTGGGACGCGGTGGCCAGCTACCTCGGTCACTTCGACGGTCGTTCGGCCGTGAACGTGGCGATGCTCATCGGGAACTCCGCGCTGCGGATCTGTGCCATTGGCTGGGATGACGTCCCTGCCGACCACATGGCCATGGCCGACATGCGGGCCATGCTCCGCGAGGGAATGGCGGAGGGGGCGTTTGGGCTCTCGAGCGGTCTCGACTACCCGCCCGGTGCCTACGCGAGCACCGAGGAGCTGGCGGATCTGACTGCGGCCACCGCTCGGGAAGGCGGCTTCTACCACACCCATGTCCGGTACGAGCTCGGTGACCGCTACCTCGACCCGTTCCGCGAAGCGCTGGCCATCGGCGAGATGGGTCACGGGCCGGTCCACCTCACCCACTTCTACCACCGCCAGTCCTACCCGGGCGGGCACGAACCGATGCTGGCAATGGTGGACGAGGCACGCGCGGCAGGAGCCGATGTCACCTTCGACACCTATCCCTACGAGTGGGCCTCCACCCGCCTCCTGATCCAGCTCCCTCACTGGATCCAGGCCGGCGGACCGGGGCCGCTGAAGGAGCGCCTCGCCGACGGCAGCGCCCGTGACCAACTTCGAGCGTCCTTTGGCGCGCGGGAGCGGGAGCAGGGATCGACCACCTCGTGGGCGGATGTCCGGATCGGCGCGCTGACGAGCCCCACGTATGCCCCGTTCGAGGGACGGACCGTGGCCGACGTCATGGCCGAGTGGGGCGTGGACGCCGTGGACGCCCTTTGCGATCTGCTCCTCGCCGAGGATCTGCGCGTGAACCAGGTGACGCCGGGGCCGTGGTCGGAGACACTCCCCTACTTCGTGACCCATCCGGCGGGCATGGTCGGGACCGACTCCACGTTCCTCGGTGCCAAGCCCTCCCCGCGGACCTATGGCTCGTATCCGCGAATCCTCGGCCAGTTCGTCCGCGATGAGCAGCGGCTGTCCCTGGAAGAGGCCGTCCGGAAGATGACCTCTGCCCCGGCCGCGCGCCTGGGCATCCGCGACCGTGGGCTCCTCCGCGAGGGACTGGCCGCCGACCTCGTCGTGTTCGATCCGGCGCGGGTTCGCTCCAACGCGACGTATGACGCGCCGCGGGCCTACCCCGATGGGGTCGAGTACGTCGCCGTCAACGGGGAGCTGGTCGTGGACCGCGGCCAGCCGACCGGCGCACTCCCCGGACGCGCGCTGCGCCATGGGCGCGACTCATTACCATGAGACGGTGAGGTCGTCCGCCCCGCCCGATACGCCGCTCGTCCTCCCGCCCGGCGTGCTTGCGCCCGGCCGGGCCCGGGCGGCGCTCCCCCTGCGGCGCGAGGGACCCGCCAAACTGACCGGCCTGGCCAAGTACGCCGACGACCTGGTCTTCCCCGGAGCCTGGTATGGCGCCACGATCCGATCCACCGAACCCCATGCCCGCCTCCTGGGGATTGATCTCGACCCGGCGTTCGACTGGTCCACCGTCGTGGTCATCACCGCGGAAGACATTCCGGGGGACAACGTGGTGAGCCTCATCCAGGACGACCAGCCGGTCCTCGTCCCGGTCGGCGGCGAGATCCAGCACCAGGCCGAGCCGGTGTGCCTGCTGGCTGCGCCGGACCGAACCATCCTGCGCGCCGCGAAACGCCGCGTGACGCTCCGCACGGAGCGACTGCCGGCAACCTTCGACCCGCTCCAGTCGGAGCGGGAGTTCGCGCATTTCGAACTGACCAGGGGTGACGTGGACGCCGCCCTGGCCACGGCGGAGGTCGTGGTCGAGGGCGAGTACCGGGTCGGCCACCAGGAGCAGCTGTACATCGAGAACCAGGCGATGATCGCCGTCCCCCGCCCTGACGGCGGGATCGAGGTCCACGGCTCCATGCAATGCCCGTACTACATCCATGGCGCCCTCAAGCGAGCCCTGAACCTGACCGATGCCCAGGCCGTGGTCATCCAGGCCGAGACCGGCGGCGGTTTCGGCGGCAAGGAGGAGTACCCCTCGATCATTGCCCTGCACGCGGCGCTGCTGGCCCAGCGGGTCGGCAAGCCGGTGCGCATGATCTACGACCGCCACGAGGACATCAGCGCCACGACCAAGCGCCATCCGGCGTGGGTTCGCCATCGAACCGGGGTGACGCGCGAGGGCGAGCTGGTGGCCCAGGACATCGAGGTGGTGATGGACGGCGGGGCGTACGTCACGCTGACCCCGGTCGTCCTCAGCCGCGGCACGATTCACGCCGGCGGCCCGTACGAGTGCCCGAATGTCCGGATCCGGGGCCGGGCAATGGCCACCAACACCCCGCCCAACGGCGCGTTCCGCGGCTTCGGGGCGCCGCAGACCGAGTTCGCGGCGGAGACCCAGGTCAACCGCATCGCCGAGCGCCTGGGACTTTCCCCGCTCGCCCTGCGCCGCCGCTGGGTCTATCGCGAGGGCGGCGTCACGCCCACCGGCCAGGTGCTGCGCGAGAGCGTGGCCGGGCTCGAGGTCCTGGAGGCTGCCGCCCAGGCCAGCGAGTACGAGGGTGTGGCTGCCCACACGCGGCGCGCCCGGGACGGCCGCGCGGACGACGCGCGCACCGCGCGCGGGATTGGTCTTGCGCTGGCATGGCACGGGGCCGGATTCACCGGGTCGGGTGAGGTCCACCTGGCCAGCGTGGCGTCGCTCGAGCTGACGGCCGAGGGCGCGATCCGCATCCTCACCGCCTCCACCGAGATGGGCCAGGGAACGAACACGATCTTCCCGCAGATGGTGGCCGAGACGCTGGGGGTGGACCCCGAGCTCGTCGACGTCGCGCCGCCCGACACCTCCGTCGTGCCCGACTCCGGACCGACGGTCGCCTCCCGCACCGCGATGGTGGTCGGCGGCCTCCTGATCAAGGCGGCCGAGCGCCTGCGATTGCAGGTGGAAACTGCCTCGGGCGGCCCGTTTACCGACACCTATCGGTCCTTCGCCGCGGAGCACGGCGCGACCCGCGTCGACGAGCAGTTCACTCCGTACCCGGGCGTCGAGTTCGACGACGCGACCTACACCGGCGACGCGTACCCATGCTTCGGATGGGCCAGTGCGGTGGCCGAGGTCGAGGTGGACCTCGACACCGGCGAGGTGAGCGTGACCGATGTCGTCAGCGCCGACGAGATCGGTCGGGTCATTCACCGGGTTCTGGCGGAAGGCCAGGTGGAAGGCGGATCCCTCCAGGCGGTCGGGTACGCCACGATCGAGGAGCTGAAACTGACCGATGGCCGCTACCTGAACGATCGGCTCGCGACGTACCTCATCCCGACCGCCATGGACGCCCCGCGCATCACCTCGATCCTGCTCGAGCATCCGTACAGCGGCGCGCCGCACGGGGCCAAGGGCGTGGGCGAGCTCCCCATGGACGTGGTGGCGCCCGCCGTCGTCGCCGCGATTCACGATGCGATCGGGATCTGGATCACCGATCTGCCGGCAACCTCGGAACGGGTCCTCGCGGCGCTCACCGGCTCGGCGTGGCCAGCGCCGCCGGGCATCAGCACCGAGATGCCGCGGTGACCTACCGGCTCACCGTCAATGGGGTGTCTGCCGAGGTGGAAGCCCCGGGCATGCGGCGCCTCCTCGATGTGCTGCGCGAGGACCTGGGCCTGACCGGGACCAAGGAGGGCTGCGGCGAGGGCGAATGCGGCGCGTGCTCGGTCCTGTTGAACGGCGCGGTGGTGGACGCCTGCCTCGTCCCGTTGTGCCAGGCAGCCGGCGCCGACGTCCAGACGGTCGAAGCGCTGGACCGCGAAGGGGCCCTGAACCCGCTCCAGGCAGCGTTCCTCGAGACCGGAGGCGCCCAGTGCGGAATCTGCACGCCGGGCATGCTCATGGCCGGTGAGGCATTCCTCGCGACCGGCGCGGAGCCCACCGAGGTGGCAATCCGCGAGGCGATCGCCGGCAACCTGTGCCGCTGCACCGGCTATACCAAGATCATCGACGCGATCGTCCTGGCCGCCGAGCGTAGGGCCGCGGCGGCAGCCCCCGATGGTCAGGCCTGACCGATGCCGGCTGAGCCGCCCGTCGAGAGCCCGACCACGCTGGTCGATGCCTATCGCCTGCTGATGGAGCCCGGCCCTGCCTGGCGGCCGGTCGCGGGCGGGACCGATCTCCTGGTCCAGATCACCGGTGACCTCGGGCCGCCGCCCGATCGCGTGCTGAACATCTGGGGCCTGGACGAGATGCGGGGCATCACCCTCGATGGGGACGAGCTGGTGATCGGGGCCCTCACCACCTACACCGACCTGCGCGCATCGGCGCTCGTGGGCGAGCTGCTCCCGGCCCTGGTTGCCGCGGCCGCCACCATCGGAGCCGCCCAGATCCAGAACCGCGGCACGGTGGGCGGCAACCTGGTCAATGCCTCGCCTGCCGGCGACACGCTGCCGATCTGGCTGGCCACCGACACCGTGATCGTCCTCGGCAGCGCCGCCGGGGAGCGGACCGTCGCGGCAAACGAGTTCTTCCCCGCGTACCGCCAGACTGCCCGCCGCGACGACGAACTCGTTCTGCGCGTCCGCGTGCCGCTGCTCCCCCGTCGACACGTTCGGTTCCGCAAGGTCGGTACGCGCCGGGCCCAGGCGATCAGCAAGGTCGTGCTCGCCCTCTCGTGGCTGACTGGTGACGACGGGACCTGGAATGACACCCGCCTGGCGCTGGGATCGGTGGCGGCCACGCCCGTACGCTCCGCGGCGACCGAGGCCGCCCTGGACGGACGGCAACCCATTCGGGCCACCGCCGACGCAGCAGCCGCTGCGCTGAGCGCTGACATCCAGCCCATCGACGACGTCCGCTCGACAGCCGACTACCGGCGACTCGTCGCAGGACGCGTCCTCCGCCGCCTCCTCCGCGATGAAGGGGGCTGGTAGTGACCGGAACCTCCCGCGGCGGGACCGTCACCCTCCTCTTCGCCGACATCGCCGGCTCGACCCGGCTGCTCCACGCGCTCGGTGACCAGTATGCCGAGCTGCTTCGCGACTACCGCACGCTCATGGCCAATGCCGCCGATGGGGAGCAGGGACTGTTGATGGACACCGCCGGCGACGGCCTCTTCTACTCCTTCCCGACGGCCCGCGGCGCGCTGACGGCCGCGATTGCCGCCCAGCGGGCGTTTCGTGACCAGGAGTGGCCCGCGGCCGCCCAGGTCGAGGTGCGGATGGGCATCCACACCGGGGAACCGCTGAGCACGGACGCGAGCCTGGTCGGCCTCGACGTCCATCGCGCCGCCCGCATCTGCTCTGCCGGCCACGGTGGCCAAATCCTCATCTCGCTCACGACCCACAACCTCCTCGGCGGCGAGGCTCCCGATGATGTGCATCTCCAGGACCTGGGCGAGCACCGGCTCAAGGACCTCCCGCGGCCCGAGCACCTGTTCCAGGTCGTCGTCTCGGACCTGCCGGGCGAGTTTCCCCCGCTCCGTTCGATCGAGAACTGGCCAAACAACCTTCCCCGTCAGCTGTCGAGCTTCGTCGGACGGGCGGACGCCCTGAGCGAGGTCGCGGCGCGCCTCGGCGCCACTCCGCTCCTCACGCTGACCGGTCCCGGCGGCGTGGGCAAGACCCGCCTGGCGCTGGAGGCGGCTGCCCGCGCCATGGACGAGTTTCCCGACGGCGCGTGGGTAGTGGAGCTCGCCGCGATCGGCGACGGCGCGCTGGTTCCCGAGTCCGTGGCGTCCGTGCTGCGGATCAAGGAGCAGCCCGGAACGCGGCTCCAGGTCACGCTCGTTCAGCACCTCGCGGCGCGGCGGATGCTGCTCCTGTTCGACGACTGTGAGCACGTGCTGGAACCGGTGGCCGATCTCGTCGATGAGCTGCTGCGCGCGGCCGAGGGCCTGCGTGTCCTCGCCACCAGCCGTGAGCCTCTCGGGATCGCGGGCGAAAGCCTTTATCCCGTCCCCTCCATGAGCGTGCCGGGTGACCCGAGCGCAACCGTTGGGCAGGAGGACGAGTCAGAGGCGGTTCGGCTCTTCGTCGAGCGCGCCCGAGCCGTGCAGCCCGCCTTCCTCCT
>Ga0210138_1000265_pt1 | contig 12315 bp, 11 predicted proteins | sample Browns_ThreeSqC__FD_184850 | JGI IMG/M metagenome (GOLD analysis project Ga0210138, IMG submission 184850) | Wetland microbial communities from the San Francisco Bay, California, USA, that impact long-term carbon sequestration -... | ecosystem: Environmental > Aquatic > Marine > Wetlands ... | reverse complement strand
CCAGACGCTCTGGTTCGCGTCGACCCAGGCTTGCGCGGCCTCCTCCGGCGTCTGCTTCTCCTGGTCGATCGCGTACGCGACCTCCTCCTGGGAGGCGTTGTCGTAGTTCATCGCCTGGATGAACGCGAACGCCGTCGGCGCGCGGTCCTGCAGGTCGGCGGCCGCGGCCTTGTACAGGGTGTCGGGCGCGTAGTCGCACGCGTAGCCGACGCCCTTGTTGTTCGCGGCGGCGTCCTCGCACTCCGGGGTCACGGCCGGGAGCTGGACCTCGGTCATGTCGTAGACCTGGTTCGCCCACAGCGGCGTGTACCAGTACACGAGGATCGGCTTCTGGTCCTTGTAGGCCGCGTCCACGGCCTCGATCAGCGCCGGCTCGGAACCGGCCACCACGACCTGGAAGTCCAGCCCGAGGTTCTTGACGATCTCGGCGCCGTGGTGCCGCGCCGTCTGGAAACCGAACGTATCGGTCTCGGGGGGCAGCCCGATGTCGTTGTCGATCGTTTTCGGCACGTGCACCACGTGGATGCGGCCGGCCGACTGCTGCTCGAGGCGCATCGCCGTATAGGCGGTGTCGTCGCCGCCGATGGTGATCAGGTGGGTCACGTCGAGGCGCAGCAGCGAGAGGATGGTGTTCTCGAGCAGCTGCGGGTCCGTGGTGGGATTGGCGCGGGCGATCCCGATGATCGACCCGCCGCGGGAGTGGATGCGGCTGACCCCCTGGATGTCGAGCGGCATGACGTGCTCGATGTCGCTGTGCATGATCCACTGGAACCCGTCCTGGATGCCGAGGACGTCCACGCCCTCCACGACGCAGCGGATCGTGGCGGCGCCGATCACCGCATTGATGCCCGGGGCCGGCCCGCCGCCGACGACGATCGCGACCTTCCTCCGCTCGCTCATGGTGCTCCGCAGATGGGTGACAGGGATACGGCGACCAGGCGTATTCTATTCGAGGGCGGGGGCGCGGGCCACCGGCAGAGGCGGATGGCCGGCTACCGGTAGAACGTGCCGTATGCCGCCAGCGCGCGCGCCACTCCCCGGTCGACGCGCTCGGCCATGTACGCCGGCATCGGCCCGACGGCGCTCTGAACCGCGCCGGCGCCGTCGGGCGTGGCGCCCGGCTGCATCCCCTCGTAGGATGACGTGAGACCCGCGCGCAGGGCTTCGATCAGCCAGGGTTTCGTCTCGACGGTCGCCTTCGTCACCACGACCTTGCGGATCGCACCGCTCGTCTCGAATCCGACGGCGATCTCCACCGGGCCGTGCGGCGTATCCACCCGCACGAACGTCAGGGCACCGGTCACGGCGTCGCCGTTGCGTCCGGTGTAGAAGGTGAGGACACCGTCCTCGGGGCTCCAGTCGACCGCCTCGTGCAACCGATGGGCGTCGGCGTCGCTGAGGTGGATCTCGCGTGCCAGGAAGGTCTGCGCGTCGGGCAGCAGCGCGGCGACGGCGGCCGGGCGCGTCACGAGCACCACGGTCGGGGTGATGTGGAGCAGCATCGTCGCCAGGGCGAGCACGAAGGTCATGTGGATGGTCCTTTCCGCGGTCCCCACATCTGCCATATGGCCAGCCCGGCGATGAGGGTGTAGCCCGCCCCCATGGACCAGCCGCCCACGACGGTCAGCAGTGCGAACCGCGACGCCACCAGCTTGGTGAGCCACATCCCGGCGAAGTCGAGCCAGGGTGCGGCGAAGACGAGCGTGATCAGGGTGAGCCCCGCCCAACGGGGCAGGGCCAGGCCGAGCACGACGCACGCCAGGGCGGCCGCGATCAGGCCGTAGATCGGCACGTGCACGTGGGTGTCCTGAATCAGCAGGTCCCGGTCCACGCGGTGCGGTGCGGCCTCGGAGAAGTCCGAGAGCTCCATGCGGTGCTCGAGTACCATGGTGCTCTCGGGTGGCATCGTCATGGGCATCTCCGCCTCGGCGTAGGCGGCTGCGACGGTGGCGGGCCGGAACCCCGCGTACAGTGTCACCATCCACGCGCCGAAGGCGTACGCGATGCCGAAGGTGGCCAGCAGACACGTGACCAGCCATTTGACGCGGACATCCGCGTGGCGCAGATCGTAAGGCATGGGCCCATGTGCTCCGTCGTTCAGAACAGGTACACCAGCTCGAGGATCCCGGTCACGTTGGAGCGCTGCAGCGCGCCGTCCGCGTCCTCGAAGTATGGCGCGTTCGACCAGTCGAAGCGGACCGCGGGTCGCAGGGAGAACGCCGGCAGCCGGAACGTCGTGTGCTCGATGGTGCTGAAGATCCCCTGCTGCGCCTCGCGATAGAAGTACATCGGCGCGATGGTGAGCGAGCTGAGGGTCTGTGCCTGACCGCTGGTGAACCCGTCGGGATCGTCGAGTACCTCGCCGCGCACCGTGACGGCGAGGTTGCGGTCGAAGCGCAGGAACCCCGTCGCGACGGCGCCGGTCCACGTGGCGGACGCCCCCGCATCGGGCTGGCGGCCGTGATTGACTTCGAGACCGAGGATCACCGCGGGCACCGGTTGCAGGGTGGCGTCGCCGGTGAACAGCGTCCGTTTCGGCTGATTGGCGCCGTTCTCCTCGGGGCCGTAGAGGGCGTTCAAGCCGATCGCGTAGCTGTCCCGCGGCAGCCATTGCACGCGCACCCCGGCGGTCTTGCCGCTGTTGTTGTCGATGGGGGTGTTCCAGCCGTTCGCCACGAACGTCGAGAGGCCGAGGGCGGGCCCGGCGGTCCAGCGGAGGATGGCCCCGCTCAGTTTCGCGGGCCGGGCAAGCTCGAAGTTGAACGACGGCGTGGGGATCAGATTGAGCGGCTCATCATCGCGCTCGAAACCGAGCGGCGCGTCGAAGCGGCCAACCGAGAGATTCAGAGCGGTGGCGCCGGGCGGGGTCCAGGAGATGATCAGGTTGTCGATCTCGATTTCGGTGTGGGTCTCGCCCGTGACCTCATCCTGGCCGAGGAGTGTCGTGAGCTGGCCGAAGAAGTAAAGGTGGTCGGACCAGGGGCGGAACAGGCTGACCGCCAGTTTCCCGGCCAGCATACTGCTCTCGTTGCGATTCCGGTCCCACACGGCGTCGGCCACGGCGAAGCCGCTGAGTGTGACCGATGTCGGTCCTTCGTCGAACGTGACGATCTGATCCTGGGCCGCTGCGGCGGACCACAGACAGCAGAGCAGCGTGCCCGCGAGCGCACTGCGCATACGCTTCCCTCCGGATTGTCGACCTGAAGACGTGACCCTTGTCGGACCCGTCAGGCGGGGATCGGAGGGGGGGGCTCGGGGGCGCGCGGGGCCCGTGATGGAATGGTGGGCGGCTCGCCGAGCGTGCTGGCGCGTTCGGCGGCCACCGCGATCGCGGGAACGGGCGGGTCCGGGTGCGCGATGGGCGTTGGGGCCGACTCGCCGTGTCCCGTCATCGCATCGCAGAAGCACGCCTGCGGCGGCGCAGGGCTGTGCCCGCTCCCGGTCGCGTGGTGATGTTGCGCGTGGCGGCAGGCGGCCGTGGCCTGCAGGCCGACGGCGCCGGGCCCGTACGCCAGCCAGCACAGCACCGTGATCGCGAAAACGGGGATCCGCACGGGTGGCCGCATCGGGTTGTAGGTTGTACGCAGTTGCGGCCTCGCGCAACCCCAGTCATGGCGCGCGTTCCTGGTCGCCGTCATGCCTGGTGACTACTGGCGGCCGCGCGGGGCAGGGGGCCACATTGCGGGCGGCTGCGCCTAACCCGGGGGCGGATCGGGGCTGGTGTCCCGACTGGTCTTCAAAACCAGCTGGGGTTCGCAAGGACCTCGGTAGGTTCGATTCCTACACGCTCCCGCCACACCACGTTACGCCACTGCGCGATCGCGGCCGCCACCACGACGCTCCGCGACCGGGACAGCCGGCGGGACAAGTCTTCATGCGGCGCACCCGCTCGACCCGTTACCCGATCGTGCGCGTCGCAGCGAGCAGCGTCACGTCGTCGTGTGCTTCGGCCTGTCGGGTGAACGCCGTGAGCGCGTCCATGACTCCCCCGACGAGCGTGGCGGCGGAGGTGTTATGCGCGCGTAGGGCGTCCCGGAGACGCTCCGCACCGAAGGCCTCACCGGTCGGGTTCCGGGCTTCCACCAGCCCGTCCGTAAACGCGAAGATGGAGTCGCCACGCTCGAGCGTTCCCTCGCCCGCACTGAACGCCTGATCTGGCCGGACTCCGAGCACGGGACCCGTCGGCTGCAATTCCTGCGTGGTGCCATCCGGAGCGATCACGAGGGCCGGCACGTGACCGGCGTTGACGTAGTCGAACTGCCCGGTCATCGGACTGAGCGCCGCCAGGAAGGCCGTGGCGAACATGTTGGTGCGTCCGTGGAGCCGCGCGATGTAGTCATTGGTGAAGCCGGCGACCCGGGTCAGCAGGTCGGCCGGCGAGGCGGCCTCCAGCGACTGGCGCACCAGGGTGCGGCGGCCGCCGATCATCTGGATCGCGCCGCCTCCGACGGGATCGGCCGAGGCGCGGATGAGGCTGCGGAACAGCGCCATGAACAGCGCGGCGCCGAACCCCTTGTCGCAGACGTCTCCGACCACCAGGACGATCGTGCCGGAGGGCGCGAGCATGAAGGCGTCGTAGAAGTCGCCGGAGACCTGGAGGGCCGGATGCAGGGCCGCGTCGAGCTGCCACCCCCTGGCGAGGGGGAGCGATTCGGGAAGGAAATCCCGCTGGATGTTCCGCGCAACTTCCATCTCGCGGCGGAGGCCGCGGGTGTCCCGCAGGCGCTTGCGGTCCAGGGCGGCAGCCAGGCGCGCCCGCAGCATGGCGGGCCGAAATTCCCTGGGGAGCCAGTCGTCGGCACCGGCCTCGAGGCACCGCGTGATGCCCTCGATGTCGTCTGCCGCGGACACCGCGATGACCGGGACCTGCGCGAGGTCGGCATCGTCCCGGAGCGCCTGCAGGAACTGCGGACCGTTCATCGCAGGCCGACCCACGTTCAGCAGCACCACGTCGAACCGGGCGGCGCGGAGCTTCTGGAGCGCCTCGTCTGCCTGCCCGGCCGCGTCCGGGATATGCCCCTCCTCCAGCACGGCCTGCGCGAGGGTCTCGCGGTCGCCGTCGGAATCGCCGACGATCAGCACGCGCGCCGGGATGCGCAGCGCGGTCGTTCCTTGCATAAGGGTCATCGGATCCAGGGCAACCCGCTCAGGTCGAGCACTATGAGCACCTCCGGGAGGGCCGCACGCGCGGGCCCCTCTTCGTGAACCCGTCGGTGGCGGCGGGGTGGGCATGAAGATACGGGCCGCCGGGGGACGGAGCCAGGTCGTCGCGCATCCGCCGCGGTCCGCTCGTGCCGCTGCGGCTAGGCCTGCATCTCGCCCAGCATGTGGATCTGCCACAGGTCCCGCATGCTGGTGTCGAGGACCGGGTGCAGGGCGCGCAGGCCCGTTTTCCCGATGCTCCGCGCCAGGTACTGCAGCTCCTCGAACGTGTCCTTCAGGGCCGGGTCGGGCGGGGCATCGAACCCGGCCTCGCGCATCATCAGGACGGCCTTGGCGCGGATCGCCAGCTCGGCACGCAGGCGCAGGAGGCACATCATGTCGACGATCACCTCTGGCGCGAAGCGGGTGCGCAGGGTGGTGAGGTACGTGCCGACCGGCGTCGCCGACACCTGCCCGGAGCGCATGATCCTGAGCAGCTCCACGTCCGTGTCGAACCCGGCGCCCACCCACGCTCGCGTCTCGCGCTCACTCCGCTGGAATACGGCGACGGAGACGTACGGGACGACCAGCACGATGAGCGCCGTCGCCAGGAGCGGGTGCAGCAGGAAGTGGTTGTACAGCGCGTGCAGGACTACGGCGACCGCGAGTCCGGGCAGGAGGAGGTGCGGCCTGAGGCTGTCGGACCGGTCGTGGAGCGTCTTGGAGACCATCGCCACGATCGCCGTGGCGCCGCCGTGCATGATCGCCGTGCCAAAACCCCGCACGATCCAGGTCCAGAGCATCGCATCGGGGTTCACCTGCAGATAGTAGAGGTTCTCGACGAACGCGAAGCCGGTACCGATGCTGAAGCCGTGGATGGCGGCGTCGACGACGAACCCGACCTTGTTCCGGTGCAGCAGGTAGACGACGAAGACCGCCTTGAGCGCCTCCTCCACAACGGGGGCCACGTACGTGGAATAGCGGGTGAAGTCCAGGCTGAGGACGGTTCGGAGGGTGACGTTCGCCCCGTAGCTGGCGAGGGCGGCGACCACGCCGGCGGCGATCGACAGCAGGATGGCCCGCAGCGCCACGAGCTTGTAGCTGTCGATGAGCACCAGGGCCCCCAGGAACAGGAAGACCGGCAGGATACTGACGGCGATCCCGAGGACGGGCGTCACATGATCTTGAACGAGAACATCAGGGCGGAGCTGGGCGAGCTGCCCCGCCCCCAGGCCGTGGCGAATCCGAACGAGAACGTGGAGTCGAGATGCGAGAGCGTGACCAGCCGGACGTCGAGCTGCGCGCCCGCGCTCGCCAGCTCGCGCCGGAGGGTCGCGTCATCCACGTCGGTCACGAGCCCCGTGGCGAAGAGCGACACGGCGGCCCACCGCAGGTAGAAGCTCGGGATCCCGACGCGGCGGAACCGGAGGGGCGGCGACGTCCACTCCACCTGTCCCCTGCCGTAGTTGGCGCCGCCGACGGCGTTGATGTCGATGCCCGGGAAGCTCTCGGTCTCCCGGAACTGGCGGATGGCCCGGTGGTCCACCCAGTTGTTGCCGAACCCCCCGAAATAGAAGCTGGCGAACGGCTCGTTCCGCACTCCGGCCAGGGCCGCTCCCGCCGAGGCCCTGAACCACAGCGACGAGTGGTCCAGCGGGAGGAGCAGTCCCTTTGACGCGTCGAGGCTGAGGCGGGCGTAGCGCGTCCGGTTGGCGTAGTTGCTGCGCAGCGTCACGCCCCATGTCGTCCCCATCTCGTCGTCAACGGCCCCGAGGGAACGCCGCAGCGATTCGTAGGCGAGGTTGCCGGAGAACGACAGCATGGAGTGGTACGGCGCCGCCACGCCCTGGTACTCCGGCAAGGTCTTCAGGCCGCCATATCCCGCCAGCTGGAGCGTGTACCCCAGGTTCCTCGGGGTATCGAGGATGAGCGTGCCGTGGTACTGCACCCCCAGCCCATAGCCCGTTCGACTCGTCAGCGTGGGCCCGAAGAGGTCGTAGAAGTCGGCTGGATTCAGTCCCGCGGCGATGCGCCAATTCCAGTAGCGGAACACCGCGCGCAGGTGGAGGCGCTCGTCCGGCGCCAGGTCCTGACCGGGGGAGTAGGATGACGTCACATCGAGCGCGGTCGTGCCGATCCGGTCGGAGAAGTTCACGCGTACGCCACCGGCCACGGTGTAGGTGCCGTCCGGATCCCGGTACCCCTCCACGACGGGATACGCGGTGTCCAGCTTGAACTGGCGCAGCGAGCGATAGGTCCCCGTCCGGGTCGTGAGCGAGTCCAGGTTGATCTGAGAGACGGGCGGTGGCATCCACCCCTGCACCTCGGGGCGAGTCGCGGCGATCTCGTTCCCCAGGAAGCGGATCGCGCTCACGCTGTCCGGCACGGCGTTCGGGATCATCGCGGGGATGAATCCCCGGCTGGTATACCGGAAGACGACGACGGAGTCCGCGGAGATGGGGAGTGGCTTGAAGAAGCCGGTCTCCGCGTTGCTCAGCGGCTCCATGACCTGCGTCGTGAGGTCGTAGCGGAAGATGTTGGCGACACCCGAGTAGTAGGAGGAGCCGAAGAGGAACTTCCCGTCCGGCGAGAATACGAAGTTCGACGGCGACCATTCACCGAACTCGTACAGGATCTCGGGCGTCGTGTCGCCCTCGATCAGCGCCGCGACGTTCATCCGCACCAGCCGCTGGGCCCCGCTGATCTCCGACATGGAGCCGATGAGCGTCGTTCCGTCCGGCGAGATGTCCAGGTCGAACAGGTCCCGCCCGTACGGCAGGGTATGAACCTGGGTCCACTCGTGATAGGGAGGTGTCAGGCGGACCAGCGTCGAGTTCCCGTTGTCGTGGCGGACACCCCACAGCGAGCGGTCTGCCGGGTTGAACGCGAGATCGCCGATCCGCGCGTTCCTGAGCAGGACCGTGGTCCGGCCGGTCGCGAGGTCCAGCGCGACGAGGTGACGCCACTCGGCGTTGTTGGTGGTATGGAACAGGGTCCGCGACACCGGGTCGAAGGCGAGCGCGGTCACGTAGAAGCCGGACGCGCCCTGGACGTCCCCGATCCTGCTGACCCGGCCGGACGCGACGTCGATGGCGGCGATGTGGGCTTCCTGGCCCGGGTAGCGGACGGCCACGTAGATCGCCCGGTTGGTGGAGTCGTAGTACGCCCGGGACACCGATCCGAGTGCCCGATCGGTGAGCGGGCGGGATGCGGTGACCGGGTGGCGCCTGATCGCCGCGAGGTTGGCGCGCTGCCAGTCGCGCTCCCACTCGATCCAGCGCGACCACTCGTCCGCGAGCGACCGGCCGTACACGTGCCGGAACTGCGTGGAGAAGTAGCGCCGGCTGCCCTCGGACCGGTTGAACCACGCCAGCAGGGTGTCGTTCCCGTATCGCAGCGCCAGGTAACTGACGAACCGCGTTCCGTAGAGATAGGAGTTCACCCCCGTCTGGAAGTCGATCGTCGTCCCTTCCGACTCCAGCCCGACGACGTCGTAGATGGTGCCGCTGTCGCGGACCAGGGTGCGGAACACCATCTCGTCGTAGGGACCGATGGCGCGGCCCAGCCCTCCGTTCATCCACGTCTCGAGGTAGACGGCGATCCCTTCCAGGTACCACCGCGGCGAATACCACCGCGGCGTGGTCAGGTAGCCGTAGAGCATGGACAGCGGCACTTCGGCGTTGGGCGTGACCTTGCCGAAGAAGACCGACCGGAAGAACCGGTCCGACCCGGTGGCCTTGTCCACCGTGACGATGTGGGCCATCTCGTGGTTGAGCGAGGAAGCCATCCGCTCCGGCGCGGGCGCGGACTCGTAGTCGTGGGCGTACGGCTCGATCCCGACGGTGATGTGGTTCTCCGGCACCGGCCGCGCTCCCGCGTTGCCGTAGTGCCAGAGGTCGTGCATCAGCACGTTGGTCCTGCCGTGCGGCGTGTAGTCGAAGAGTTGACGGTGGAACCACAGGGCGTTCTCGAAGCTCCGGGCGACCTGGGGCACGAGGTAGGACTGGAGCGGCGAGGTGTACACCAACCGGAGGTCGCGGGTCTCGAGCAGTTGGAACTGCGCGGCGAGACCGGCGGGCGCGAGCATCCGCACGCAGACGAAGAGGGGCAGGACTCGGTGCATGGTCGGCGGGCCAAAGGTAAGCGCTGATCCCGGCTCCCGTTAGAAGGAGCCAGGATCAGCGCCGGGGACCACCACGAACCTGAGGAGCGGGTGGGTCCTGCCCGTCACGTCAGGGCGCGACGCGCATCGCCTCGCGCATGAACTGGTTCGACAAGGCCTCGCTCCGGGAGAGGGCGCGGAACGCCTCGGCCGTCTGGAGTTCCCGGAAGGCGTCACTCGCCTGCAGCTCCCGGAACGCCTCGCTGGCCTGCAGCTCACGGTACGCCGCGTTGGCTTCCAGCTCGCGGAAGGCCGCGCTGGCCTGCAGCTCGCGGAACGCCTCGCTGGCCAGGACCTCGCGGTAGGCGGCGTTGGCCTGCAGCTCGCGGAACGCCTCGCTGGCCAGGAGCTCGCGGTAGGCAGCGTTGGCCTGCAGCTCGCGGAACGCCTCGCTGGCCTGCAGCTCGCGCATCGCCTCGGCCGACCGGACGTCTCGGGCCGCCCCTTGCGCCTCCAGCTGGCGGAACGCCTCGCTGGCCAGGAGCTCGCGGTAGGCCTCACTGGCCAGGAGCTCGCGGTAGGCCTCACTGGCCAGGAGCTCGCGGTAGGTCTCACTGGCCAGGAGCTCGCGGTAGGCCTCACTGGCCGCCATCTCGCGGTAGGCCGCGCTCGTCATGACCTCGCGGTAGGCCGCGCTCGCCTGCAACTCTCGGAACGCCGAGTTCTGCATCGTTTTCCGGAACACGTCGCTCCGCACCAGGCGCAGGATCTCGGGGTTCTGGAACAGCACCGCGATCTCGGGGTTCGCGAGCGTCACGTCGGCCTGGGTCATGGACCGGCCCTTGTACCGTGACGCCTGTTCGACCCCGCCGATCGTCCCGGCACCGCCGCCCAACGGCGGGAAGCCGGTCACGATCCCCGCGAGGACGATCGTGATCGCGACCGCCACGCCTCCGTAGATCATCGTCCGTTTGTTCATGATCGCCTCCTCCGTTCGCGCCGTGACGAGCCTCAGCTGGGAAACGAACCATCGAACCATTGCCGGTGGAGTCAGCCACCCTGTTTCGGTCCTCGGAGCCGCTCGAGCCGGCACGGGTAGCGCATCGAGGATCGCCTGCTTCAGATGGGGAGGCGGTTCCCGCTCTCCCGCCTGGTGGAAGAGCCGGGTGACCTCGCGCAGGTCGGCCTCCAGTGCCCTGGCCTCCGGATCCGCTACCATCAGCGACCGGAAGGCGGCATGCCCTTCCGGGGTGTTCGTGCCATCGATCTCCCGATGGATCAGCTCGATCTGGTCCCGGTTCAGCATGGTCACTCCGCTCGCTCGCGTAGCGTGATCCGCAGCCGTTCCCGCGCCGTGAACAGGCGCGACTTGACGGTCTTCACGGGGATCTCCAGCACGTCAGCGATCTCCTCGTAGGAGAAGGACACGAAGTGCTTGAGCACTACCACGGCGCGGTCGTCTGGTTTCAGGCCCATCAGCGCCTTCCCGACACGGTCCCGCGCCTCCGCCGTACGATCCGGTGCGGTTGCCGGCGCCGGGATTGCGGACTCGTCCTCCAGCGTCACCGTGTGCTTCCGGCGCTTGAGCGTGTTCAGCGACTCGTTCACCGTCATGCGATAGACCCAACTGAAGAACCTGTACCTCGGGTCGTAGGTCCGGAGCTTGAGGAACGCGTTCAGGAACACCGTCTGGGTGACGTCCTCGGCATCCTGCTCGTTGCCGAGCATCCGCAGCGCGACGTTGAACAGGCGCTTCTGGTAGCGATCGACGAGACCGCTGGCCGCGTCCCGTTGACCCGCCAGGTACCGCCTGACGAGTGCACGGTCCTGTTCGTCCCCCGCCGCTAGTGTCTCTTCCAATTACAATCCAGACCGCCAAAGGTTGGACCAGCTTCCGGTCGGAGGCGCCCCGGGCGTCGTGCCCGCCGGGTCCTCGAGGGTTAACGTGCATCCCGGGGCGCCCCCCGGCAAATGCCGGGCGAGGGGGCGGGGAGCCTGCCGCCGCCCGCGGCGGCCCCCCCGCCGACACGGGGCCGGCTTGCCATATTACGGCGCCGGCGGTGTCGTAGGGCCGGGTGCCGGAGGAGGAGATGCGGCCAGGCTTCCGCATGACGATCGGCGCCGATCGCCGCGAGATCGCCGGGGTCAACGCGGCGCTCGCCGAGTTCGCGGACGCGCACGCGTTGCCCGCCTCCGTCCGGCGGAGCCTGCACGTCGTCCTCGACGAGCTCCTGAGCAATACCATCGTGTACGGATTCGCGGGCCGGGAGGGCGGCGAGGTGACGGTCGAGGCGGTGCTGCGCGCGGACCGGGTGTGCATCACGCTCACCGACGACGGCAGGCCGTTCGATCCGTTCGGCGTGGCCGCCCCCGACACCGCGCTCCCCGTGGAGCAGCGGCGGATCGGCGGGCTCGGCATCCACCTGGTCCGGCGGATGATGGACGAGGTGAGCTATGACCGCCGGGGTGATCGCAACGTCGTGGTCCTGGCGAAGCGCCTGACGGGGGGATGACGGCAGGTCAACGCGGAGGACGTTCATGGACATCGCCACCCGCTCGCAGAACGACGTTACCATCGTCGCCCTCGTGGGGAGTCTCGACAGCAAGACGTCGCCGCAGGCGCAGCAGGCGCTCGACGGGATCCTGGCTGGCGGGGGGCGGAAGCTGCTCATCGACTTCACGGCGCTCGACTATATCAGCAGCGCGGGACTTCGCGTCCTGCTCGGCACGGCCAAGCGGCTGAGCGGGGCGGGGAGCGCGCTGCGCCTGTTCGGCCTGAATGAGACCGTCCGGGAGGTGTTCCAGATCTCCGGGTTCTCCGTGATCTTCGCCGTGTTCGCCACGGAGGCCGACGCGCTCGAGGGGCTCTAGCGATCCGGGCGCCGCTCGCGCCGTGCGACGCCGTCTAGAAGCGCCAGGTGACGCTGCTGTACAGCTGGGTCGTGGTGCTGGTCCCCGGATTGGCGGGGTCCTTCTGCTGCAGGCCGGACAGCGACACGAACCATGCCCGGGCGACGCTCACGTCCATGTCCACTCCGTACCAGCTCGACCTCTGCATCGTGGGGGTGTTG
>Ga0210138_1000263_pt1 | contig 12330 bp, 11 predicted proteins | sample Browns_ThreeSqC__FD_184850 | JGI IMG/M metagenome (GOLD analysis project Ga0210138, IMG submission 184850) | Wetland microbial communities from the San Francisco Bay, California, USA, that impact long-term carbon sequestration -... | ecosystem: Environmental > Aquatic > Marine > Wetlands ... | reverse complement strand
CCCGCCGCAGGAATGCAGTGCCTTCGCGGAGTCGGCGAAGCGGCACGGCATCGACCCCATCTTCCTGCTCGCGCCGACCTCGACCGAGAAGCGCATCGAGGAGGTCGGGCGCATCGGCAGCGGCTACCTCTATTACGTGTCCCTAAAAGGGGTCACGGGCGCCGCCCATATCGACCTTGCCGACGTGGCGGCCCGCCTGCCGGCCATCCGGGCCGTGACCCGCCTTCCGATCGGTGTCGGATTCGGCATTCGCGATGCCGACTCGGCGCGCGAAATCGCGCGCAGCGCGGACGCAATCGTGATCGGCAGCCGCATCATTCAGGAGATCGAAGCGGCAGGCCCCGAGCACGCCGTCGCGCGGGTGAAGGCGCTGCTGGCGCCGATCCGCGCCGCGCTGGACGGGGCGCAGTAAGTCCGTGACGCGGAGGCCGCGATGAGCTGGCTGCAGAAACTGCTACCGCCGAAGATCCAGCGCGCCGCGGGCAGCACGCGCAAGACCGTTCCCGAGGGGTTGTGGACGAAGTGCCCGTCCTGCGACGCCGTGCTCTACAGCACGGACCTCGAGCGCAACCTGAACGTCTGTCCGAAATGCGGGCACCACGAGCGTCTCGGTGCGCGCGAACGGCTCGACGCCTTGCTCGACCCCGACGGCCGCTTCGAGATCGGCGAGGAAGTGCAGCCCGTAGACAGCCTCAAGTTCAAGGACTCGCGCCGCTACCCGGAGCGGCTGACCGAGGCGCAGGCCGAGACGGGCGAGCGTGACGCGCTGGTGGTGCTGCAGGGCGCGATCCACTCGATCGGCGTGGTCTGCGCGGTGTTCGAGTTCGAATTCATGGGAGGCTCGATGGGCTCGGTGGTCGGCGAACGCTTCGTTCGCGGCGTGCGCGTGGCCATCGAGCAGAAGCTGCCGTTCGTCTGCGTGACGGCCTCGGGCGGCGCGCGCATGCAGGAAGGGCTGCTGTCGCTGGTGCAGATGGCCAAGACGACGGCCGCGCTCACCGATCTCGCCGCGCGGCGTTTGCCGTTCATCTCGGTGCTGTCCGATCCGACGATGGGCGGCGTGTCGGCGAGCTTCGCGATGCTGGGCGATGTGGTGATCGCCGAGCCGAAGGCGCTGATCGGTTTCGCGGGTCCGCGCGTCATCGAACAGACCGTGCGGCAGAAGCTGCCGGAAGGCTTTCAGCGCGCGGAGTTCCTGCTGGAAAAGGGCGCCATCGACATGATCGTCGACCGCCGCGAGCTGCGCGACCGGGTGGCGACGCTGCTCGCGATGCTGCAGGACCTCCCGGCCGAGCAGGCCGACTGAATCGCGCACAGGGAACGCGCTTGGCGACTGCGCGAACACTCGCCGAGTGGCTGGCGTACATCGAGCGACAGCACCCGGCGAGCATCGCGCTCGGGCTCGAGCGCGTCGGCGAAGTGCATCGGCGCCTCGCGCCGATCCTGAGCGGCGCGGTGATCAGCGTAGGCGGGACGAACGGCAAGGGGTCGACCTGCGCGATGCTCGAAGCGATCCTGCGCGCGGCCGGCTACGGCATTGGTCTTTACAGCTCGCCGCATCTGCTGCGCTACAACGAGCGCGTGCGCATCGACGGACGCGAGGCGAGCGACGCGGCGTTGTGCGAATCGTTCGCGGCGGTGGAACAGGCACGCGGCGAGGTCCCGCTCACCTATTTCGAGTTCGGCACGCTGGGGGCGCTGTGGCTCTTTGCGCGCGCGCGGCCGGAGGTCGTCGTGCTCGAGGTCGGCCTTGGCGGGCGGCTGGACGCGGTGAACGTGATCGAGCCCGATTGCGCCGTGCTCACCGCAATCGACATCGATCACCGCGAGTACCTGGGTGCGACGCGCGAGTCGATCGGGCGCGAAAAGGCGGGAATCCTGCGCGCGGGGCGTCCTGCCGTGATCGGCGATCGCGAACCGCCGCGCAGCGTGCTCGAGGCCGCGCGCGCGATCGGAGCGCGCGTGCTGCGCCTCGGCCAGGAATACGGCTGCGAAGCGCAAGATGGCCAGTGGCGCTACTGGGGCCCCGGCGGTCGCAGCGTCAGCCTCGCCCACCCGGCGCTGCGCGGCCGAGTCCAGCTCGACAATGCAGCCACTGCCATCTGCGCGCTCGAGACCCTGCACGACCGACTGCCGGTATCGATGCAGCACGTGCGCCAGGGCCTGGCCCGGGTCGAACTGCCCGGCCGCTTCCAGGTTCTGCCCGGACGCCCGTCGGTAGTGCTCGATGTCGCGCACAATCCGCAGGCGGCGCGCACGCTTGCCGACAATCTTGCCGCAGCCGGATACGCGCCGCGGACCATCGCGGTGCTCGGCATGCTGGCGGACAAAGACATCGATGCGGTCGTCGCGGCGCTTGCGCAGCGGGTCACGCGGTGGCAGCTCGCGTCGCTGCCGGGGCCGCGCGGGGCGCGCGCCGAGCAGCTCGAGGCGGCGCTGCGGCGCTGCGGTGTTCGCGCGTCCCTCAGTTGCCATGCCGATCCACGCGCCGCGTTCCGCGCGGCGCTCGAGGAAGCGAGCGCCGATGATAGAATCGTCGTGTTTGGATCCTTTCTGACAGTCGGCGAGGTCGCAGCCACTCTCGAGTCGACGCGAGGCCGTTCTCCCTTCGATGGCTGAAGCCCTGGATGTCAACACGTTGAAGCGTCGCAGCCGGCGCCGGCTGGTGGGTGCGGTCGCGCTCGTTCTGCTCGCGGTGATCGTTCTGCCGATGGTGTTCGACACCGAGCCGCGACAGAGCGATCCCGCCGTGAGCGTGCGCATCCCGCCCGAGGACGACGCCAAGTTCGCTCCCAAGCTGTCGACCCCGGCGCCCAAGCCCTCGCCGGGCGCCGAGGTGCCGCCGGCGAGCGCGAAACCGGCGCCGGCTCCGAGCGCCGCAGCACGACCGTCCACGGCGACGCAGGCCAAGGTCGAGCCGAAACCGACCCCGCGCGCGGAACCGGCCGAGCGGGCGCGCGCGGAGGCCGCGCTCAAGAACGTCGAGTTCGTCGTTCCGGTCGCCGCGCTCGCGGATCGCGAAAAGGTCGAGGCGCTCACCGCGCGGCTCGCTGCGGCGAAGATGCCGTACTACACCGAGCCGGTCGCGACCGCGAGCGGACCGGTCACGCGAGTACGCGCAGGACCGTTCGCGGACCGCGCGGCGGCTGATCGGGCGCACGAGAAGCTCATCGGCATGGGCCTCAAACCGGGCAAAGTCGTTGAAAAGTCCTGAGCGCGGATGACCTTGCTGGACTACGGGGTCGTCGGCGTGGTCATGGTCTCGCTGATCTGGGGGGCCTGGCGCGGACTGGTGCGCGAGATCATTTCCATTCTCGGCTGGATCATCGCCTTTCTGGCCGCCAACCTGTTTGCCGGGCCGCTCGGCGAGAGCATGCCCGAAGCGATTCCTTCGCCCGAACTGCGCGTGCTGGTCGCGTTCCTCGCGGTGTTCATAGGCGCGCTCGCGGCGGCGACGCTGCTCGGCCTGGTGTTGTCAAAAATTGTGCATGCCATCGGTTTGGGCGGACTCGACCGCACGCTCGGATCGCTGTTCGGCCTCGCGCGCGGCGGACTGATCGTGCTCGCTTTCGCCCTGCTCGCGGGTCTCACCGCGCTGCCGCGCCAGCCGCTGTGGCTCGATTCGGTTGCCGGCACGCCACTCGCGCAGGCGGCGCTTGCAATCAAGCCCTGGCTGCCACCGACCTTTGCGGCACGCCTGCGCTATGATTAGCGCTTCGAGCACGGCGCTCGCGGGCGCCGGCGGCACGGGAAGACGCTAGGCGATCGGCATGTGCGGGATACTCGGAATCGTTGCACGTTCCCCCGTCAACCAGCTGCTCTATGACGGGCTGCTCCTGCTGCAGCACCGCGGCCAGGACGCCGCCGGCATCGTCACCAGCGAACGCAAGACCTTCCATATGCAGAAGGGCGGCGGCATGGTGCGCGACGTGTTCCGCACGCGCAACATGCGTTCGCTGCCGGGCAACATCGGCATCGCGCACTGCCGCTACCCGACCGCGGGCTCGGCGCACAACTCGGCGGAGTCGCAGCCCTTCTACGTGAATTCGCCGTTCGGCATCGTGCTCGCGCACAACGGCAACCTGACCAATGCCGACCAGCTGGTGGACGAGATGTTCCGCCAGGATCTGCGGCACATCAACACCAACTCGGATTCCGAGGTCCTGTTGAATGTGCTCGCGCACGAGCTCGAGCAGACCTCGGTGCGGCTGAGGCTGGATCCGCAGACCATCTTCTCCGCGGTGGCGAACGTCTACCGGCGCTGCCGCGGCGCGTATGCGGTGGTCGCGATGATCGCCGGCTACGGCGTACTCGCATTCCGCGACCCCTTCGGCATCCGGCCTGCGGTGATCGGCTACAACGAGACGCGCGAGGGAACCGAGTACGTGGTGGCCTCCGAATCGGTGGCCGTGCAGGCGCTCGGTTTCCGCGTGCTGCGCGACATCGCGCCGGGCGAAGCGGTGCTGATCGACGAGCAGGGCAGCCTCTACAGCCAGCAGTGCGCCCCCGCGCACAGCCTGAATCCGTGCATCTTCGAGTACGTCTATCTCGCGCGCCCGGACTCGGTGATCGACGGCGCCTCGGTGTACGAGTCGCGGCTCAAGATGGGCGAGATGCTCGCCGACAGGATCCGGCGCGAGTTTGCGCACCTCGACATCGACGTGGTCATTCCCATCCCGGATTCGAGCCGGCCGTCCGCGCTGCAGCTCGCGATGGGCCTCGGCGTGCCTTACCGCGAAGGCTTCGTCAAGAACCGCTATATCGGCCGCACCTTCATCATGCCGGGGCAGGCGGTGCGGCGGCGATCGGTGCGCCAGAAGCTGAATGCCATGGCGATGGAGTTCAAGGGCAAGAACGTTCTTCTGGTGGACGATTCGATCGTGCGCGGGACGACCAGCCGCGAAATCGTGCAGATGGCGCGCGAGTCGGGCGCGCACAAGGTGTTCTTTGCGTCCGCGGCACCGCCGGTGCGCTTCCCGAACGTCTACGGCATCGACATGCCGACGCGCGCGGAGCTGATCGGCGCGCATCGCAGCGACGAGGAGGTCAACCGGGAGATCGGCGCCGATGCGCTGGTCTACCAGGAGCTCGAGGCGCTGAAGGCGGCGGTGCGCTCGGTCAATCCGCGCCTGACGCGCTTCGAGACCTCCTGCTTCGACGGCAACTACATCACCGGCGACGTGACCAGCGACTATCTCGAGTCGATCGAGCTGCGGCGCGATGCGCAGCGCGATTCGCTGGAAGGCGACGAGGGCCCGCAGCTCGACCTCAACCTGGTCACGACCGCTTAACCCCGGGCCCTTGGCGGCGCGGACGACTGCCGCTACAATGCGGCCTGCGCCGATTTGAACACAGCTTGCGGGCGCGTAAAAAATACAGCTAAAGCGTGCCGAGAAAACCCGGTCGCCTTAGCCGGGTTTTTTTATGCCCGCGAGCCGAGGACGGGATCATGAACGACACCTTCGAGCTTGCGACTCTCGGCGTGCGCGCCGGCCAGGTCCGCACGCAATTCAACGAGCACGCCGAGGCTCTGTTTCTCACCTCCAGCTTCGTTTTCGAGAACGCAGCTCAGGCTGCGGCGCGCTTTTCCGGAACCGAGGAGGGGTTCGTCTACTCGCGCTTTACCAATCCGACCGTCTCGATGCTGCAGGCGCGGCTCGCGGCGCTCGAGGGCGCGGAAGCCTGCGTGGCGACAGCCTCCGGCATGTCCGCCATCCTGGCGACCGCCATGGCGCTGCTCAAGCAGGGCGATCACGTGGTGTGCTCGAGCGCCGTCTTCGGGGCGACGGTACAGCTCTTCGGCAGCCTTCTTGCGCGTTTCGGCATCGACACCACCTTTGTGCGCGGTCACGACGTGGACGCCTGGTCGCACGCCCTGCGCCCGAACACGCGCATGTTCTTTCTCGAGACGCCGTCGAACCCGCTGACCGAGGTCTGCGATATTTCCGCGATCGCGGCGATCGCCAAGCGCGCCGGCGCGACATTCGTGGTCGACAACTGCTTCTGCACGCCCGCGCTGCAGCGGCCGCTCGAGCTCGGCGCAGACCTGGTCGTGCACTCGGCGACGAAATACCTCGACGGTCAGGGACGCGTGCTGGGCGGCGCCGTGGCCGGTCCCCGCGCGTTGGTCATGGACGGTGTATTCGGCTTCCTGCGCACCGCCGGGCCAACGCTGTCGGCCTTCAACGCCTGGGTCATCCTGAAAGGGCTCGAGACGCTGGCGCTGCGCATGCAGGCGCAATCGGCGAACGCCCTGGCGCTCGCGCGCTGGCTCGAGTCGCATCCCAGGATCGAGCGCGTGTACTACCCCGGGCTCTCGTCGCATCCGCAGCATGCCCTCGCGCTGCGCCAGCAGAAGGATGCCGGCGCAGTGGTCGCGTTCGACGTGAAGGGCGGCCGGGAGGCGGCCTGGCGCGTCGTCGACGCGACGCGCCTGATCTCGATCACCGGCAACCTGGGCGACGTCAAGACGACGATCACGCATCCGGCGACGACGACGCATGCGCGCATCTCGGCGGAGGCGCGCGCGGCCGCAGGCATCGGCGAGGGGTTGCTGAGGGTCGCGGTCGGCCTGGAGGCGCCGGCCGACGTCTGCGCAGACCTCGCGCGCGGTCTGGATTAGCCGGATGCTGAAGGTCGCGCCCGAAGGACGCGTCTACGAGCTGGTGCTCGATCGCCCGCAGCTGCGCAACGCGCTCGATCTCGAGACGACCGAGCGCCTTCTCGGCGCGCTCGACGCGGTGTCGAATGATCCGCGTGCGGCCGTCGTTCTGCTGCGGGGCGAGGGCGCGGGCTTCTGTGCCGGGAGCGACGTGAAGGAAATGGCGCGCGTCGACTTCGAGACGCGCCTGCGCATTGCCGAGCGCAAGGCCATGCTGATGCAGCGACTTGCGCGGCTCGAGCGCCCGGTCGTGGTCGCGGTGCACGGCTTCGCGCTCGGCGGCGGCTTCATGCTGGCGATCGGCTGCGATGTGGTGGTGAGCGCGGTCGACGCGGTTTGGCGCCTGCCCGAGGTCGAGCTGGGGTTCTTTCCGCCCTGGGGGCTCGAAGCGCTCCTCGGACGGGTCAGCCCGGCACGTGCGCGCCGGCTGGTGTGGGGCGAGGCGCCGCTCTCGGGCGCCGAGGCCGCAGGCCTCGGGCTGGCCGACGAGGCTGTGCCGAACGAGGCGACCCTCGAGCGGGCGCGCGAGATCGCGCAACGCCTGGCCTCGCTGCCCGAGGGCTCGGTGCGCGCGGCCAAGCGCTTTTTCGCACAGCACCTGTCCCGCGAGGGGCTCGACGCCATCGCGCGCGAGGTCTACCGCGCGAACTGCGAGGACGGCGCCGCGGAGACGACGTTTCGGCACCCGCGCGGCTAGAAGCGCTCCATCCGCAGGCGGTCGCCTTCGGCGACGATGTAGCCGCCGCGGCGGTCCCAGTCGGGCAGCACCCAGCGCTCGCAACGCCGGCCGTCGACTTCGAGCGCGTGCGTCGCTGGCCGATGGGTATGGCCGTGAATCAGGCAGGACAGCGCATGGCGCCGGAACGCCTCGATCACCGCCCCCGGCGTCACGTCCATGATCTCCTCCGGCGTGGCGCGTTTCGCCTGCTCGCTTTTGGCGCGATATTCCTGCGCGAGCGTGCGCCGCAGCGCGAGCGGCTTCGCCAGGAACTCGTCCTGAAACGGCTTCGCGCGCGCCATGGCACGGAAATTCTGGTAGGCCACGTCGTCCGTGCACAGCGTGTCGCCGTGCATCAGCACGACCTCGCGCCCGCCGAGCGTCGCGACCATCGGGTCCCCGATCAGCTGTGCAGCGCTGGCCTGCGCGAAGCGCGCCCCGAGCAGGAAGTCCCGGATGCCGTGCATCAGCATGACCGGGGTGCCGGCGTCGTGCAGCGCGCGCAAGGCGTCGGCGACCTCGCGTGCCAGCGGATCTTCCTGCGGCGTGTCCAGCACGTCGTCACCGAGCCAGACATCGAACAGATCGCCGAGGATGTAAAGCGCTTCGGCGCCCCGCGCCTCGTCCGCGAGAAAGCGGAACAGCTGCGCGCCGACCTGCGGCTGATCGGCTGAAAGATGCAGGTCGGAAATGAACAGCGTGCGCTGCATGTCGGTGCTGCGCCCGCGCCCGGGGCTCGCGCCCGGTGCGGCCTTGCTACTGCGCGTCTACGACGCGCATGGACTCGATGACGACGCGCGTCTTCGGCACGTCGCGCGGAAAAGGTCCTCCGGCGCCGGTCGGTGACTTCGCGATCTTGTTTACGACGTCGATGCCCGAGACGACCTTGCCGAACACCGCATAGCCGTGGCCGTCGCCGCGCGAATCGCCCCAGTTGAGGAAAGCGTTGTCCGCCACGTTGATGAAGAACTGGGCGGTTGCCGAGTCCGGGTTGGCGGTGCGTGCCATGGCGAGCGTGCCGGCGTCGTTCTTCAGGCCCGCCTCGACGCCGCCGCGCGCCTCGTTCGGGATCGCTGCGCGGGTCGACTTCTGGCGAAAATCGCCGTCGAAGCCGCCGCCCTGAATCATGAAGCCGTCGATGACGCGGTGAAACACCGTGCCGTCGTAGTGTCCGTCCTTCACGTAGCGGAGGAAATTCTCCACCGTCTTTGGCGCCTTCTCCGGATACAGGGCGACGCGCAGCGTGCCGGCGCTGGTCTTGATCTCGACCTGCGGGTCAGCGGCCAGCGCGCCGGGCACCGCGGCGGCCGTAGAGATCGCAAGCAGGGACTTCCACAGGCTGTTCAGGTTCATCCTTGCGCTCCTCGCTCAGGCCGCAGGGGCCCACTGCCCGTCAGGCCGCGCCCTCATACAGGATCTTCCAGCGACCGTCCTCGAGCACCCAGTACTGCACTTTGCCCATGCGGTTCGACAGGTTGCTCGAGCGGTAGTCCTGGTCGAAGGTCACGACGACGAAATCGCGCTCGCGCGGGTAGCGGAACATCGCGGTGTTGGTGACGCCGACCTTGATCCACTGCTTGCCCGCGTTGACGCGCTGCTTGTGCGCCGCCCAGGCGCGGTAGTCCTGGTCGCCAGAGCGAAAACGTTGCGAATAATGCGCAAGATAGCGGGCCGTGTCGCGACTTTCCCAGTCGCTGCGCCAGGCTTCCAGCGAATGCTCCAGAGCGGCACGCTCGCGCCCCAGTTCCGCGGCGCTGGCCCATTCGATCTCGTCACTGATGATGATCGGGGTGAGCCCCGTCTGCACCTGTCGGCTGACCGATTCGAGATCAGGATTGGCCAGGACGATGCAGCCATCGCTCGCGCGCGGCGGGCGGCTGTAGGTATCCGAGGGCGTACCGTGCAGCCAGATGCCGAAGCCGTTGCGCCCCATGCGCTGGTCCCACGCATTCGGGTAATTGATCGGGAAGGCGCCGACGCCGTAAAAATCGGTGAGCTTGCTGCGCGGCAGGTTCGCGGTGACGTGGTACACGCCGAGCGGCGTTTTCTGGTCTCCGGCGCGGGTCTTCTCGACGCCGCGCTTGCCGAGCGTGACGTAATAATCGGTGACCAGGCGAACCTGATCATCCTTGTTCTCGAAGACGTAGAGCCGCGAGCGCCTCGAATCGACGACGAACGCAGTGCGCTGCCCGGAATTGAGCTTGAGGATGTAGCGCGGCACGAGTCCGCTTTTCGGCGGTTCGCGCAGTGCGCTCAGCCGCGCAAGCGCCTCGCTGCGCAACGCTTCCACCGCTTCCGGGGGCGCGGTCTTGCTCACGTCGCCGAAGGTGCGCAGCGGCTGTGCGCGCGCACGCAGCAGGTCGCCGCGGATCAGGTGCGCGAGCCTGAAGGTCGGATGCTGCACGATGAGCGCGTCGACCTCGCGCATCGCCTGCTCGAGCCGGTCCTGACGGATCGCCTCGATGATCTCCGAGAGCTTCTGCTCGAGCGCGCGCGAGGCTTCGGGCGCCGCCTTCACCGGCGTGGCGCGCACCCGCGCTGCCGGCGTCGCCGGATCTGCATCGGCGGCGCCGATCACCTGGCCCACGCTCACGACCCCTCCCTTGGCCGCGACGGGGCGCTCGACCGAACTGTCCTGCGCCGCGCCGAACGTCGCAATGAACGCCAGCACCGCGAGCACCAGGATCGGCGTGCGCAATGACGTATGCAGCGTCACTTCGCGACCATTTCTTCGACGATGCGCCAATCATCGCCCACGCGCAGCAGCTCGAGGGTCTTGCGCGTGTGCCCCTGGAACCGGTCCGAGCGGTAGGCCTGGTGAAAGTTCACTGCGAAGCGAGCATCGTCGTGCCGAACGATTTTGACGTCGCGGATCGCAACCTTGATGCTGCGCGGGCCTACTACGCGCGCGCGACGCTCCGCCTCCCACTGCGCGCGCGGCATGCCGTCGGGTGTCTTGAACTGTGGTGCATAGAACGCCAGGTAGGCGTCGGCGTCCTTGGCGGACCAGGCTTGCGCCCAGGCCTTGACGGTGCGCAGGACCGCGGCGTCCACGCTTTCGGCAGCCGAGGGCGCAGCCGGCAGCGTCTTCGCCGATGCGACGACCGCCGGGGGCTGGCTCTGGGCCGCCGGCGGCAGAGGTTTCGCAGGCGCTGCGGCGGCCGTCACCGGCGCGGTGGCCTGATCCACCGTCGGCGCGGGCGACTTCACCGGCGCTGCAGCGGCGGGTGTGGTGGGCCTGCTGGCGACGCGTACCGGCGCGGCCTGGTCGGGCGCCGCCAGCTCGCGTACCAGAGCGAGTTTCTTGCGTTCCGACGCGTCGGAGGCGTCCAGGCGCAGTGCACGATCGTAGGCCTCGCTGGCAAGCTTCGAATAGACGTCGCCGAGGTTTTCGTAGGCGGTCGCGTAGCTCGGATGGGTGCGGATCGATTTCTCCAGGGCGACGCGCGCCTGGTCGTAGCGGCCCTGCTCGGCGTAGATCACCGCGAGATTGTTGTAGGGCTCTGGCAGCCCGGGGTAGTCCTGCGTCAGGCGCTGGAAGACGTCGGCCGCGCCCTGCGCATCGCCTTGCTCGGTCAGGATGACGCCTTTGAGGAACCGCGCCTTGGCGTCCTTCGGATCGGAGGAGATCAACTTGTTGACCTGAAGCAGCGCCTGCTCGTGCTGTCCGGCCTTGAGCAGCGCCGCCGCATCATCCAGGCCCGCTGCTCGCGCCGACGGCGCGGCGATCAGAAGTGCGCACAGCGCCGCAGCAACGCCCGTTCTGAAGGCGTGCGGCGGCGCGGCTACCAAAACCATCGCTTTATTTTGCTTATCAATGTCCTACGCACAGGGCGGATTCTAGATTAAGGCGCCCCCGTACTCAACTTCGGGCGCGCCTGTTGCGGCGCGAAAACCGCTGCTTCGGCGCAAGAATGGGGCGTGCGCAACACGCTCCGCGCAGCCCCGCAGCTTGGCGGGTTCACCCACCGAGCTTCGAGAGCATCTCCTGCGCCTGCGCTTTCTGCGCATCGTCACCTTCGTTCAGGACCTCGTTCAGCAGTTCCCGTGCGCCATCGTGGTCGCCGATCTCCTCGAAGGACCTCGCGAGGTGGAGCTTGGTCGTCACCTCCTGAGAATTTGCGAGGGGGCGAGGCGCGCCACCCGCAGCCGAGGGTCCTGTCTCGTCCAGATCGAAGCTGATCGAGGAGAGGTCGACGGCGCCAGGCGCAGGCTTGTCCGCTGGGGCCCCGGCTTCTCCGCTGTCCATGTCGAGGCTCAATTCGAGCCGCGTCTCGCGGCCCCCTGCTCCGGGCGCCGCTGGCGGTGCCGCGGGCTCCTCGCTCGTAGGCGCGCCGAGATCGAAATCGAATCCATTGGACTCCGGTGCCGCTGCCTCCGCGCTGCCCGCGGCCGCAGGCTGCTCGGTCGTTGCGCCGCCGAGATCGAAATCCAGGGTCATATCGGCTTCCGCGGGCCGCTGCATCTCTCCCGACGTCGTCCCGATCGTGATGTCGACCGAGCGCTCAGCGCTCGTCTCCGGCTGGGCGGCCTCCGCCTGGCCGGGCGCCATGACTGCGTCGAGGTCGAAATCCACTGCCGGTGCCTCCGCCAGCTCAGCTTCGGGCCCCACTTCAGCGACTTCGCCCTGTCCGTACAGCGCGTTGCCCGGGTCGATCGACCGCCCGAGCGCCATCGCCTTGTCCCACTCCGGCCCCTCGCTGTGGACCAGGTCCTTCAGCATGAGCGCCGTGGCCTCGAAATGCTTCGCGTCGTGCCGCTTGGCGTAGATCTGGAGCAGCTTCATGTGAACGTTCGGCCGGTTGGCGCCTTTCTGCAGTGCCTCGCGCAGGAGCTCCTCGGCCTGCGCGTCGCGGCCATAGGCCATGTAGATATCGGCCTCGGCAAGCGGGTCGAAGTCGTCGCCTGGCGGCGCAGCCGCAGCCACGCCCGCCGCTGCCGCAGCGGCGGG
>Ga0210138_1000262_pt1 | contig 12335 bp, 14 predicted proteins | sample Browns_ThreeSqC__FD_184850 | JGI IMG/M metagenome (GOLD analysis project Ga0210138, IMG submission 184850) | Wetland microbial communities from the San Francisco Bay, California, USA, that impact long-term carbon sequestration -... | ecosystem: Environmental > Aquatic > Marine > Wetlands ... | reverse complement strand
TCAAATACAGAATCATCTTTTCCTTCCATACAATTAACCAAAATGAATAGTTTCGATTGCATATTTTTATTGTGATTATGTTTTGTAAACATCATTCCTCCGCATAACAGATAATTCTTTTGTAGAATTTGAATAGTGTATTACTCTTTTTGGAAAAGTTTCAATAATTTTTAAGAATTTATTATTGGAAGAAATTTTTGTTGCCATTTTTTACTATCTAAAAAAATTCTTACTCCCCCATCCTCTGCCAATTAATTCCCTTTTTATCCTCAAAGGATTCAATATTATTTTTATTGATAAAGGAAGCAATTCTTGTAACTTTCTTTTTTAGTTTTTTTGTTTTTGCTTTATCAAGGTATTTCTCTGAGTTGGAATTGGACAATATTTCGGCTAAATCATCCTCAAAAAAGAATTTTTTTCCAGTGAAGGGTTTCAATTCATCTATCCATATTGCTTTCTCATTGTATTTTGCCAAAAATGGTTTTTGCACCCATTTTGGATTTCTGCCTTGCAGGAATCTTAATGCTATAGCCTTTTTCTTCCCCACATCAACAATTCCAAGAATTTGAATTTTACCTGGATTGGCAGACATACTTGGTCCTCTAACAGTTCTTGCAAGACCACTTACCCTTTGATAGGCATCGCGAAATATTTCTTGAGCTTTAACCAATGGCACTCCAAAATAACTTTGTGCGCCAGTATCTCTAGGTACAAACATGTAATATGGAATACACCCAAGATTGACTTGGTTTTGCCACATTTCAGCCCAGACTTTGGAATCATCATTTATTTTAGCAAGGATTGGCGATTGAGTTCTTATTTGTGCACCAGTTTTGCGTACTTGAGTTATAGCTTCTTTTACAGCATTAGTTGAAATTTCAATTGGATGATTGAAATGAGCCATGAAAGCAAGATGAATTCCCTTTTTTGTAATGTCAGTAAATAGATTCAGCATATCTTCTGCATCGTTATCTGTCAAAAATCTGTATGGCCAGTAAGATAATGCCTTAGTTCCAATCCTTATTGTTTTGAGATTTGAAAGATCTGCATCAAGCAAAGCTTGTATGTATTGAGAAAAAACTGGAGTTTTCATAATTAATGGATCACCCCCAGTAAATAGTATATCAGAAACCTCAGGATGTTCTTTGAGGTATTCAATGAGTGACGAAATCTCTCTGCTTGCAAACTTTAGTTCTTCCATCCCAACAAACTGTGGCCACCTAAAACAAAAAGTGCAGTAGGCATGACATGTTTGTCCTTGACTTGGAAAGAAGAGAATTGTTTCCTTGTATTTGTGTTGCATTCCGTAAAGTTTGGTTCCATCTTTTAATTGAGGAATGTTATACTCTTGCTGACCAGCAGGATGTGGATTTAGTTGATAACGAATCTTATTGGCAATTGTTTGTATTGTTTTATTATCTGCTTTATTCCGTAAAGCATTTGCCATTTCGTTATAGTGACTCTTTGTAAGCATCTCTTTTTGAGGAAATGTGAGTATAAACATCGGGTCAATAGGGTTTTCCCAATCTATCAAATTATCGACTACATAATTATTGGTTTTAAAAGGCAAAACATTTCCTACAACTTCAATGTCAAATTGTTTTTCCTCAGGAAGGTTCTTGATATGTGAAATTTCCCTAAAATTATTTAGACCGTAAGGAAGATATCGTGGAGTTTTATATTCAAAATCTGTTATTTCTTGTAATTTTTTTGACACCATTTAAAATGATTTTTATCATTGTTAAGTGTGATGAATTTAGTAATTAGTTTTAAAGCAAATGTAATCAATTGTAATCACTTTTCAAGCCTATTGGTTGTTCAAAGACTTGAAAAACAAATTAACAGTGGAATATCAAGTCAAATTGAGGTCTATGGAGGATTACAAAAACGATAAAACAGAAACAATTACTGCAAGAATAAATAAAAATACTTTAAATAAGATTCGTTCCTATGCAAAATCCGAAAACACTACGATAAATTCGACTATCAATCAATTGTTATCTCATGCAGTTGATTGGGATATTGTAGCATCCAAGACAGGATGGATTCCGATTCCTAAAGATATCCTTATCGCGTTTTTTGACAAATTAGAAGATTCGATAATAATGAACGTTGCAGAGGAGAGCGGTAAGCATATCTCAAAAGATTTGGTTTTGGCAATGCGAGGTAAAGTAGATGTGAAGGAATGGATTTCAATCCTGAGAAGTAGGGCAAAGGCATCAGGATTTCATTTTAGTGAGATGGAAGAAGATGATCATTTCAAATTTGTAATGAAGCACGACATGGGAAGAAAGTGGTCCATCTATTTTTTGACATATTATAATTCATCATTCAAAGTTTTGAATTGTGATATAGATTGTGAGATTACTAACAATACCATATCCTACAAAATAAGTAAGAAAGATTATGATCCATAAAAACACTATATTATTAGAAAAAATTATTCCAAAAGAGATAATAGCATAATTAAGAAAAATGAAAATGAATTATGAAATTTATTGTTGATCAACAGGTAGAAGATATTGAATTACCAGAAAATCTAAAATTGAATACTTTTTTACAAGAATTTCATTCCGACTGCCCTCATCCGGAGTGTAGCTTTGGATATTATGGATTTGCATTTGGTCAATCTCCCTTTCCCGTACCTCAATTAATTCAAGATGCATTGAAACGTAATGTCCATAGGGGGGCATATTCGACAGTTTCAGGATTACCAGAATTACGAAATGCTATATCAAATTATAACAGACATTATTTTTCAATAGATGCCGAGCCTCAAAGAATTTTTATAGGTCCAGGCACAAAAGAGTTGATATTTAATCTACTTGAAATTTTACATGGAACAGTAATTTTGCCAACTCCTGCATGGCTTGGTTATCTTCCTCAAATAAGACTCTTGAAAAAAAACTTTCACATGCTTCCAACTCGATCAAACAAAAAAATATCTCCCAATGATCTTAGAAAACTTGCATTGAGATTACACGATAGACAAAAAATCCTAATTCTAAACAATCCTAATAATCCAACCGGATTATTTTATGACAAATTAGAATTAGAAGAAATCGCCGATATTTGCAGAGAACAATCAATAGTAGTAATCTCTGATGAAATCTATGCTCAAACGGTATACGAATTTTCAAAATTTGTCAGCATGGGAAAGATTTACCCAGAAGGAACTTTTGTTACAAATGGACTATCCAAATCTCATGCTGCAGGAGGCTATAGATTAGGTTATGTCATATTTCCAGAACCTGCAACCGATTTAAGGGTACAATTTAAGAAAATTCTTGCCACTGAATACACTGCAGTCTCTACACCAATCCAACATGCTGCAATTGCAGGATTTGAGATTAGTGATGAAATTGATGAGTATTTTGAAACTGTAAGAAATATTCATAAAATTATGGGTGAGTATTCATATAATTCTTTAACTGCAATTGAAGGAGTTAAAGCCACAAAACCTGAGGCAACATTTTATCTTTTAGCAGATTTTAATCATTATGCACCAGAATTACAAACGGCAAAAATTTTAACATCTCAAAAACTTTCAGAATCTATGATTGTTCATCCATATCATACGGCTATTGTAGGAGGAGATAGTTTAGTTTTAGAAAGAACGGATTATAGTGTAAGGATTGCATTTGTAGATTATGATGGTAGCAAAGTTTACAAAAATTATCAAAAACAAAAACCAAAAACACATTCTGAAAGAATGGAGTTTGCTATAGAAAATGCTCCAAGAATTGTTTCAGGAATAAAAATGATAAAAAAATTTTTTGAAGATTTAAAAAATGATTCTTTTAAGGGTTTAAACCTAAAAGCCAATTTGAAATCAATAACATAGATAATTCAAAAATCATTATTTGCCTCTAATAATCCCAATATTGTATCTAGGTACATTACTCTGGAGTCTTCAATTCATGATATTGTAGTATTTTCAGTCGGCATGGTCATTACCCCAAATTATTCAATTTATCTATAGGAGCAGAGGATTCCATTTATAAATAATGAGGAAAAATTAATTTCCCTTTTGTAGAAAAATCAAAACAAACACTGGGTCATATGAGAATCTTTTTTCAACCAATTAATTGCTCAAGAATTTAATTTTTTGTTTTAGATGAAGGTGTATTTTTGTCTATGTCAAAATTGTTTCTCTTAATCTAGTTTTTGTATTGGGGGCAATCAACAAAAAGTTGTTAAAGTGTAACTTTTGATATGCGAGAATTCAATTCCACATATAGATTTTTGATTTTGTATATTATAATGATATTCTTTATCGCTGTTTAGTATTATTCTTGATTTTAATCTTTAATTGTAAAATAATCTAAGTGAAGGATTTATAAAAAATGAACATATTGATTATATTGTTATGAAAATATTTTTTTTAACAAAATGGATTGTTGAATAAATGGCTGGTGAAGCACAAATTGCAAGTGAACAAGTTGTAGAATCATCTAGTGGTCAGATTGGAACCCTGATTGGATTACTTTCATCTTCAATTTCACTTCAAACAGCCTTTGTTATCTTAATAGTTGGTTTGGTCATAATTGCAACTGTTTATAATAAATTTAGACGGTGGACCAGGACAAAAAAATTCAGTTATAGCAAACCAATTCTCGCTGAAATAGTTAGAAGAGCGGTTTTACCAATTTTTGCATTAGCCCTGATATCGTCAATTAATATCTATATCCAAACTTTTGAATTATTTGATAATTCCACTGAAATTTTAAAGGAACAGTCATTGGTAGAACTTACACCCGCTGAGGTTTTTGCCAAGCTTCTAAATTCATTAAATATTTTAGTTGTAGTATTCACCCTAGGTCACGTAATAACCATACTTCTTGAAAAACATGAAAAACTCAAGTGGGAGAAAATAGATTTTAAATCTTGGAGAGAATTAAATGGTTTCAAGGATGACAAAGATGATTTATTTCATAAATGTTATCGTTGGATTCCACCAAAACATCCTCCTGAAGAGATAAGTGAAAAAGAATTTCAAGAACTTTTGAAAACAGAAGATGGCAGGTTATATCTTGAAAAATTCACTACAGGTGGTGGATCAAGAATTGGAAGCTTTGAAAAACTAGTAAAAAATCCTTTTTCTGAATGGCAAAAATCTGAACAAAAAAAATATGAAAAATATTACAATGATTGTATAAATGGAGATAATGAATTAGGAAGACCCTTATTTCCGGGTAGAATTCCTGATGAAATTTATGAAATTGACATATGGAGAGAAGAAAAAAGAAGCAATCATTATGAACCAATTATTCCTGGTTTAAAACCACCAGGGTATGCCGAAAAGAAAAGAGAGGGATTGCCTAAACCATTTAGGAATTTCATTCCACTTGGGGTATTTTTGGGAGCCATGATTGGAATAATTGCTTGGTGGGGAGTAGATCTGGTTGTACTTGCTACCGCTAGTGGAGGAATTGCACTTGGAGTAGGTTTTGCATTAAAAGAAACTTTTGAAAATTATTTTGCATATCTCATGATAAGAAAAGACAAGATCTTTGTAGAAGGCGATAGAATTGGACTAAGTAGTGGATACAATGGAATGGTCTATAAGATTACTTCAAGAGTAACTTATGTAAGACATCCTCTAAATGAATCCATTGCAATTGTCCCTACAAAACAATTGGTAACAAGTGAAATCATAAATTATACTAAAGAATTTGCCCTTGTCCCAGCTGTTGTAGAAGTTGGAGTTTCCTATCTAAATAATCCAAAACAAGTTACAGCTGCTTTAATGAAAGTGGGAGTTAGAGCATTAATTGAAGTTAAAGACTCAAAGGAGAGACATCTAGCAGTTCAATCAAAATGTCCCAATGTCGATGAAAATAAACCTAGTTGTGGATGTGATAAAGATTTTGTTTTAGATATAGAACAACCCACTGTTCGTTTTAACAAATTTAATGATTCTTCTCTTGATTTTGCATTATGGGTTTATGTAAGAGATTATGGTTCACAATTCAAAATGGAGTCTGATATGAGAATGATGATCTATGAAGAATTTAAAAAATACGATATAAGAATTCCATGGCCTATAAGAACTATATATCAAGGAGATGAAAAAAGAGAAGCTGAAGAGATTAATAGGCTTGAAGATGAGCGTAAAACCCTCATCGACAAATATGGAATCGGAGATTTGTTAAAGGGTGATGGCGATGCATAGAATTCTAAAATTCTGAATTTAGAAATGTAATCAACATAATATACTCATAAAGTATTATAAAATTTTTGTGCGAGGAAATCTAATTCTTAATGTTGAATTTCATAGTAATTTTTATTAACAAAGCATTTTGACTTTTTTTATGGCAATAACCCTTATTGATGAAGGAAAATTACGCGAATTGCCGGATGAAGAAAGATTTTCAGTATGCGAGAAAACTCTAAAAACAGACAAAGACGAGTCAAAACGTTGGGATGCCGTGTGGCTTGCAGGTGAGTTGGCAGAAAATAAAAATGAAGATGATCCTATGTTTAACAAAGTATCTGATCTTATGGAGTGGATTTTAAAAAATGATGATAATGGAGTAGTAAAACATGAAGCAGCATTTCAGGTTGCAGCAAGGAACATGAGACATAAAATTCCCGCCCTAGTAGAGGCTGCATTGCACAATGAAAGCATATTGACAAAACATGAAGCGATTGAATCATTGGGGTTGATGAGAGCATTTGAAGCTGAACCTCTAATCAAACAAGCTTTGAAAGATCCTAGTCCAGATGTAAGAGAGACAGCACAATTTGTATTCAAAAGGTTTGCAAGACTAAAAAATCAAGGCGAATACAAGCCTTACAACATACTTTAATTTTTTATCTGTATTTTTTTAAAGAGACATTTTCATGTTTAGAAAGTGAAAAACATGGAAAAGATTAGGAAAAAAATGATTGTCATTTCCAAATCTGACAAATGAATCGCCTTATAATCAGGTAATTTTCAAGTGTGATAATGACAAACAATTTGGAGATGCTTGCACCATCTTTACGAAAATACATTGAAGATAATCTTGGCAAGACAACACTAGACAAAATTGAACAGAGATTAATTGAAAAGCATGGCACCGGGTTAGGTCAGGCAATTAAGGAATTTTCCAAACTCGATGATGTATTACGGGAAATTTTTGGAGCAGGAGCCAAGGAAATGGAATCCAAATTTATTAAAAACAATATCGAAGAATCGGTAAAAAATGTTGAGAATTGGAATGGCCTCAAAGAATTACTTGTCGTTGCAATAAGAAAATCTATTGAAGAAAATCTAGGGAGATCAACATTAAATAAAATAGAATCACGAATGATGGAGCGATATAACCTTGATGTGTCTCAATCAATTGAAGATTTTACTAAATTTGATAGGGTATTAAAAGAATTTTTTGGAGCGGGAGCATCAGGTTTAGAATCTAGAATAATGCAAAACATTATCAAGTTAGAGTCATTGAAAAAGGGATTTGCCAATTTGACTACATATGAACAAGATTTAGCCAAAGAATTTTTTAAACCGTTTACAGAAAATGATAAAATAATATTATTGGAATTTTTCTCTATCAAACAGGTGGCATAGATAATTTTTGATAAATATCATTTAAAGATAGAATTGTGAGATGTTTCCTTTTATAAAACTCAAATAGATACATAAATAAATTCATTTAAACATAATTGGTCAATATGGTAAAACCAATTCCGGATGGATATCATTCTGTTATACCAACATTAACCATAAGGGGAGCTGCTGAGGCAATTGAATTTTACAAAAAAGTATTTGATGCAAAAGAAATTTACAGATTTCCAGGACCAGATGGTAAATCAATAATGCATGCAGAAATTAGAATTGGAGATTCTGCAATTATGTTGTGTGATGAAATGCCAGAAATGGGATGTTTGTCACCAAAATCAACAGGAGGACCAAGTGGTGCAATTTACTTGTATGTCAATGATGCAGATTCTGTTTTTCACAAAGCAGTTTCAGCAGGAGCAACGCCACTAATGCCTTTGATGGATGGGTTTTGGGGGGATAGGATAGGATCATTATCAGATCCTTTTGGTCATAGATGGACAATAGCAACAAGAAAGAAAGAGATGACGTTAGAAGAAATACAAAAGGCCGGTACCGAATTTATAAAAAGTCTAAGCAAGTAAATTCTTTCGTTATATTATAGAATATTTAAAAGTGGTTTATAATCAAAATTAGGAATCAGAATGGAAATAACTTTCATCAGGTTGGCGAAATTTTCTCAACTTTTCAATTAATGCTTCTTTGAAATCAAATGGAAGTTTGATAAACTCTGCAACATCGCCGGATTCTTCCGATCCAATTATGACAATTTGGTCTATTTCTATTCCAGTTCTTTCCTTCCACATTAGAGAATATGCGGTTGCCTGCATGAAATATTTCTGAACCTTATCATAATGTTCCACAAGTCTACTCCTACTAGTCTTAAAATCAATAATAGATAAATCTCCATCATATTCGGCAATACAGTCACAGGTACCTGCAATTTCAAGCTCATCGCTGTACAGTGGAAGCTCTATTCCTCTTATGTTATTCATTTTATGCAGAAACGGCTTTAATCTTGCAAAATGTTGTTTTGGGATATCCAAAAAATCGCCCTCAGATTCTTTATTTTTTAAATAATCTTCACATAGCTTGTGTGTCATTGTTCCATGGATTTGTGCTTCTTTCATTATTTGTTCAGCAACGTCGTTGCCAATTCTTTCTCGCCATTCATCTAAACCCGACATATCTGATGTTTTAGATAGGACAGTGGTAATAGATGGATAAAGTTTTCCTTGCGGAGTCTGATAGTATCTTAATCCTTCAATTTCGACTTGAAGTGCAAGTGGGATTGTTGTAGTTTGATGCGTAAATTGCAATTACATGTATTAAATCAAAGGAATTAAAAAATCAAATGATTTTAAATTGAGATTACTTTGAGAACACATTCTAGTTTTTGTAATTGTAAGATTTAAAAAAATAGTAGAATGCTATGGTTTTGTTTATTAAATGAATTAGTTAGTTTTGATTCCTGAAAATAAAGCATACATGCCTCCTATGGCATATGAAATCGAAATCAAAAGTCTAGACAACAATATCGCGATATCTTGATGAGTTACAAATACAGATGAATCAATTTGCATTGCTATTGGAATAGCTAACAAAGAAGACAAACCTACCAATATTTGCTCCTTGTTTGCTTGAGTACTATAAAATTTCATAAAAATATATGTTGAAGAATTTCCCAAACCTATTCCTAATAATATCAAATATTGAAAGTATTGTGGAAAAACACCGATCAAAGCAAAAGGTAGTGCCCAACAGCAACCATTGATTATTTTAATATAGATTGGCCACTTTAAACTATTTTTCATTCGATTTCTTATTAGGCGAGTTTTTTCTTTAAAATGTAAAAAATAAAAACCAAAAATCAATCCAAATGTTCCCAACCAAACAAATCCATAAAAATAAGATGGCGAATTTTTTAAAAATAAAATCTCACTTGCTATTGAGGCAATTGCAACCGAAATTGCTACACAAATAAATAAAAATCCAAAAATTCGTCTAGTTTCATATTGAATAGATTCCATGGAATTTCACCCATAGTGTATAATTTATTGATTGACTTCAAAATTAACAGGATACCTGAATGAATAAAAATAAAAAAAACTAGTCTATTTTAAAAGACTAGCTTTCTTTTCTCGTCTAATTGACAGGATGATGTACGCTGAAACAACTATGATTCCTCCTTGAAGAACTTTGCTTAAGATGTCAATAAAGCCGACATCATACTGCTGTCCTACAAATGGAATATCTGCATTTCTTGACAAAATGTACAGGCCAATCAGAGCAACTGAGCCTCCTATTGCCAGGATGTATGGCACTTTACTTGTATGTCTGGTTATTGTTGCCCACAATCCAATTGGAATGTATGCAGCACCAACTCCAGCAAAAAATGCAGTTTCAATGAAAGCACCACTATCAAATTCTTGTGGTTGACCTGCATTTTCTGCAAACTCTTGACTTGCATCTGCAATTTCTTGAGAAGATACAAAGAGATACAGAGTTCCTGTAGCTAACATCAAAACAGCCATTGAAATTATTGCGGATTTCATTGCTTTTGATTTCATGAGTTGCATAAACAATATTGGATATAATAGATACCGATCATTTTCAAAAAATGAGAACGGATTAACTATTGAGAAAATTTTTCCCATAGCCTCTGGATTTTATCTTGCATCTGCAGATATTCTATTTTGTATGAAAGATTACCATCTCTAAATGTAACTACTATTTCATAAATCCAATTTCGATAGAAACTTTCATCTAAACCCTCAAGGGTTCTTATAATTTTTGTTTTTTTAATTATTTTCAGCTCTTCTAATTTTTTGACTTTTCTATATGTAGTTGATTGTGGAATATTTAGTAAGTTAGAAATTTGCTGTACTGTTAATTCTTTCTTTGATAGTAATTTTATTATTTCTCTATGCTGTTCATCTGACAATACAGATAAAATTTCATCAGATTCTTCCATTTCAGCTTCTTTTCACCGCAAGTATCAATATAATAAATCCAGGAATTTCGATTAGCTCGGAAATAATATCAGCCGTATCTGATTCTACAACCAATTCTAAAGCATCACCAATTATGGTATCACCCAAAACTATTAGAGAAAATCCCAAAGCCAAGAGTGCCATAGGTGGATATTTTGTTTTTTTGAAGGCCTTTAAGGAAAGATAAACTAGCGTGAGACCAACTATTACATGAATTGCTAAAACGATGTAATGGATTTCCAAGTATAACAAATTTTCTTTTATTTTTGAATATAATATCCTATGGCGATTCTCATTAAATGAAAATGGTAGTCATCATATTATATGCAAGTATAGATATAAAATCATGAACAAAAAAATTTTGGCAGGAATTGCAGTTGCAGTGATTATTGTTGCAGCTGGAATAATAGGCGCCAAAGCAATGCTAGGTGATAAAGCTACGGAACTACCCGGTGAAGAAAAAGTTGAAAAATCACTAAATATTGAGGAAGGAAAAGGAACCCCTGAATCAGGTGAATCTGTGGAAAATGAGGCAAATGAAAACGAACCATAGTCTTGAATCATCATATTATTTTGGTTGATTTTTAGATTTTTTCTAATTTATCCTAGATTATTTAAAGACATCAACCTACAAAACAGGTTGACTCAATCTCTTTTGTTTAATCAATCCATTAGAAATTTTACAATCTTCTTTAATCAGTAAATATGGAAGAATTTGTACAGTAAACCATGATTTTCAATAATAACTTGATTATATGGAGACTTTTTTCCTAATGTTAAGGCATAGATTAAAAAAATTCCTAAAGATTTTTGGTCCAGGAATAGTAACAGGGGCTTCAGATGATGATCCATCAGGAATCGCAACCTATACTCAGGCAGGTGCTCAGTATGGTACCAGTGCACTATGGTTTTCTTTATTTCTTTATCCATTAGCTGCAACCGTACAAGAAATGTGTGGAAGAATAGGGATGTTGACTGGAAGCGGGTTGGCAGGAGTAATTAAAAAAAAATATTCCAAAAAAACAGTATTTCCAATAATTACATTGCTTCTTGTAGCAAACACGATAAACATTGGTGCAGATATCGGTGCAATGTCTGCTTCTGTAAATCTTATTTTTCCTGGATTCCCTATTCTTCTAGTTACATTGCTTTTTACTACAACAATAATTTTATCTGAAATTTTAATTCCATATCAAAAATATATTCGAATACTAAAATATCTAACACTTTCTTTACTTGCATATTTTGTTACAGCTTTAATTATTGGAGAGAATTGGCAGGAAGTTCTTAGTGCAAGTATAATTCCACACATAGAATTCACTCCAGCATTTTCAATGATGTTTGTTGCACTTTTTGGAACCACTATATCACCATACTTGTTTTTCTGGCAAACATCAGAAGAGGCAGAAGAAGACGTTTCAAAAAACAAGATTAAAGACATTGGAGAAGGAAAGCCACACATCACCAAACGTGAAATCAAAATGATGCGTATGGATGTTCTTGTGGGAATGGGTTTTGCTCAGATGACAATGTGGTTTATCATAATGACTGCTGCAGGAACCCTTCACACCAGTGGGATTTCAGACATTGTAACAGCAGACCAAGCTGCAAAAGCACTAGAACCACTCGTTCAAACATTTCCAAATTCCGGTCAAATTGCAAAAACAATTTTCGCATTAGGAGTTATAGGTACAGGGATGCTGGCAATACCAATACTTTCTGGTTCTTCAGCATATGCATTATCAGAAGGATTTGGTTGGAAACAAGGATTAAGTAAGAAATTCAAAGAA
>Ga0210138_1000258_pt1 | contig 12436 bp, 13 predicted proteins | sample Browns_ThreeSqC__FD_184850 | JGI IMG/M metagenome (GOLD analysis project Ga0210138, IMG submission 184850) | Wetland microbial communities from the San Francisco Bay, California, USA, that impact long-term carbon sequestration -... | ecosystem: Environmental > Aquatic > Marine > Wetlands ... | reverse complement strand
AGGACGACCCGTATGCCAAGGCGATCCAGAAGCTGGTGGAGCACTCCACCGAGTTGGAGCAGGCCCTCGCCAAGCTCAGCGAGCGGCTCGCAGACCTTGAGAAAGACAAGCAAAGAGAACAGCTTAGAGCAGTCAAGTAATTGTTGACCGAATCTGTCGGAATTAGCTATACTTGACCGCGTTAATCGGGTATTCGGAGCTTCCATGAGACTCACGACCAAGGGCCGGTTCGCGGTCACCGCGATGGTGGACCTGGCGATGCGCCAGACGCGCGGGCCGGTGACGCTCGCGGCGATCAGCGAGCGCCAGCACATTTCGCTTTCCTACCTCGAGCAGCTGTTCGGCAAGCTGCGCCGCAGGAAGCTCGTGTCCAGCGTGCGCGGGCCGGGCGGCGGCTATTACCTCGCGGTGCCGCAGCAGGAGGTCTCGGTTGCGGACATCATCGCCGCGGTGGACGAGCCGCTCGATGCGACGCAGTGCGGTGGCAAGGAGAACTGCCTGGACGACCGGCGCTGCATGACGCACGATCTGTGGGCGACGCTGAACGCGAAAATGTACGACTACCTCTCATCAGTGACGCTGGCCGACCTGGTGGCGCATCAGCATGGCAAGCACGTCGCAGTGCTGCACGACTGGCGCGCAGCAGAAGAGCAGGAAGCGAAGCCCGAGCCGGCGATCGCTGCCTGAGGGCCCGAGCGAGGACACCGAGCGTGAAATTTCCGATCTACCTGGATTACTCCGCGACCACGCCGGTCGATCCGCGCGTGGCCGAGAAGATGATCCCGTACCTGTCCGAGCATTTCGGCAATCCGGCGAGCCGCTCGCACGCCTTCGGCTGGAAGGCCGAGGAGGCGGTGGAGAACGCGCGCGCGCAGGTCGCGGCGCTCGTCAACTGCGATGCGAAGGACATCATCTGGACCTCGGGTGCCACCGAATCGATCAATCTGGCGCTCAAGGGTGCGGCCGAGTTCTACAAGACCAAGGGCAAGCATCTGATCACGGTCAAGACCGAGCACAAGGCGACGCTCGACACCTGCCGCGAGCTGGAGCGCCGCGGTTTCGAGGTGACTTACCTGGACGTCGACGCGGACGGGATGCTCGATCTCGGCCGGCTCGAGGCGGCGATGCGCAAGGACACCATTCTGGTCTCGGTGATGTTCGTCAACAACGAGATCGGCGTGATCCAGGACATCGCAGCCATCGGCGAGATCGTCAAGCGGCACGGCGCGCTGTTTCACGTCGATTCGGCGCAGGCGACGGGTAAGTGCCCGATCGACCTGGGCGCGCTGAAGGTCGACCTGATGTCGTTCTCGGCGCACAAGACCTACGGTCCCAAGGGCGTCGGGGCGCTGTACATCCGGCGCAAGCCGCGCGTGCGGCTGGAGGCGCAGATCCACGGCGGCGGGCACGAGCGCGGCTTCCGCTCGGGCACCCTGCCGACGCACCAGATCGTCGGCATGGGCGAGGCGTTCCGCATCGCCCGGCTCGAGATGGCGACCGAGAATGAGCGCATCCGGGCGCTGCGCGATCGGCTGCTCAAGGGCGTGACGGAGATCGAGGAAGCCTTCGTAAACGGCGATGTCGAGCAGCGGGTGCCGCACAATTTGAACGTCAGCTTCAATTTCGTCGAGGGCGAGTCTCTCATCATGGCGGTCAAGGACATCGCGGTCTCGTCCGGTTCGGCCTGTACCTCGGCCTCGCTCGAGCCCTCGTACGTGCTGCGCGCGCTCGGCCGCTCGGATGAGCTCGCGCACTCGTCGATCCGGTTTACGCTCGGCCGCTTCACGACCGCGGAGGAATTGGACTACACCGTCGATCACCTCAAGACCAAGGTCGCCAAGCTGCGCGAGATGTCGCCGCTGTGGGAGATGTACAAGGACGGTGTCGACCTCAACACGGTGCAATGGGCGGCACACTAGGAACAACGATGCATTGCGGCGCAACACTGCGTGCTGCGCCGCAATGCGTGACTTTCAGAAAAAGCGGCAAACAGTAGACTTTTGCAGGAGAGCGAAATGGCATACAGCGACAAAGTCATCGATCATTACGAGAATCCGCGCAACGTCGGCTCGTTCGACAAGACGGATGACTCGATCGGCACCGGGATGGTCGGCGCACCCGCCTGCGGCGACGTGATGAAGCTGCAGATCAGGGTCGGCGCGGACGGCACGATCGAGGATGCGCGGTTCAAGACCTACGGCTGCGGCTCGGCGATCGCCTCGAGTTCGCTCGTCACCGAGTGGGTGAAGGGCAAGACGCTGGACGAGGCGGAGACCATCAAGAACACGCAGATCGCGGAGGAACTGGCATTGCCGCCGGTGAAGATCCATTGCTCGATCCTCGCCGAGGACGCGATCAAGGCTGCCATTGCGGACTATCGCAAGCGCCATGGCGCAGAGGCGGCGACGGCGCAGGACGCGGCGCCCGAGCAGAAGGTCGCCCACGGCTGAGGACGGCGACGATGTCCATTACGCTGACCGAACGCGCCGCACAACACGTGCAGACGTTCCTTGCCAGGCGAGGCAAGGGGATCGGGCTGCGCGTCGGAGTTCGCACCTCGGGCTGCTCGGGCATGGCCTACAAGCTCGAGTACGCCGATGTCATGAATCCGGACGACCACGCTTTCGAGAGCCATGGCGTGAAGGTGGTGGTCGACCCGAAAAGTCTGCCCTACCTCGAGGGTACCGAGCTCGACTTCGCGCGGGAAGGGTTGAACGAGGGGTTCAAGTTCCGGAACCCGAACGTCAAGGACGAGTGCGGCTGCGGCGAAAGTTTTAACGTCTAGAGTGCAGCAACCCCGCGTGGCCGGCCGACCAGCGGCATGCGCTCGCGGCGGCGCACGGCGGTTCGCTGCACCGGACCCGCGGGGACGATCAAAAAGGGGCGCAGGCCCCTTCGTTTTTGGTGCCGATGCAAAGCCACTTCGAGCTGTTTGGACTTGAGCCGGGATTCGCGCTGGATCGCGCAGCGCTGGATCGCGCCTACCGCGAGATCCAGGGGCGCATCCATCCCGACCGCTTCGCGCATGCCGGCGACGCAGAACGTCGCGCCTCGATGCAGTGGACGACCCGCGTAAACGAGGCGTACCGGGTCCTGCAAAGTCCGCTTGAGCGTGCGCGACACCTGCTCGAGCTGAACGGGGTAGACGTCGCGCTCGAGACGAATACCGCGATGCCAGCCGAATTCCTCGAGCGCCAGATGACGCTGCGCGAGGCGCTCGAGGCGGCATCGGCGGCGCGCAGTTCGAGCGCGCTCGACGCTCTGCGCGCCGAGCTCGGCGCGGAGCGCAAGCGTATCGAGGCGCAGCTCGCCGAGCACATCGACCACGCCGGGGATTTCGCCGGCGCGGCGGGCCTGGTGCGCGAGCTCAAGTTCCTCGAGCGCCTCGACGAGGAGATCGCGTCGGCCTACGAAGCGATCGAGGCCTGAGCCGGATCCCGCGATGGCGCTGCTGCAGATCTCGGAACCCGGCCTGTCGAGCGGACCTCACGAGCACCGGCTTGCGGTGGGGATCGACCTCGGGACGACCAATTCGCTCGTCGCCACCGTGCGCAACGGCGTCGCGGTTGTGCTGCCCGACGAACGCGGGCGCGTTCTGCTGCCTTCGGTGGTGCGCTATCGGCGCGACGGCGGCTGCGAGGTCGGCACCGCGGCGCAGGCGAGCCAGGCGACGGACCCGAAGAACACGATCATCTCGGTCAAGCGGTTCATGGGGCGGGGTCTGCGCGACATCGATCATATCGAGAACGCACCCTATGATTTCGTGGACGCGCCGGGCATGGTGCAGCTGCGCACCGTGGCGGGAGTGAAGAGCCCGGTCGAGGTATCGGCGGAAATCCTGAGGACGCTGCGCGCGCGCGCGGAGGCCTCGCTCGGCGGTGCCCTGAGCGGCGCGGTGGTCACGGTGCCGGCGTACTTCGACGATGCGCAGCGCCAGGCGACCAAGGACGCCGGCACCCTCGCGGGCCTGAACGTGCTGCGGCTGTTGAACGAACCTACGGCGGCGGCCATCGCCTACGGCCTGGACAACGCGGCCGAAGGTGTTTATGCAGTGTTCGACCTCGGCGGCGGCACCTTCGACATCTCGATCCTGCGGCTTACGCGCGGCGTGTTCGAGGTTCTCGCCACCAATGGCGATGCGGCGCTCGGCGGTGACGACTTCGATCACCGCGTATTCTGCTGGGCGCTCGAACAGGCGGGACTTTCGCTGCTCGAGCCGCGCGATGCGCGATTGCTCTATACCAAGGCGCGCGAAGCGAAGGAGACTCTGACTGCGCACGGCGAGGCGCCGCTCACCGCGCGCCTGTCGACGGGCGATTTCGTCGACCTCACGCTGAGAAGCGAGACCTTCTGCAGCATCACGCACACCCTGGTGCAGAAGACGCTCGGGCCGACGCGCAAGGCGCTGCGCGACGCCGGCCTGACGATCGCGGACGTGAAGGGCGTGGTGATGGTCGGCGGCGCGACACGGATGCCGGAGATCCAGCGTGTGGTGGCCGAGTTTTTCCGCTGCGATCCGCTGAACAACCTCGATCCCGACAAGGTGGTGGCGCTCGGCGCGGCGATGCAGGCGAACGTGCTTGCCGGAAACAAGCCGCGGGGCGAGGACTGGCTGCTGCTGGACGTCATTCCGCTTTCGCTCGGCATCGAAACCATGGGCGGCCTGGTCGAGCGGATCATTCCACGCAACTCGACCATTCCGGTGGCGCGCGCGCAGGAGTTCACCACCTTCAAGGACGGGCAGAGCGCGATGAGCATCCATGTCGTGCAGGGCGAGCGCGAGCTGGTCGCCGACTGCCGCTCGCTCGCCAAGTTCGAGCTGCGCGGAATTCCGCCGATGGTCGCGGGCGCTGCGCGCATTCGCGTGACTTTCCAGGTCGACGCCGATGGCCTGCTCGCGGTCAGTGCGCGCGAGGCGACGACCGGCGTGGAGGCCGCGGTCAGCGTGAAACCTTCCTACGGCCTTGCGGACCGCGACATCGAGCGCATGCTGCGCGACTCGGTAGAGCATGCCAAGGACGACGTGCTCGCACGGGCGCTGCAGGAGGCGACCGTAGACGCGCGCCGCCTGCTGGGCGCGGTGCATGCGGCGCTCGAGGCGGACGGCGGCCTGCTCGTTGAGGCGGAGCGTGCCGAAATCGACCGCGGCGTCGCCGAGCTGGCCGGCGCTCTCGAATCCGGCGACCATCGCGCGATCAAGCGCGCTTCGGAAGCGCTCAACCATGCGACCGAGCCCTTCGCCGCGCGGCGCATGGACGTCAACGTGAAGCGCGCGCTCGCCGGACAGAAGATCGCCAACTTCGACGCCTGATGCCGAAGCTGAAAGTCATGCCGCACGCGGAGCTCTGCCCCGCCGGCGCAGAAATCGACGCGCGTGAAGGCGTGTCGATCCTCGACACACTGCTCGAGCACGGCATCGCGATCGAGCACGCCTGCGAGAAATCCTGCGCCTGCACGACCTGCCATGTCGTGGTGCGCGAGGGCTTCGACTCGCTCGACGAGGCCGAGGAGAAAGAAGAGGACATGCTCGACAAGGCCTGGGGGCTGGAAGCGACCTCGCGCCTGTCGTGCCAGACCAAGCTGCGCGGCGCGGACCTGGTGATCGAGATTCCGAAGTACACGATCAACCTGGCGCGCGAGGAACATTGAGCGAACGGGGGCTTGCCATGAAGTGGACCGACATCCAGGACATCGCCATCGCGCTCGCCGACAACCACCCCGAGGTCGACCCGAAGAGCGTGCGCTTCACCGAACTGTACGAGTGGGTGCAGCAGCTGCCCGGGTTCGACGACGACCCGAAGCGCTGCGGCGAGAAGATCCTAGAAGCAATCCAACAAGCCTGGATCGAGGACGCAGCCTAAAGCGGCGAAATCCGATCGGCGCTTGCGACGCTGGCGTGCCCTCGAGGCTAGAGCTCGGCGCGCTCGCGCGAGCGCGGTGACCTCGCGCGGGGCGCACGCGCCGCGCTCCCCCAGGTCTCTTGCAGCACCCCGCGCAGCGCCGCGATGGCGGGATCCGCGGCGTGCGTTTGGAGATAGACGAACCACAGCGTCGTGCTCAGTCTCGCGCCGCCCCACAGGCAGACCTGGCCGGCGGCCTGCGCTTCGAGCGCAAGCGCTTCGCGCAGCAGCGACACCCCGACGCCCGACTCGACCAGGTTGGCGATCACGGATTCGTTGTCGGCTTCGACCAGCTTGCTCGGCGACACGCCGTGTTCGGTGAACAGCGCCTTCACCAGGTGGTTGTGGGTGCTGATCGACGGCGTCAGGATCCAGGGCAGGGCGGCGATCTCCTGCCAACCGGCGGCGTCGACGCGCGCCTTCCAGGCTGCCGGCGCAGCGACGCGATACGCGGTCTCGGCCAGTGCGAGACCGGCGACGTCCGCGTGGCCGAGCTCACCGAAATAGAAGCTCGCGTCGAGGCGCCCCTCGCGCACGGCATCGAACGCGGCGCCCGACATCTCGTGGTGCAGCTCGAGCTCGAGATTCGGAAACCGCTCGAGCGCACGGCTGAGAAATGCGCCGAGTCGAATGAATTCAGGATCGCTCACCGTTCCGATGCGAAGGCGCCCGGCAACGTTCCCCGACAGGGTGCGGGCGGCGCGCTGCAGCGCTTCCGCGGCCGCCAGGGTCCGTACGGCGTAGCCAAGCAGCTCCCGGCCGGCGCGGGTCAGCGCCATGCCGCTCGAGGCACGCTTGAACAGCTGCACGCCGAGCATGTCCTCGAGCCCCTTGATCTGCGCGCTGAGCGCCGGCTGGCTGTGGTGCAGGCGCTCGGCGGCGCGGGTGAGGTTTCCCGTGTCCGCGACGGCGACAAAGCTGCGCAGCTGATAGAGCTCCACGTTCAGGGCTTGGACAGAAAGATAATTCAGGATACATTGTGCATCGCAAAACTGACAGTTCGATGGCATTTTCTGTATCGATCGTAACAATCTGAAAAAACGATTGTATTTATTCAATTTGGGCCTATATTCTTGTATGTGCAATGCAACATAAAGGAATAAGGACCCAAACCATGGACCATTCCAAAGACCGCATTTCGATGCTCGAATCGGCGGGCCGCCCCCCGCTCGAAGGCCCCTATCGCGATCTGGACCTGAGGGCCGTCGAGGCGCACGCGCATCGCCTGCGCGCCGAATACCTGGGCGGACTGCTGCGTCGCTTGTTCGACTGGCTCGAGCGCGACGCGCGGCGTGCCCGGCAGCGGCGCATCGAGCAGTACCTCGCAAGCGCCACCGACCTCGCCGATCTGGAGCAGCGCATGCGCATGCTCGCGCGCCGCGAGCAAGGGCTGCCAGGCTGAGCGGGTCTACGCGCCGGCTCGGCGCACCGCGTCCGGCTGCGGGCCGCGCACCAGCCTTCCCGGCAGCTCGCCGGTCGGTTGGCCGTCGCACATGACCTCGACTCCCGACACGAAGGTGGATCGGTAGCCCTCGGCGTGCTGCACCAGGCGCTTGCCGCCGGCCGGCAGGTCGTAGACCAGCCGCGGCAGCCGTGCGCGCAGGCGTTCGAAATCGATCAGGTTGAAATCGGCCTTGTAGCCTGCGGCGACGAGCCCGCGGTCGCACAGGCCGTAGGCGAGAGCGGTATCGCGCGTCTGCTTTTTCACCAGCATCTCGAGCGGCAGACCCGGTCCGCGCGTCCGGTCGCGCCCCCAGTGCGTCAGCATCGTCGTCGGCGCGCCGGCGTCGCACAGCAGACCGACGTGCGCGCCCGCGTCGGCGAGCCCGCAGACGGTCGCCGGGTCCTGCAGCATCTCGCGGATCACTTCAAGGTCGCCGTCGTAGTAATTCTCGAAGGTGTGCAGCAGCAGCGCGCGGCCGTCGTCCTCCAGCAGCCACTCGAGCGCGACCTCGAACGCATCGCGATTCGCGGCGCGCGCAACGGCGGCAACGCTGTGTGCCGGGTCGGGTTCGTAGTCGAGCGGCTCGCTGAACCGGAAGGTTCGTTCGAGCAGGCCGCCGATCCAGCGCGTGTGGGCATCCTCCGGGCGCTCTGCCCAGAGACGCTTGCGCAGACCCGCATCGCCGCGAATGCGTGCGACGCGCTCGGCCGGCGTGAGGTCGGCCAGCGCGATCCACAGCGGGTGCGTGACGAAGGGATGCACGGTCGCTTCAAGTCCCATCATGATGTTGATCGCGCGTGAGCCGACCTGCCCGCTGACCTCGAGCCCCGCGGCGCGTGCGGCGCGGATGGCCGCGAGCGTCTCGCGCCAGCGCTGCGGAACGTGGTGCATCTGCAGCAGCAGCACGCTCAACGGGCGCTGCGACAGCTCGGCAACTTGGCGCAGGCGCTCGAAATCGCCGCCCTCGAAATCCGAGTTCACTTCGATCACGCCGCGCCCCGCGCGGCGCATGGCCTGGGCAAGCCCGGCCAGTTCGGGTTCCGCAGCGCTCAGGCTCGGCGTGTAGCGCCCGTCCTTGGCGCGGTGCTTGATGGTGCGCGAGGTCGTGAGTCCCAGCGCGCCCTGCGCGAGCGCTTCCTCGAGCACGCGACCCATGCGCGCGATCTCCTCCGCGCTCGGCGTCTGCGCATGATCTGCGCCACATTCGCCCATGACGTAAAAGCGCAGCGCGCCGTGCGGCATCTGCGCGCCTACGTCCATGATGCGCGGCATCGCCGCCAGCGCGTCGAGGTACTCGCCGAAAGCCTCCCAGCGGAAGTCGATACCCTCGGCGAGCACGGATTCTGGAATGTCCTCGACGCCTTCCATCAGGTTGATGAGGTAGCGCTCGGTGCCGCGCTTCACCGGGGCGAAGCCGACGCCGCAGTTGCCGAAGACCGCGGTAGTGACGCCGTGCCAGGACGAGGGCGTGAGCAGCGGATCCCAGGTCGCCTGGCCATCGTAGTGCGTGTGGATGTCGACCCAGCCCGGCGTCAGCAGCAGTCCTCGCGCATCGATCTCGCGACTCGCCGCGCCGACGCCATCGGCCACTCTCGAGAAGCGCGCGCCGTCTACGGCGACATCGGCCCTGCGCCGAGCGGCGCCGCTGCCGTCGATCAGCGTGGCGTTTCGAATGACGAGGTCGTGCATGATGCGCAACTCCTGCGCCTAGCTTAGCGGAGTCGCGCAGCAACCGAGGCACGTCGAGCGAAACGGCTTGCCGCTCGCCGCGCGATGCCACGATAATCGGGCGCTTTACGGGTGCCCCATGCCGCATCGACCTGCCTCCAGCGCGCTCGCGCGCTTCCGGATTCTCGATCTGACGCGCGTTCGCGCCGGCCCGTCCTGCGTGCGGCAGCTGGCGGATTTCGGCGCCGACGTGGTCAAGATCGAATCGCCGCCGGGCGTCGATCCGAACGAGGGCATGGGCGGCGAGCGCGACGGGCCGGATTTCCAGAACCTGCATCGCAACAAGCGCTCGATTACGCTCAACTTGAAAGCGGACGAAGGGCGCGCGATTCTGATGAAGCTGGTCAAGACCGCGGACGTGCTGGTCGAGAACTACCGCCCGGACGTAAAGCAGCGCCTCGGCTTCGACTACGCCTCGCTCAAGGCGGTCAATCCGCGCATCATCCTCGCGTCGATCTCGGGTTTCGGGCAGGACGGACCGTATCGCGGCCGGCCCGGCTTCGACCAGATCGCGCAGGGCATGGGCGGTTTCATGTCGATCACCGGGCGTCCGGGCGAAGGTCCGATGCGCGCGGGCACCGCGATCGCCGACGTGTCGGCGGGGCTGTTCGCGGCGCTCGGAATCATGACCGCGCTGCTCGAGCGCGAGGTCTCGGGCGAAGGCCAGTGGGTGCAGTCCTGCCTGCTGCAGTCGCAGATCGCGCTGAACGACTTCCAGTCCGCACGCTTCCTGATGAAGGGCGAGGTGCCGCCGCAGGTGGGCAACGATCATCCGACCAGCATGCCGACCTCGGCGTACCGCACGCAGGACGGCCACATGAACATCGCTGCGTCCGGCGACGGGATGTGGCGGCGGCTGTGCGAGGCGCTCGGGCGGCCCGAGCTGCTCGAGCGCGCGGACTTCTCCGGCCAGCCGAGCCGTGCGAAGAACCGCAAGGCGCTAAATGCGGAGATCGAGCGGGCGACCGTCACCAAGACGACCGCCGAGTGGGTCGAGATCCTGAACGGCGCCGGCGTGCCCTGCGGGCCGATCTACACGATGGACCGGGTGTTCGACGATCCGCAGGTCAAGCATCTCGCGGCGGCGGCGAGCGTGCACCATCCACGGCTGGGCGAGTTCCGCATCGTCAACCAGGCGGTCAAGCTGACCCGCACGCCGGCGTCGATGGCCTGCGCCTCGCCCGAGCTGGGCGAACACACGAATGAGATCTTGACGGAGATCGGCTACGGCGAAGCCGACCTCGCGCGACTGCGAAAGGACCAGGTGATCTGATGAACGCCCCGCAGGCAGGACGTCTGCTCACGCGCAAGGAAGGCGCGGTCGGCTGGATCGTTTTTTCCAATGTTGCCAAGCACAACGCGGTGAGCCAGGAGATGTGGCAGGCGTTTCCCGCGGCGATGCAGGCTTTCCATGCCGATCCCGAGGTGCGCGCGGTGGTGGTGACCGGCGACGGCGAGAGGGCGTTCATCTCGGGAGCGGACATTTCGCAGTTCGAGAGCGCACGCGCGAGCGCGGACGCGCAGACGACCTACAACAAGTCGGTCGAGGCCGCATACCTCGCGCCGATCGGCTGCGACAAGCCGGTGATCGCACGCATCCGCGGCATCTGCTTCGGCGGCGGGCTGGGTCTGGCGGCGGCCTGCGATTTGCGCATTGCCGCGGACGATGCGCGGTTTCGCATGCCTGCCGGGCGGCTCGGGCTGGGCTACAACTATCCCGGCATCAAGCGCTTCGTCGATCTGATGGGGCCGGCGAACACTGCCGACATCTTCTATAGCGCGCGCACGTTCGACGCTGCGGACGCGCTGCGCATGGGTTTCGTCAACCGGGTCGTGCCGGTCGCCGAGCTCGATGCCGCGCTCGGCGAGTACCTCGCGCTCGTCGCGGAAAATGCACCGCTCACGCTGGCAGAGGTGAAATACGGCATCCGTCAGGTGATCGAGACCGAATCAGCGCGCGATCTCGCCGAGCTGAAGCGGCGCATCGACACCTGCTTCAACAGCGAAGACTACAAGGAGGGGCGCACTGCGTTCATGCAGAAGCGCAAGCCCGTGTTCCGCGGGCGCTGAACGATGACGCAGCATGCACACAGCCAGTGGATCGGCCATCCGCTGCGCCGCCTCGAGGACGACGCGCTGCTGTGCGGCCGCGGGCGCTACGCGGACGACCTGGAGGCTGAGGGCGCGGCGCATGCCGTGTTTCACCGCTCGCCGCACGCGCATGCCGCGATCCGCGCGATCGACGTCAGCGCTGCGCGCGCTGCGCCGGGCGTGCTGGCGGTCTACACCGGGCGCGACATCGTCGACGCGGGACTCAAGCCGCTGCCGTTCAACCGCATGCACAAGCGGCCGGACGGCGCGCCGATGCTCGATGCGCCGCGCTACGCGCTCACGCCCGACGCGGCACGCTATGTCGGCGACCCGGTGGCGATGGTCGTGGCGAAAACACGCGACCAGGCGCGCGATGCGGCCGAGCTGATCGAGGTCGACTGGGCGCCGCAGCCGGCGGTCGCCGACCTCGCCGCGAGCGGGCGCGACGACGCCGCGCCGGTCTGGCCGCAGGCCTTCGTTCCGGGCTACGGCAATATCGCCGCGGTCTATCGCAAGGGCGATCGCGACGCGGTCGACACGGCGTTTGGGCGTGCCGCGCACGTGATCGAGATCGCGCTGGTCAATAACCGCGTGGTTGGCAACCCGCTCGAGCCGCGTGCCGCGATCGCAACCTACGACGCGGCTGCGGACAAATACAGCCTGCACTGCCCTACGCAGAATACGCACGCGCTGCGCCTGCAGCTCGCGGAAGGCACGCTCGGCATCGCCAAAGAGCGGCTGCGGGTGACCTGCAACGATCTCGGCGGGTCGTTCGGGCTGCGCGGCCACGGCGCCCCGGAGTACGCCGCGCTGCTCTTCGCCGCGCGCCAGCTCGGCCGGCCGGTGCGCTGGCGCGGCGATCGTTCCGAGATGTTCTTTGCCGAAGCGCACGGACGCGACAACGTGAGCCACGCGTCGCTCGCGCTCGACGCCGAACACCGCTTTACCGCGCTGCGCATCCGCACCCTGGCGAACATCGGTGCGTACGTGTCCAACTTCGGCGCTTCGGTGCCGGCGATGTCGGGTGTGCGCGCTGCGACCGGCGCCTACGACATCCCGCTCATCGATCACGAAGTGAGGATGCTCTTCACCCACACAGTGCCGGTCGATGCCTATCGCGGCGCCGGCCGCCCGGAGGCGGGATACCTCATGGAGCGGCTCGTGTCGCATGCCGCGCGCGAGCTCGGCGTGGACCCGGCGAGCCTGCGCCGGCGCAACCTGGTGGCGCCCGCGAGCATTCCCTACCGGAGCGCAATCGGCGAGGTGTTCGACA
>Ga0210138_1000257_pt1 | contig 12452 bp, 9 predicted proteins | sample Browns_ThreeSqC__FD_184850 | JGI IMG/M metagenome (GOLD analysis project Ga0210138, IMG submission 184850) | Wetland microbial communities from the San Francisco Bay, California, USA, that impact long-term carbon sequestration -... | ecosystem: Environmental > Aquatic > Marine > Wetlands ... | reverse complement strand
TTCACCCAGGGAGATCCACTTCTCCTGCCGCTCGTGTCGGAACGTCGGGGAGAGGAAGGCGCGGAGGGCTGGCACGCCCGCGAGCAGGCCCGACAGGGCACCGCCGACCGCGGTGGCCCACTTCAGGAATGCCCTGCGCCCCGACTGGACCATGCCACCCGCAGCACCCGTCATCAGACCCTCCGTGTTCGTGATTGGACGCCGACCCCGTCCCTTATCCGGGAATGGCCTTCCCGTGACAGGCGGCGCACATCTCCGGATTCTTGCTCCGCAGACGGTCGGCGTCGAATCCGGGACCGTGCGGACTGGCGCGGCGGCCACCCAACGCCGAATGACACTTGAGGCAGTCACGCTCGACGTGGCAGGCGGTGCAACTCTCGAGGCTCTGCCGCGCGGCCTGGCCGTGGCCCACGATGAAGAACGGGCTCGCATCGTGGTAGCCAGACCCGAGCGCCCGAGTGCTCACGAGTCCCGCCGACTGGTGACACGTCTGGCAGAAGCTGCCCACGTTGTGGCACTCGCTGCAAGACGTCTCGCGCGCGTAGGCCGAGGCCGGGTGCACCGTGAGGAAACCGGCCCGGTGGTATCCGGGCGTGGCCGCCGCGTCGGGCCGGTGGCACTGGAGGCAGTCGGGGCGGACGTGGCACCCGGCGCACGTGGCGGGCGTGCTGGCCGCCACCGCCGCGTGACCGCGGCTGAAGTTCGCCCCGTGGGAGTCGGGCGGCCGCCGCACCGGATGGGCGCCCGCGCCGCGACCCGGTGCGCGCGCGTAGAGCGCCGCGGAGACCGGCTGGGACGGCGCGTGGCAGGCGAAGCAGCTCTCCCGCGTGTGGCACGTCGCGCACTGGCGGGCGTCCGTCCGTAGGGCGGCGCCATGCTCGCGGAGGAACCCGGCCTCGGCATGGCTCGGCGGCGCCCGCAGCGTCACGGCGATGGCGAGCGACCGCGGATCCAGCGCCAGCGCCTGAATGGCCGGCTGCTCTGGCGCGTCCACGTGGCAGGTGAGGCAGAAGTCCCGCGCGTGGCAGGTGGCGCAGCTCGCCGCCACCGGGTCGGACGTGCCAGTCGCCAGCGCACCGTGCCCCGTCCCCCGCGCGAACCCCTCGACCTCATGCGAAGGTGGCTCCGGAAACGCCGCGACGTCGGCCACGCGCAGGCGCTTGGCCCGGGGGAGCGGCAGATGGCAGGTGCTGCACAGGTCGCCGGACTCCGCCAGGTGCGCGGCACCGGTCCCGTGGCACGAAAGACACCCCTCCGGGGTGGCCCGCTGCACCGCCATCCAGGTGCCGTCAGCCGGCAGGTGACAGTCCCCGCACGTGAGCGCACGCTCACCCTGGGGGGTCTTCCGCGGCATCATCGACACCAGGTCGTGGGCGAACTTCACGTTGCTCGGCCGCGACTCGGTCGGGGGCGCCCACTCCACTTTGGGCCTGGTGGTGCCGTCGTGGCAGGTCGCGCAGCTCTCGGCCTCGGGCCAGATGGGAAGGTCGGGATCCTCACCCGCCCCCTGATGGCACTCCACGCACGTCGGGAACAGACTGCGGTGCTTGAAGTGGTCGAAGCGGACGCGCGCGGCGGCCTCCTGGCCCCGGAGTCCGGCCGGGAGCGCGATCGCTACGGCCAGCGCGATCAGCAGTCGCACGGTCATCGCTCGGCCCTCCCCCCGGGCAGCATCCGGATCGAGGGCGGCAATCCGCGCAGGTCCGCGCCGTGCCCCAGCTGCAGCACCACGCGCGCCGCCAACCGCAATTGATCCCAGTCGTACGCCGCCGCGTCGGGCCGGTCGTGCGATTCGTCGTAGCGACTGGCCGAGAGGCCCAGCCGGACCGCGGTCGACGCCTCGAACTCGGCATCCACCCCGATCGTGTGCGCCACCGCTTCATTGAAGCGGTACTCGAGTGGCCGCTTGACGGACGATCCGGTCAGCGCGATCGACAGTCGTCGCGAGGGCGCATAGGCGACGCTGCCTGCGAATCCGGCGGACGACGCGCCCGGACCGAACTCGGAGCGATACTCGCCGTCCACCGTCCACGCCGGGGCTGGCGTGAGCGTGCCGCCCAGGGCCCACCGCCATCCGGTCGATTCCGCCCCCTGGAACAGGGGCGTGGCTGCTTCGGCGTCGTCGAACTCGTAGCGCTCGTACCGCGCGCGCGCCGTGAAGCGGCGATGCGCCACCACCGACAGCGAGGCGTCCGCGGCCCGATACGGGACCGGGCTGAACGCGCCCCAGATGGTCCACAGATCGAAGTGCGGCCGGTACCGCCGCACCCCCACCTGCGCTCGCACCCGTCGGTCGGCATAGGCGAGCGCCGCTTCGGCGTTGCCCCACCACCCGAAGGCGATGTCGTAGTCAGCCCCGGCCGTGAGGCTGACGCGCTCGTGCGGCCGCACCGACCCCTGCAGCGCGAGCCGCTCGGACACGAACTTGTCGGTCTTGGTGTCCACCTCGCGCTGATACGCGATGCGCGCGTCCGCGCCGCTGCTGCGCCAGCCGGCCTCGGCGCCGGCCACGACCTGCCGGGACACCGGCTGGAAGTCGTCGAGCGGGTTCACGGCCGGGCTCGTGACGGGCAGCACGCCGCCGCGGGCCAGCCCCCAGCCGAGGTACCCCTGGACGTCGAGGCCACGGCGCCGGTCCCGCAGCGACACCTCCGCCCCGTCGAACCCCGTGACGCCCAGGCGCGAGGCGACGGTCTGTCGTCCCAGTCGCACGGTGGCACGGTGCGTCGCGTACTGCGCGTACCCCTCGAGCAATTGAACCGCGGGGTCGGTCCCCGGCCAGTAGTCCGCACCGCCCACGTCCGCGCCGAGACGCCCCAGCGCGTGCATGCTCAGCCCCGCCACGCCGAGGCCCCACAGCGTCAGATCCGCGGTGGTCGTGAGCGGCTGGCTGCGACGCTCGGGCCCGGGGCGGAAGAACGCGCAGTACGACGCGCCGTCGAGGCACCGCACGGCGTAGCCGTCCGGCGACGTCGGGCCTTCGCCCGGGGTGCTCACGGTATCGCCCACCGGGATGCTGTCCAGCGCCCAGCCGCGGAAGCTCACGGACTGGATGCGCGTGTCCAGGCGGAGGTGGTATCCCTGGGCGCCGGCTCCCCCTACCCGTACGAGGAGCAGCAGCGCAGCGCCGGCAGCGCCGGCCGAGAGAGTGCGGTTCAATGCAGTAGTGCCCATACGACGAGGACGATGACGAAGACCCCGAGCCCGAGGGAGACGAATCCCAGGGTCAGGGACCAGAGGTAGGCGGTACGTGAGACCGGCGGCGCGACGAGCGCGTCGATGGCGCCCGCCTCCCGCCGCCGCTCGTACTCCAGGGGATGCTCGTCCTTGATGTAATCGACGGTGTGGCGCCCCGTGAAGATGACGAGGTCGATCGGGAACTTCTCGGGCCGGAAGTGGACGTTGAAGAAATGGATCGTGAAAATGAAGCTCATCGCCAGGAGCGCCTCATCGCCGTGCACGATCGTGGCGACGTTGAACAGCCAGCCGGGCAGGAACCGGGCGAAGAACTCCGGGAACCAGAGCAGCAGCCCCGACCCCCCGATGATCGCGACGCCCCAGAACACCGCCCAGTAGTCGAACTTCTCCATGTAGCTGTAGCGCTCGAACCGCGGACGTGGCCCGCGGCCGAAGAACCACTTGAACATGCCGATCACGTCGCGGAGGTCCTTCAGCTGGGGCACCATCGAGTCCGGCCCCCAGAGGATCTGCTTCAGCGGCCGGCCGCGGACCACCTGCAGGACGAGGGAGCCGACGTGCGTGAAGAAGTAGCCGAACGTGATGATCGCGCAGATGCGATGCAGGAACCCCGCGGACTCGATCCCGCCCAGCGCGCGCGCCAGCCACCGCGCCCAGGGTGCGGCGGCGAAGTGCAGCGGCAGGCCGGTGAGGACGAGGCCGATGAACGAGACGATGACGAGCGCATGCAGCGTCCGCTGCAGCGGCGTGAAGCGCCAGAGGTGGGGCCGTTCGCCCCGATCAGCGGCGTCCAGTGCGCGTGGGGTCATGTTCCCGTCCCGGCGCCGGCGGCGGCGCCCCCGTGGTGCCCACCGCCGCGCACCCGTTCGATGGCCACGCGGGTGAGCCACAGCAGCGTGTGGAGAAGGAAGAACGCCATCACGCTGACGAGCAGCGCGGTCATGAACAGCCAGACCCAGTAGAGCACGGGATAGCCGGCCCGGTCGTGGGGATCCCCGTGGGCGTAGTAGGCCGCGAAGTTCTGGTTGGCCGCCGCATGGCATCGGCCGCACGTCGTCACAAGGTTGCCGACGTACACCGACGATTGCGGGTCCGTGGCCGGGCGCATGTCATGCGGCGTATGGCAATCGCTGCAAGTGGCCGCGAGCGTCGAGCCGAGGTGCGTCACCTTGCCGTGGTAGGTGTCGAAGTACGTCTCGTACAGCCGCTCGTGGCAGCTGCCGCATTCCTGCACGACGCCGAGGAACCACTCGGGCTGGTCGGCGCGCACGATCTCGTGCGCCGAGTGGCAGTCGGTGCACACCGGTGCGTGCTTGCCGCTCTCGGTCGTGTCGCCGGAGGCGTAGGCCAGGCCGTGCGCGGACCGGTCGTATACCTCGGCGATCCCGACGTGGCAGGCGCCGCAGGTGGCGGGGATGTGGTGCCGGTTCACCGAGGATTCCGTCGAGTCGGCAGGCAGGACCTTGTGGGCGCCGTGGCAGTCGTTGCAGGTCGCCGAGACTACGAGGCCGTCGCGAGTCAGCGCGCCGCCGTGGACCGTCTTGTGGAACTGCGCGACCGCGACGCGTGCCTGGGCCTTGTCGGCCGTGGAGAAGTACGTGCCGATGATCCCCGGATCGGCGTGGCAGCGCCCGCAGGTGGCCGCCACGTTGAGCGGGTGCGTCGGAGACCGGCGGTCGTCCTTGCCGTACACGGTGTGCGAGCCGTGGCAGCCGACGCACGTGGGCGCGTCCCCGCTGGTGACCGCGTTGGGCGCGTGGATCGAGGCCTGCCAGTCGCGCCCTGCCGCCGCGTGGCACGTCTCGCACGGCACGACCTTGGCGGTCGCGCCGTGCGGGTAGCCGGCGTCGTATCCGCGGTGGCAGTCGGCGCACCGCAGGCTGCTGTGGCGGGTGTCCGCGAGGATCGTGGGGGGCACGTAGAGCGTCGAATCCCGCGCGCGGCCGCCCAGGAAGTCGCGGTTGCCGTGGCACTTCTCGCAGGTCACCCCCTGCGCCGCCAGGTCCGGCGCTCGCGCGAGCGCGACGAGGGCGGCGACGACGACGACACGACTACGTCGGGCGAACGATCGCGTGGACATCGCTCCTACTCTTCCTGGCCCGCGCGCATGGCCGGAATCTTGTGACACGCCTCGCACGGCCGGCTGGTGTAGTGCCCCGCGGCCTGGACCACGTGACACACCGTGCAGATCTGACGGCTCCAGCGGTCGAGGGTCGGCATCTGGTCGTGGCACTCCACGCACGCCACGTGCACGGTGCGGTTGTGCTGGTCGAGCACGCCGCCGCGGTGGCAGCTGAGACACGACCGGTCGGGCTGGTGGTGCGCCTCGTGGCAGGTCTGGCAGCGGACCTCGCGGGCGCTCATGCCGGGCGCCTTGTGGCAATCGCTGCACGCCACGTTGGCGGCCACGTGCACCGGATGCGAGAAGTCCCCTCCCCGCAGGGCAACGGTCGCGGGCGGCGCCCCGCCCCGGCCGGGGTGGCAGGCGGCACAGTTCCGCGGACGCACCGGCGAATGGTGGCACGCACTGCACGCAGCCGGTGAGGCGAGCGTCGTCCCACCGTGGTTCTCGAGCGGGGTGTGGCAGTCGGCGCACGACAGTCCGCCGCGCAGCACGTGCGGCTCGTGGGCGAACTCGAGACCCTGAAACGACACCCGTGACCGCTCCACACCAACGTGGCAGCTGAAGCAGGCGCTCGCGCCTACGGCCGGGCCGAGGTTCACCTGGGGCACCGTGTACGGCAGGCCGCCGGCGGCCACGGCCTGCCGGGTGAGGTCGACCGCGGCCCGCAGCAGCTGGTCGGCGTACAACACGTTGTGCGCGGCCTTGCCGCGGCGCACGAGGTCGACGTTGTCCTGGGCCAGCCGCAGCAGGCTATCCGCCGTGGCCCGGCGCCGTACCGGAGCCGCCCCGATGCGGGCGCGCGCCGCCGCGACCACCGGTTCCACCCGCTCCAGCCGTCGTTCCATCTCCTGCTGCCAGGCCGGCAGCAGGTTCGCGTAGCGGATCCCGTGACACGACATGCACGACGCCTCGCCCGCGAGCTGGACCTGCTCGTGCCCGCGCACCGTCGTCGTCTGCCCGTGACATCCGAGGCAGGACACGCGCGCCAGGAACATCTTGCTCGGGGCATCGCGGGAGTCGTGCCCGCCCATCCCGGCGTACATCCGGCGCTGCGCCTCGTGGGCGCCGGCGTGGCAGCTGCCGCAATCCAGCTCGAACGTCGTGGCGAGCGAGGTGACCCGGTGCTCGATCGGCGTATGGCACTGCGTGCATTCCACGTTGCGCTCGGCGATGTGGATCCGGTGCATCAGCGCCGTGTCCTCGAACTGCGCGATCCGCTCGGGCTCGTTGTGGCACGTGAAGCACCGCGCGCGGTCGGCCATGCCCGTCCCCACCACCACTTCGTTGTGGCACGAGACGCACGAAATGCGGTCGCGCACGTACTGCGCGTGATCCACGACGTACCCGGCGGGGGAGACGACGCGCGGGGGCGAAGGGTGACAGCCGGTGCAGCCCGCGACCGGGTCGCCCGAGGGGCGGTCCTTGAAATGACAGAGGAAGCAGGTCGCGGGCGTCACAGCGAGGTGTTCGCCCTGGACGATCTGCGAATGACAGCTGGTGCAGCGCAGCTGCTTGCCGCGACGCAGCTCGCCCAGGTGCTTGGTGTGGTCGAAGCTCACTCCCGCGTAGTCGACCAGACCTTCGACCTTCCGCTCCGAGTGGCACCCCGATCGCAGGCATGCCGCGTCCTCGACCTCCGCCCACGGCTTCATCCCGTACGCACCGGTGACGTACTTCACGACCTGGTTCGCGGCCTGCAGCTTCCCCATCGCCTCCGCGCGGATGCCGGGGGCGTAGTGACACTTGATGCACGCGACGTTGCGGTGCGAGGACGTCGCCCACGAGTCGTAGTACGGCTGCATGATGTGGCAGTTGTCGCAGAAGCTCGGGCGGGCGCTGTATTCGATGAATCCGACGGTCGACACGGCGAGCAGGATGACCGCGAGGATGGCCACCGGAATGAGGATACGCAGCACGCGCGCGAGGCGTCGCCGCGGCGCGGGGGGTGCGGTCACGATCCCGTCTTTCGCCGCTCGAGCCCGCGCAGCGTGAGCAGCGCCAAGGCCACCGCCGCCAGCGCGAGGAACCACACCGGCACCAGGTACAGCTTGTGCTCCCAGCGGTGCTCCTCGGCCACCTCCGCCATGTCGCGCAGGTCGCGGGAGATCGAGCGCACCCGGCGGGTCAACTCCTCGAGCCGCGTGACATCGAGATCGTGCTGGACCTGGGCGATCTCGAGATAGGCGGTCAGCGCGGTGCGGTAGCGGAACTGGGCGTCGCCGGTCTGGCGGCCGGCCCGCGTCAACCGCGTGATGGCCTCCTCCGCGGCCCGCAGGTCGAGCGTCGCCTGGACCACATCCCGCTGGATGTCCACGCCCAGCGTGTGCGCGCGGGTGCCGGGGGCGTGGCACTTGGCGCACGTCGCGGCGATGTGCTCGGCGGGCACCCGCTCGGTGTCGTGGTTACTGTGACAGCCGAGACAGCCGGCGATCTTGCCGTCCCGCGCCGCCTGCGCGTGCGGACCGGCGTCGAATGACTGGCTCACGAGCACGTGACAACGCCCGCAGACGTTGGCGATCTCGGTCACGGTCGGCGGCAGCGCCGAGTGGGTGCCGTGACAGCCCACGCAGCTCGGGGCGGCGAAGTTCTGCTCGTCGAAGAGGGCGATGCCGTGCGCGCTCCGCCGGAAGCGCGCGAACTGATCGGTGGGGAGGTGGTACTTCCCCATCATCGCCGCATCCTCGTGACAGCGGGCGCACGTTGCCGGGATGTTCGTCGGGTGCGTGTTGCTGCGGGCGTCGTCGGGCCGCAGGATCGTGTGGGCGTCGTGGCAGTCGGTGCACGTGGGCGCGTTGAGATCGTGCTGACCGAGGAGCAGCCGCCCGTGCTGGCTGGTGCGGAACTCCGCGAGCTGCCCGGTCGGCAGGCCATACTGGCGCATGCGGTTCGGGTCGGCATGGCACGAGCCGCACAGCGCCACGATGGCGACCTTGTCGGGCTTGCCCACGAAGTGGCCGCGATGCGCCGCGGGCAGCACCGTCGCGGCGGGGTCCCCCCCGTGGCAGTCGTGACACTTGATGCCGCGCTCGGCGTGCACCCCCATGATGAACGCCGTGCGCTTGTCGGCATGACAGGCGACGCATCCGTACGTCGTGTCGCGCGGGATCGTGACCCGTTCGCCACCGGATTGGGCGACGGCCGGGCCCGCCGGGATGAGCGCGGCGGCGCAGGCGACCATCACGGCGAGTGACGCGGCGCGGCTCATCGTGCCGAGTCCCGTGCCGCGGTGGTGTCGGCGGTGGCCGGCGCCTCGACGGGCGGCGCCTCGGCCGGAACCGCGCGGCGCGGCGCGGGCTGCGGAAGGGTCGAGCCCAGCTGGCGCCCCGCCAGCCAGGCGGCGAGGAACCCCACGAAGAACAACGCCCCGAGCGCCGCCACCACCGGCCGGCGCCGCAGCTGCCGCTCCGGCCCGCGGTCGAACAACGGCATCAGGGCGAGACCCAGACCGAGCAGGCTGAACGCGGCGAAGCCCCAGGGTCCCACGTAGTGAGCGAGGGCGCGCGACACGTCCACCGCGATCCACGTGGAGCGCATCGCCTCCGGCAGGCGTGCCGGGTCCGCCGGATCCCCGAGCGGGCGCGGCCACAGCGCCGCGGCGCTGATGGCGACGGCGCACACCAGCACCCCGACGATCAATGACCGCAGCAGGTGATTCGGGAAGAACCGGCGCCCCGGCCCCGCCGGCACGGGCCCGTACTTCGGGGCAGCGATGCCGTGGCGGCGGATCACGGTGAAGTGGAACATGAGCAACGCGAACGCGGCCCACGGCAGCACGATCACGTGGACGGCGAAGAACCGGCTCAGCGTGGCGCCCGACACGATCGGATCGCCACGGACCAGGCTCGTCAGGGGTCCGCCGACGAGCGGGACCGCCGCCAGCACGTTCAACGCCTCCGTCACCGCCCAGTAGGCCCACTGGTCCCACGGCAGCAGATAGCCCGTGGCCCCGAACGCGAGCACCACGAAGAACAGCAGGATGCCGGCGAGCCAGGTGGTCTCCCGCGGCGGCTTGTGCGCCGCGTCGATGAACACCCGCGCCATGTGGGCGAGGGTCGCGATCACCACGAAATTCGCCGCCCACACGTGCAGGTCGCGCATCAGCCAGCCGAGCGTCACGCCCGACACGATGTGCTGGACGCTCGGGTAGGCCTCCGACACCGAGGGGCGGTAATGCACCGCCAGCAGCACGCCGGTGACGACGAGCAGGATGAACAGCAGGTACGCGATGCCCCCCAGGGCGTGCCGCCATCCCACGTGCGGCGGCAGCCGGTGGGCGAGCGCCTTGCGCCACGCCTGGTCGATGGGGAGGCGGGTGTCGATCGGTCCGTAGAGCAGGCCGAGGAACCGTGGCACCGCGAGCAGGCCGGCATCGGTGCTGGCCTTGAGGTCGGCCCAGAATTGGGACAACCACTCGCGCGCCGTCTGCCAGATGCGCGCCATCAGCGGTGCTCCGTCACGTAGACCGCTCCCTGGCGCACGAACGCGTCGTAGCGCAGCAAGGGCACCGTGGTCAGGCCGCGGACCACGTTGCCGTGCAGGTCGTACACCACGTAGCTGCAGGGCGACACAATGCGGGCGGAGACGCGGTCCCACTCGAGGATGCAGCCGTCGATCGGGGACGTCCCCTGCAGTGCCGCGTAGTCATCGCCGTTCCGCACGACGAGCACGACGCGGGGGCCCCAGGTGATGATGCGGCTCGCGCTGTCCGGCATGTCGGTCGACGCCACGCGCACGGCCGGTTGCAGCTCGGGGACCTGGAGGTGATCGCCCGGGAGCAGGTACCACGCCGTGCCCAGGGCAGCGAGTAACAGGGCCAGCAGGATCACCCCGCCGAGGAGATACTCGTTGAACCCCGGCTGCCAGGTCACGCCCTCGTCCGGGGCCGCGTCAGTGGGGCGCTCCACGGGCATGCATTCCCTCCGAATGACTGCTCCTCAAACAACCACCGGCCCCGGATGTCCGCAAGAATCCGGGGCCGGTGACGGGCTTGTGGCCCCTCGCGTGGTTACCGCGAGGACACCCGGCTGGCGGGCCGTGGGTACGCCACCGTGCCCGACGCTCCGAGCGGCCCGGACAGGATCTGCTGCACGCCCGGGGCGATCGACGGGAACCAGGGCTGTGACCCGTAGAGGGCCGTCAACTCCTCGATGTTGGCACGCAGCAGCGCCTCGGCGAGGAACGGGTTGTGCACCGTGTGTGACCGGTCGGTGTTGGAGCTGAAGAACGCCCCGTTGGCGTCCTCGCCGAACAGGCGCACGTTGAACTCAGCCCCGTCCAGCGGCGTGATCACCCGGTCTCCCGCGAGCAGGGGAGCCATGTACATCACTGTGACTGGGGTGTTGTCCGCGAGCGCCACCACGAGCGGCGGAGCGATCGTGACGCCGTTGAGCCGATTCGTCGCGGCGGTGACGGTGTTCGTCACGGTGTACTGGGTGGTGCCGATCTTGAGCGTGTTCCCCGGCACCAGCTTGCCCGTCAGGGTGGTGGCGTCGAGGTTGATGAGAGTGTCGCCTAGGAGGAACGCGCCGTTGGCGAGCAACGAGAGGTTGTTCAGCGTCCCCCGCTCACTCCACGTGTTCTTGAGAACCGTGGGGATGATGCCGGAATCGAGGGTATCGATCCCGCTGGAGGTGCCGGGGTTGTTGATCCACAACTCGGCGGTCAGACTCTGGATCCGTCCCCGCACCACCGACAGCAGCGCGGCGGGCTCATTCTCGCCCAGGTGGCAGCCCGAGGCCGCGCACGGCTTGAAGGACCGGGCCGCAGGGGTGTATTCGCAGTTCTTGATCGTGTCCGTGGGCACCCCGTTCGGCCCGTAGCACGGAATCGGCCGGAACAGGTGCCCCGTCACGCCGACGCTGTCACCGGTGGCGGTATCCAGAACCCTGAACGGATAGACGTGGCATCCCGCGCACAGTGCGGGGTTCTTGGTCACGTTCCCGTGGCTCGCGGCCCCCGCTACCTCGATCAGCACCGCGTCGAGGTAACTGGGGTTCTGGTACCCCGCCGTGCCGATCAGGGAGGAGCCTTGCGGCGCGTGCGGCGAGTTGCTGCCACCCGGGCTCAGGGCCCTGGTCGAGTCCAGGGCCAGGGGCACATCCCGCCGCAGGTGGCACTGCATGCAGAGGTTCTGCGCGGGATCGCGTGTCTCGAGCGCGAACCGCAACTGCGCCGGATTGCTGGACCCGTGCGGATCATGGCACACCGAGCACGTGATCCCCACCGTGTCGCTCGGGTTGGCGGCCTCGACGAAGTTCGACTCCATGCCCCACGCCTCGAGCGCGCCGCGCCCTTCGTGGCACGCCAGGCATTCCTCTTCCGTCGTGTGAGTCGCACGGGCGTGGAGCGACTGCGACCACTCCTCGACGAACGGAGCGTGCGTGCCAGAGTGGCAATCGCCGCAGGTGCCGGACGTGTTGTCGTTGATGGCGCGGATCCTCGCGAGTGGTGGCGCGGACGCGTCCGGCAGCGTGGCGTGATCCACACCCGGGCCGTGACAGCTCTCGCACTGCACGTCGTGGTAGCTCTCGTCCGCCACCGCGCTGTACCCGGCCGGCCCGGTAGCGCCGTTACCCAGTTCGCTCACCGTGTGGCAGCCATTGCAGAAGCCCTGCGCACCACCCGAGCTCTGCAGATCCTCCCAAGCGCTGGCGTGCGCCGTGGTCACCCACTGCGCCTGCGTGCTGGCGTGACAGTTGCCGCACGAGGTCTGCTTGGCGGCGATGTCGAAGTAGCCCAGGAACCCGTTGACCTCGTCCACCGGCGGGTTGAAGGGACGATTGACGTACACGATCTGTTCGTCGGTACAGGCCCCGAGACCCGCGACGAGCCCGACGAGGATGGCCAGACGACCGAGCTTCATACGTTTCCCCCCTCCAACATCCCGCAGACGATTAGTGCCGGCTCCGTAGTACTACGTAGGGATCATCCTGTGGACGATTCTACCCTGCGACGGTGCGAGGCTGCAAGTTGTTGTCGTGTAACAGATTCCACAATTTCGATTCATCTAGTCTTCAATGATTCTTTATCGTTCCGCCAACGAGTGGCGCCGCAGGTGCTTGAGCCGCCGATGCTCCTCGCGCTCGCGCTCCTCGAGAGTCCGGCGCACCGTGGCGATCTGTGATGACAG
>Ga0210138_1000256_pt1 | contig 12494 bp, 11 predicted proteins | sample Browns_ThreeSqC__FD_184850 | JGI IMG/M metagenome (GOLD analysis project Ga0210138, IMG submission 184850) | Wetland microbial communities from the San Francisco Bay, California, USA, that impact long-term carbon sequestration -... | ecosystem: Environmental > Aquatic > Marine > Wetlands ... | reverse complement strand
CGCCTTGATCGAAACCGCCGCTTCCTTGCGTCGCAGCAGCGATTTCGGCGTCATCACGATGAGCGGCTTGCGGAACGGCCGCAGCATCTGGCGCCGCAGCAGATGAAAAATCTGCGACGCATTCGAAGGCACGCAGACCTGCATGTTGTGCTCGGCGCAAAGCTGCAGGTAGCGCTCGAGGCGCGCCGAGGAATGCTCCGGCCCCTGTCCCTCGAAGCCGTGCGGCAGCAGCATGACCAGGCCCGACACGCGGCCCCACTTGGCTTCGCCCGAGGAGATGAACTGGTCGACGACGACCTGCGCGCCGTTGGCGAAATCTCCGAACTGCGCCTCCCAGATCACCAGCGCGTTCGGCTCCGCGGTCGAGAAGCCGTACTCGAAGCCGAGCACGGCCTCCTCCGAGAGCACGGAATCGATCACGACGAACGATCCCTGGTCCGGCGCGATGTTCTGCAGCGGCGTATAGGCGCCCTGGTCCCAGCGCTCGCGCTGCTGATCGTGCAGCACCGCATGGCGGTGCGCGAAGGTGCCGCGCCCCGCGTCCTGGCCCGACAGGCGCACGTCGTAGCCGTTCGACAGCAGCGTCGCGTAGGCGAGCGTCTCCCCCATGCCCCAGTCGACCGGCAGCTTGCCTTCGGCCATCTGGCGCCGCGCTTCGATCACCCGCGCGACCGACGGATGCAGCTGAAAGCCCTCCGGCACGCTGGTCACCCGCTCGGCGAGGCGCTGCAGTTCGGCCAGCGGCACGTGGGTGTCGGCCGCGTCGGTCCATTTGGTGTTCAGGTACGGCGCCCAGTCGACCGCGAACTTGCTCTTGAAATTGGAGATCACCGGGTTGCTGGTGTGCTGCCCGGCGTCCAGCGCGGCGCGGAACTGCTTGATCATCTCCTCCGGCTCGTCCGGGCCGATCACGGCCTGCGCCACCAGCCTGTCGGCGTACAGGCGGCGCGTGCCCTGGTGCTGGGAAATCTTCTTGTACATCAGCGGCTGCGTCACGAACGGCTCGTCCTGCTCGTTGTGGCCGAGCTTGCGGAAGCAGACGATGTCGACCACCACGTCCTTGTGAAAGGTCTGGCGGAAATCCAGCGCCAGCTGGGTGACGTACAGCACCGCCTCCGGGTCGTCGCCGTTGACGTGGAAGATCGGTGCCTCGACCATCTTCGCGACGTCGGTGCAGTAGGTGGTCGAGCGCGAGTCGCGCGGATCGGAGGTGGTGAAGCCGATCTGGTTGTTGACGACCAGGTGCACGGTGCCGCCGGTGCCGTAGCCGCGCGTGTTGGCCAGGCTGAGCGTTTCCATGATCACGCCCTGGCCGACGAACGCGGCGTCGCCGTGCACCAGGATCGGCAGCACCTGGTCGCCGGTCTTGTCGTCGCGCCGGCGCTGGCGCGCCCTCACCGAGCCCTCGACCACCGGATTGACGATCTCGAGGTGCGACGGATTGAAGGCGAGCGACAGGTGCACCGGTCCGCCGGGCGTCGAGATGTCGGAGGAAAAGCCGTTGTGGTACTTGACGTCGCCCATGGACAGTGCGGGCGCGTGCTTGCCCTCGAATTCGAGGAACAGGTCGCGCGGCATCTTGCCGAGCACGTTGACCAGCACGTTCAGGCGCCCGCGATGCGCCATGCCGAGCACGATCTCCTGCACGCCGAGGCTGCCGCCGCGCTGGATCAGCTCGTCGATCGCCGGAATGAGCGATTCCCCGCCCTCCAGCGAAAAGCGCTTCTGCCCGACGTACTTGGTGTGCAGGTAGCGCTCGAGCGTCTCGGCCTCGGTCAGCTTCTGCATCAGACGCCGCTGCTGATCGGGCGAGAGTTTCGGCGTCGCGTGCAGCGGCTCGACGCGCTCCTGGATCCACAGGCGCTGCGCGCGCTCGCCGATGAACATGAACTCGAAGCCGATGTTGCCGCAGTACGTTTCGCGCAGCGCCTGCAGCAGATTGCGCAGCGTGGTGCGGTCCAGGCCGACGTAGGACCCGGCGTTCACCTCGCGGTCGAGATCGGCTTCGCTCAGGTCGTAGTACCCGGGCTCGAGCTCGGGCGCCGGCAGGCGCGGCAGGCGCTTGAGCGGATCGAGCGTCGCCCAGCGCGACCCGGCAATGCGGTAGCTGGTGACCAGCAGCAGGGCGGCGACCTGCAGCCGTTCGTCGGCGCCGATCGAGCCCGCCGCACGCGCGCTCAGGGCGCCGGCCTTCGCGCGCTGGACGAAGGATTGGACCACCGGCGCGTGCGCCACGTCCTTCGCCCCCTCGCCCGCGCCGCCCGGAACGATCTGCATCGCGTCGAAGTACTCGCGCCACTGCTCAGGCACCGCGCCCGGGTTGGCGAGGTACTGCTCGTACAGGTCCTCGACGAACGGCGCGTTGCCGCCGAAGAGGTAGGAATTGGACATGAACTCGCGCATCAGGCTCATCGCATCGCCTCGTTCGGCTGGCTGCGTCGGGGAAGGACCGTCTGCCGCTGCGCCGGCGCGGGTCTCAGGCGCGCTTGGCGATCGGCACCACGTCGCGCTGGGTCTTGCCCTGATAGAGCTGACGCGGGCGGCCGATCTTCTGGTCCGGATCGACGATCATCTCCTTCCACTGCGCGATCCAGCCGACCGTGCGGGCGAGCGCGAAGATGCAGGTGAACATCGAGGTCGGGATGCCGAGCGCGCGCTGCACGATGCCCGAATAGAAATCGACGTTCGGGTAGAGCTTGCGTTCGACGAAATAGTCGTCCTCGAGCGCGATCTTCTCCAGCGCGATTGCGAGCTCGAACAGGCGGTCCTTGCCCAGGCCGAGCTCGCCGAGCACTTCGTGGCAGGTCTCGCGCATCAGCTTGGCGCGCGGATCGTAGTTCTTGTAGACGCGGTGGCCGAAGCCCATCAGCCGCGTATGCGAGTTCTTGTCCTTCACCTGCTTGATGAACTCCCCCACCTTGGAGACGTCGCCGATTTCCTCCAGCATCTGCAGGCAGGCTTCGTTCGCGCCGCCGTGCGCCGGCCCCCACAGGCAGGCGATGCCGGCCGCGATGCAGGCGAAGGGGTTGGCGCCCGACGACCCCGACAGGCGTACTGTCGAGGTCGATGCGTTCTGCTCGTGGTCGGCATGCAGGATGAAGATCCGGTCGAGCGCGCGCACCAGCACGTCGTTGCTCACGAAGTCCTCGCAGGGCGTGCCGAACATCATGCGCAGGAAATTCGCGGTGTACGACAGGGTGTTCTGCGGGTACATGAACGGCTGGCCCATGTTGTACTTGTAGGCCATTGCGGTGATCGTCGGCATCTTGGCGATGAGGCGGAACGCCGCGACTTCGCGGTGGCGGGGATCGTTTATGTCGAGCGAGTCGTGGTAGAAGGCCGACAACGCGCCGACCACGCCCACCATGGTCGCCATCGGATGCGCGTCGCGCCTGAATCCCGAGTAGAAGCGCAGGATCTGCTCGTGCAGCATGGTGTGCTTGGTGACCAGCCCGACGAACTCGTTCTTCTCCTTCTGGGTCGGCAGCTCACCGTAGAGCAGCAGGAAGCAGACCTCGAGAAAATCGCAGTGCACCGCGAGCTGCTCGATCGGATAGCCGCGATAGAGCAGGATGCCCTTGTCGCCGTCGATGTAGGTGATCGTCGAGCTGCAGCTCGCGGTCGACATGAATCCCGGGTCGTAGGTGAACGCACCCGACTGGCCGTAGAGCGCGCGGATGTCGATCACGTCGGGGCCGACCGACCCGGACAGCACCGGGAAGTCGAGCTTCTTGCCGTCAGGCAGCGTGAGCGTCGCTTTCTTTTCCATCGGCTTTCCTTTCCCCTCTCGCAACGTCTAGCAGGCGCGCAGCCGCGCCAGGATTCCGCGCAACCGCGCCTCGACGCGGTCGCTGCGGCCGATCATGAGATCCCACAGGTCGTTGTCCGCCTGGTCCAGCAGCTCACCGAGGGCGGCGGCGTCATCCTCCGAGAGCGATTCCCCCTCCGCCCGCAGGAACCGCTCCAGCACGAGGTCGAGCTCCAGCAGCCCGCGCCGGCACTTCCACCTCAGTCTATCGTGAAGCAGCCTGTCCATGCCTCTTGCCCGTGGCGCCTAGACGGCCCGGCGCACCATGATGTCCTTGATCTTGCCGATCGCCCGCGTCGGATTCAGGTTCTTCGGACAGACGTCCACGCAGTTCATGATGGTGTGGCAGCGAAACAGCCGATACGGATCTTCCAGATTGTCCAGACGCTCCGCGGTCGCGCGATCACGCGAGTCGGCGATGAATCGATAGGCCTGCAGCAGCCCCGCCGGACCGACGAACTTGTCCGGGTTCCACCAGAACGACGGGCAGGCGGTCGAGCAGCAGGCGCAGAGGATGCATTCGTACAGCCCGTTCAGCTCTTCGCGCGCCTCGGGCGACTGCGGCCGCTCGCGCTCGGGGGCGGGCTCGTCGTTGATCAGGTAGGGACGGATCGATTCGTACTGCTTGAAGAACTGCGTCATGTCGACGATCAGGTCGCGCACCACGGGCAGTCCGGGCAGCGGTCGCAGCGTGACCTGCTGCGGCAGCTCGGCCAGCTTGGTGATGCAGGCCAGCCCGTTCTTGCCGTTGATGTTCATCGCGTCCGAGCCGCACACCCCCTCGCGGCAGGAACGGCGGAAGGCAAGCGAGTCGTCCTGCGCCTTGATCTTCACCAACGCGTCGAGCAGCATGCGGTCGGTTGACTCGAGCGCCACCTCGTAGGCCTTCATGTAAGGGCGCGCGTCCTTCTCGGGGTCATAGCGGTAAATATTGAAGCGCATGTGTAGGCCTAGTAGGTCCTCACCTTGGGCTCGAAGCTGTCCACGCTGAGCGGCTTGAGATGCACCGGCTTGTACGCGAGCCGGTTGCCGTCCTTGTACCAGAGGCTGTGCTGCAGCCAGTTCGCGTCGTCGCGCTCGACGAAATCGCTGCGCGCCTGGGCGCCTCGCGACTCCTTGCGCGCCTCGGCCGACACAACGGTTGCGAGCGCCGCCTCGACCAGGTTGTCCAGCTCGAGCGCCTCGATACGCGCGGTGTTGAAGACCTTGGACTTGTCCTCGATGAACACCCGCCGCGCGCGCGCAGCGAGTTCGTTTACCTTCGCGACGCCTTGCGCCAGCAGGTCGGGAAAGCGGAACACGCCGCAGTGCGCCTGCATCGTCCTGCGCAGATCGGCGCCGACCTCGGCAACGCGCTCGCCCGAGCGCGCCGCCTCGAGCCGGGCCAGGCGCTCGCGCGAATGCGCGCCCGCATCCCGCGGGAGGTTGCGTTGCGGTCGCGGCATCGCGCGGATGTCCCGCACCATTTGTTCGCCGGACGATTTGCCGAAAACCAGCAGATCGAGCAGCGAATTGCAGCCGAGGCGGTTGCCTCCGTGCACCGAAACGCAGGAGCATTCGCCGGCCGCGTAAAAGCCCGGCACGATCGCCTCGAGACTCGTGCCTTCCGGGGCGACGACCTGCCCCAGGTAGTTGGCCGGAATGCCGCCCATCTGATAGTGCGCGGTGGGCACGACCGGGATCGGGTCGCGGATCGGGTCGGCGTTGGCGAATTTGATCGCGATCTCGCGAATGCCGGGCAAGCGCTGGTTGATCACTTCGGCGCCGAGGTGATCGAGCTTCAACAGGACGTGATCGGCCCCGGGACCGCAGCCGCGCCCTTCCTTGATCTCGGTGGTCATCGCACGCGAGACCACGTCGCGGCTCGCCAGGTCCTTGGCGTTCGGCGCATAGCGCTCCATGAACCGCTCGCCATCCTTGTTCAGGAGGTAGCCGCCTTCCCCGCGCACCCCTTCGGTAATGAGCACGCCGGCCCCGTAAACGCCCGTAGGGTGAAACTGGTAGAACTCCATGTCCTGCAGGGGGACCCCCGCACGCGCTGCCATGCCGAGCCCGTCGCCAGTGTTGATGAAGGCGTTGGTCGAGCTGAAGAACATGCGTCCCGAGCCGCCCGTGGCGAAGAGCGTCGCCTTGGCTTGAAAAATCGACGCCTCGCCCGTCTCCATCTCGAGCGCCGTCACGCCGATGACCGCGCCGTCCCTGGGGTCGCGCAGCAGGTCGAGCGCCATCCATTCGACGAAGAACTGGGTGTTGGCGCGCAGGTTCTGCTGATACAGCGTGTGCAGCATCGCGTGCCCGGTGCGGTCGGCGGCGGCGCAGGCGCGCATCGCCATCTTCGCGCTGCCGTAGTCCTGCGTGTGACCGCCGAAGGGTCGCTGGTAGATCCTGCCGTTTTCCAGTCGGTCGAAGGGCATGCCCATGTGCTCGAGCTCGACGACGACCTCCACCGCGCGCCGGCACATGTATTCGATCGCATCCTGGTCGCCGAGATAGTCCGAACCCTTCACGGTGTCGTACATATGCCAGTGCCAGTTGTCCTCGGCCGAGTTCGCGAGCGGGGCAGCGACGCCGCCCTGCGCCGCGACCGTGTGCGAACGGGTCGGAAAGACCTTGGTCAGCACGGCGACCCGCAGGCCGGCGCGCGAAAGTTCCAGCGCGGCGCGCAGGCCCGAGCCGCCCGCCCCGACCACGATCGCATCGAATGTGCGTACCGGCAGGCTCACGCCTTCTTACCTCCAGAGAATCTGGATCGCCCAGCCGAGATAGCCGGCGAGCACCAACAGCACGAGCACCTGCAGCGACAGGCGCATGCCCGCAGGCTTCACGTAGTCCATCAGGATGTCGCGCAGTCCGACCCAGGCATGCCACGCGAGACTCGCTGCAAACAGCAGCGTCGCGACTCGCATCCAGCCCTGTGCGAACAGGTCGCTCCACACCGCGTAGCTGATCGGCTGGCCCGAGAGCAGAACCACCGCCACGATGATCGAGTACAGGGCCATGAGCAGGCCGGTGATGCGCTGCGCGAGCCAGTCGCGCAGGCCGTAATGCGCTCCGACGACGATTCGGTTCACCATAGCTTGGCTGCGAAGAACGCGGTGAGCGCGAGACTCACGACGAGCACCGCGATGCTCGAGGCGCGCGCGGCTGCCTTGTCGACGCCCTTGTCCAGGTCGAGCAGCAGAAAGCGGATGCCCGCGCACAGGTGATGGCAGTAGGCCCACACCAGAACGAGCAGCGAGAGCTTGACCAGCGCAAAGCCGAGATAGCGCTGTATTGAAGCGAAGCCCGCCTCCGACGACAGGCTGCGATCGAGCAAAAACAGCAGCCAGATCCCCGAAGCGAAAAGCAGGAGCCCGCTGACGCGGTGCAGTATCGATACCCAGCCGGCCAGCGGTAGCCGGATCTCGAACAGGATCGCCTGCAGGCTCAAGTACTTGGGACGTTGTTTGTGGGTCGTCGCGTCGGCCATCGTTCGCAGTATCGTCGCGCCGCGGATCTCTTCATCGCGCCGCAACATCGATTCCCGGCATAAGCTGAAATTATATCCGCCGCGTCTTGCCGCACGAAACGCGCGGCTGCGATCCGGCGTGCGGCGCTAGCCCAGCTCGCTGCGGTAATAGTGGCGGTCGGTCTTGTACACGCCCTTGCGCCATTCGACCGGCGTATCGCTGTAGGTGAACGACAGCCGCTCGACCTGCAGCAGGGCGTGCCCGAGCGCGACACCGAGCAGCTCGGCCGCGGCTGCGTCGGCCGAAACCGCCTTCAGGCGCTCCTCGGCGCGCACCATACGGGTACCGAATTCGGTTTCAAACAGGTTGTAGAGCGCGCCCTGATGCTCGCTGATCGCCGCCGCAGTGACGCCCTTGAAGCGGTTGCCGGGCAGCCAGACCTCTTCCAGCAACACCGGGCTGCCATCGAAGGCGATGCGGCGCTTGAGCATGATGACGGGCTCGCCCGGCTTGAGCTCGAGCAAGCGGGCGAGTTCGGCCGAGGCGCGCACGCGGCGGAATTCGAGCAGCTCGCGCTGCGCGGCGACCGCCTCGCCGCTGTCCGGCGTGAGCCGCAGGAAGCGGAAGCGCACCTGCGGCTCGCCATGTGTCGCCACGAACGTGCCCTTACCCTGGCGGCGCACCAGCAGGTTCTCTGCGGCGAGCTCGTCGATCGCCTTGCGAACCGTGCCTTGGCTGACGCCGTAGCGCGCGGCAAGCTCCATTTCGCTCGGGATCGCCTCGCCCGGACGCCACTCGCCGCCGCGCAATCCCTCGAGCAGCAAGTCCTTGATCTGGCGGTAAAGCGGACTGAAGGTGGGGGACGCCATGGGCACCTATTGGAACACAGGCTTGAACACTCGTCTATTATCTGTGTTATGTCTTATAACAGATACATGACATATTGACTTGTGCGGTGCGCCCGCATACCATCGCTGCGCCGAGGCCGGGCGCGCTGCAGCGCCCCGGCGCACCCGTCCTTCCAACGTCGCAGAGCGTATTTTCGGAGCCCCTCGATGCCCAAAGCACCCGTTCGCGTCGCCGTCACCGGCGCCGCAGGCCAGATCGGCTACTCCTTGCTGTTTCGCATCGCCGCCGGGAACATGCTCGGCCCCGACCAGCCGGTCATCCTGCAGATGCTCGAAATCCCCGACGAAAAGGCGCAGAAGGCGCTCGCCGGCGTCATGATGGAGCTCGCCGACTGCGCCTTTCCTCTGCTCCACGGCATGAGCGCCGCCTCCGATCCGAAGCTCGCCTTCAAGGACGCGCAGATCGCGCTGCTGGTCGGCGCGCGCCCGCGCGGCCCGGGCATGGAGCGCAAGGATCTTCTCGCGGCGAACGGCAAGATCTTTCAGCCGCAGGGCCGCGCGTTGAACGAGGTCGCGGCGCGCGATGTGCGCGTGCTCGTGGTCGGCAATCCGGCCAATACCAACGCGCTGATCGCGATGAAGAACGCACCCGACCTGAAGCCTGCGCAGTTCACCGCGATGATGCGCCTCGATCACAACCGCGCGCGCAGCCAGATCGCTGCCAAGCTCGGCAAGCCGGTCGCCGCGGTGCGCAAGACGATCGTCTGGGGCAATCATTCCGCCACGCAGTACCCGGACATCTTCCACGCCGAATGCGACGGCAAGAAGGCCTGGGAGCAGATCAAGGACCAGGCCTGGCTCGAGAAAACCTTCATCCCGACCGTGCAGAAGCGCGGCGCCGCGATCATCGAGGCGCGCGGGCTGTCGTCGGCGGCGAGCGCAGCGAGCGCGGCGATCGACCATCTGCGCGACTGGGTGCACGGCACGCCCGAGGGCGACTGGGTGTCGATGGGTATCCCGGCCGACGGCAGCTACGGCATTGCGGAGGGCGTGCTCTACGGCATGCCGGTGGTCTGCCGCAACGGCGCCTATCAGGTCGTGCAGGGGCTGGACGTCAGCGAGTTCGCGCGCGGCAAGATGCAGGCCACGCTCAAGGAGCTGCACGAGGAGCGCGACGGCATCAAGGATTTGCTCGGCTGAGGCGCGCCATGACACCGGGGCAGAAATTCAGGCAGGCACTGCGCGAGGAATCGCCGCTGCAGATCGTGGGCACGATCCTCGCCTACCATGCGTTGCTTGCCGAGCGCAGCGGCTATCGCGCGATCTACCTTTCCGGGGGCGGCGTCGCCGCGGGCTCGCTCGGCATGCCGGATCTCGGCATCTCGGGTCTGGAGGACGTGCTGATCGACGTGCGCCGCATCACCGACGTCTGCGACCTGCCGCTGCTGGTCGACGTCGACACCGGCTTCGGCGCGAGCGCGTTCAACGTCGCCCGCACCGTGCGCTCGCTCGTCAAGGCGGGCGCCGCGGCGATGCACATCGAGGACCAGGTCGGCGCCAAGCGCTGCGGGCATCGTCCCGGCAAGGAGATCGTGCCAGCCGAGGAGATGTGCGACCGCATCCGCGCCGCCGCCGACGCGCGCAGCGACCCGGCGTTCTGCATCATGGCGCGCACCGATTCGCTCGCCAGTGAAGGTCTCGAGCGCGCGCTCGAGCGCAGCGTCAAGTACGTCGAGGCGGGCGCGGACATGATCTTTCCCGAGGCGATGACCGAGCTGCCGATGTACCGCCGCTTTGTCGAAGCGGTGAACGTTCCGGTGCTCGCCAACATCACCGAATTCGGCCAGACGCCCCTGTACACGCTCGAGGAGCTGCGCTCGGCCGGAGTCGCGATGGCGCTCTACCCGCTGTCGGCGTTCCGCGCGATGAACAAGGCCGCGCTCGATGTCTACGCCACGCTGCGGCGCGACGGCACGCAAAAGGCCGTCCTGGAGAACATGCAGACGCGCGACGCGCTCTACGACTACCTGAACTACCACGCCTACGAGCACAAGCTCGACGAGCTGTTTGCGAAGGAGAAATCCGCATGAGCGCACTGAAGGCCGCCGTCACGCCGAAGCCGAAGAAGTCCGTCGCCCTGTCGGGAGTTCCCGCCGGCAACACGGCGCTGTGCACGGTCGGGCGCACCGGCAACGACCTGCACTACCGCGGCTACGACATCCTCGACTTCGCCGATCAGGCCGAGTTCGAGGAAATCGCCCACCTGCTGGTGCACGGCAAGCTGCCCAATGCCGCCGAGCTCGCCGCCTACAAGGCGAAGCTGCGCGGTCTGCGCGGCATTCCCGCGGCGGTGCAGGGCGCACTCGAGTGCATCCCTGCGGGCGCGCACCCGATGGACGTCATGCGCAGCGCCTGCTCCGCGCTCGGCGCGGTGCTGCCGGAGAACCCGGAGCACAAGCTCGCCGAGGCGCGCGACATCGCCGACCGGCTGATGGCGAGCTTCGGTTCGATGCTGCTGTACTGGTACCACTACTCGCACTCGGGCCGGCGCATCGAGGTCGAGACCGACGACGACTCGATCGGTGGGCATTTCCTGCACCTGCTGCACGGGCGCAAGCCGGGCGCGCTCTGGGAGCGCGCGATGCACACCTCGCTCATCCTGTACGCCGAGCACGAGTACAACGCCTCCACCTTCACCTGCCGCGTGATCGCCGGTACCGGCGCCGACATGCACTCGGCGATCACCGGCGGCATCGGCGCGCTGAAGGGCCCGAAGCACGGCGGCGCCAACGAGTTCGCCTTCGACGTCATCGGCCGCTACGACAGCCCGAACGAGGCCGAGGCCGACATCGTGCGGCGCATCGGCGAGAAGCAGGTGATCATCGGGTTCGGCCACCCGGTCTACACCATCGCCGACCCGCGCAATGAGGTCATCAAGGAGGTCGCGCGGCGCCTGTCGAAGGACGCCGGCGACATGAAGCGCTTCGAGATCTCCGAGCGCATCGAGAAAGTGATGCGGCGCGAGAAGAACATGTTCGCCAACCTCGACTGGTACAGCGCGACCAGCTACCACATGATGGGCGTGCCGACGGCGATGTTCACGCCGCTGTTCGTCATCTCGCGCACCTCCGGCTGGTCGGCGCACGTCATCGAACAGCGCATCGACGGCAAGATCATTCGCCCGAGCGCCAATTACGTCGGCCCCGAAAACCAGAAGTGGACCGCGCTGAAGGACAGGAAATAGCCATGGCCCAGTACGAATCCGATCTCACCAAGTTCATGCGCCGCTACCTCGAAGAGCATCCCGAGGAGATCGCCTCGCAGGCCGCCGGGCGCGGCGCCTGGTGGGACAAGGGTCCGCAGGAACGCAGCGCGCCGCCGCCCGCGCGCCACCCGCCGCGTGCGGGCGGCGCCGAGTACACCTTCGAACCGCTCTCGGAAGCGCAGGCGGAGTAAGGGCTAAGCCGATGTCGAGCCACATCTCCAACGTTCGGCCGAAGCCCGACGAGGTCCTGGTCCGGATCGCCGACTACGTGGGCAGGACACGCATCAGCAGCAAGGAGGCCTACGACACCGCGCGCTACTGCCTGATGGATACGCTCGGCTGCGGTCTCGAAGCGCTCGAGTACCCCGCGTGCACCAAGCTGCTCGGTCCGATCGTGCCCGGCACCGTGGTACCGAACGGCGCCAAGGTCCCCGGCACCCAGTTCCAGCTCGATCCGGTGCAGGCCGCATTCAATATCGGCGCGATGATCCGCTGGCTCGACTTCAACGACACGTGGCTTGCGGCCGAATGGGGCCACCCTTCCGACAACCTGGGCGGCATCCTGGCTACCGCGGACTGGCTTTCGCGCAACTCGGTCGCCGCCGGTCGCAGGCCGCTGGTGATGCGCGACGTGCTCACCGGCATGATCAAGGCGCACGAGATCCAGGGGGTGCTGGCGCTCGAAAATTCCTTCAACCGCGTCGGCCTCGACCATGTGCTGCTGGTCAAGGTGGCCTCGAGCGCAGTGGTCGCGCAGATGCTCGGCTGCAGCAGCGACGAGATCACAAACGCGGTCTCGCAGGCCTGGGTCGACGGCCAGAGCCTGCGCACCTATCGCCACGCACCGAACACCGGCTCGCGCAAGAGCTGGGCGGCGGGGGATGCCACCAGCCGCGCGGTGCGTCTCGCGCTGATCTCCAGGACCGGCGAGATGGGCTACCCGTCGGTGCTCAGCGCCAGGACCTGGGGGTTCTACGACGTCTCCTTCAAGGGCAAGAAGTTCAAGTTCCAGCGCGACTTCGGCAGCTACGTGATGGAGAACGTGCTGTTCAAGATTTCCTACCCCGCCGAATTCCACTCCCAGACCGCGGTCGAGTGCGCGATGGACATTCACGCCGAGCTCA
>Ga0210138_1000255_pt1 | contig 12604 bp, 13 predicted proteins | sample Browns_ThreeSqC__FD_184850 | JGI IMG/M metagenome (GOLD analysis project Ga0210138, IMG submission 184850) | Wetland microbial communities from the San Francisco Bay, California, USA, that impact long-term carbon sequestration -... | ecosystem: Environmental > Aquatic > Marine > Wetlands ... | reverse complement strand
TCCGGTCTGGGGATCTCGAGGAACGCGAGGGAAAACTAGGGGACGATGCGCTCGCGGCGGAACTGGGTCAGCAGCCGCACGAACATGTCTTCGCTGTCGACGACGTCTTGAAAGCCGTGCTGGCGCGCCTTGGTGGTGCTGGTCATCACGTCCCAGTCGCAGCTGAATACGTAGTCGCCGAACGGCCAGGCGACGATCTCGTCGTAGCGGTAGGGCTGCAGGCGGTGCGCTTTCACCAGGCGCTCCCACAGCGGCCCTTTGTCGGCCATGTGCGCGACCAGCGAGATCGCCTGCGGCTCGGCCGCCGGCATCTCGAACACCTCCGCGATCCTCGGCCACAGGTTGATCCAGCGGAAATAGTCACCGTTGGTGATGTTGTAGGCCTGGTTGGCGCAGCGCGCCTCGAGCGCCGCCCAGACGAACGCGTTGGCGAGGTGCGCGGAATCGGTGACCTGGTAGATCGCGCGGTAGGCGCCGGGCTTGCCGGGAAAGCGCAGCGGCAGGCCGAGCGCCTTCGAGATCGCCGCGTAGACCGCGATCACCGGCACGATGCTCATCGGCGTGCCCGGGGCGAAGCCGCACAGCGTCTGCGGCCGCAGCTCGGTCCACGACCAGCGCCTGCCGCGCTGGAAGTCGGTCAGCCAGTCGATCTGGTCGAAGTAGAAGTCGGGCGGCATGTGGCGCGGGTCGTCCTCGCGCGCCGGCGTCTTGAAAGGACCGAGGTGAGAGCCGTAGTACTTGGTGCCCGTGACGAGCACGACGCGCTCCAGGCCCTTCGCCACCGCGTCGATCGGGCGCACCGAGTTCTCGAGCAGCGCGAGGTTCGCCGCGGTGCCTCGGGCGTAGTCGGCGGCCTGCGTGCCGCTGGCCTGGAAGGCGCAGTAGAAGACATGCGTCGCTTCGCCCAGGTCCTTCAGCTTGGCTGCTGCGTCGCGCGCGTCGCCCAGGTCGACCGAGACGTAGCGCAGGCGTGCCCGGTCCTCTCCGCGGCGGCGCGAAAGTCCGACGACCTGCCAGTCCGGCAGTCCGGCGAGCTTGTCCACGATGTAGCGCCCGATGACACCGAGCGCGCCGACGACGACGGCCGTCTTGGTCTGCGGCATGGCGCGCATTCTACAGACCGCCGCGGGCGACGCTCGCGTCGACGGTATGATGTCGGCTCGTCGATCTTCGGTTGAAATCCGGTCCCGTGCGCGTCGCTTTCGTCGGCTTTGGTGAGGTTGCCGCGGCCTTTGCGCCGGCATTCGCCGTACGCGGTGCCGAAGTGGCGGCCTACGACGTGCTGCTCTGTGCTCCGGACGGGCGACGGAGGCTCGCCGAGCGCGCGGGCGGCACCCGCGTAGAACTTGCCGATCCGGCGCGGGCGCTGCGCGGCGCGGCTTACGTGTTCTCGAGCGTGACGACCGAAGTTGCGCGCGAGGCCGCGCGCGAGTGCAGCGCACTGCTTGCGCCCGGGCAGACCTGGGTGGACTTGAATGCGACCGAGCCGGCGGTCAAGCGCGAGATCGCGGGCATCGTCGAAGCGAGCGGCGCGGCGTTCGTCGAAGGCGCGCTGCTCGGCGCGGTCGGGGTGAGCGGTGCGCAGACCGAGCTGCTGCTCGGCGGCACGCAAGGGGCGCGCACCGCCCGCGTGCTGCGCGAGGACTACGGGCTGAACGTGCGCCATTACAGCGATGAGATCGGCAAGGCGTCGACCTACAAGATGCTGCGCAGCGTGCTTTCGAAGGGCCTCGAAGCACTGCTCATCGAATTCCTCGTCGCTGGCGAGCGCGCCGGCATGCGCTCCGAGCTATGGGCGGAGGTCGTCGAGCTGCTCGGGCGCGATCGCTTCGAGAAGGTCGCGGCGAACTGGGTCTGCAGCCACGCGCGGGCGCACGAGCGCCGCTGGCACGAGGTGGTGCAGGTTGCGAAAGTGCTGCGCGAGCTGGGGCTCGACCCCGTGATGACATCCGCGACCGAACAGCTCTTTCGACGCTCGGTTGCACTGGACATGCATGCCGCATTCGCCGTGCGTCCCGATTCCATGGAGCCGGTGATCCGGTTCTTCGACGAACGCCTCGGCGGGAAGGATCTCGGCGCGGGATGAAATCGAACCGCATGAAGGAGAAGCTGCGCGCGGGCCAGCCTGCCTTCGGGGTGTCGGTGATGATCCCTTCGCCGCAGCTCGTGGAAATGCTCGGCGCCTTCGGCTTCGACTGGGTGCTGCTCGATTGCGAGCACGGCACGCTCACGCTGGAAAGCGTGGAGCTGATGGCGATGGCGGCGGAAGCCGCCGGCATGACGGCGATCGCGCGGCCGGTCAGCAACAACGCGTCGCACATCCTGCAGGTGCTAGATCGCGGCGTCTCGGGCGTGCAGGTACCGCACGTGCGTAGCGCCCGCGAGGCGCGCGCCGCGGTGGCCGCGGTGAAATACCATCCGCTCGGAGAGCGCAGCCTCGCCGCGGGAACGCGCGCCGCGCTCTACGACGCGCACGGCGCGCTCGCCGATCACGTGCGAGCGGCGAATGCGGAAACCCTGATCGCGGCGCAGATCGAGGACCCCGAGGCGCTCGCGCACCTGGACGAGATCCTGCAGGTCGAGGAGATCGACGTGTTTTTCGTAGGTCCTTCGGACCTGTCGCAAGCGATGGGCCATCCCGGCGATCCGAAGGCGCCCAGGGTGGCGGCCGCGATCGACGACTGCCTGGCTCGGATCCGCGCCGCGGGACGCATCGCGGGCATGCCGGCGACGGCGGATCAGCTGGGCGATGCGCTCGCGAAGGGGGTGCGCTACCTATACACCCACGTGCCGCGCCTGCTCGCAGCGAGCGCACGCAGCTACTTCGAGAAAGCGCGGCTGGCGAGTCCGAAATGACCGATGCCAAGCGCAAGAAGACGATCCTTCTGGTCGAGGACGACGTCGATCTCGTGGAGCTCGTGACGCACTGGCTGGAACGCGAGGGCTATCTTGTGCGCTCGGTCGCTGACGGGCGTGACGCGCTCGCGCGGCTTGCCTCGGATCCGCTGCCCGACCTGGTGCTGCTCGATGTCATGATTCCGCATGTGACGGGCTTCGAGGTGCTGCAGAAGATGCGCGCCGAGGCGCGCACGCGGGCACTGCCGGTGGTGGTGATGACCAGCTTCTCGCGCGAGCGGGACGTCGCGCGCGGGCGCGAGCTGGGGGCGAACGACTACATCATCAAGCCCCTGATGGAGCTCGAATTCCTCGATCGGGTGGCGCGCGCCCTCGGCGAGCCCCGCGCGGAATGAGGCGGGCCGTGACGCCCGCGCTCGCCGGCGCGGCTCGAGCCGCTGGACTGATTCGGCGGCTAACGCGTCGAAATAGCGAAATGCAGTAAAGTCTATAAACAAGAACATTTCTCATTTGTGTAGACTCGAACTGGCGTTGCGGGATTCGCCCAACGGCAGATTAATTATGTAAATAATGTCATGTCTACAATATGTTACATAATAACTCTACTGTATTACATGAGATTGAATGTACGGCCGCCCAAGCGGGCCTGCCGCCCGGCCCTTAACGTCGACTGACGCGAACGTGGCGCGAGCCCTGGTTCGTACGGTTGCCGGCATCACGCTGGGATTGTGCTGCGCGTTCGCGCGCGCAGCACACCCTTTGCTCACCGAAGACACCGCCACCCAGGGCAAAGGCAACTCGCAGCTCGAGATGACGCTCGACGCGTTTCGCGACCGGCTCGCCGGGGTCGACATCCGGGGCGCGCAGGCCGCGGCGCTGTTCAGCTACGGCGTCGCCGATCCGGCCGACCTGCAGATCGGGCTGCCCTATCTCAGGGTCAGGCAGGATGAGGACGATAGCCGGCGCACGCTGCTGAGCGGCATCAACGACCTGTCGCTCGACCTGAAGTGGCGCTTTTTCGAGCGCGGCGCCCTCAGCCTCGGCCTCAAGCCCGGGCTTACGCTGCCGACAGGCGACGAGAAGAAGTTTCTCGGCGCGGGGCGCGTCACCTGGGGTGCGCTGTTGATCGGGTCGTACGAGCCCGGGACGTTCGCGGTCCATACCCATGTCGGCTACCGCGACTACCGCAACGTGGTCGGTTTGAAGAACTCGCTGTGGCATTACTCGGTCGCCGCGACCTGGCAAATCATCGAGTCGCTCAGGCTGGTCGCCGATCTCAGCCGCGATTCGAACCCGGTGCCGGGATTCAGCACCCCGCTCGACTACGTGATCGCAGGCGCGATCTGGTCGCCCCTGAAGAACCTCGATCTCGATATCGGCTACCGGCACGGTGCCAGCGGCCCGGCGCTCGACCGTGGATTGCTTGCCGGGGTGACGCTGCGCTGGTGATCGCAGCGCGCGGGTCTAGCGAGCGATATCCGCGAGCAGCCTGCGGAACTCGGGATTGGCGTGCAGCAGCTCCGCACCCGCCGCGACGAGCGCATCGACCTGCTCGTTGCTGAGCGCGAAGCTGGTCGGGATGTTGTTGAAGAAGGCGCGGCGCTCCGGCGCGACGCCGCGGAACGAGAGCTCGATGAAATAGGCCGAGATGGGCCGATCCGGCGTCGAGATCTTCTTCGCCCAATCCGCGATGCTCTGTTTCATCAGCTGCAGGGTGTCGGCGTTGTAGCGGTGCAGCTGGATGTCGCTCATCGCATTGACGGTCTCGAGCAGCGAGGGCTGCCGGTTGCTGAGATCCATCACCGGCTCGGGGTCGGTGGACGCGTTCACTACGATCACCACCAGATGCCGGGGCGGCGTGCGGCCGGCCTTCGCGATGAACTGTTTCGGCCCGCCGGCCGCCTCGATGAAGTCGAACATGGCGCGCAGGCCGAGGTTGTCGGTAATGCCGCCGTCCACGAAATGCGCGTACTTGCGCTTTTCCTTGTCGAAGTAGCTCTCCAGGCCGGTCACCATCTCGGTCAGGCGGGCGTCTCCCGCCGAGCGCGCGCGCAGCTCCTGCAGCCAGGCGGGCGGCGCGGATCCGCATTCCGGGTAGTTCTCGACCACCACCGGGTTGAAGACCACCGGCACCGCGGACGAAGCGGCCACCGCGCGCGCGACCGGGAACGACGTCAATTCGGAGCACAGCAGATTGAAGTATTCCTGCAGGAAGGAGAAACGCACCCCGTAGCCGAGGTCGGAGGTGTTGATGACGATGAGCGGGCGGTCCTCGCGCACCATGTCCGCGAAGGTCGCCCCGCGGAACACGTGCTCCTGGTAGTAGTCGATCGCCCACTCGGTGCGGCCGGCGCTGCCGAACCAGTTCAACGGATTGAGCAGCGAGTCGAGCAGGTGGCGCTCGACGTCGCGCTTCAGGAACACCGTTTCGAAGTCTTCGAACGCGCGATCGCCGTGCAGGCCGTAGTACGCGGCGGTGAAGCTGCCGCCCGAGACGGAGGTGATCGCGTCCACCTCGTCGAGCAGCCGGCGCTTGCGTCCCAGGATCGGAACCTCGGCGTCGCGCAGCGCCTTCAGCACGCCGTAGGAGAACGCCGCGGCGCGCGTGCCGCCGCCCGAGAACGCCAGATTGATCTGCACCTCGTTCGGCCGCGCGCCCTGGTTCCATCCCTTGAGCGAGTAGCTCTTGGCCACAGGGGGCGAGCCAAGCGGCGCGTTCTGGATCACCCCGTAGGAAGCGCAGCCCGACAGCAGCCCCAGAAGCACCAGCCAGACCGATCTCAAGCCGCCCATCTTCGTCTCCCGCGATCGATGCGCATCATGACCGCCTCGCGCGATTGTGCCCGAGGATTCTTGCCGGCATCAGCCTGGATGCGCGCATTCAGCCCTGGATCGAATAGCCTCCGTCGACCGGTATTGCGGTGCCGGTGATGAAATCGGACGCCGGGCCGGCGAGGAACACCGCGATGCCACGGAAGTCGTCCGGCACGCCCCAGCGCGCTGCCGGCGTACGGCGCAGCACGTTCTCGTGCAGCCCCTCGACCTGCTGGCGCGCCCGCACGGTCAACTCGGTATCGATCCATCCCGGCAGCACGGCGTTTGCCTGGATGCGGTCCTTCGCCCAGGCGCAGGCGCAGGCCCTGGTGAACTGCACGATGCCCCCCTTCGAAGCGGCGTAGGCCGGGGTGAAGCTCGCGCCGAAGATCGACATCATCGAGCCGATGTTGATGATCTTGCCGCCCCCGGCGCGCTTCATGGCCGGGTAGGCGGCATGCGAGCACAGGTAGGCGCTGGTGAGATTGGTCTCCAGCACCTCGCGCCATTCGGCGAGCGTGAGCTGGTCGGGCGGCTTGCGGATGTTGATGCCGGCGTTGTTCACCAGGATGTCGAGCCGCCCGCAGGCTTCGACCGTTTTCGCGACGAGCGCCCTCACCGAGGCCTCGTCTTTCACATCGACCGCGAACGGCCGCGCCTGGCCTGCCCCGAGCGCTGCGATCTGCTCGACCGCGGCGGCCGACTTCTCCTGGTTGCGGCCGGCGATGACGACCGTCGCACCGGCGAGCGCAAGGCCCTTGGCCATGCCGAGCCCGATGCCGCCGTTGCCGCCGGTGACGATCGCGACTTTTCCCTTCAGATCGAACATGGCCCCGATCCCTTTCCGATCGCTGTGCGAAACCGGGCCAAAGACTAAACGCGGCGCCCGATTCGCTCAAGTCGCAGGATGAACCTGCTGCGTACCTGCGTACAATGCGCGCCGCGATGCGACAGCTGCTGCACGATCTGCTGCGCAGCCTGCTCGACAGTCTGCGCGACCTGGCGCCGATCGTGCTCGTCGTCGCGTTCTTTCAGCTGGTCGTCGTGCGCGCGCCGCTGCCCGACCTGGGCGGGATACTCGCCGGCGCGGTCCTGGTGCTGGTCGGACTGACACTGTTCGTGCGCGGCCTCGAGATGGGCCTGTTTCCGCTCGGCGAGACGATGGCCTACCGCTTTGCACGCAAGGGCAGCGTGGCCTGGCTGCTGCTGTTCGCATTCGCGCTCGGGTTCGGCACGACGATCGCCGAGCCGGCGCTGATCGCGATTGCCGACGAGGCAGCAAAGGTCGCGGCACAGGACGGGGCGATCGTCGCGAGCGATGCGGCGCGCAGCAGCTACGCCCACGGTCTGCGCCTGACGGTCGCGCTCTCGGTCGGCGCCGCGGTCGTGATCGGCGTGGTGCGCATACTCAAGGGCTGGCCGATCCACTGGTTCATCATGGCCGGCTATTGCGGGGTGGTGGTCCTGACCTCGTTCGCCCCGCCGGAGATCATCGGCATCGCCTACGACTCGGGCGGGGTGACGACCTCGACCGTCACGGTACCGCTGGTCGCCGCGCTCGGCGTGGGCCTCGCGCAGAGCATCCGCGGGCGCAATCCCCTGCTCGATGGTTTCGGCCTGATCGCCTTCGCCTCGCTCATGCCGATGATCTTCGTGCTCGCCTACGGCATGGTGATCGGATGAGCATGCTCGAGTCGCTCGTCCTGGCGGTGGTCGGCACGCTGTTCGATATCGTGCCGATCGTCGCCATCCTGGTCTTTTTCCAGCTCTTCGTGCTGCGCCGTCCGCTGCCGCATCTGCGGCGCACGCTGCTCGGCGTCGCCTACGTGCTGCTCGGGCTGACCCTGTTTCTCGCCGGGCTGGAAAAAGCCCTCTTTCCTCTCGGCCGGCTGATGGCCGCAGGCCTCACCGACCCGGCGTTCATCGGCACCGCGAGCGCGACCTGGCGCGACTACGGCTGGGTCTACGCCTTCGCCGCGGCGATCGGTTTTGCCACCACGGTCGCCGAACCGGCGCTGATTGCGGTCTCGATCAAGGCCTGCGAAGTTTCCGGCGGCACGATCACCGTCCGGGGCCTGCGCGGCGCGGTTGCGATCGGCGTCGCACTCGGCGTTGCGCTCGGCAGCTTCCGCATCGTGACCGGTACGCCGCTGCACTGGTACATCATCGCCGGCTACGTCGTGGTCGTTGCGCAGACCTCCTTCGCCCCGCGCATGATCGTCCCGCTCGCGTACGATTCGGGTGGCGTGACCACCTCTACGGTGACCGTGCCGCTGGTCGCGGCGCTCGGGCTGGGGCTGGCGAGCACGGTGCCGGGGCGCAGCCCGCTGCTCGACGGCTTCGGGCTGATCGCCTTCGCCAGCCTGTTCCCCATCATGAGCGTGATGGGCTACGCGCAGCTGGGCGAATGGCGCGCGCGGCGCGCAGCACGGCTGCGCCGGGCACGGGCTCTGCAGGATCAACCGTTCTGAGGCAATGACGAAGGAGGCGCGCAAATGCATTTCAAGCTGATTATCGCGATGGTGGAGGACGAGAAATCCGACGCCGTGCTCGACGCGGCGCGCGAAGCGGGCGCGACCGGCGCGACGGTGCTCAACCAGGCGCGCGGCGAGGGCATCCAGCCGCGCAAGACCTTCCTCGGGCTCGATCTCGAGGCGCGGCGCGACATGCTGCTGCTGGTCGTAGAGGAGCACCGCAGCCGCCGGATCCTCGAGCGTATTGCCGAGGTCGGCGGGTTCGACAGCTCGCCCGGCACCGGCATCGCCATTCAGATCGACGTCGAGGATGCGGTCGGCGTACGCCACCAGATGCGTTCGCTGGAAAAGCAGGTCGAGGAGGAACTATGAGCGAGCCACGCAAGGTAATCCGGGTACGCGACGTGATGAAGGTCGGCGTCGACATGGTGGACGGCCTGACCACCGTCGCGGAGGCGCTGCGCATGATGAAGTACGTAGACACCAATGCGCTGATCGTCAACAAGCGCAACGCCGACGACGAGTACGGCATCGTGCTGCTCTCGGACATCGCGCGGCAGGTGCTCGCCAAGGACCGCGCGCCCGAGCGCGTCAACGTCTACGAGATCATGGCCAAGCCGGTGATCTCGGTCGAGCCGAACCTCGACATCCGCTACTGCGCGCGGCTGTTCGACAAGTTCGGCCTGGCGCGCGCCCCGGTGATCGAGAACGGCAGCGTGATCGGGGTGGTCAGCTACACCGACATGGTGCTGAAGGGGCTGTGCGCAGACCTGCCGGCAGGTCTGCCGGGGGGCGGCGGGGGCGGGGCCGACTGATGGCGCAGTACGCCTATACGATGCGGCGGGTCTCCAAGGTGGTCCCGCCCAAGCGCACCATCCTGCGCAACATCTCGCTCAACTTCTTCCATGGCGCCAAGATCGGCGTGCTCGGCCTGAACGGCTCGGGCAAGTCGACGCTGCTGCGCATCATGGCGGGCGTGGACAAGGACTACGACGGCGAGTTCATCTCCGATCCCCGGCTGAAGATCGGGTTCCTGCCGCAGGAGCCCGAGCTCGATGAAACGAAGGACGTGCGCGGCAATGTCGCGGGCGGCCTCGGCACTCTGTTCTCGGCGAAGGCGCGGCTCGAGGAGATCTACGCCGCCTACGCCGAGCCCGACGCCGACTTCGAGAAGCTCGCGGAGGAGCAGGGCCGGCTCGAAGCCGCGCTCGGCTCGAGCGACATCGAACATCGCCTCGAGATTGCCGCCGATGCCCTGCGCCTGCCGCCCTGGGACATGGACGTGGCGAAGCTCTCCGGCGGCGAGCGCCGCCGCGTAGCGCTGTGCCGGGTGCTGCTTGCGGAGCCCGACCTGCTGCTGCTCGATGAGCCGACCAACCATCTGGATGCGCTCTCGGTGCGCTGGCTGGAGCAGTTCCTCGAGCGCTTCACCGGCACCGTGATCGCGGTCACGCACGACCGCTACTTCCTCGACAACGTCGCCGGCTGGATCCTCGAGCTCGATCGCGGCCACGGCATTCCCTGGGAGGGCAACTACTCGTCCTGGCTCGAGCAGAAGGAGCAGCGGCTCAGCATCGAGGCAAAGCAGGAAGTCGCGCGCATCAAGACGATGAAGGCCGAGCTGGAATGGGTGCGCGCCAATCCGAAGGCGCGGCAGGCGAAGTCGAAGGCGCGCCTGGCGAAGTTCGAGGAGCTCGAGTCGCAGGAGTTCCAGGCGAGGAACGAGACCAACGAGATCTACATTCCGCCCGGGCCGCACCTCGGCAACCTGGTGATCGAGGCCGAAGGGCTGAAGAAGGCCTTCGGCGAGCGCCTGCTGTTCGACGAGCTGTCGTTTCGCCTGCCGCGCGGCGGCATCGTAGGCATCATCGGGCCGAACGGCGCGGGCAAGACGACGCTGTTCCGCATGCTGGTCGGGCAGGAGAACGCGGATGCGGGAAGCCTGCGCATCGGCGAGACTGCGAAGCTCGCCTACGTCGACCAGAGCCGCGCGGCGCTCGATCCCGACAAGACCGTATTCGAGGAGATTTCCGACGGACTGGACGTCATCCGGGTCGGCGAGTACTCGACGCCGAGCCGGACCTACGTCGCGCGCTTCAACTTCCGCGGCACCGATCAGCAAAAGCGCGTAGGCGAACTTTCTGGGGGAGAGCGCAATCGGCTGCACCTCGCCAAGGTTCTGCGCGCGGGCGGCAACGTGCTGCTGCTGGACGAGCCGACCAACGACCTGGACGTCGAAACGCTGCGCGCGCTGGAAGAGGCGCTGCTCGACTTTCCCGGCTGCGCGGTGGTGATCTCGCACGACCGGTGGTTTCTCGACCGCGTCGCGACGCACATCCTCGCCTTCGAGGGCGATTCGCGCGTGGTCTGGTACGAAGGCAACTTCGCCGAGTACGTCGCCGATTACCGCGCGCGCATGGGCGAAGACGCCGACAGCCCGCACCGCATCCGCTATCGGCCGCTCGCCGCTTGAGCCTGGTCTAGGCCAGTCCGCGCGGACTGTGATCGACCAGCGCGAGGTTGCTGTTGGTGCCCTTGTGCTCGAAGCGGATTTTCCCGGTGCCGCGCAGCACGGCGGTCTGCGCGATGTCGACCTCGTGGTACTCGAAGCCGTCGGGCAGCTGCACGATGACCCGGTGCTCGGCACCGGTGGCCGGCACCGTGAGCGGCACCGCGACCGCCTCGCCGTGGCCTTTCACCGCGAGGCGGGCACGGCGGCGCTCCTTGTCGAACGACCATTCGATCGGCACCGATTGCGGCTCGAGCAGGTTCGCCACCAGCGAGGCGAAGATCTCGAACAGCGGCCCGCCGTTCTGTCCCGACAGGATGCCGAGCAGCGCATCGCGCTGGGCGGCGCTCGCGCGGTCAGTGATGAACGGCTGCAGCGTGCCGTTGCCCTCGTGCAGCGCTCCCGGAAAGTGGTAGCTGAACGCGAAATCGAGCCCGTCCAGCCTTGTCTTCTCGAAGTGGCCCTCGACGATGTGCATGCCGTTCAGGCCTTCGCAGAACGGCTGCGGCGCCGGCACGCCGATCGTGTCGCAGGGGCAGTGCGCCACGCAGTTGCAGTTCTTGAAATACTGCCCCTTCAGTCTCCAGTCGGTCATGGTCGCGCCTCCGCTCTGCGTTTCGCTACGCTTGTCTTCCATCGCCCAGCTGGAAAACTTGCCCCGGGCAATGGGGGACATACTCTAACGCTTCGTCCGGGCGCTGAGAACATTTCGCGCGACGGTCCGGTCGTGGCCCCGATCCCCTCAGGCTTTCGCCGGCCGGCGTATTCCGGGGTACCAGTTCCAGCGGCCGGCAACGACCATCATCGCCGGGACGAGCAGCGTGCGGACAAGTGTCGCGTCCACCAGCACCGTTACGCAAAGCCCAAAACCGATCATTTTCAGCAGCACGATCTCCGCGCCAACGAAGGCGCCGAACACCGCCGCCATGATCAGTGCGGCGCCGGTGATGATCGGACCAGAGCCGGCAAGTCCGCTTGCGGTAGCGCTTCGATTGTCGCCGGTGGCTTCGAAATCGTGCTTGATTCTCGACAGCAGGAACACCTCGTAGTCCATCGACAGGCCAAAGCTCAGGCAGAAGATCATCAGGGGCACGGTCAGCGGAATCGCGGCGAGCGGCCGTTCGAGACCGACCAGCGGGTGCAGGAAACCGAGCTGGAACACGGCGACCACCGCGCCGTATCCCGCGGCCACCGCCAGAAAATTCGTTGCCACCGCCTTGAGGGGCAGCAGGAATGATTTGAACGCGATGAACAGCAGCAGCAGCGTGGCGCCGACCACGAAGCCGATTACGACCGGGAAGCTGGCGCGCATCAGGTGGTCGAAGTCGTTGTAGTACACGGGCGGTCCGCCCGCTTGCACGAGGAAGGGTCCATCGGGAGCGAGCTTTTCCAGGTCGCGGGCGAGCAATTGCACATCCAGCAGGCCGAGATGCCCCTTCGCGGTGACCTGGAACAGCGCTGCCTGGCGGTCGCGGCTGAGCAGCAGCTTGCTCATGTGCGGGTGCGTTACGGGGGAGAGGATCTCGGCGACACGCGGGTCGCGGCCCAGCCGCTCGGCGTAGCGCACCAGTACCGGGACGTGCGCAGCGGACAGCACAGGCAGGTCGTCCTGCGCGCGCACCACCAGGTACAGCGGCAAGCCGGCGTTGGCGTTTCCCATGCGTGCAAGGATTTGACCGCCGAGGCGCGATTCCATGTTCACCGGGTAGAACCACGGCTCGTTGTCGAATCCGCCGCGGGCCTTGGTGCCCGGAAATGCCAGGACTCCGGCAATGCACGCCGCGAAAAGCGCCGCGGGAAAAGGATGGCGCACCACGAGGGCTGCGGCCCGCCGCCAAGCCGCGTCGCTGCGCGTGTTCCTCAGCCTGGAGGAAAACGCGCTCGGCCAGTCGATGCGTGGACCGAGCAGAGCGAGGACTGCCGGCAGCAGCGTAGTCGCCGCGAGCACCGA
>Ga0210138_1000254_pt1 | contig 12639 bp, 10 predicted proteins | sample Browns_ThreeSqC__FD_184850 | JGI IMG/M metagenome (GOLD analysis project Ga0210138, IMG submission 184850) | Wetland microbial communities from the San Francisco Bay, California, USA, that impact long-term carbon sequestration -... | ecosystem: Environmental > Aquatic > Marine > Wetlands ... | reverse complement strand
GGGCGCAACTGAAGTACGCCGGCGGGTGCGTCGCCCGTTTCGCGCACCAGCAGCGCGCGCACGTCGAACCCCTCGGCGCGCAGCGAGGCGACCAGGCGCTCGCGCTCGGCGTCCCAGCTGACGAATATCACGATCACGCTGGACAGGGTCGCGCGCCGTCCGGTCACCGCGCGCGCGAGCGCTTCGAAGGCGCCCGGCGCGCTCGGCGCGACGCCGGCCAGCGCTTCCAGCATGTGTTCGGCGTGCATCTGGCCGCGGCCCGCGGTATATGCCCGAACCTCGCCGCCGACGAACAGCAGGTCGAGGAGGCAATCCTGCGTGTCGATGGTGTAGACGAACGAGGCGGCGAGCGCTACGGCCTCCTCGAAGGCCGCGTCCTCGCCCTGCGCGCTGCCGGTATCGAGCACCAGCGCGTGGCGCTCGAAGAACTCGTCCTGGTACTCCTTGACGATCGGCTTGCCGGTGCGCGCGAAGCTCTTCCAGTGGATGCGCTGCAGCGGATCGCCCGGGCGGTAGTCGCGCAACGAGACGAATTCCTCGGAATCGCCGACCGAAGTTGCGAGCGACACCCCACCCTGCTGGAACTTGCGCGCGCCGGGGAGCACGAGCTCGGGCAGCCGGTAGCGGCGCGGCAGCGCGATCACGTGCGCGGGCAGTGCGACGCGGCGCAGGCTGCGCATCAGCCCGAGCGGATCGGGCCGGCCGAGGGTCAGGCCGGCGAGGTCGATCCGCCCGCGCCGGCGCGGCTCGAGCGTCAGGCGCGCGATGGCGCGCTCGCCTGGCGCGATCGCGGGCAGCAGTACTGCGGATTGCGCGTGCGGCACGCGTCGCTCGATCGCCCAGCGCCAGCGGAAGTAGCCCATCTCCCGGTCAAACCAGTTGCGCCGCTCCTCGCCCGGCTCGCGCGTGGCGCGCCACTCCGCGTATGCGGGCCGCGGATCGCGGAAATGCTCCTCGAGCGAGGTCCCCGCGAGCGGGCGACGTCCGCGGTTGGTCAGGGTCACGCGGTAGACGCAGGGTTCGCCCGCAGTGAGGTAGCGCGGCAATTCGCGCTCGAGCGTGGCGCGCACGGGGAAGATGGCGCTGCCCGCGAGCGCGAGGCCGAGCAGTGCGGCGAAGAGGGTGAACGCCTGGTAGGTCGCGGTCTGGCTGGTGTCGATTCCTGCGACGGCCGCGATGCCGGCGCCGACAAACACGATCCAGCCGACCGGCGTCAGCCGCTGGCGCAGGAGATAGTCGATCGCGCTGAAGAAGCGTAGCCCGAAGTAGACGAAACGCATCGCGCGCTACGCGGTCGGGTTCAGGCCGGAACCTTCGCCTCGCGCACGATGTCGGCGACCAGCGCGGCGGCGCTCGCGCCTGCGAATTTGGCCTGCGGGTCGAGCACCAGGCGATGCGCGAGCACCGTCTCGGCGAGCTCCTGCACGTGCTCCGGGCGCACGAACTCGGCTCCGTCGAACAGCGCGAGGGCCTTCGCCAGATGCGCGAGCGCGAGCGAGGCGCGCGGACCGCAGCCAAGCAAAACCTGCGGCGCGCTGCGCGTGCGCTGAACGATCTCGACGATATAGTGGCGCAGCTCCGTTGCCAGGCGCACCTGGCGCACGCGGGACATCAGGGCAAGCACCTCCTCGCGGCTCGCTACAGCGCCGATTCCGGCGAGCGGATGCCCGCGATCCTGCGCCTCGAGCACCGCGACCTCGGTGTCGGCGTCCACGTAGCCCAGCGAAAGGCGCATCGCGAAGCGGTCCATCTGCGCTTCGGGCAGCGGGTAGGTGCCGCGGAACTCGACCGGATTCTGCGTCGCGATGACGAAAAAAAGCGCGTCCATCGGGCGCGTGCGCCCGTCGACCGAGGCCTGCTGCTCGGCCATCACCTCGAGCAGCGCCGACTGCGTGCGCGGAGAGGCGCGGTTGATCTCGTCGGCGAGCAGGATGCTGGTGAACACGGGTCCGGCACGGAACTCGAACACTTGCTCCTTCTGGTTGAACACCGACACGCCGAGCACGTCGGAGGGCAGCAGGTCCGGCGTGAACTGCACGCGCGTGAACTGCGCGCCGACCGAAGCGGCGAGGCTCTTCGCGAGAGTCGTCTTGCCCGTGCCCGGGGTGTCCTCGAGCAGCACATGACCGCCCGAGGCAAAAGCGGCGAGCAGCTTGCGCACCGTGGCGCTTTGCCCCCGGATCACCTTCTCGATATTGCCCGCGATGCGCTCGAACAGGGCGCGGGCATCGGTATTCGACAACATGGGGTCAGACCCCTGTGGATAACTCTGTCAAACGAATCATGTCATGACAGCCATAGCCAGAGTTATCCACAGGGGTCTGACCCCATTCTCGATCAAGCGAGTCGTCTGTTAAGCGCCCATGTGTCTTCTGCGGCTGCAACGCGGCCAAAAGCAGCCACATTGCAGCAGCAGGAGATCGATGTCCGGCGACGAGGGTCGTCGCGAGTTTGGGCGCTATAGCGCGGCCGCGAGTTGCGCGCCCTCGAGCATCGCCCGTTTCGCGTCGAGCTCGGAGGCAAGCTTGGCGCCGCCGATGAGGTGCGGCTTCTTGCCGCGCGCTTCGAGCCCGCTGACCAGAGCGCGGTTCGGCTCCTGTCCAGCGCAGACGATGACGGTGTCGGCCGGGACCACGCGCTCCGCGCCGTCGAGGGTGACGTGCACGCCGGAGTCATCGATCCGGTTGTAGGTCACGCCGCCCAGCATCTGCACGCCGGCGCGCGCGAGCTCGATGCGCAGCGTCCAGCCGGTGGTCATTCCGAGCGTCGCGCCGAAAGGTGTGGTGGAGCGCTTTAGCATGGTGATTCGATGATCCGGCTTGGCCGGATGCGGCGCCTCGGCAGCGAGCCCGCCGACCCTGGCTGGATCGTCGACGATGCCCCAGTGCGCGGCAAAAACGGCCGGGTCGCTTTGCGCCCTGCCATGTTTCTCGGCCAGGTAAAGCGCGGTGTCGAATCCGATTCCTCCGGCGCCGAGAATCACCACCCGCTCGCCGGGCTTCACGCGCCCGCTCAGAACGTCGATGTAGCCGGCGACCTTGGGGTGATCGATGCCTTCGATGTCCGGACGGCGCGGATCGATGCCGGTCGCAAGCACAACTTCGTCGTATCCGGCGAGCTCGGCTTCGCCCGGCGTCTTGCCGAGCACTGTCTGCACGCCGGCGCGGCGCAGCCGCTCGGCATAGTAGGCGACCGACTCGCCGAACTCGCGCTTGCCCGGGATCACCTTGGCGAGATTGAACTGCCCGCCAAGCTCGGCCGCGCGCTCGTACAGCGTGACCTGGTGCCCGCGCTCGGCGGCGACCGCGGCGCAGGACAGGCCCGCCGGTCCGCCGCCGACCACGGCGACGCGCTTTTTCGCCGTCGCGGGCGTGTAGACCAGCTCGGTCTCGCGCCCGGCGCGCGGGTTGACCAGGCAGTTGGCGATGCCGCGCACGAAGATCTGGTCGAGGCAGGCCTGGTTGCAGGCGAAGCAGATGTTGATGCCGAGGCGGTCGCCCGCTTTCGCCTTGTTGGCGAACTCGGCATCGGCCAGCATGGGCCGCGCCAGCGAGACCATGTCGGCGTCGCCGCGCGCAATGATGTCTTCTGCCAGCTCCGGCGCGTTGATCCGGTTCGAGGCGATGAGCGGGATGCCGACCGCCTGCTTCACGCGTCGCGTCGCCCAGGCGAACGCGCCGCGCGGCACCGCGTGCGCGATCGTCGGGATGCGCGCTTCATGCCATCCGATGCCCGAATTGAGGATATCGGCTCCGGCCGCTTCGATGGCGCGCGCGACTGCGACAACCTCTTCGCCGGTCAGCCCGCCTTCGACCAGATCGAGCACCGACAGCCGGTACTGGATGAGGAAATCGCGGCCGCAGCGCTCGCGCGTGCGGCGCACGATCTCGGTCGCGAAGCGCATGCGGTTCTCGAGCGGGCCGCCCCAGGGGTCGCTGCGCTGGTTGGTGCGCAGGCAGAGGAACTGCGTGATCAGGTAGCCCTCCGAGCCCATGATCTCGACGCCGTCGTAGCCCGCCTCGCGCCCGAGCAGCGCGCCGCGCACGAAGTCCTCGATCGTGCGCTCGACCTCTTCGGTCGTCAGCGCACGCGGGGTGACCTTGTTGATCGGCGCGCGCAGCGCCGAAGGCGCGACCGCGTTCGGGTGCTTGCTGTAGCGCCCGCCGTGCAGCAGCTGCAGCAGAATGCGCCCGCCCGCGGCGTGCACCGCGCGCGGGATGACGCGGTGGGCGTCGCGGTCCGCGGAATCGATCATCGTCTCGCGCGCCGGGCTGAGATTACCTTCCATGTTGGGTGCGAATGCGCCGGTGACCAGCAGCGCGGTGCCGCCGGCCGCGCGCTCGGCGTAGAACGCAGCGAGCTTGGCATGCCCGCCGGGCGCGCTCTCCAGCCCGGTGTGCATCGAGCCCATCAGGATGCGGTTCGGCAGCGTGAGCGCTCCGACCTTGAGCGGCGCAAAGAGGTTCGGATAGTGCGGATTCGCAGTCATGCAGCGTCCGGAATTCGACGAGCCACGGATTTTGCATCAAATCCGTGCGGTACCGGGCATCGAGGATCAGGCGCGGGTGACGAGGAGCGTGCCGGCGACGATCAGCGCCGCGCCGGCGAAGGCCGCGGCCGGCAGCGTTTCGCCTAGGAACAGCCAGCCCCACAGCGCGCCGAACACCGGGATGAGAAAGGTCACGGTGAGCGCGCGCAGCGCGCCGACATCGGCGATCAGGCGGAAGTAGAGCAGGTAGGCGACGCCGCTGGCGAGCAGCGCGAGGGCGAGCACATTGCCTGCGACGAGCAGGGTAGGCGCGCCGGCGGGCGGCAGGAACGGCAGCAGCGGCAACAGCACGAGCGCAGCGGCGAGCTGGTTGCCGGCAGCGACGCCGCGCGGCGGCGCGTCCCTGCCGACGCGCCGGAGGACAACGCCGGTCATTCCGTAGCAGGCGCAGGCGCCGAGCGCTGCGGCAATCGCCCAGCCGAACATCGGGTCGGCGTCGAATCCCCCCGGCTTCACGACGAGCGCTACGCCGAGGGCGCCCGCAGCCAGGCCGGCAAGCTTCGCCGCGGTGACGCGTTCAGCCGCGAACAGCGCGCCGAAGAGCATGCCGAACATCGGCGAAGTCGAATTCAGAATCGCCATGAGCGAGGCGGGCAGGTGCATCGCCGCAAAGCCGAACATCGCGAACGGCAGCGCCGAATTGATGCTGCCGATCGCAAGGCAGGCGCGCCAGTGGCGGCGAAGCGCCGGGTCGAATCCGATCACGCGGAAGTACACGAGCAGCGCGAGGCCACCGAGCAGCACGCGCAGCTCCGCGGTCCAGGCCGCGCCGAGCACCGGTGCGACGACGCGCAGAAAGATGAACGATCCGCCCCAGATCGCCGCCAGCGCGACCAGGCGCGCACTGTCGGCGGCTGTCATGTCCGCCATGATCCCGCAGCCGCGCCGATCTCGCTAGCCGTTTTCGGACCTAGCGCCGCAATGTCCGGAAACGGCTAGCAAGGTTGCAAACGCGGGCTCATACTGCGCGCATGACGCTGGATCCGAACACCTGCTACCGCGCGATGCGCGCGCGCGATGCGCGCTTCGACGGGCGCTTCTTCGTCGCGGTGTCATCCACCCGCATTTACTGCCGGCCGGTGTGCACGGTGAAGCCGCCCCGCCGCGAGAACTGCCGCTTCTATCCCAGTGCCGCGGCGGCGGAATCGGCGGGCTATCGCCCCTGCCTGCGCTGCCGGCCCGAGCTCGCCCCGGGCAACGCGAGCATCGACGCGACCACGCGCCTTGCGCAGGCCGCGGCGAGCCTGATCGAGGACCGCAGACTCGAGGACGACAGCCTCGAGACGATCGCGACGCGCCTCGGCATCACCGACCGCCATCTGCGCCGCGCGTTCCGCGCGGAGTTCGGCGTCTCGCCGGTGGAATTCGCCCAGACCCAGCGCTTGCTGCTCGCGAAGCGCCTGCTGACCGACACCGCGCTCCCGGTGACCGACATCGCGTTTGCGAGCGGCTTCGGCAGCATCCGGCGCTTCAACGCATTGTTCAAGGCGCAGTATCGTCTGCAGCCCGGTGCGCTGCGCCGGATCGCACCCGGCGCCGCCGCGCGCGACACGCTAGATTTCGAGCTCGGCTACCGGCCGCCCTACGACTGGCCCGGGCTGGGCGCGTTTCTCGGTGCGCGGGCGATCGCGGGCGTCGAAACGGTGGGCGAGGGCGTTTACCGGCGCACCGCGCGCATTGCACTGGACAACCGGGAGCACTTGGGCTGGCTCGAGGTCCGTCCGTCGCCGAAGAAGCCTGCGCTGCGCGTGTCCGTGTCTGCTTCGCTCGCGAAGGTCCTCCCTCCGGTGCTCTCGCGCATCAAGGCGCTGACGGATCTCGCCTGTCACCCGGCCGAGGTGGGGCAGGCGCTCGGCGCGCTTGCGAAGACGCGTCCGGGACTGCGCGTGCCCGGCGCGTTCGACGGCTTCGAGGTCGCGGTGCGCGCGATCCTCGGCCAGCTGATCTCGGTGCCGGCGGCGCGTACGCTCGCGGGGCGCTTCGCCGCCGCGTTCGGCGATCCGGTCGAAACGCCGTTCGAAGGTCTCACGACCGTGTTTCCTGACGCCGCGCGCGTCGCAGACACCTCGCCCGCGCGCGTTGCGAAACTGGGCATGCCCGCGGCGCGGGCGCGTAGCGTGATCGCGCTCGCACGCGCGGTGGCCGATGGATCGCTCGAGCTGATGCCGAACGCCGACATCGAGGCGACGCTCGAGCGGCTGCGCGCACTCCCGGGCGTGGGCGAATGGACTGCGCAGTACATCGCAATGCGCGCCCTCGCATGGCCGGATGCGTTTCCGCACACCGACCTCGGCGTGATGAAAGCGCTCGGCGAATCCGATCCCAAACGCGTGCTCGCCGCCGGCGAAGCCTGGCGGCCCTGGCGCGCATATGCCGTGATGCACCTGTGGCATTCACTTGCGAAGGAGTAGTCATGCACTGCTACGACATCTATGCCAGCCCGCAGGGGCGCATGCTGCTGGTCGCCGACGACGCAGGCCTGGCCGGCGTGTACTTCGAAAAGCAGAAGCACTTCCCGGAACGCAGCAAGGACTGGCGCCACGATCCGCGCAATGCGCTGCTGGTTCAGGCGAAGCGCGAGCTGGACGAGTACTTCGCCGGCAAACGCAGGCACTTCGACGTCGCGCTCTCGCCGGATGGCACCGCGTTCCAGAAGTCGGTGTGGAAGGCGATCTCGAGCATCGGCTTTGGCGAGACCATCAGCTACGGGGAGCTGGCGCGCCGCGCAGGCGTTCCCGGCAGCGCGCGCGCCGCGGGCGCCGCAACCGGCCGCAACCCGATCGGCATCATCGTGCCTTGCCACCGCGTCGTCGGCGCCGACGGCAGCCTCACCGGCTACGCCGGCGGGCTCAACAGGAAGAAGGCCTTGCTGGCGCTCGAAAAGGAAAAGGGGTCAGACCCCTGTGGATAACTTTATCCACAGGGGTCTGACCCCTTTTTTATCTTTTTATCCCCTCAGGGCTTCTAGATAAAGCTCACGGTCGATATTCCCGCCCGAGGCAATGACCGCGAAGCGCTCGCCCTTGCGCTCGGGGTCCTTCATCAGCGCGGCGAGGGCGGCCGCCCCCGCGCCCTCCACGAGGTTGTGGGTGTCGTGGAAGAAGTGCCGCATCGCCGCCTTCACCTCATCGTCGGTGACGCGGATGATCCGTTCGGCGCCGGCACGGATCGCCGCGAGCGCTTCGGGCACCGGCACGCGCACCGCCATGCCGTCGGCGAAAGTGTTCGCCGATTCGGTTTCGATCGGCCGTCCGGCCTCGAACGATTGCGCATAGCAGTCGGCGTGCGTCGAGACGACGCCGATGACGCGCGTGGCAAGGCCGAGCGCGTCGCGCCAGGCGATCAGCCCGCAGATCCCCGAGCCGCAGCCGATCGGAGCGTAGACCGCGTCCAGCGCGGGCGCGCCGGCGTAGAGCTCCATCGCGTAGCTGCCGACTCCGGCGACGAGGTCGGGCATGAACGGACCGACGAACTCCAGCCCTTGCTCGGAAGCGAGCCTGGCCGCGTGCACGCGCGCCTCGTCGAAGTCGCGTCCATGCTCGATCAGCTCCGCGCCCCAGGCGCGCATCGCCGCGTTCTTGTCGCGGCTGTTGCCGTACGGCACGACGATCACGGTGCGTACGCCGAGGCGCTTTCCCGCGTAAGCGAGGCTCTGACCGTGATTGCCGCGCGTCGCGCTTACGACGCCGGGCAAGTCCGGGCGCTCGCGCTTCAGGCGCTCGAGCAGCACCAGGCCGCCGCGAACCTTGAACGCGCCGGTCGGAGTATGGTTTTCGTGCTTGACCCAGACCTCTACGCCCGCGCGCCGGCTGAGCAGCGGCCAGCAGTACTGCGGCGTCGGTCCAATCGCCGCGTGCACCACGCGCGCCGCCGCCTCGAGCGCCGTGCGCGAAGGGCCACGCGCGGGTGCGTCGTGCTTCACCGGTTGCGCCGTCATCCCTTCGGCCGCTTGTCGACTACGCGCTTCGCCTTGCCGATCGAGCGCTCGATGCTGTTGAGCGGAACGACGCGCACGTCGGTGGTCACGCCGACCAACGATTTGATGTCGTGCTGCAGCGTTTGCGCGGCCGCGTTCTTCTTCGCCTCTGGCCAGCCGTCGTTCTCCGCAATCGTCTCGACCAGCACCGCGAGCCGATCGAGCGGCCCGTCCTTGGAAAGCTCGAGCTGGTAGTGCGGCGCGAGCTCGGGATGCCTGAGAATCAGCTCCTCGATCTGGGAAGGGAAAACGTTTACCCCGCGGATGATCAGCATGTCGTCCGAGCGCCCGGTGATCTTTTCCATGCGGCGCATCGTGCGCGCCGTTCCCGGCATGAGGCGCGTGAGATCCCTCGTTCGATAGCGGATGATCGGCAGCGCTTCCTTGGTCAGCGAGGTGAACACCAGCTCGCCTTGCTCGCCCTCGGGCAGCGGCTTGCCGCTCTCCGGGTCGACGATCTCGGGCAGAAAATGGTCTTCCCAGATGGTGAGCCCGTCCTTGGTTTCGATGCATTCCTGCGCCACGCCGGGCCCCATCACTTCCGAAAGGCCGTAGATGTCGATCGCCTGCAGGCTGGTGCGCGCCTCGATCTGAGCGCGCATCTGGTTGGTCCAGGGCTCGGCGCCGAAGATGCCGATGCGCAGCGAGCTTTGCCTGGGATCGAGACCCTGTGCCTCCATCTCGTCTGCGATCGCCAGCATGTACGAGGGTGTCACCATGATGATCTCGGGCTTGAAATCCGCGATCAGCTGCACCTGGCGTTCGGTCATGCCGCCGCCAAGGGGGATCACCGCGAGCCCGAGCCGCTCGGCGCCGTAGTGCGCGCCGAGGCCGCCGGTGAACAGCCCGTAGCCATAGGCCACGTGCACCTTCATGCCGGGCTGGGCTCCCGCGGCGCGGATCGAGCGCGCCATGACCTGCGTCCAGGTATCGATGTCCTTCGCCGTGTAGCCCACCACGGTGGGCTTGCCGGTGGTACCCGACGAGGCGTGGATGCGCACGATCTTGTCCATCGGCACCGCGAACATGCCGAAGGGATAGGTCTCGCGCAGGTCGGCCTTGGTGGTAAACGGAAACTTCGGCAGGTCGGCGAGCGTTCTGCAGTCCTCGGGCTTGACGCCCGCTTGCTCGAACTTCTTGCGGGTGTGCGGAACGTGCTCGTAGGCGTGGTGCAGAGACCACTGCAGGCGTTGCAGCTGCAGCTTGCGCAGCTCTGCGAGGGGCGCTTTTTCGATCGCCTCGAGCGGGAAGCCCGTCATGTTGTCTCCTCCCGTGTCATCGTCCCTGGTAGCGGGCCCTGCGTTTTTCCTTGAACGCGCTCACGCCCTCACGAAAGTCCTCGGTATGACCAGCTTCGCGCTGCAGCTCGCGCTCGAGATCGAGCTGCAGATCGAGCGTGTTGCCTGCGGAAGCCAGCAGGGCGCGCTTGATGAGGCCGTAGGTGCGCGTAGGGCCCGCGGCGAGCTTCTGTGCGATGGTCTGCGCTTCGGAGGGCAGCGCGACGTCGTCTACGCAGCGCCAGATCAGGCCCCAGCGCTCAGCATCCTCCGCGCTCAGGGGTTCGGCGAGCAGCGCCATCCCCATCGCGCGCGCCGAGCCGACCAGGCGCGGCAGGAAGTGCGTCGCGCCGGCGTCGGGCACCAGGCCGATGCGCGCGAAAGCCTGCAGGAACGCCGCCGAGCGCGCGGCGAGCACGATGTCGCAGGCGAACGCTAGGCTCGTGCCCGCACCCGCGGCGATGCCGTTCACCGCGCAGACGATCGGCTTCTCGAGCGCTCGCATGCGCCGGATCATCGGGTTGTAGACGGCTTCCAGTCCGGCACCGAGGTCCATGGGCGGCGCGTCGGGCGCTACGCTGCGCTGATCCAGGTCCGCGCCGGCGCAAAAGCCGCGGCCGGCTCCGGTCAGCAGCACGGCGCGGATCGAGGAATCGGCCTCGGCTTCGCCGAAAGCCTTGCCGAGCGCTGCGAGCAGCTCGGGATTGAACGCATTCAGCTTCTGCGGACGGTTCAGCGTCAGGCGCTGCACCCCTGCGTCGACCGAAACGAGTAGCGCCGTCATCGAATGAGCTGTGGTCCGAGCACTGTGGGCGGCGGACGCGCGAAAGCTTACACCAAGGCAAGTAGAATTCCGTCATGATCCGCCCCAAGGTGTATGCGCTCGACGGTGTCACGCCGGTCGTCCATCCGCTGGCGTACGTTCATCCGAGCGCGGTGCTGGTCGGCGACGTGTTCGTCGGGCCGCGGGTCTACGTCGGCCCCTGCGCCTGCCTGCGCGCCGACTTCGGGCGCATCGTGATCGAGGAAGGCGCCAACATCCAGGACACCTGCGTGCTGCACGCGTTTCCCGATCGCGACCTGGTGGTCGAAATCGACGGCCATATCGGCCACGGCGCGATGCTGCATGGCTGCATCATCCGGCGCAATGCGCTCGTCGGCATCAATGCGGTGATCAACGATCGCGCGGTGGTCGGCGAGGCGGCCATCGTCGCGGCGAGTGCATTCGTCAAGGCCGAGTTCGAGGTGCCGCCGCGCACGCTCGCAGCCGGCATCCCCGCGCGCGTGGTGCGCGCGCTGAGCGACGCCGAGCTTGCCTGGAAGATCGAGGCGACGCGCGGCTACCAGTGGCTCGCCGAGCGCTGCCTGGAGAGCATGCAGGAAACCGACGCGCTCGAATCGGCGGATGCGGCGCGCCGGGCGCAGCGCATGCCGACGCGCGAGGGCGTGGTGCCGCTCGCCGAGATGAAGCGAAACGCGAGTGAGAGGAAGGATTGAGACGATGGCCGAAACCGCACTGCTCATCATCGACATCCAGAACGACTACTTTCCGGGGGGCGCAATGACGCTCGAAGGCGCCGACGCTGCCGGGCAGAATGCAGCCAAGCTGCTCGCGGCGTGTCGCGCCAGGCACCTGCCCGTGTTTCACATGCGGCACCTTTCCGTGCGCCCCGGCGCGACCTTCTTCATCCCGGGCACGCCGGGCGCCGAGATTCACGCCTGCGTAGCGCCGGCCGCGAACGAGAAGGTCATCGAGAAGAATTACCCCAACAGTTTTCGCGAAACTGCCCTTGAGACGCGGCTCGAAGCGGCTGGCACGCGCCACCTGGTGATCGCCGGCATGATGACCCAGATGTGCGTGGACGCGACCGTGCGCCAGGCCTTCGACCTCGGCTACCGCGTGACGCTCGGCGCGGACGCCTGCGCCACGCGGGACCAGAGCTTTGCCGGGCAGACGATCCCGGCCGCGCAGGTACACGGCGCCTTTCTCGCCGCCTTGAGCGGCCTGTACGCGAAGGTGCTGCCGGTCGAAGAAATCATCAAAACGCTCGAGGACAAGTAAGCATGGCCTACGAATGCATCCACACCACGACGCGCGGGCGCGTCGGTCTCGTCACCCTAAACCGACCCAAGCAGATGAACGCCCTCAGCCCGCGACTGATGCAGGAGCTGGGCGAGGCGCTGTACGGCTTCGACGCCGACGACGGCGTCGGCGCGATCGTCATCACCGGCAACGACAAGGCTTTCGCCGCGGGGGCGGACATTGCGGTCATGAAGAACTACAGCTACATGGACGCGTTCCGCAACAACTACATCACGCGCGACTGGGAGCACATCCGCAACATCCGCAAGCCCGTCGTCGCCGCGGTCGCGGGCTACGCGCTCGGCGGCGGCAACGAGCTCGCGATGATGTGCGACATCGTCATCGCCGCCGATAACGCGAAGTTCGGCCAGCCGGAGATCAACCTCGGCGTCATGCCGGGTTTCGGCGGCACCCAGCGCCTGGCGCGCTTCGCGAGCAAGGCGAAAGCGATGGACCTTTGCCTAACCGCGCGCATGATGGATGCGCAGGAGGCCGAGCGCGCCGGGATCGTGTCGCGCGTCGTGCCGCTCGACAAGCTGCTGGACGAGGCGATGGCAGTCGCCGACAGGATCGCCGGCTACTCGCTGCCGGTGGTCATGATGATCAAGGAAGCGATCAACCGCGCCTACGAGACCACTCTTTCGGAAGGCGTGCACTACGAGCGGCGCATCTTCCACTCCATGTTCAGCCTGGACGACCAGAAGGAAGGCATGGCGGCGTTCGTAGAAAAGCGCAAGCCCGACTTCAAGCACCG
>Ga0210138_1000252_pt1 | contig 12718 bp, 11 predicted proteins | sample Browns_ThreeSqC__FD_184850 | JGI IMG/M metagenome (GOLD analysis project Ga0210138, IMG submission 184850) | Wetland microbial communities from the San Francisco Bay, California, USA, that impact long-term carbon sequestration -... | ecosystem: Environmental > Aquatic > Marine > Wetlands ... | reverse complement strand
ATGATCGTCTACGGCAGGTCGGACGCGACGCTCAACCCGGGCGGGGTGCGCATCGGCACCGCCGAGATCTACGCCCAGGTCGACAAGATCGACGAGGTCGACGAGTCGGTCGCGATCGGCCAGCTCTGGCCGCCCGAGGCGCCCGCCGACACGCGCGTAGTGCTGTTCGTCAAGCTGCGCCCCGGGCACCGGCTCGATGCAGCGCTCGCGGAACGCATCCGCCAGCAGATCCGAGATAACGCGACGCCGCGCCACGTGCCGGCGAAGATCGTCCAGGTCGACGACATCCCGCGCACCAAGAACGGCAAAGTGGTCGAGCTCGCCGTGCGCGCGGTGGTCAACAACATGCCGGTCGGCAATACCGACGCGCTGGCGAATCCGGAGGCGCTAGAGCTGTTTAGGGATCTGGCGGAGTTGCAGGCGTAAATGGGGTCAGACCCCTGTGGATAAGTCTTGGAGCGCCGTGCCGCGCAGAGCGACGTGCGACTTATCCACAGGGGTCTGACCCCTAGTGCAGCGTCGCTTTTCGGCGCTCGTAGATGCCCTGCAGCAGGCGCAGCGAGCCGAGCGAGATCGCGCGATGCGACAGGGCGTGGCCGAGGTCGTCCACGATGTCGAGCGTGACCGGGACGTGCAGCGCGTTCAGCGAGCGCGCGGCGCGCTCGGCGTGGACGCGCGAAACGACGCAGTCGTAGGCGCCGTGCACGAGGTGGATGCGCGCCTCGATGCGCTGGTCGGGCGTCGGCAGGCTGGCAAAGCGCGAGGCAAAGGCGACCACCGCGCCGGCGAGGCGCGGCAAGGCCTTGACGGCTTCCAGCGCCACGGTGCCGCCCTGCGAGAAGCCGATGAGCACGGTGCGCCGCGCGCTCAGGCCAAGCGCCATCTGTTCGCGCCGCACGAGATCCTCCAGGTCGGGCAGCACGGCGGCGACGCGCTCGCGGTGGTTCTCGCCGTTCAGGCCGCGCGTCGAGTACCAGTCCTGCGCCGCTTCACGCTGTACCACGCGGCGAAAGCCGCTGGGCACGACCATGGCCGCGCTCGGAAAGCGTGCCTGGAAGCGGAATGCGATCGGGATCATCGACTGCGCGGTTGCGCCGCAGCCGTGCAGGAACACGAACAGGTGGCGCGCTGACCGCTCGGGCGTCGGAGCAAAGCGGTAGACCCGACTGGTCGACATGGGGCCGATTGTGACCGCATCGACCGGGCCTGCCAACCCGCGTTCCGCAACCGCGGTTTCAGGCTGGCGCGGCGCTTGCCGTTGCGGGGCTGCCCATCAAGATGCAGGTGGTGCTGGCGTGCGCATAGAGCTTGCCGGCGGCGTCCTCCAGGCGTGCTTCTGCGGTTGCCGTGCTGCGGCCCTGGTAGATCACCTTGCCGATGGCACGCAGCGGACCGGTCTCGTGCGAGATCGCGCGCACCAGATTGGTCTTTGCCTCGAGCGTGGTGTAGCCCATGCCGTTCGGCAACAGGGTGTGCACCGCGCAGCCCATCGCGGAGTCGAGCAGCGTCATCGCGATGCCGCCGTGCACCACCCCGATCGGGTTGTAATGCCGCTCCCCCGGCGTGATGCCGAACACCGCGTGACCCTCGCCGGCCTCGAGCAGCTCGTAGCCGATCAGTTTCATGATCGGCGGCGGCGCAATCTCGCCCGCAATCAGCTTTCGCATGTACTCGAGCCCGCTCAGGCGCTTGCCGGCGGCGAAGGCGGCCATCGGATCGTCCCAGCTGATCGTGATGCTGCGTCGTGCCTGCTGCATCGTCTGCTCCTTTGCGGCGGATTCGTGTTCAGTAGATAGGCGAGGGCAGCAGGTCGGCGGCGCGCCCGGCGACCTGGGACCGTCCCGCGATGAAATCGGCTGCCGCCCGCACTACGGGGTCGGCCGAGAGGATACGCGCATGGCCGAGGCCGCGCGTTTCCAGCAGGCGCGCGCCGGGCCAGGCCTGCGCGATACGGCGGCCCTGCCCGATCGGCACCTGGCGGTCGTCGGCGTCGTGGATGACGAGCGCACGGCCGGCGAGGCGCGGCGCGAGCCGCTCGAGTTCGAAGCAGGCCCAGCGCACACCGAAGCGCTCTTCGATGGCTGCCTGCATGGCACTGCGCAGCCGCTCGGGCATCCGGTACCAGCGCGCAAAGCGCCGCGAGTAGCCGACCAGGTCGGAGGGCGGGCTTACCAGAACCGCGGACTCGAGGTTTAGTCCGTTGGCAATCGCGTACGCCAGTGCGGGCGCGGCTAGAGAGTGAGCGATTACTGCGTGCACATGACCACCGTTTTGGATGACCCGGGTAAGCGCGCCGGCGAAATCCGGCAGGCCACTCAGGCGTCCCTCGGACCTGCCGTGCGCGGGCTGGTCATAAGCGATGACGCGGAACCCCGCCGCGCGCAGGGGATAGACGAAGTACCGCATCTGGGCTGCGCGACCGCCCCAGCCGTGCGCGAGCACCACCGCGGGGGCAGCGTCCGGGCCCCACTGCCAGGTCGCGAGGCGCCGGCCGCGGTAGACCACTGTCGCCGCCCGCCCATCGCTCAGGTCGATCAAGGCGTCGCTCGGGCGCGCGGGCGGCGGCGTGAGGAACAGCCGCTCGGCCAGCGCGTCGGCGAGGGCAGGCTGCAGCGCCGCAGAGGTGCGCAGCGCCAGGCGTTGCAGAACCGTTTGCAACATAAATCGAACGTTCGTGCTATTTAATGGAGTGAACAGTCGCTGCGCGGTACTCATGGGACCTCCTTCGAGTGGTGCGGCTAATGCCTCGCGCCGGCGCGCCGCCTGCCTTCCGGGCGCGCGGCGGCGTGACGCGACATCAGATTGTCGAATGCGGCGAGCGCGCGGCCGCGTGCTTCGCGGTCGCCCAGCAGGCGGCGGTGATTGTGCGTGACCAGGATCAGGCCGAGCATCTCGAAGGCGATCTGCGCCGGATCGGCGTCGGCGCGCAGGTGACCCTCGTCGATCGCGAGGCGCACCGCGCGCTCGATGACGGCGAGGCCGCGGCGCTGACCGGCGGCTACCGCATCCCGGATCGCCCCGGGGCGGTCGTCGTACTCGTGCGCCGCCGAGAGCAGAATGCAGCCGCCGGGCAGGCCTGAGGACGCGGTCCAGTCGACCCAGTGTTCGAACAGCGCGCGCAGCCGCGGCAGACCGCGATCGATCGTCACCGCGCGCGCGAGAACATGCTCGCCGAAGCGTTGTGCGCCGTGCTCAAGGACAGCGAGTTGCAGTTCCTCGCGCGAGCCGAAATGCGCGAACAGGCCGGACTTCGACATTCCGGTCGCCTCGGCGAGCGAGCCGATGGTCAGGCCCTCGAGACCGAGCCGGCTGGCGATGTCGAGCGCGCGATCGAGGATCGTCGCGCGGGTCTGCTGGCCTTTGCCGGGCTGTGACATGGCGCGCATAATAGTACGAACGTTCGTATCTTGTCAAGTCCCCGTGCGAGACCGATTCATCCAGCAGCGGTGGCCGCCGCGCTGCGCCTGAGCACCGCGGTCAGATGCCGCCCGGTGTGGCTCGCCGCCACGCCCGCGACCTGGCGCGGCGAACCCGCGGCGACCAGCGTGCCGCCGCGCTCGCCGCCTTCGGGGCCGAGGTCGATCACCCAGTCCGCGCTCTTGATGACATCAAGGTGGTGCTCGATCACCACCACGCTGTTGCCCGCGTCGCGCAGCCGGCGCAGGACTTCGAGCAGCAGCTGGATGTCGTGGAAGTGCAGGCCGGTGGTCGGCTCGTCGAGGATATAGAGCGTACGGCCGGTGTCGCGCTTGGACAGCTCGAGCGAGAGCTTGACACGCTGCGCCTCGCCGCCCGAGAGCGTGGTCGCCGCCTGCCCGAGCCGCACGTAGCCCAGCCCGACGTCGACCAGGGTCTTCAGCTTGCGCACGATCGCGGGCACCGCGGAGAAGAACAGCGCGGCCTCGTCGACGGTGAGCTGCAGCACCTCGTGGATGTTCCTGCCGCGATAGCGGATCTCGAGCGTCTCGCGGTTGTAGCGTTCGCCGTGGCACAGGTCGCAGGGCACGTACATGTCCGGCAGGAAGTGCATCTCCACGCGCGTCACGCCGTCGCCCTGGCAGGCCTCGCAGCGCCCGCCCTTGACGTTGAACGAGAAGCGCCCGGCGTCGTATCCGCGCGTGCGCGCCTCGGGTACGCCGGCGAACAGCTCGCGGATCGGCGTGAACAGTCCGGTGTAGGTGGCCGGGTTCGAGCGCGGCGTGCGGCCGATCGGCGCCTGGTCGACGCTCACTACCTTGTCGAGGTGCTCGAGCCCGTCGATGCCGTCGTGCGGCGCAGGCTCGGCCGCGGCTCCGTAGAGCTGGCGCGCGACCGCGGCGTAGAGCGTGTCGTTGATGAGAGTCGACTTGCCCGAGCCCGACACGCCGGTGACGCAGACGAAAAGGCCGAGCGGCAGTTCGACGTCGATGTTCTGCAGATTGTTGCCGCGCGCGCCGCGTACGCGCAGGCGCTTTTTCCCGGGTCGGCGCGGCAGCGGCGGCAGCCCGATCGAGAGCGCGCCGCTGAGGTACTTGCCGGTCAGCGAGTCCGGGTGCGCGAGGATCGCCTGCGGCGTGCCCTCGGCGATGACGCGTCCGCCGGCCTCGCCCGCGCCCGGGCCCATGTCGACGACGTGATCCGCGGCGCGGATGGTCTCGGCATCGTGCTCCACCACGATCACCGAGTTGCCGAGATCGCGCAGGCGCAGCAGCGTATCGACGAGCCGCGCATTGTCGCGCGGGTGCAGGCCGATCGAGGGTTCGTCCAGCACGTACATCACGCCGGTCAGGCCCGAGCCGATCTGGCTCGCGAGGCGGATGCGCTGCGCCTCGCCGCCGGAGAGCGTCTGCGCGGAGCGCTCGAGCGACAGATAGTCGAGGCCGACATTGGCGAGGAATTCGAGCCGCACGACCAGCTCGCGCACGATGCGCTCGGCCACCTGCGCGCGCGCGCCCTCGAGGCTCAGGGTGCGGAAAAAATCGAGCGTCTGCCGCAGCGGCCAGCGCGAAATCTCGTGGATCGTACGCTCGGCGAGTCGTACGTGCAGCGCCTCGGGCCGCAGCCGAGCGCCCTCGCAGGCCGGGCAGGCGCGCAGGCTGCGATAGCGCGCCAGCTCCTCGCGCACCACCGCGGCGTCGGTCTCTCGGTAGCGTCGCTCGAGGTTCGGGATCACGCCCTCGAACGGATGGCTGCGCTGCGTCGCGCGGCCGCGCGCGCCCGGATAGCTGAACGCGATCGGCTCTTCGCCCGAGCCGTAGAGCACGCGCTGCTGCACGTTGTCGTCCAGCATTTCCCAGGGCTGCTCGATGTCGAAGCCGTAGTGGCGTGCGAGCGACTGCAGCATCGCGTGATAGAAGTGGTTGCGCCGGTCCCAGCCGCGGATCGCCCCGCCGGCGAGACTCAGGTTGGGATGCGCGACGACGCGCCGCGGATCGAAGAACTCGACCGTGCCGAGGCCGTCGCAGCGCGGGCAGGCGCCCGCGGGGTTGTTGAACGAGAACAGGCGCGGCTCGAGGTCGGGCAGCGCGCTGCCGCATTGCGGGCAGGCGAACTTCGCCGAGAACAGGTGCTCGGTGCCGCGCTCGCTTTCCAGCGCGATCGCGCGCCCGTCGGCGTGGCGCAGCGCGGTTTCGAAGGAATCGGCGACGCGCGCCCGCGCCTCGGGGCGCACGCGCAGCCGGTCGATCACCACGTCGATCGAGTGGCGCGCGCGCCGTGCGAGTTGCGGTGCAGCGTCGAGCTCGAAGATCTCGCCGTCGATGCGCACGCGCGTAAAGCCCTGCGCGCGCAGCTCCTCGAGCAGGTCGCCTTGCTCGCCCCTGCGGCCGGCGACCACCGGCGCGAGGATCATCAGGCGCGTGTCCGGGGGCAGCGCCAGCACCTGGTCGACCATCTGCGCGACCGACTGCGCCGACAGCGGCAGCCGGTGCTCCGGGCAGTACGGCGTGCCCGCGCGCGCGAACAGCAGGCGTAGGTGGTCGTGAATCTCGGTGGTGGTGCCGACGGTCGAGCGCGGATTGTGCCCCGCGCTTTTCTGCTCGATCGCGATCGCCGGCGACAGGCCCTCGATCAGGTCGACGTCCGGCTTGTCCATGAGCTGAAGGAACTGGCGCGCGTAGGCCGACAGCGACTCGACGTAGCGGCGCTGGCCTTCCGCGTAGAGCGTATCGAACGCGAGCGAGCTCTTGCCCGAGCCCGACAGTCCGGTGATCACGACGAGGCGATCTTTCGGCAGCTCGAGATGCAGGTCCTTCAGGTTGTGCGTGCGCGCGCCGCGAATGCGGATGCTGGGCGCCGCGTGGCCGGACTCAGCCGTGCCTGAGGCGATGCGCGCGTCGTTGGGTTTCATGCGGCAGGGAGCGGGGCGAAAAGTTCGAACCTGCTACTATAGCCAGCCTTCCCGTCTCGCTTCTACCCCCAGCTTCATCCCTCGATGCAGAGCGCAGTGCCTGGCGATCGCATGACCGCGTCGGAACTGCGCGCCGGGCTCGGCCTGGCGGGCGTTTTCGGCCTGCGGATGCTCGGGCTGTTCCTCATCCTGCCGGTGTTCGCGGTGCACGCACGCGGCCTGGAAGGCGGCAACAATCTGACCCTGGTCGGCATCGCGCTCGGCGCCTACGGGCTTGCGCAGGCGATGCTGCAGATTCCTTTCGGCATGGCCTCCGATCGCTGGGGACGCAAGCCGGTGATCTATACGGGGCTGATCGTGTTCGCAGCGGGCAGCCTGCTCGCGGCGTTCGCGGGCGACATCTGGACCGCGATCGCGGGGCGCGTGCTGCAGGGCGCCGGGGCGATCTCCTCCGCGGTGATCGCGCTGGCGGCCGATCTGACGCGTGAGCGCCACCGCACCAAGGCGATGGCGCTGATCGGCGCGATGATCGGATTCAGCTTCGCCCTGTCGCTGGTCGCGGCGCCGCTGCTCTACCCGTGGATCGGAATGGGTGGTCTGTTCGGCGCCACCGCGGGCCTTGCACTCGTCTCGATGGCGATCGTGCGCGGCCTGGTTCCCGATGCGCCGCGCCGTGTTCACGCGGTGCAGGCCGGAGCGCGGCGCATGCTCGGCCAGTGCCTGCGGCACCGGCAGCTGATGTCGCTCAACCTCGGGATCTTCGTGCTCCATCTGCTGCAGATGGCGATGTTCGTCGTTCTGCCGCCGCGGCTGGTCGAGGCGGGGCTCGCGCTGCCGGCGCACTGGAAGTTCTACCTGCCGGTGGTGCTGGCCTCGTTCGTGTTGATGCTGCCGTTCGTCGTCTTTGCCGATCGGCACAACCGGCCGAAACCGGTGCTGCTGACGATGGTCGGACTGCTGGTCGCGGTCGAGGTCGCGCTCGGCCAGGCGGGGCAGGGACTGATCGGGCTCGCGGCGCTGCTGGCGGTCTTCTTCGTCGCGTTCAACGTGCTCGAGGCTCTGCTACCCTCGCTCGTCTCGCGGTTCGCGCCGGCGCAGGCGCGCGGCACGGCGATCGGGGTATACAACACCACGCAGACGCTGGGATTGTTCTGCGGCGGGCTGCTGGGCGGTGCACTTGCGGGGCGTTACGGGCCGCACACCGTGCACGGCGCCTGCGCGGTCCTGGCAGCGTTCTGGCTGGCGGTTGCGCTGCGCATGAGCGTGACGCCCGCACGTCAGGTCAACGAACTGGCGGATCTGACGTTTTCCATTGCGTCGGAGGTCGATCCCGCGGGGCTGCGCGAGGCGCTGGTGCGCGTGCGCGGCGTGCACGAGGTCGAAGTTTCCGTGCACGAGCGGGTGGCACGACTTAAAGTTGTCCCGGACGACTGGGACGAGGGCAGCGTCAGGAAACTCATTACGGGAGGAGCGTGAGATGGCATCGGTGAACAAGGTCATCATTGTCGGCAACCTCGGCGCGGATCCGGAAACGCGCTACATGCCGAGCGGCGAATCAGTCACCAACATCCGGGTGGCGACGACCGACCGCTGGAAGGACAAGTCGAGCGGCGACATGAAGGAGGCGACGGAGTGGCATCGCATCGCCTTCTTCGGCCGTCTGGCGGAAGTTTCCGGCGAGTACCTGAAAAAGGGGTCGCAGGTCTACGTCGAGGGCAAGCTGCGCACGCGCAAGTGGCAGGACAAGGACGGCAACGATCGCTACTCGACCGAGATCATCGGCGACACCATGCAGATGCTCGGCCGGCGCGAGGGGGGCGGCGAGCCGCGGGCCGAGAGCGCCGGCGCGGCGCGCGCCGCAGCGCCTGCACAGGCCAAGAAGCCCGCCGGGAAGTTCGACGACATGGAGGATGACATTCCCTTTTGAGGCGCCTTGAAAGGGACTTGAAAACCCTGCTTTTGCCCTCAAATCAGGTGCCTAGGAGCGCGCTGGCGGGTTATAATCCGCGCCGCTCGGACGCGGCCAGCCACTGGGAGTGCCTTCGGATGCCGATCTACGAATATCGTTGTGCGGACTGCGGGTTCCAGAACGAGTACCTGCAGAAGGTCTCGGAACCCCCGATGACGCTCTGTCCGTCGTGCGGCAAGGAGGCGTTCCGCAAGCTGCTCACCGCCGCGGGTTTCCAGTTGAAGGGCAGCGGATGGTACGTCACCGACTTCAAGAACGCGGGCAAGACCGCGACCAAGGGCGCCCAGCCCGAAGCCGCGAAGGCGGCGGCGGGCGGGAGCGCGGAGGCTGCGGCCGGCGGCGAGTCCAAGGCCGACTCGAAGACCGAGTCGAAGACGGAGAAGTCGTCGGACACGTCGAGCGATAAAGGCGCGGCATCGGCCTGCACCACCGGCTGAGCAGCGCTGGCCGAACTGCGATCGCCCGGCGGGCGGACCCGCGCCGGGCGTTTTTGTTTCTCGGGGTCCTTTCCGATCCACGCACGTGAAGAAGTACTTCATCACCGGCCTGCTCATCTGGATCCCGCTCGTCATCACGATCTGGGTGCTCCTGCTGGTGGTCGACACGCTCGATCAGACCCTGCTGCTGCTGCCGCCGCACTGGCGGCCCGAGCAATGGCTGGGCATGCGTGTGCGGGGCATGGGCGTGCTGCTCACCGTGCTGATCGTGTTCGCGACCGGGGTGCTGGCGGCGAATTTCATCGGCCAGCGCCTGGTGCGCATCTGGAACGACCTGCTGCATCGCATCCCGTTCTTCAGCTCGGTGTACTCGGCGGTGAAGCAGGTTTCCGACACGGTTTTCTCCTCCCAGGGCGAAGCCTTCCGGAAGGCGGTCCTCGTGCAATGGCCGCGCGAGGGGACGTGGACCATCGCCTTTCTCACCGGCGTGCCGGGGGGAGACGTGGCGAACCATCTGCGCGGCGACTACGTGAGCATCTACGTGCCGACAACGCCTAATCCGACCGGGGGCTATTTCGTCATGCTGCCGCGAGCCGAAGTGATCGAGCTCGACATGAGCGTGGACGACGCGCTGAAGTACGTCATCTCCATGGGCGTTGCGGTGCCGAACGGCCAATCCGAGCGTGAGGCGGCGAGCGACGCGCGCGGCGCCGAGGAACGCTGACATGCGTACGCATACCTGCGGCGATCTGTCCGTCGCGCTCATCGAAAAAAGCGTGACGCTCGCCGGCTGGGTGCACCGGCGGCGCGATCACGGCGGCGTCATCTTCATCGACCTGCGCGACCACACCGGGCTTACGCAGGTGGTCTGCGACCCGGATCGCCGCGACGCCTTCGCTGCCGCCGACCGCGCGCGCAGCGAATTCGTGCTGAAAATCACCGGCGTGGTGCGGCACCGGCCCGAAGGGACGGTCAATCCCAGCCTGAGCTCCGGCGCGGTCGAAGTGTTCGCGCACGCGGTGGAGGTGCTGAATCCCTCCGTGACGCCGCCCTTCCAGATCGACGACGACAACCTGTCCGAGGGCGTGCGGCTCGAGCACCGCGTGCTCGACCTGCGGCGCGAGCCGATGCAGCGCAACCTGCGCCTGCGCCATCGCGCGGCGTCCGCCGCGCGGCGTTTTCTCGACGCGCACGGCTTCGTCGACATCGAAACCCCGGTGCTCTACAAGTCGACGCCCGAAGGCGCGCGCGAATTCCTCGTGCCGTCGCGGCTGCATGACGGGCACTTCTACGCCCTGCCGCAGTCGCCGCAGCTGTTCAAGCAGATGCTGATGATCGCGGGCTTCGATCGTTATTACCAGATCGTCAAGTGCTTCCGCGACGAAGACCTGCGCGCCGACCGGCAGCCCGAGTTCACGCAGATCGACATCGAGACCTCGTTCCTCGACGAGCACGCCATCCGCGCGATGATGGAGTCGCTGGTGCGCGCGATCTTCCGCGACACGATCGGCGTCGAGCTGCCGGACCCGTTCCCGGTGCTTGCCTACGAGGACGCGATGCGTGACTACGGCTCGGACAAGCCCGACCTGCGCGTGCCGCTCAAGCTCACCGAGCTCACCGAGGTGATGCGGGATGTCGACTTCAAGGTGTTCGCCGGAGCGGCCAATTCCGCGGGCGGTCGCGTGGCGGCACTGCGTGTTCCCGGCGGCGGCACACTGACGCGCGGCGAGATCGACGGCTACACCGAATACGTCCGTTCGCTCGGTGCCAAGGGTCTCGCCTGGATCAAGGTCAACGACCGCGCGGCGGGGGCGGCGGGCCTGCAATCGCCGATCGTCAAGAACCTGCACGCCGGCGCGCTGGCGGCGATTCTCGAGCGCTCGGGCGCGGAGAACGGCGATCTGCTGTTCTTCGGCGCGGATCGCGCGACGCAGGTGAACGAATGGCTCGGCGCGCTGCGCCAGCGCATCGGCCACGAGCGCGGGCTCGCGCAGGCCGGGTGGCGGCCGCTTTGGGTGGTCGACTTTCCGATGTTCGAGTTCGACGACGAGTCGAAAGCCTGGAAAGCGCGCCATCATCCGTTCACCAGTCCGAAGGAAGGGCACGAGGCGTTCATCGAGTCGGCGCCGGAGCGCGCCTACGCGAAAGCCTACGACGTCGTGCTAAACGGCTGGGAAATCGGCGGTGGCTCGGTGCGCATACACCGCCAGGAGGTGCAGCAGCAGGTGTTCCGCGCGCTCAAGCTCACGCCGCAGGACCAGCGGGCTAAGTTCGGTTTCCTGCTGGACGCGCTGCAGTTCGGCGCGCCGCCCCACGGCGGCATCGCCTTCGGCTTCGACCGGTTGGTCGCGCTGATGACGGGCGCCGAAGCGATCCGCGACGTGATCGCGTTCCCGAAAACCCAGCGCGGACAGGACCTGCTCACGGGCGCGCCGTCCGCGGTGACCGAAAAGCAGCTGCGCGAACTTCACATTCGGCTGCGCAACCCGCCGGCGCCCGGCTGAGGCCCGCGCGGTGGGGCTGGGACTGCGCCGGGCCCTGGTCGGCCTTGTGTTCGCGGTGCTGGCGGGCTGCGGCGCGGACACGGGCGAGATCGAGCGCACGGCACTGCCGCCCGAAGCGCGCGAGACGCTTGCGCGGATCGAGCGCGGGGGGCCGTATCCCTTCCGCAACGACGGCACGACGTTCCACAATCGGGAGCGCCTGCTGCCGCAGCGCAGCCGCGACTATTACCGCGAATACACCGTGCCGACGCCGGGGCGCGGCGACCGCGGTGCGCGGCGCATCGTCGCGGGCGCGGGCGGCGAGCGCTACTACACGGAAGATCATTACCGAAGCTTCAAGCGGATACGCGAATGAGCACAGGCTGGGCGGGTGAAGGGCGGTTGCGGGCGGCCGATTCCGGGCTGTACCGGGCCGCGAACGCGCAGGCGCCGGTCTCCGCGGCCGGCCTCGACGTCGTGCCGATTCGGCTTGCCGGCGTCGCGAACAAGGACGCACTGCTCGAGCGCTTCGCCGGCGCGCTCGAGTTCCCGGACTGGTTCGGCGGCAACTGGGACGCGCTCGAAGACTGCCTCGGCGACCTGTCGTGGCGTCCGCGGGGCGACCGCGTGCTCCTGATCGAGGGATTCGAGTCGCTCGCCTCGGTCTCGCACGACGACTTTCGCGTGCTGCTCGACCTGCTCGCCGACGTGGCGGAGCACTGGTCTGCGCAGGGGCGCGCCTTCGTGGTCCTGTTCGTCGACCCCGAACACAAGCTCGGGCTGCGTCCCTGGGGCGACGCGCCGGCGTGACCCACAAGATTCCGGTATCGGTACTGGTGGTGATTCACACCGTGGCGCTGGAGGTGCTGCTGCTTGAGCGCGCACAGCATCCGGGCTACTGGCAGTCGGTGACCGGCTCGCTCGAGGCGCTCGACGAACCGCTTCCAGCACTCCAGCTCGTAGACCGGCTGGGTCATCACGAACTGCGGCCCGGAGTCGAGCTTGCGCTTCACGTACTCGAACTCGCCGTCGAGATCCTCGGCGGTGGGATTCACGCCGCAACCGATCGCGAACTGGGTGGCCGCGCCGATCGAGGTGCCGGCGAGGTCGGTCCCGTGATTCATCTTGTGCACGATCCGCATCAGCCCCGGGGCGTCGGTGTCGAACACCGCGGTCGCGTTGGGGTAGTCGCCGAGGCTGGGCGGATCGCCGGTCAGGCACAGGATGTTGCGGATCCCGAGCGCGTGCGCGCCCAGCAGGTCGCTCTGCAGCCCCATCAGGTTCCGGTCGCGGGTGGTGTAGTGGAGGATCACCTCGAGCCGCGGGAAGTGGAGGTGGACCTGGTAGGCGAGCGCCATCGCGCTCATGCGGATGCGCGCCAGCGGCGAGTCGGCGATGTTGACCGCGTCCACGCCGCGCTGCGCCATCAGGTTCGCGGCGTCCATGACCTTGGCGATGTTGATCCCGCGCGGCGGATCGATCTCGACGCTGACCACGAACT
>Ga0210138_1000250_pt1 | contig 12756 bp, 8 predicted proteins | sample Browns_ThreeSqC__FD_184850 | JGI IMG/M metagenome (GOLD analysis project Ga0210138, IMG submission 184850) | Wetland microbial communities from the San Francisco Bay, California, USA, that impact long-term carbon sequestration -... | ecosystem: Environmental > Aquatic > Marine > Wetlands ... | reverse complement strand
AGGACTGCGCGCGCGCGATCGACGAGACCGTAGGCACGCTCGGCGGCATCGACATTCTCGTCAACAACGCAGGCACCTCGGCCACCGGCGAATTCGAGCGGGTAGACGATGCTGCCTGGCAGGCCGATTTCGATCTCAAGCTGTTCGCCGCGGTGCGCCTGTCGCGGCTCGCGATCCCCCACATGAAGCGCGTCGGCGCGGGGCGGATCATCAACATCACCAACATCGGCGCCAAGCAGCCGCGTGCGCGCTCGATGCCGACCACCGTGACCCGCGCCGCGGGACTCGCGCTGACCAAGGCGCTGTCGAAGGAGTACGCGCCGCACGGCATCCTCGTCAACACGATCTGCATCGGCCTGGTGCGGGCCGGCCAGCACGAACGGCGCGCGGCGCAGCGCGGCGTAGACGTGGAGACGCTGTACGCGGAATTGGCGAAGGACATTCCGCTCGGGCGCGTCGGCGACGCCGAAGAGGTAGCCAACGTCGTCGCGTTCCTGGCCTCCGCCGCGGCGAGCTACGTCACCGGTACCAGCATCAATCTCGACGGCGGCACCTCCGCCGTGCTCTAGGCGAACCCGGGATGACCGCCGCTCGACTCGAACTGCGCAAGCTGACGCCCAAATGCGGCGCCGAAGTCCTCGGCGTCGACCTGGCGCAGCCGCTCGAGGACGCGAGTATCGGCGCCCTGCACGAGGCGCTTGCCGAGCATTGCGTGCTGTTCTTCCGCGATCAGCGCATGACCCCCGAGCAGCAAAAGGCTTTCGGCCGGCGCTTCGGCGAGCTGCACCTGCACCCGGCCTGGCCGCGCCTGCTCGAGGGGCATCCGGAGATCATGGAGATTTATGCCGACGCGAGCACGAAACGCATCGCGGGCGAGGACTGGCACTCGGACGTCTCCTGCGACCCCGAGCCGCCGCTTGGCACCATCCTCTACATGCTCGAGGTGCCGCCCGAGGGCGGCGACACGCTGTTCGCCAGCATGTACGCCGCCTACGAAGCGCTCTCGGCGCCAATGAAGCGGATGCTCGAGGGCATGACTGCACTGCACGACGGCGAGACGACATACCGCGGTCGCTACGAGGGCATGCAGGAGGCGGCGGCCTATCCGCAGGCCGAGCACCCGGTCGTTCGCACGCATCCCGTGAGCGGACGCAAGGCGCTGTTCGTCAATCGCATCTTCACGCGCCGCATCCTGCAGCTCGAAAAGCACGAGAGCGACGCGGTGCTCGAGATGCTGTTCCGGCTGGTGGAGACGCCGGAACTGCAGTGCCGTTTCCGCTGGCAGAGCGGCTCGGTGGCTTTCTGGGACAACCGCTGCGTCCAGCACCACGCGCTGTGGGACTACTACCCCCAGCGCCGCCGCGGCCTGCGCGTCACGATCAAGGGCGAGCGGCCGGTCTACCGGCCCTGAGGCCGATCAGGCGGGTGCGCCGGCCTGCGACGGCGCGGCGCGTGCGCCGCGCGGCTGCAGCAGTAGATAGATCGACGGGATCAGCAGCAGGCTGACGAACATCGAGAACAGCAGCCCGAAGACCATGCACACGGCGAGCGGCTGCAGCATCTCCGAGCCGGCGCCGAGCCCGAGCGCGAGCGGCGCCATGCCGACCACGGTCGTCAGCGTGGTCATCAGGATCGGCCGCAAGCGCAGGCGCGCCGCCTCGACCACTGCGGCGATCAGCTCCGTGCCGCGCGCGCGCAGCAGCTCGATGTACTCGACCAGCACGATCGCGTTGTTCACCACGATGCCGATCAGCATGATCACGCCGAGCCAGACCGGCATCGACAGCGGCAGGCCGGTAACGAGCAGTCCGATCACGACGCCGATCAGCGCAAACGGCACGCCGAGCAGGATGACGACGGGGTTGCGCAGCGATTCGTACTGCACCGCCATCACCACGAACACCAGGAACAGCGCCAGCCCGGCGAGCGTCAGCACCAGCACGTTGCCCTGCCTGAGGCTGTCGTAGGCGCCCGCGAAATACAACGCATAGCCGGCCGGCAGCTCGAAATCGCGCAGGTCCTCGCGCAGCGCACCCACCACCGCGCCCAGAGGCTGCTCGCCGGTGAGCGCCGCCTTCACCTCGACGATGCGTCGCTGGTTCTCGCGCCGCACCTCCGCGGGCGAGACGATGAGGTCGACCCGCGCGACGTCGCCCAGGTAGACGGGGCGGCGCCCGCCCTGCGCGCCGAACAGCAGCACGGCCTCCAGCGCGGCCGGGCTGTCGATCGTCGTCTGCGGCAGCCGCACCCTGACGTCGTAGGCGCGGTCGTTCTCGACGAAGTCGCCGACGATGATCCCGTCCAGCGCGATTTTCAGCGCGCGCCCGATGTGCGCCGCATCGATGCCGAGCTCGGCCGCGCGGCTGCGGTCGACGCGCACCGCGAATTCCTGGCGGATCTCTTCGGCGCTGTGCTGCACGTTGCGCAGGCCGGGCTGGGCGCGCAGCCGCTCGGCGAGCCGCTCACCGATGTCGGCGAGCACGCCGAGATCCGGGCCCTGAACACGCACGCTCACGTCCTCGTCAGACCTCGAAATGCGCAGTCCGCGTACGCCGGCGGGTCGCGCGAGGACTTTTACGCCGGCGAGCTCGGCGCGCGCGACGGCGCGGCCGTAGCCCGCGACCCAGGCCTCTACGCTGCGCGCGCGTTCGGTGACCGGCACCAGCTGGATCGAGAGCGTGCTGCGGTTCGGGCGCTCGCGCTGCGTGCGGCCGAAGATCGAGCCGCCGGCGAGCACCGAGATTCCTTCCACGTCGCCCTGCGACACGGCGATCTCTTCGAGGCGCTGCACCGTACGGTCCATTGCCTCGAGCGAGCCGCCCGGGTCGGCAAAGACCTGGATCTGCACGCGGCCGTCGTCCATCGTCGGCAGGAATGCCTGTTTCCCGGTGAGATGGCCGAACAGCGCGCCGAAGCCGCCGAGCAGCGCCAGCGAGACGATCACGACGAGCCACGGGGTACGCGTGGTCGCCGAGACCGCAGGCACATAGAGCGCCTGCGCACCGGCGACCATGCGTTGCACGAGCCGCGTCACCACCGAGGGCCGCGTCGGCCTTCCGCGCGCGGCGAGCGCGGGCACCAGCGTCACCGCGACCATGAGCGAAGCGACGATCGCCGCGGAGATCGTGAAGATCAGCTCGCGAAACAGCAGGCCGACCAGCCCGCTGATGAACAGGAACGGAACGACCGCGGCGAGGTTGGTCGAGGTCGCGGCGATGATCGGGCTGTTGACCTCGGAGGCCGCGTTCGCGGCCGCCTCCAGGCCGTACTCGCCTTCGCGCTGGTGGCGCTCGATGTTCTCGAGCATCACGATCGTGTTGTCGACCAGCATGCCGATGCCGAGCGCGAGGCCGCCCAGCGTCATCAGGTTGAGCGACAGCCCGCCGAGCGCCATGATGACGAAGGTGATCATGATCGAGATCGGGATCGCCGAGCCGATGATGAGCGTGCCGCGCACGCTGCCGAGGAAGGCGTAGACGACCAGCATCGCCAGGGTCGCGCCGGTGAGCGCTGCGATTGCCGCGTTGTCGAGCGACTGGCGCACGTAGAGCGATTGGTCCGAGACCTTGTCGACGCGCACGTCCTCGGGCACGAGCTGGCGCTCGTAAAGCGACGCCAGGCGCGCGTTTACGACATCGGCGACATCCACCGTATTCGCCGTAGGCTGCTTCTGCACCGCGATGCGCACGCCCGGCGTGCCGTTGTAGCGCACGCGGATGCGCTCGTCCTCGTGCACGTCGAGCACTTCGGCGATCTCCGACAGCGGCACCGCGGTGCCGCTCGGCAGCCGCACCGGCAGCGCGCCAAGCTCGGCGACGCTTTGCACGCGGCCGGAGGTGCGGCTGGTGTATTGCTGGCCGGCCATCTGCAGCCGCCCGGCCGGCTCGTCCAGGTTGCCGCGCTGGATCGCCGTGATCACGTCCTCGGTCGACAGGCCCAGCCCGGCGAGGCGACGCTGGTCCGGCAGCACGTGCACCTCGCGCACCAGGCCGCCGCCCACCTCTACCGAGGCCACGCCGGGAAGATTGAGGAAGTACTTGGCGAAGACATCGTCGGTCCAGCTGCGCAGCTCCGTCATGCCGCGCAGCGGCGAGCTGATCACGAACTCCATCACCGGGATCTGCGCCGGGTCGCGCTTGAAGATGATCGGCGGGTCGATCGTCGTCGGCAGGAAGCGCTTGGCGCGATCGAGCCGGGTGCTCGCGTCGCGCAGCGCGATGTCGATGTCCTTGCCGTACTCGAAGAACAGCTCGAGCTCGGTGGTGCCCTCCATGGTGGTCGACTCGACGCCGACCGCGTCCTCCGTGATCGCCAGCTGCTCCTCGAGCTGGCGCGTGATCTGGTCCTCCATGATGTTCGTCGGCACCGCGGGCTCGATGATGCGCACCCCGATCTCGGGGTAGATCAACTGCGGCAGCAGGTCGATCGACAGCCGCCCGAGCGCGAAGAATCCGAGCACGATCGCGGTCAGCGTGAGCATCACCGTGCTCACCGGATGGTGGATGCACCACACCGCGATGCCGCCGCGCTGCATGGCTCAGCTCCCCTTGGACGGCGCCTCGCCGGGCGTCCGGGCGTCGGCGCCGCCGCGCGGCTTCGCCGCCTCGCCGCCCACGGGCTTGACCGCCTGGCCCGGCTTCAGTCCGATGAAACCCTTGACGACAACGTGTTCGTTCGGCTTGAGGCCGGCCTGGACCTCGACGCGGTCGGCGAGGCGCAGCCCGCTCGCGACGCCGCGGCGCTCGACCGTGTCGTCCTTGCGGTGGACCATCACGTACTCGCCCTGCGCGTCGCGCTGCAGCGCCGAGAGCGGCACGACGAGCCGCTCCGAGGCGCCGGTCGAAAGCGCGACGCGGCAGAACTGCCCCGCGCGGGCGCCGGCCGGCACCGGGTCGAGCTGCACCTCGACCCGCCCGGTGCGCGAGGACGGATCGATCGCGGGATGGATGCGCACGATGCGGCCCTCGTGCAGCGCATCGCCGAGCGCGTCGATGCGCACCTGCGCCGGGTCGCCGACGCCGAGATGCGGAATGACGAGCTCGGACACCGTCACATCCGTGACCAGCTTCGAGGGATCGATCACGCTGAGCAGATGCGTGTGGCGCGGTGTGGCGTTGCCCGGCTCGACCAGGCGCTGCGAGACGACGCCGTCGAACGGCGCGCTGAGCGTCATGTTCGCCACGCGCGCCGCGAGCAACCGCTCCTCGGCGCGGGCGATCTCGACGACCGTCATCGCGCGCGAGACCGCGTCGTCGCTGACGAAGCCCTTGGCCTTCATCTGGCGGTTGCGCTCGTAGTCGACCTCCGCCTGCTTGCGCGTCGCGGCCGCCTTGTCGAGCTGCGCGCGCAGGATGCGGTCGTCGTAGCGCGCGAGCACGTCGCCCGCGGCTACGCGATCGCCCTCGCGCACCGCGACCTCGGTGAGCCGTCCCTCCTCCTCGTTTACGATCTTCACTTCGCGCAGCGCCCGCAGGCTTCCTGCGCGGCTCGCCGTGTAGGACAGATGCCCGGGCTTGACTTCGAACAATTCGACCAGGTGGGCGCGCGCAGGGCGCTTGGCGGTCTTGCCGCTCGACTCGTTGCCGCAGCCGGCAGGGAGAACGGCCAGCGCGAGCGCCGCGACGGCCCCGCCGATGCGCAAAACGCCCCTGAAAATCAACCTCATAGGGCGCACATTATGCCGCGCCGCGATGACGCCTCCGGCGGATTTACAAAAATGCACGGCGCCCGGCTGCGCCGGGCGTTGCCCGGGCGGCGGCTATGCGCCGTACGCCCCGACGATCGTGACCGATGACACGTTCTGGCTGGGGAAGCCGCCCAGGTTGTGCGTCATGCCGAACACTGGATTCGCGCGCTGGCGCTCGCCCGCACGTCCCGTGAGCTGCAGGTACATCTCGTAGAGCATGCGCAGGCCCGAGGCGCCGATCGGGTGGCCGAAGCACTTCAGTCCGCCGTCGATCTGGCAGGGCACCTTGCCCGCGGCGTCGTAAAAGCCGTCGAGCACATCGTTGATCGCCTTGCCTTCGGGCGAGATGCCGAGATCTTCCATCGTCACCAGCTCGGTCACCGAAAAGCAGTCGTGCACCTCGAACAGCGATAGCTGCTTGCGCGGGTCGGCGATGCCGGCTTCCTTGTAGGCGCGCGCCGCCGCGGCGCGCGTGGTGGCGAAATACGAGCCGTCCCACTGGTCGAACTGCACTTCCTGGCCGTTCGACACCGCGAGCTGCAGCGCCTTCACGCCCACCAGGTCCTTCTTGCCCAGCCCGCGCGCGATGTCGGGTGTGGTGACGATCGCCGCCGCCGAGCCGTCGGACACGCCGCAGCAGTCGTACAGGCCGAGCGGCTCGGCGATCATCGGCGCCTTGAGCACGTCCTCCTCGGTGATGCGGTTGCGCAGGTGCGCCTTCGGATTCTTCGCCCCGTTGTCGTGGCTCTTCACCGAGATGTGCGCCATCGCGCGTTTGAGGTCTTCCTGGTTCACACGATGCTTCGCGCGGTACGCCGCGGCGAGCTGTGCGAACGAGCCCGGGGCCGAGATGTTCGCCCAGGTCATGTTCTGCAGTGCCCCCCGGCCGCGCTGCGGCAGCCCGCCGTAGCCGGTGTCCTTGAGCTTTTCGACCCCGAGCGCGAGCGCGATGTCGACCGCGCCGGAGGCCACGGCATACACCGCGCCGCGGAAAGCTTCGGTTCCGGTCGCGCAGTAGTTCTCGACCCGCGTCACCGGTATGTAAGGCAGGCGCAGCGTCATCGCAAGCGGCACGCCCGACTTGCCGACATGCTGTTCCTCGATCGCGGTGCCGAACCACGCCGCCTCGATCTGGTTGCGCTGGATGCCGGCGTCTTTCACCGCCTCCTCGAACGCGTCGACCATCAGGTGCTCGGCGTTCTTGTCCCAGTGCTCGCCGAACTTCGAGCAGCCCATGCCGAGGATCACGACTTTGTCTTTGATGCCTGTCGCCATTTGATTACCTCCTTACGCGCGACATCGGGGTCAGACCCCGGTGGATAACTCCAAGATGGGGTCAGACCCCATTGATTATTCGAGCGGCGACTTTCACCCAAAGGGGTCTGACCCCGGAGTTATCCACCGGGGTCTATCCACCGGGGTCTGACCCCAAGGGCGCCGCCTTCCAGAAATAGCGCACGAAGCCGCGCGACGGATCCACTTCCTTGATGCGGAACATCATCCGCATCGGCAGTCCGACCTCGAGTGTACTCCCGTCGATGTCGGTGAAGTCGGCCATCATGCGCCCGCCCTGGTCGAACTGGATCATGCCGTAGTAGGCGGGCGGATCCGGGCAGTAGGTGAGCACGTCTGCGGTATAGGACATCACCTTGCCGGACAGGTCCGAGAACGGCTGTGGTTCCTGGGAATCGAGCGCGTTGCACTCCGGATTGACACAGTAACGCGCGCGCGGGTACTGAAAGGTGCCGCATTTCGCGCAGCGCCCGCCGACCAGGCCTTCGATCATGTCGCGATTGCGGTAGAGCACGGTGAGCGGCGTGCCCTTGTCGGTCTCGGCACGCATGCCGCGCTCGAGGTTGACGTGATCGTTGAAGGCGAGAAAGCGCTGGTATTGCGTCTCCTCCTTGCGCCGCGCGAGCGATCCCTTGACACCGCGCCGCGCGGCGAGGCTCTTGATCGCGTCAGTGACTTCGAACAGCAGCGCATCGCAGCCTTCGCCGAACGCGGCGACCAGGATGCGCTCGCCCGGCTTCGCTTCTTCCAGCGCAGCGGCCAGCATCACCAGCGGGTGCGCCGCGCCGGTATCGCCGCAGTTCGCGGCCAGGTTGTCGCGCACCGCGCCATCTGCAATTCCGATGCGCTTGGCGAGCGCCGGCGTCACGCGCGCGAGCGTGCACGGCATGCAGAAATGTTCGATCGCACCGGCTTCGACCCGCGCGGCCTTGAGCGCCGCGGAAACCGCCGCAGGAACGATTTTCATGTAGCCTTCGTCTCGAATCCAGCGCTCTTCCCAGGCGTAGTCGTGCGCCCGGTCGCGGCCGCGGAACTGATGCACGAAGTCCACCGTCTCGGTGTGCGCCGCGAGCAGCCGCGCGATCGGCTTTCCGCGCCCGACCAGCACCGCCGCCGCACCGTCGCCGTACTGCATCTCCTGCGTACTCGCCGCCTTCGCCAGGCGATGCTCGCCTGCGGCGAGCAGCGTCGTCGCTCCGCCCACCGCGGCGTCGATCGCCGCGACCAGCGCCGAGGTCGCCGCGCGCAGGCTGCCGCCCACGTCCATCGAGCGCAGCGCGGGCTTCAGGTTGAGCGCGGTGGCGACGATCGCGGCGTTCTGCCGGTCATCGAATGGATGCGTCGTGGAGGCGAGCGTAAGCGCTCCGATCGAGCTGCGCTCGATGCCGCCCAGGCAGTCGCGCGCCGCCTCGACCGCCATGGTGATCGCGTCCTCGTCCCAGTTCGCCATCGAGCGCTCGCCGCGCCCGAGCCCTTTCAGCGCCGGCGCGAACCAGGCATTCGCGTCCGCGATCACCTTGCGCTGCAGCCGCAGGCGCGGCAGGTAGGCGCCGAAGGCGAGGATGCCGGTATCGTTCATCATGTGCGCGCGTCGTTCGCTCAGTCGTCCAGCCCGCTCATCCCGCGCCGGTGCGCGAGCAGCCGGGCGCCGGCGATGCGGAACAGCACCTTCCCCGGCCACGCGATCTGACCGTCGGGCCGGCGGCTGAACAGAATGCCGTCGGTGCGCGCGAGCACCTGCCTGCGTGCGCGCGGCCCGCGCGCGTCCATCGGATCGATGATCTCGCACACCGGCGTGCCCTTGCGCACCTTTGCGCCGCGCTCGACGTGATAGACCTGCACGCCCGCGCACGGGCTATAGCCGACATCCATTCCAGCGATCGGTGTAGCCTGCGCGCGCAGACGCGGCAGCGCTCCGGCGCGACCCGCGATCAGGCCGCGGCGCACGAGAAAGCGGTACAGATTGCGCGCGTCGGCTTCGCCGAGCCGGTGGTTTACGTCGCGCTGGCCTCGGTACTCGACGGTGGCCGACAGGCAGGCCTGCGGAATGCGCGCCGCGGGAAAGCGCGCGGCGAGCCTCGGCCACAGCGCACTGTTGACGCCCGAAAACGTCGCCACATCCGGGTACGGATCGTTGTAGAGGGTCGCCTCCGCGCCGAGGTCCGCCGCGAGAACGCGCGCGGGGCCCGGCCAGTCCTGGCGCGAGATGAACAGATGCAGCACGGCGTGCTGGTCGCAATGCAGGTCGAGCACGACGTCGGCGTCCTGCGAGAGCTTCAGCGCTTCGACGCGCAGGGTCTGCAGCTCGTTCGCGGGCCGCATCGCCGCGAGCTCGGCGCGCGCCGCGTCGCGGATACGCGCGACGTTCTCAGCCGCATCCCGCCCGAGGCGTCCTTCCAGGCGCCGTGCGACCGCCCCGGACAGCTCGGGCCAGTTGCGATTGAAATTTTCGCGGCCGTTGAAGTCGTAGCGCCCGAGGTGGTTGTTGCCAATGAGCTGCGACAGGCCGATGGGGTTGACCACCGGTACCACCACGATTTCGCCGCGGATGCGGCCGCGCCGCTCGGCCTCCAGCAGCATCGGCATCAGGTGGTGCAGCGCCATCGCGCCCGGCAGCTCGTTGGCGTGTATCGCCGCCTGCAGGTAGGCCTTCGGACGCGCCCCTGTCCTGCCGAAGCGGTGCACGACGAGGCTGCGCGTGCTGCCCGGCGACATGGCCGGCAGCACGATGCGGGTCTTTCGGTAGGGCATGGCGGACTCGTTCGGAAGGGGCGGCGCAATTGTCCACGATTCCGGGCGCCCGAGCGGCGCGCGTGCAGGGGCGTTTCACGCGATCCGATTCGGCGTACCATCCGGCTGCCCGGTGCCGCCAGGAGGGTGCGCGCCGGGCGATCGACTTTGACCTGGAGGAGAACAGCATGGACGAGAGACGGTTGCGCGAGCTGATCGCCGAGGTGAAGGCCGGCCGGCGATCGCGGCGGGATTTCATTCGCTTGATGGTCGGCCTCGGACTGACGGCGCCGCTCGCCGCGCAGATGCTCGCCTCTTCGGGGGTCGCCCTGGCACAGCCCAAGTCGAACTACAAACCGACCAAGCGAGGCGGCGGCGGGACGCTCCGGCTGCTCTGGTGGCAGGGTGCCACGCTGCTCAACCCGCACTTCGCGGTGGGCACCAAGGATCAGGAGGGCTCGCGCATCTTCTACGAGCCGCTCGCCGGCTGGGACCCGGAGGGCAATCTCGTGCCGATTCTCGCTGCCGAGATCCCGAGCCAGCAGAACGGCGGGCTCAGCGCGGACGGCAAGACGGTCGTCTGGAAGCTGAAGAAGGGCGTCAAGTGGCACGACGGCAAGCCGTTCACCGCTGACGACGTCGTCTTCAACTGGGAATACGCCACCGACCCGGCGACCAACGCGGTGACCATCGGCAGCTACAAGGAATGCAAGGTCGAAAAGGTCGACGACCACGCCGTGCGCCTGCTGTTCCAGAAGCCGACGCCGTTCTGGGCCGACGCCTATGTCGGCGCGCGCGGCATGATCATTCCGAAGCATCTGTTCGGGGACTACCGCGGCGCGAAGTCGCGCGAAGCGCCAGCCAACCTCAAGCCGGTCGGCACCGGGCCGTACACCTTCGTCGACTTCAAGCCCGGCGACATGGTGCGCGGTGCGATCAATATGGAGTATCACGAGCCGAATCGCCCCTATTTCGATGCCATCGAGATGAAGGGCGGCGGCGATGCAGTGTCCGCGGCGCGTGCGGTGCTGCAGACCGGAGAGTACGACTACGCCTGGAACATGCAGGTCGAGGACGAGATCCTCAAGCGTCTCGAGAACGGGGGCCGCGGCCATGCAGACATCGTCTCCGGCGCGAACATCGAGCACATCCAGCTGAACAACACCGATCCCTCGAAGGAGGTAGACGGCGAGCGCTCGAGCATCAAGACCAGGCACCCGGCGTTCGCCGACCCCGCGGTGCGCGATGCGCTCAACCTGCTCGTAGATCGCAAGGCGGTCGAGGACCATATCTACGGGCGCACCGGAATCGCCACCGCCAACTTCCTCAACAATCCGGCGCGCTTCCGCTCGCCGAACATGAAATGGGCGTTCAACGTCGACAAGGCGAACGCGCTGCTCGACGCGGCCGGATGGAAGCGCGGCGCCGACGGCGTGCGCGAGAAGAACGGCGTCAAGCTCAAGCTCGGATACCAGACCTCGATCAACCAGCCGCGCCAGAAGAACCAGGCGATCGTCAAGCAGGCCTGCCAGAAGGCGGGCATCGAGCTCGAGCTGAAGGCGGTGACCGCGTCGGTGTTCTTCTCCTCGGACGTGGCCAATCCCGACACCTACACCAAGTTCTACAACGACCTGCAGATGTACACGACCACCATGCCGCAGGCCGATCCCGGTGTGTTCATGAACCAGTTCTGCTCCTGGGAGGTCGCGACCAAGGAAAACAAGTGGCAGGGGCGCAATATCACGCGCTGGCAGAACGCGGATTACGACAAGGCCTACCGCGACGCCGAGAGCGAGCTCGATGCGGTCAAGCGCGCCGCACTGTTCATTCGCATGAACGACCTCGTCATCGAGAATCGGGTAGTGATCCCGGTGGTCTACCGGCCGCGCGTCGCGGCGGTGTCGAACAAGCTGCACGCGCCGACCTCGGGCTGGGACAACGATCTCTGGCTGCTGAAAGACTGGTACCGCGACGCATGACGCGGGCGCCGGCGGGAGGCCCGCGCCGGCCTCTCCCGCCCTCGCCGCGCGCGGGCTGACGATGAGCAGATACCTGCTCAGGCGGCTGCTGCTCACGATCCCGAGCCTGATCGCGATCAGCGTCATCCTGTTCACGGTGCTCGCGCTCGCGCCCGGCGATCCGTTCGAGGAGCTCGCCACCAACCCCGCGATCCCGCCCGAAGTGCGTGCGAACCTGCGTGCGCAGTTCGGCCTCGACGACCCGGTTGCGCTGCGCTACATGCGCTGGTCGAAGGCGATGCTGCAGGGCGACTGGGGATTCTCGTTCGTCAGCCGGGTCGACGCCGACAAGCTCATCCTGCAGCGCCTGCCGATCACGCTGCTGGTGGTCGGCGCCTCGCAGGTCGTGGCGCTCGCTCTCGCGCTGGTGGTCGGCGTGCTCGCGGCGATGCGCCCGTACTCGATCTTCGACCAGGTGGCGAGCACGCTCGCCTTCATCGGCTTTTCCCTGCCGACGTTCTTCACCGGGCTGCTGTTCATCCTGCTGTTCAGCATCCATCTCGACTGGCTGCCGATCGTGTACCGCGCGGACATCAGCGCAACCGGCTGGCGCTTCTGGTGGGAGCACGCAAAGCAGGCGGTGATGCCGGTCGCGGTGCTGGCGCTCTTCCAGGGCGCCTCCTGGACGCGCTACGTGCGCTCGGCGGTGCTCGACGTGATCCGGCTCGACTACGTCACCACGGCGCGCGCCAAGGGGCTCGCCGAGCGCGTCGTGATCGTCAAGCACGTGCTGCGCAACGCGCTCATCCCGGTCGTCACGCTGGTCGCGCTGCAGATGCCGATCGTGTTCGGCGGCGCGATCGTCACCGAGCAGATCTTCCGCGTGCCGGGGATCGGCTCGCTGCTGATCAGCGCGATCCTGGCGAACGACACCCCGGTGATCATGGCGGTGACCTTCGTCTTCGCGATCCTGGTGATCGCCTTCAACCTGATCGCCGACCTGCTCTATGGCTGGCTCGACCCCCGCATCTCCTACCGCTGACGCGCTCGCGCCGGCGGCGGCGCGCACCGCGGCGCGCAGCTCGCTCG
>Ga0210138_1000249_pt1 | contig 12771 bp, 14 predicted proteins | sample Browns_ThreeSqC__FD_184850 | JGI IMG/M metagenome (GOLD analysis project Ga0210138, IMG submission 184850) | Wetland microbial communities from the San Francisco Bay, California, USA, that impact long-term carbon sequestration -... | ecosystem: Environmental > Aquatic > Marine > Wetlands ... | reverse complement strand
TTCTGCCAGCTGATGGGCGGCGACGTATCGGTCGAGAGCGCGCCCGGGGAAGGTGCGACCTTCACCGTTCGCCTGCCGGCGCAGCGGGCCAGCGGCGCGCGCGCGCGGCGCTCGGGGATCGTGCCCGCCGGGGTCGTCACCGGCTCCGTTCCGGCCGGACGGCGCAGTATGCCGTATCCGGCGATCGGCGCACCCGAGGTGCTGGTGATCGACGACGACCCGATGGTCCGGGATCTGATGACGTGGGGACTCGAGAAGAAGGGCTTCAAGGTCCTGACGGCGGACACCGCGGCCGACGGCCTGCGCCTGGCGCGCGAGCGGCGTCCCGCCCTGATCACGGCCGAGGTGCAGATGGACGGCGGGTGGGACGCCCTCGAGGCGATCACGCGCGACCCGGCGCTCCAGCGGGTGCCGGTGGTCGTGGTGAGCGTGGAGGACGAGCGCCAGCGCGCCCTCGATCTCGGCGCGGTGGACTACGTGGTGAAGCCCATCGACCGCGACCGGCTTCTCGCCCTGATCGAGCGGCACGCGAGGAATCTCGCTCCGGGGTCGCGGGCGGACGGCTGACATGGGCGAGTCGGGGCCGACCATCCTCCTCGTCGAGGACAACGAGATGAACCGCGACATGCTGGCGCGGCGGCTCGAGAAGCGGGGGTACCGGGTCGTCACCGCGGGCGACGGGGCGGAGGCGGTCGCCCGGGCGCGCGCCGCCGTCCCCGACCTCGTCCTGATGGACATGGGGCTGCCCGTGGTCGACGGCTGGGAGGCGACGCGCCAGCTCCGCGCCGACCCGGTGACGCGGTGCGTCCCGGTGATCGGGCTCTCCGCCCACGCCATGGCTGCCGACCGGGACCGCGCGCTCGCGGCGGGCGCGGACGACTTCGATACCAAGCCGGTGGACTTCGCGCAGCTGGTCGCGAAGATCGAGTCGCTGCTCGTGCGCGAGCGGCCGGCCGAGACCGCCATCGAGCGGCCCGCGCGGCTGGAGGAAATGCCCGCGCTCCTCGCGTTCCTGCGGGCGCGCCTCACGGAGGCCGGGGCCGGGGACGCCGTGTGGCAGGCGCTCCGGCTGGCGGTCGACGAGGCGTGCAGCAACGTGATCGCGCACGGCTACCGCGGCGCGGCCGGGACGATCCGTCTCGCGGTCGCCGTGGGGGACGGGCGCGCCGTCGTGACGGTGACGGACGAGGCGGCCGCGTTCGACCCGGCGCTCGTGCCGCCGCCCGACCTCGACGCCCCGTGGGCGGAGCGGCGCGAGGGCGGGTTGGGCTGGCATCTCATCCGGTCGGTGGTGGACGAGGTCCGGCACCGGCCGGCCGGAGCGCGAGGCAACGTGCTGACGCTGGTCAAACGGCTGAAGGAGTGATCGCGCGATGCTGACGATCGAGGTCGAGGAGCGCGGGGACGTATCGCTGGTCCGCATCGGGGGCAGCGTGGATGGCCTCACGGCAGGGGACCTGCTCGAGCGGCTCACCGCCGAGCTGGCGCGCGGCCGCACGCGCCTGGTGGGGTCGTTCGCGGACGTCGAGTACACGAGCAGCGCGGGTCTCCGCGTGCTGCTCGCGGTGCTGAAGGACGCGCGTGGCCGGGGCGGCGACCTGCGCCTCGCGGCGGTGCGGCGCGAGGTGTACCGCGTGCTCGACCTTGCCGGGTTCGCCGGCATCCTCAAGATTTACGACGACGTGGACGCGGCCGTGGCGTCGTTCGCGGCCTGACGGTGGTGGCCCGATGACCGGCTCGGCCCCGCGGTCGCGCGTGGCTCTCGTGATCGGCTCCGGGGGTGTGAAGTGCGCCGCGGCGCTCGGGCTGCAGCAGGCACTGCACGACGCGGGAATCGAGGTGGACATGGTCGTCGGCTGCTCGGGGGGCAGCCTCTACGCGGCGGTGACGGCGCTCGGGTTCACGCTGGAGGAGGCGAAGGCCGCGACGCTGAAGCTGTGGACCCGGGAGGTGACGGCCCAGCGCAACCGGCGGGCGCTGCTGCAGCTCCTGTTCCCACGGGTCTTCGGGTTCTCGGAAGCGTGGGGGTTCCGTGAGGACGGCCTGATCCTCGAGCGACTCCATACGGCGTTCGGGGACCGGACCTTCGCCGACGCCCGGATCCCGCTCCATCTCACCGCGACCGACTTCCGGACGGGCGAACAGGTGGTCCTGTCGCAGGGGCCCCTGGTGCCGGCCATCCGCGCGAGCATCGCGGTGCCGTTCATCTTCGCGCCCTACCGCGTGGACGGCCGCCTGCTGGTGGACGGTTTCCTCTCGGACCCGCTGCCCATCAACGTCGCGATGCGCGAGGGTGCGAGCGTGATCGTCGCGATGGGCTTCGAGAGTCCCTATCAGACGGCGGTACGCACCCCGGCACGCTTCGCCTTCCAGCTGAGCAGCATCATGACCAACAACCTGCTCAAGTCCCGCTTCGCGTTCCACAACGCGGCGCATCACGCCGAGGTCATCCTGGTCGTGCCGGAGTTCGAGCAGCGTGTGGGCCTGTTCGACACGTGGAAGATCCCCTACGTGATCGACGAGGGCCGGCGGGCGGCGGAGCGCCACATCCCCTACATCCGGCGGCTGCTGGGCGCGGGCCGGACGGCGTGACCGGTCGCGGAGTGGAATCGGGTGCCGCCCGCGTGCTGGTCGTGGACGACAACCCGATGAACCGCGACCTGCTCGCGCGCCGCGTGGCTCGTCTCGGCCATACCGTCGCCCTCGCGGAGCACGGGCGGGCGGCCGTGGAGCAGCTCGCCGCGGCGCCGTTCGACGTCGTCCTGCTCGACGTCGAGATGCCCGAGCTGAACGGGTACGAGGTGCTCGCGTGGCTCAAGGCGGACCCCGTGCGCGCGCGCATCCCGGTCATCATGATCTCCGCCGTGCAGGACGCCGAGGACGTCGCCCGGTGCATCGAGATGGGGGCCGACGACTTCCTCCCGAAGCCGTTCGACCCGCTGCTGCTCAAGGCCCGCCTCGGCGCGTCCCTCGCGAAGAAGCGCCTGCACGACCGCGAGCGGCTCTACGCCGAGAGCCTCGAGCGCGAGCTCGATCTCGGGCGCCGCATCCAGACCAGCTTCCTCCCCGGCGCGCTGCCGGCGCCGCCGGGCTACGACGTCGCCGCGCGCTTCCGCGCCGCGCGGCAGGTGTCGGGTGACTTCTACGACGCCTTCGCGCCGCCGGGACGCGCGGAGCTGGTGCTCGTCGTGGGTGACGTGTGCGGCAAGGGCGTGGCGGCGGCTCTGTTCATGGCGGTGCTGCGCAGCCTCGTGCGGGTGCTGACGGACGAATGGGCGCTCGCCGCGCCCGGCGCCGCCGGAGATGGGGCCGACCTGCTCGGTCGGATGGCCCGGCTCATCAACCGGCAGATCGCGGAGACCCATGGCAGCGCCAACATGTTCGCCACGGCGTTCCTCGGCATCCTCGACCCCCGGGATGGGCGCCTCGAGTACCTCAACGCAGGCCACGATCCCCCGGTCGTGCTGGGTCCGAGCGGCGCGGTGGCGCGCCTCGCGCCCACCGGACCCGCCCTCGGCCTGTTGCCGGGGCTCGAGTTCCGCGTGGCCGGGGCGACCCTCGAGCCGGGCGCGCTGCTCTGCGCCTACACCGACGGCGTGTCCGAGTACCGCAGTGCGGCAGGCGCGTTCTACGGGGAGGACCGCCTGCTCGCACAGCTCGCCGCGGCGGCGCCGTCAGCGGACGCCCAGCTGGGCCGCCTGCTGGCGGACCTCGACCTGTTCGCGGCGGGGACCGAGCAGGCCGACGACATCACGCTGCTCGCCGTACGGCGGGCGCCAACCGGATGAGGCATCGATGAGCGAGCCGTTCTACACCGCGAGGAGCGACGTGACCAAGGTGGCAGGCGTCCACCGTCGCTGCACCATCGCCACGGGCGTGACGTTCGACATCGGCGTGCACGGACCCATCCGGGCGCACTACCGGCTCGACGACGCGCGCGACCTCCCGCTGCCGGTCGACTACGTCGTCGCGGCGACCGGCGGGTGAATGCTGGGGACCCTCAACGGCGCACTGGAGGTGCGCGGGATCCGGCTGGCGCCCGAGGCGATCGTGGCGCGCGTCGAGGGCGTGAACGAGGTGCGCGAGCGCATCCCCGTGCTGACGGCGATCCGCGTCCACTACACGCTGCGCGTCCCCGCGGGCTCGCGCGACGTGGTGGACCGGGCCCTCGCCACCCATCAGGCCAAGTGCCCCACGGCCGAGTCGCTCAAGGGCGCCGTCGTCGTCTCGTGGACGGCGGACGTGACGGAGGCTTGACCGGGGATTAGGTTCCGGCCGTCCGATTCGCACCTCAAATCGCAGGGGACCACATCCATGCTCGTATTGCTCGCGGCCGTTTCGCTCACGTGGCAGCAGCCCGGCGCTCAGACGCCGCACCCGGTCGCCCGGATCGTGGTGGAGCCCGCCGACGCGGTGATCGTCGTCGGGGACTCGGTCCGTCTGCGCGGGACGGCGCTCGACAGCGCCGGTCAGCCGGTTGCCGGCGCCGAGGTGCGGTTCTTCGGGCGGGGGTTCGAGGGCGCGGTGGACCGGGAGACGGGTGTGGTGCGCGGCGGTGCCCGCGGCGTGCTCGCGCTGTCGGCGATCGCCCTCGTTCCGAACCAGCCGCCGAGCGCGCCGACGCCCGTGCTCGTGCGCATCGTGGCGCCCCCCGCCGCGCGCGTCGCGGTGGGCCCGGCGGTGTCGCGGCTGCTCGTCGGGCAGCGTCTTGCGCTGCACGCCCGGGTGTTCGCGGCGAACGGCGACGACCGCGACGACGCGGTGCGCTGGACCACGTCGGCGCCGCGGGTCGCGCGCGTCGGCCCGGATGGGCGCCTCGAGGCGCTCACGCCCGGTCGGGCCACGGTGACGGCCGCGACCGGCGGCGTCCAGGGCTCGGTCACGGTCACCGTGGCGGCGAGCACGGTGCGGCGCCTGGAGATCGCGGGCGGGGCGGGCGAGGCGCGCACGGGCGACGTGCTGCGGTTCCGCGCGGTGGCGCGCGACGGTGCGGGGGCCGAGGTCGCCGGCGTGACCCCGCAGTGGACGTTCGCGCCGGGTGGCGGGATGATCGAAGCGGACGGCGCGTTCGTGGCCAACGAGCCGGGCGAGTACACGATCAGCGCGAGCCTCGGGTCGGTGAGCGCCGAGACGGTGGTGCGGGTCCGCGCCCGCGACGTCCGCCGGCCCACGCGCACCGTCGGCCGCCTGCCGGTGACCGGGCTCGGCACGGCCGAGTTCTGGCCGCACCCCGACGGCCGCCACGCCTACCTTTCGACCATGGGCGACCGCCTCTACGCCCTCGACATCTCGGATCCGGGCGCGCCGCGGATCACCGACTCGGTGGTGGTGGACGCACGGCACATCAACGACGTGATGTCCACCGCCGACGGCCGGTGGGGCGTGATGACCCGTGAGAACGCCAGCTCGCGGCGGAACGGCATCGTGATCCTCGATCTCGCCGATCCGGCGCACCCGAAGGCGATCGCCGAGTACACCGAGACGGTCACGGGCGGCGTGCACTCGGCGTTCGTCTATACGCAGCCGGTGCATGGCACACACGTGTACCTGACCGACGACGCCACGGGATCATTGCGCGTGATCGATCTCAACGACCCGGCGCACCCGCGGGAGATCGCGCGCTGGCAGCCCCGCCCGGGGCAGGCCGGCAACACGCTGCACGATCTGGAGGTGAAGGACGGGCTGGCGTACCTGGCGTACTGGAACGACGGGCTGATCATCCTCGATGTCGGCAACGGCATGCGCGGCGGGTCACCGGCCGAGCCGCGCCTCGTGAGCCAGCTCAAGTACGACCTCGATGCGCTGTACCGCTGGGTGGAGGCCGAGGGCGGGCCGGGGTTCATCCGCGGCACGCACACCGTGTGGCGGCACCGCAACTATGTGTTCATCGGCGACGAGGTGTTCACGGCCGCCCCGCAGGGCATCCGGATGCCGGGGATCGGGCTGGGGCGGGCCAACGGCCGGCTTCAGGTCGTGGACGTGAGCGACATCACGCAGCCGCGCATCGTGGCGTGGTACGAGCCGCACGACGGCGGCATGCACAACATCTGGGTGGCGGGCGACACGCTCTACGCGGGGGACTACCAGGGCGGCCTGCGGGTGCTGGACATCGCGGGCGAGCTGCGCGGCGACCTGCTGGCACAGGGCCGCGAGATCGCCTGGGTGCACACCGGCGACGCGAACGGGTTCGTCCCCAACGCCGCGATGGCGTGGGGCGCGTTCTATCACAACGGGCTGGTGTGGGTCAATGACGTGTTCTCGGGGTTGTGGGTGGTGAAGGTCGAGCCCCGTGCCGAACCGGCGCCGGTGATTCCCTGAATGCTCACGGCTTCACGGCGATCCCCGTCGGCTGATACGGGATCTCGAGCGATGCCACCCGGCGCAACGTGGTGAGGTCGATGGCATCCACCGCGCCCGGGTCGCTCCCTACCGATTCCACGCTCACGAGGGCATAGCGGCCGTCGGGCGAGAACGCGATCCCGTGCGGGATGCGCTTGCTCGTCGCCACGCGGGCCGCCTCCTGCCAGGTGCGCGTATCGAACACGCTCACGCTCTGTGCCTTCTTGTTGGTGGCGAGGACCCAGTGCCCGTCCGGTGACGGCTCCACGTTATAGGTGCCCTCGCCCGCGGGGAGGCGGCGCACCAGCTCGAGGGTGCGCGCGTCACGCACCTGGACCTCGTGCGATTTCGAGCAGGCGAGGTAGATCAGCCGATCGTCGGGGGACACCGACACGAACGTCGTGAGACATTCGGGGTTCTGCCCGGGGAGCGTGCTGCTCGCCGCGCCGGGCGCCGGTCGGGTGGGGGCGGGCGCGGGGGCGTCGTGCGCCGCGTGGCTCGCCGCATCGCCGCCGCCCAGCGCCACGCGCCGGGCGATCGCGAGTCGCGACGGGTCGATCTCCACCAGCTCGTCCGACATCATGCACGCGATGTACACCGCGGTCCCGGCATGGTTGAACCGGGAGCCGTGCGGCATGTCGCAGGTCGGGATCTCGACCACCGATCGCATCTCCAGCAGGTACAGCACCGAGACGTCGTTCGCGTGTCCCCGGTCGCCGTGAAAGTCCGAGTTCGGGACGTAGGCCCACGCGCCGTCGGGGGAGATCCCGATCGTGGTCGGGAACATCCCGACCCGCACGCGGCCCAGGAGCGAGTCCGAGCCCGTCGCGTACTGCCACACGGCCCCGAAGGGCGCGCCGTGCGCCAGCGACACGTACCAGCGCTGCCCGTCGGGCGACACGGCCACGTGGTGGGGGCCGTCCAGGTCGATAGCGAGCTGCCCGACCGGGATCTCCTTGACCTTGCGCCATCCGCTCGTGTCCACCACGATGCGGGTGACCATGTCTCCCGCCTCGCTCGCCACGTACAGGGTGAACGGGGCGGCCGAGCGGGGCTCCTGGGCCGCGAGCGGCGCCGCACAGGCGAACGCGATGACGACAGCACGGGCGTGGCGCATGCGTGCATAATAACGCGGCCCCGGAGCGAGGATCGGCCGGCTCTGGCGGCGGGCACGCACGACGGATAGCGTTTCCCGTGCGAGTCGGGAAGCAGTCGCCCGGGCATCGGCCCGGGCTGGGGATGGGCGGCACGCCTCCGGTGGTGCCGCTGCGGCAGGCAGCGGTCCCGAAACCCGAGGCCCCTGGATCCGCGGACGAGGAGGAGACCTGATCGATGTGTCGCAACATCAAACGACTGCGGCAGCCGGACCGGGCGCCCACCGACCACGAGCTGCACGACGCCGCGCTGCAGTTCGTCCGCAAGATCTCGGGGTACCGCGAGCCGTCGCGGGCCAACCGGGCGGCGTTCGACACGGCGGTCGCCGATGTCGCCGCCGCCGGGCGGCGGCTGTTCGATGCGCTCCGCACGGGCGCCAGGGGCGACGCAGCGGCCTGACCCATCGGGCCGGCGCGTGAGCGCGAACCACTTCTCCGGCGTGGCGCAGAGCTACGCGCGCTACCGTCCGTCGTATCCCGCCGAGCTGTTCGCCGCGCTGGCACGGGTCGCGCCCGGGCACCGCGCCGCGTGGGACTGTGCCACGGGCACCGGCCAGGCGGCGACGGGGCTCGCCACGCACTTCGCGCGGGTCGTCGCCACCGACCTGAGCCCGCCGCTCCTGCACGCGGCCCCGCGGCACGCGCGGGTGCGCTACGTCGCCGCCCGCGCGGAAGCGAGCCCCCTGGCGGGCGGGTGGGCGGACCTCGTCACCGTGGCGCAGGCGCTCCACTGGTTCGACCGGCCGGCATTCTATGACGAGGCGCGCCGGGTGCTGGCGCCCGACGGGGTGCTCGCCGTCTGGACCTACGACACCGTCCGCCTCGAGCCGCCGGGCCTGGACGAGGCGGTGCGGCGGCTCTACCGCGACCGCGTCGGTCAGTACTGGCCCGCCGAGCGGGCCCTCGTCGAGACGGGCTACCGGTCCCTGCCGTTCCCGTTCGCTCCGATCGCGGCGCCGCGCGTCGCGATGACGGCGCAGTGGTCGCTCGCCGAGCTCCTCGGGTACCTGCGCACCTGGTCCGCTGTGGAGCGCTTCCGCGCGGCACGGGGCGTCGACCCGGTGGCGCTGGCCGAACCGGAGATCGTGGCGGCGTGGCCGACGGACCGCGAGCGGGTCGCCGCGCGCTGGCCGCTGACCGTCCGACTGGGGCGCCGGTGAGCGCGACGCCGGCGCGCGGCGGCCCTACCGTCCCCGGTGCCGCTGCGCTAAGTTGTTGCCCTATGCCGACCTACGAGTATCGCTGTCCGCGAGGCCACGAGTTCGAGAAGTTCTCGCCGCGGATGACCAGTCAGCCGAGCGCCACCTGTCCCAAGTGCGGCAAGCGGGCACGGCGGCTGATCTCGGGCGGGGCCGGCCTCGTCTTCAAGGGCTCGGGGTTCTACATCACCGACTACAAGCGCAGCGGCGAGAAGCGGGACGCCGACACGCGCGACGCCAAGCCGCCCGACCACAAGTCCGAGACGAAATCCGACTCCCAGGCCGACTCCAAGGCCGACTCGAAGGCCGACCCCAAGGCCGACACGAAGTCCGGGAAGAAGGACTCGGGCGACACGTGACGCCCCAGGACGTGCTCAGGGCCGCGTTGCTCGCCGCGGCGCGGGCCATCGGTACGCCCGCGGACGACGTCGCGTTCACGGTCGGCCCCACCCGGGATCCGGCGCACGGGGACGTCGCGACCAACCTCGCCATGATGCTGGCGAAGCGGGAAGGCCGTTCCCCGCGGGCGCTGGCCGAGTCGCTCGTGACGGCGCTGGCGCTGCCGGCGGGTTTCGCACGGCGGGTTGAGATCGCCGGGCCGGGCTTCATCAACGTCACCCTCGAGGGGAGCCAGCTCGCCGCCGTGCTGAGCGACGTGCTGGCGCGCGGCGCCGCGTACGGCCGCAGTGACGGCGGCCGCGGGCGGCGGGCCAACGTGGAGTTCGTCTCGGCCAACCCGACGGGCCCGCTGCACGTCGGCCACGGCCGGGGGGCGGCCCTGGGCGACGCCATCGCGTCGCTGCTCCAGTGGACGGGATGGGCGGTGGAGCGCGAGTTCTACGTGAACGACGCGGGCGTGCAGATCGACAAGCTCGCCCAGTCGCTGTGGGCGCGGGTGCAGCAGGTCGTGGGGCGCGCGGCGCAGGTGCCCGAAGGCGGCTACCACGGCGCGTACGTCGCCGATCTCGCCGAGCGGGTGCTGCAGAAGGAGGGGAAGGGATTCGCCGACCTGCCCGAGGCGGAGGGATTGCGGCGCTGCCGCGCCATCGGCGTCCTGTCGCAGCGCGACGAGCAGGACGAGGACCTGCGCGCGTTCGGGGTGCGCTACGACGTGGTGTTCACCGAATCGAGCCTGTACGCGTCCGACCGCATCCGGCCCACGCTGGAGGAGCTGGCGGCCCGCGGGCACACCTTCGAGTCCGAGGGCGCGCTGTGGCTGCGGACCACCACGTTCGGCGACGACAAGGACCGCGTGCTGCGCAAGTCGGACGGCACATTCACCTATTTCGTCCCGGACATCGCCTACCATCGCGACAAGCACGAGCGGGGGTTCGAGCGGGCGATCGACGTGTGGGGGGCCGACCATCACGGGTACGTGGCGCGCATGCGCGCCGCGATGCGCGCGCTGGGATACGCGGACGGATTCTTTCACGCCGAGATCGTCCAGCTGGTGCGGGTGATGCGCGGCGGCGACGAAGTGCGTTTCTCGAAGCGCACCGGCGAGTTCGTCACGCTGCGCGACCTTTTCGAGGAGACCGGGGTCGACGCCGCCCGGTATTTCTTCCTGATGCGTCGCGGCGATGCCCAGTTCGTCTTCGACGTGGACCTGGCGAAGAGCCAGACCGACGAGAATCCGGTCTTCTACGGGCAGATGGCACACGCCCGATTGAGCGGCATCTTCCGGGTGAAGGGGCAGGCGCCCGAGTCGGTGGGGCTCGACGGGGCGGACCTCGCCCTGCTGGCGCAGCCCGAGGAGGTCGAGATCCTCAAGCAGGTCCAGGCCTTCCCGGACGTCGTGGCGCGGGCCGCGGAGGCGCTCGAGCCGCACCGCATCACGACGTTCCTCGAGGGGCTGGCCCGGGTGGTGCACCTGTGGTATCACAAGTACCGCGTCATCGGGGAGCCCGAGGAGCTTCCCCGCCTGGTCCTCGCGCGCGCCGCGCGCCAGGTCCTGGCGAACGGGATGGCGCTGCTGGGGATCCACGCCCCGGATCGGATGTGAGCTCGTGAGTCTGCTGGTGGTCGGCTCGATCGCGCTCGATTCGGTGATCACGCCCTTCGGCGAGACGGCGGACGATCCCGGCGGATCGGCCCTGTTCTTTTCCGCGGCGGCGGCGCTGCTCCATCCGGTGCAGGTGGTCGGCGTCGTGGGCCGCGACTACCCCCTGGGGGCCCTCAAGCGCCTCGAGGCGCGCGGCATCGACCTGGGCGGCGTCGAGACCGCGGACGGCGAGTCGTTCCGGTGGAAGGGCAAGTACTCCTACGACCTCTCCAGCCGCGAGACCCTCGAGACGCGGCTCGGCGTGTTCGCGGGATTCCAGCCCAAGCTGCCGCCCGCCTTCCGCGACGCGAAGTACGTGTTCCTCGGCAACATCGACCCCGAGCTGCAGCTCGGGGTGTTGGACCAGGTCAAGGCGCCGCGCCTCGTCGCCTGCGACACGATGAACTACTGGATCCAGTCCAAGCGCGACGTGCTGCTCCAGCTGCTGCGCCACATCGACTATCTGATCATCAACGATACCGAGGCCCGCGAGCTGTCGGGCGACTGGAACATCTACCGCGCGGCGCGCTGGGTGCTGACCCACGGACCGCGCGGCGTGGTCATCAAGCAGGGGGAGTACGGCGCGATCCTGATGGATGCCGAGATGCTCTTCAAGGTGCCGGCATACCCGCTGGAGGAGGTGTTCGACCCCACCGGCGCCGGGGACGCGTTCGCCGGCGGGTTCATGGGGCACGTGGCCCGCACCGGCGACCTCTCCCCCGACAACCTGCGCCTCGCGATGGTCTACGGCGCGGCCATGGGCTCGTTCGCCGTGGAGGAGTTCGGCATCCGGCGCTTCGACGACGTGGATCGGGACGAAGTGGAGGCGCGGGTGCGCGGCTTCCGCGATCTGGTGCACTTCGACCACGGCCTCGGGGGAACGCCATGAGCGACCGCTACGCGTCGGCGGGCGTCTCGCTGGCGGCGGCGGACGAGGCCAAGCGGCGCATCGTCGAGCTGGTGGCGGGCACCCGCACACCCCTCACGGTGGGGCACCTCGGCGCGTTCGGCGGGATGGTTCGCGTGCCCCCGGACGTCGAGCGGCCGGTGCTCGTCCTGTCGACCGACGGTGTCGGGACCAAGGTGCTGGTCGCGGCGCGCGCCGGGGTGCACGACACGGTCGGCGAAGATCTCGTGAACCACTGCGTCAACGACATCCTGGTGCACGGCGCCCGGCCCATCGCCTTCCTCGACTACGTCGCGACGGGCAGGCTCGAGCCCGACGTGGCCGCGGCCCTGGTCGCGGGCGTGGCCCGCGGCTGCCGCGCGCACGCGATGGCGCTCGCCGGCGGCGAGACCGCCGAGCTGCCCGACCTCTATCAGCCCGGACATTACGATCTCGCCGGCTCGATCGTCGGCGTGGTGGACGAGCGGCGCGCGCTGCACGGCGATCGGGTCGCGCCGGGCGACGTCCTGATCGGCTACGCGTCCACTGGCCTCCACACCAACGGCTACACGCTCGCGCGCCAGATCGTGTTCGACACCATGGGGCTGGACGTCGGCGATCCGTTCCCGGAGACCGGACAGACGGTGGGCGAAGCCCTCCTCGCGGTGCACCGCAGCTACGCCGTCGCGATTGCGCCGCTGCTCGACCGCGTCCACGCGCTGGCGCACGTCACGGGGGGTGGCATCCCCGGGAATCTGGTGCGGGTGCTGCCGTCGGAGTGCGAGGCGCTGGTGGACTCCGGGGGCTGGCCCTGGCCCGCGCTGTTCCGCGTGCTGGCGCGCGTCGGCGACGTCGGGCTCGCCGAGATGCGCCGGGTGTTCAACCTCGGGATCGGAATGATCGCGGTGACGCCGCCCGATGCCGTGGACGCCGTCCGCCGCGCCGCCGAGGCGGCGGCCGTGCCGACGTGGATCATCGGTGAGGTCCGGGCGGGTGTCCGGGGCGTCCGGTTCACGGCGCGTTAGGCGCTCCGAAGGTGGCCCGCTGAGCACGACGTTCTCGGCCGCCGAGCAGGACGCGATGCGGCGCGCCATCGATCTCGCGTGGCGGGGGTGGGGACGGGTCGCGCCGAACCCGCTCGTCGGGGCGGTC
>Ga0210138_1000248_pt1 | contig 12791 bp, 9 predicted proteins | sample Browns_ThreeSqC__FD_184850 | JGI IMG/M metagenome (GOLD analysis project Ga0210138, IMG submission 184850) | Wetland microbial communities from the San Francisco Bay, California, USA, that impact long-term carbon sequestration -... | ecosystem: Environmental > Aquatic > Marine > Wetlands ... | reverse complement strand
CCACTGGTGACCTGGCGCCGGCAGGGGGCTGTCCCCCTCTGCCGGCGCTGTCGCCAACAGGACATGCGATCCGATGCCGATGCGCGGCCCCATCCTGCTCCTTCTCGGGCTCCTCCTCGCGGCACCCGCCTCGGGGCAGGGCGGCCGACCGCTCCGGGTGGGGGGGGAGCGCGCGCTGACGTTCGGGATCGTCTTCCCGGGCGTGCCGCGCCACATCGTGCGAACCGACCCGGTGGGCTCGGGCGAGTTCTCGATTCGTGGCGAGAAGTTCCTGCAGGTCCTGATGCAGTTCACGCTTCCCACCTTCCTCACCGGTCCTGGGGGGGCGAGGATGCCGCTCAGCTTCGGGGCGGGCGATGCGGGGTACTCGACCACCACCATCGGCACGCAGGCGGGGTTCAACCCGATCGCCGGCGGAACCGGCCAGCTCAGCAGGAACGGACGGGGCTCGGTGTTCCTGGGAGGAACCGCCCAGCCGGCGGCAGGCCAGGCGGCGGGGGCCTACACCGGCGTCGTCGTCCTGACGGTGATCGTCCTGTGAGCCGCGCCCTCGTCGTGCTGGGCGGATTGTGGATCGCCGCGGCCGGAGCCGCGGTGCCGCAGGGCGTGATGATCGCGCCGACCGCGATCTTCATCGACCACGGGTCGCGCAGCGGCTCGGTGCTGCTCTACAACCCCAACAGCGAGCCCGCCGAAGTCACGATCTCCGTGATCTTCGGCTACCCGGCCACCGACTCCACGGGCAACATCTACTTCCGGACGGCGGATTCGCTCGACGCGTCGCTCCCCTCCGCGGCGGGCTGGCTGCAGGCGTTCCCGCGGCGGCTGACCGTGATGCCGCTCGAGCGGCAGACGGTGCGGCTGCTCGCGCGGCCGCCCGCGGGACTCCCGGACGGAGAGTACTGGGCCCGACTGGTGATCTCGGCCAAGGGTGGGCAGGTCCCGGTCGGTGGCGTGCCCGACACGGCGCAGATCCAGGTCGGGCTGACGCTCGAGGTGCGCTCGCTGATCGGGGTGTACTACCGCAAGGGCACCCCGACGAGCGGCGTGCGGCTGGCGAACCTCCACGCCGCGCTGGTCGCCGACACGCTCGAGGTCCGCGCGGAGCTGACCCGCTTCGGGACCGCGGCGTTCCTCGGGACGGCGCGGGGCGAGCTGGTGGACTCGAGCGGCGTGGTCAAGGCCGAGTTCACGGCACCGGTGGCCGCCTACTACGCGATCACGCCGCGCTTCACCGCGTTCGCCGGCATCCTGCCGTCCGGCCGATACCGCCTCCGCCTCCGGGTCGCCGCGGGGCGCGAGGACATCGATGCGCGGTACACGGTGCGGACGCCCGCCGTGTCCGACTCGGTGGAGATCCGCGTCCCGTGACCCGTCCGGGCGCGCGTTCCGGGATCGTCGCCGCGGCGCTGCTCGCGGGGTCCGCCGCTCAAGGGCAGGGCGGCACGGCGATCACCGCCACGGCGGTGGTGGTCACGGTGGGCCTCACCGTGGCGACCGTGTCCAATCTCAACTTCGGGACGGTGGTGGCAGGCGTTCCCACGAGCGTCGCGTTCACCGCGCCCGGCGCCGGCGCGGGCGCGACGGTTTTCGACCCGAGCGTCGGTGACGTCGGCCGGCTGGGACCCCCACCCAACCCGAACCTGTACATCTGGGTCGGGGGGACGGTGAGCCCGCCCGCCGGAGCCAAGCCCGGCATCTACGTCGGCACGATCATTCTTTCGCTGGTGTACACCTGATCCCATGGCTGCCGGTCGGGTGTGCGCCCTCGCGCTTCTGGCGGTCTTCGCGGTCGGGCCGGTCCTCGCGGCCCGACCGGCCGCTGCCCACCTGACACAGCAGGCCGCGGCGCGGCGCGACACCATCCTGCCGCCCGTCGTGCTCTTTTCGCGCGCGGTGACCCCGGACGACACCGTGCCCGTGTTCCGGGCCGACCCGATCGATCCCACCGACACCGTGGCGCAGGCGGTGATGGTCGAGCTCGTGATCGGCCGGCTCGCGGGCCGGACCGTCCCCGGATACCGCGTGCGCACCGAGGCGCTGCTGCCGCTGTCGCAGTTTCTCCAGATGGCGGAGATCCCCTTCCGCCTCTCGCCCGAGGGGCGGCTGGAGGCGTTCGTGGACCCCGGCCAGGTCCCGATCGTGGTGGATGCGGCCTCCGACACCATGGTGTACGGAGCGCGGCGCCTCGTGATCGCGCCCGAATTCAAGCGCTTCCTGGACGCGGAGCTGTACGTCGGCGCCGAGCGGCTCGCCGACCTGCTGGGCCTGCGGATCACGGTGGACTGGAACGAGCTCGTCGTCACGGTGGTGGACCCGAGCGGGCTGCCGATCGGCCGGCGCATGCAGCGCGAGGCGGCGCGCGAGGCGTTCCTGCGGCGACGCGGCGGGGGGCCGGTGGACCGCGTGCTGGATCTCCAGCGCAGTCGCTGGGGCGGGCTGGTGCTCGACTACTCGCTGTTCCTCCCCAGCACCGATCCGACGGGCGGGGGTGAGTACACGGCTACGGCCGGCGCCGACCTCTTCGGTGGTTCGCTCGAGGGCGCGGTGCTGAGCCGCAACGGTATCGAGAGCGGCGAGGTGCGGCTCGAGGGATCGTGGACGGGCGTGTGGCGCGACCGTTCCTGGCTCACGCAGGCGTCGATCGGCGACGGGTTCACGACCGGCCCGCGCCTGCGGCAGTTCCAGGGGATCGCGCTCACCAACTCCCCCTACATTCGGCCGTCGCTCGTGGGCACCTACCGCTACGGCGGCCGGCTCGAGCCGGGATGGGTGGTCGAGGCATACCGCAACGGCGCGCTGGTGGGATTCGATTCCGCGGACACGCAGGGCGGCTTCCGGTTCGACCTGCCGTCCTACTACGGCGAGAATCCCGTCGATATGGTCGCCTACGGGCCGTTCGGCGAGGTGCGCCGCTTCAACCAGACCTACCGCGTCCTGGGACAGCTCCTCCCCGTGGGGCGGCTCGAGTACGGCGCGTCGGCGGGCGTGTGCCGGTCGACCCTGTGCGATGGGACCGCCAACCTCGATCTGCGCTACGGCCTGGCGCGGCGCTGGACGGTGAGGGCGGGGCTGGAGCAGCTGTGGCGCGACGCCTACTCCGACCTGACACAGCCGTACGCCGCCGTGTCGGGCACGCCGCTCAACGCGCTCGCCGTGGAGCTCGAGGCGCTGGCGCAGGGGTACGTGCGCACCGGGGTGAACTTCGAGCCGTCGCTCAATCTCCGGGTGGCGGGCGACTTCACCGCCTACGACGAAGGGACGACCGGACCGGCGCTCACCGCGCCCGGGCGCCTGCGCGAATGGGGGCTGGGCGGATACGTGCGGCCCATCCCGGGGGTGTCCTCGTTCTCCCTGGACGCGAGCGTGCGCCGCACCACCAACACCGTCGGCGACTTCACGCTCGGCCGGGTGGGGGCGTCGGTGCAGTCGGCGCAGCTGCGCCTCATCCCGTTTTTGCGGATGGAACGCACCGCGCTGGAGGGCGGGGCGTCGTCGACGCGCTCGTTCGTCGGCGTCAACGCCTTCCTGCTGCCGCGCCTGTGGCTGGCGTCGTTCTGGGGCGGGCTCTGGGCCCGCGGGGACGTCGAGTTCGAGGAGGGCGCGGGTCTCTACACCGCCGCCGCGGTGGTGGGGCGCGAGCTCACCGACGGCGTACGGCTGGAGGTCGGGACGCGGTACCAGCGTCCGGGTGGCATGAGCCTCGTCGCGACGCTGCAGACGTACCTGCCCGGAGCGCGCACCACGACGGCGGTCGACGCCCCGAGCGGGCGGCCGGCGACGGGGAGCTTCCTGCTGCAGGGCTCGGCCGTCTACAACGAGGGCGCGCGCCGCGTCGGGTTCACCCCGGGGCCGTCGATCCAGCGCGCGGGTCTTTCCGGCCGCGTCTTCCTCGACGAGAACGCGAACGGTGAGTGGGACGCGGGCGAGTCGGTGGTCAGTGACGTGCGCGTGCGGCTCGGCAACCAGACCGCCGTGTCGGACTCGAACGGCGTGTTCCGCGTCTGGGAGCTCATCCCGTTCGAGCCCGTCCTCATGATGGTGGACACGCTGAGCATCGAGTCCCCCCTCGTGGTGCCCGCGTTCGCCACGGCGAGCGTGATCCCGTCCCCCAACCGGTTCCGTACCGTGGACGTGCCGTTGGTGCGCTCGGGGGTCGTGGAGGGCCGGGTACTGCTCGACGGGCCGGACGGCGCCCGCGAGCTGGGGGGCGCGAGCGTCATCATCACGCACGTCGTCACCGGGGTCCGGCAGGCGGTCGTGACCTTCTCGGACGGCGGGTTCTACGTGCTCGGCATCAAGCCCGGAGAGTACGACATCTCGGTCGACCCCCGCGTCCTGGCCGCGTTCGGCGGGACGGTGGCGCCGGTGCGCATTCGCGTGGCGGCGGACGGCTCCGTGCAGGGGCCGTCCCCGGTCGAGCTGCGGATCACGCAGGGCCCCTAGCCCGCGCGGCGGTCTCGCGGATGACGGCTTCGAGCTGCTCGAGGTCGAAGGGCTTGTGGATGCAGGTCGCGCCGGTGGCCGCCATGATGGCGCGCGCCTCGTCGCCACGCGGATCGCCCGTGGCGAGGACCAGCCGCCCTCCCAGGGCCGGCCGCTCGCGCCGCAGGCGCTCCACGAACTCCCGCCCGCTGATCCCCGGCAGGCGCACGTCGGTGACCACCACATCGAAGTCGCTGGTGCGGGCGGCGGCCAGCGCGGCCTCGCCGTCCCCCACGCCGACCACCGTGAGATTGCGCCGGGCGAGGAAACGCACCGCCGCCTGCCGCAGACCGGTTTCGTCCTCGACCAGGAGGACCCGGGTCCCGCGCGCGGCGGCGGCGCCGGGTCCGGTCGAGGGCGTCGGCGGCTCCGGGGACGCGTCGCGGGGGAGCGTGACGGTGAGGGTCGTGCCCCGCCCGGGTGCCGAATCCGCCGTGATCTCGCCTCCGTGGCTCCGCACGATCCCGTAGCACGCGGAGAGGCCGAGCCCCGTCCCCCCGCCGCCGACATGCGCCGTGAAGAACGGGTCGAACACGCGCGACAGCGCCTCGGGATCGATGCCGGGACCGGAATCGGCGCACTCGAGGCGGACCACCGGTCCTTGCGACCGGGTGCGCAGCGTGATGGCCCGCTCGGCCGGGGCGTGGGCGACCGCGTCCTCGGCGTGCAGCACCAGGTTGAGGATCAGCTGGAGCACCTCGGGCGGGTTGGCCCACGAGTGCGGAGCGTCCGCGTCGAGGTCCGCCGTGACGCGGATGCCCTGGGCGGTGTGGTGGAAGCGGCGCAGATCCAGCGTCCGCCGCACGGCGTCGTTCACGTCCACGACGGTGCGGGCGGTGCCGCTGCCGCGCGCGAACGTGAGGAGGTTGGTGGTGATGCCGCCGATCCGGATCGCCTCGTCGTACATGGTCTGCGCCATCTCGCGCTGCTCGGCGGAGAGCGGCTCGAGGAGCAGGGTCTGGGCCACGCCCGAGATGATGGCGGCGGGGTTGTTGATCTCGTGTGCCACGCCGCTCACGAGCTGGCCGAGCGAGGCCAGGCGCTCGGCGCGCTGCAGCTGGGCTTCCGTACGGCGCTGCTCGGTCACGTCCCGGGCGAGGGCCATCACCTTGGGGATCGCGCCCTCCTCCCGCACCGGGGCGTAGGACACCCAGCTCGTGCCCCGCGACCCATCCAGCCGGGTGAACGGCACCTCGAAGCTCACCAGCTCACCGGCGAACGCACGCGCGAGCTTCTCGCGCACGAACGCGGCGCCGGCGGGGTCGAGGTAGTCGAACACGGAGCCGGCGACGAAGTCCACCGGCCCCCGGACCATCACCCGGGCGGCGTCGTTGCGCTCGAGTATCCGGCCGGCGGAGTCGAGGACGACGATCGCGTCGGGTACCGCGTCCATCAGCTGGCGGATGTCGCGCTCGCCCGCCGCCGTCTGCGCGAGGGAGTCGGATAACGTGCGGGTGTGGCGCTCCACGGCCCGTTCGAGGCGCGCCGCGTAGCGGCGGTCGGTGAGGGAGGCGACCGTGTACCCGGCCGCGAGCGCGACGAGGCCGACTCCGGCGAGCAGCAGGATGACGTCTCCCGCCGGGCGCGCGGAGAAAAGCACGGCGGCCGCGAGAGCGGCCCCGACACCGATGATGACGATCCGATCGGGAGGGCGAAGCGTGGGCATCGCTGAGTGCCCCAACGATAGGGTCGGGGCGCGATCCGCGCGAGTGCGGGTTATGTTGGACGCGCCATGACCATGGCTCCGGCGGATCGGCTCGGGTGGATCGCGGCGCCGCGCGCGTCCCGCGCTGTCTGGCGAGACCTCACGGAGTTCGCGCGGCGGGCGCGCGCCGACGGTCTCGACCGCACGCTCGTCTGCGGGATGGGGGGGTCGAGTCTCGCGCCGCGGGTGCTGGCGGAGAGCGCCGCTGCCGGCTCGCTCGCCGTGCTCGACAGCACCGACCCCGCCGCCGTCCGGGGCGCGGTGGCCGAGCCGCACCTCGACCGCACGCTGTTCGTCGTGACCAGCAAATCGGGCAGCACGGTCGAGACCCTGGCCTTCTACCGGTACTTCGCCGCGCGCGCGCGCCCCGACCAGTTCGTGGCCATCACCGACCCCGGCACGTCACTCGAGACGCTGGCGCGCGATCGGAGCTTCCGCGCGGTGTTCGCGCATCCGGCCGATGTCGGGGGCCGCTACGCCGCCCTCACGGTGGTCGGCATGCTCCCGGCGGCACTGCTCGGCATCGACGGCGCCACGCTGCTCGACCGGGCGCTCGCGTTCGACCCCGGTCCGGCACGGGCGCTGGGCGAGGGCATCGCCGCCGCGGCCCTCGCGGGACGCGACAAGCTCGTCCTGCGCCCACCCGCGCCGGTGGCGGGGCTCGCCGACTGGATCGAGCAGCTCGTGGCGGAGAGCTCGGGGAAGGACGGTCGCGGCGTCGTCCCGGTGGTCGGCGCCCCGGCGCGCCCGCCGCGCGCCGACGCGCAGGTGGTGACGGAGTTCTCCACCGATCCCCTCGACCTCGGCGCCGAGTTCCTCCGGTGGGAGCACGCGACCTGGGCGCTGTGCGCGCGGCTCGGCGTGAACGCGTTCGATCAGCCCGACGTCGAAGAGGCCAAGCAGCTCGCCCGCGCCGAGCTGGCCGCCACGCCGGGGGCTTCCGTTGCCCCGCCCACGCTCGACCCCGCGGCCCTCGCGCGGGCCGCCCGGCCGGGCGACTACCTCGCGATCCTCGCCTACCTCCCGCCCACGCCCGCGATCGCCGCGGCCCTCGAGTCCGTCCGCGCCCGCTGGGAGGACGCGCTCGGCGTGACCACGACCGCGGGGTTCGGGCCCCGCTACCTCCATTCGACGGGGCAGCTGCACAAGGGCGGCCCGGCCACGGGCCTGTTCCTCGTCGTGACCGCCGAGCCCGCGTTCGATCTCGACGTCCCCGGCATGGGCACCACGTTCGCGACGCTCGAACGGGCGCAGGCACTGGGGGACATCCGGGCCCTGCTCGGGCGCGGGCGGCGGGTGGCGCACGTGCACCTCCCCCGCGCGGAGGACGTCGCGCGCATCCTCCCGGTTCCGTGATGCGGGGAGCGGCGGGTTCGTCGACGCGGCTCGTCTTCCACCTGATCCCCCACACGCACTGGGACCGGGAGTGGTACCTGCCGCGCGGCACGTTCCACGTCCGCCTCGTGGCCCTGATCGACGACCTGCTGGACCGGCTGAAGGGCGACGGCCCGTTCCGGGCGTTCCTGCTCGACGGCCAGACCATCCTGATCGAGGACTACCTGCGGGCCCACGCTCATCGGGCCGCGGACGTGCGTCTGGCGGTCGCGGCCGGACGCCTGCAGGTGGGGCCCTGGTACGTATTGGCCGACGAGCAGATCGCGTCGGCCGAGTCGCTGGTGCGCAACCTCCTGTTCGGCACCGCCGACGCGGACCGGCTCGGCCATCGCCTGGACGTGCTGTACGCTCCCGACGCGTTCGGTCACCCCGCTGCCTGGCCGGCGCTGGCGCGCGAGTTCGGCATCCGCGCGGGCGTGGTCTGGCGCGGCGTGGACGGCGCCACCGCAGCGGCCGGCGACCGGTTCCGCTGGCGCGCCCCCGACGGGCGCGAGGTGTTCGTGTGGCACCTGCCTGCGCCGGGCTACGAGATCGGGGCGGCGCTGCCGGATGCGTGGCCACGCGTGCGGGAGACGCTCGCCGCCCGAGCGGGCGGCGCGCACGTCCCCGTCTTCGTCGGGGCCGATCACCACGCCCCACATCACGACTTCGGCGCGCTGCGCGCGAGCGTGGCCGCGGTCGAGCGCGGCGGGGACGTCCGGGTGTCGCGCCTGGACGAGTGCCTCGCGGCTGCGGCCGCCGAGCCCGGCGATTTGCCGGTCGTGACGGGCGAGCTGCGCGCCCCGGGGCCGGCGTGGGCACTGCAGGGGACGCACGGGACTCGCGCGCCGGCCAAGCGCCGGCACGCCGTGCTCGCGCTGTGGCTCGAGCGGGTGGTCGAGCCCCTGGTGGCCCTGGCGCGCCGCGCCGGGGGCCACGATCACCGGCCGGTGCTCGACGAGGCGTGGCGCACCCTGCTCGCGAATGAGTTCCACGACACCCTGTGCGGAACGGTGAGCGATGTGGTGGCGCGCGCCGCGGCGGCGCGGGGGGACCACGTCACGGCGCTGGCGCGCGAGCTCACCCGGGTGAGCCTCCTGGCCCTGGCGCGACACGATCCCGACGCGGCGCGGGAGGATTCTCGGGCCCCGGCACCGGCGCTCGTCCTGTGGAACCCCGCGGCGCGCCCACGCAGCGGGGTCACGATCGCGGACGTCACCTGGTTCCGTCGCGATGTGCTCGTGGGCCCGCCGGACGGGCGCACCGCGCGCGTCGGGCCGGGCGCGCGCGCGTTCGGTCTGCGCGGGGCGGACGGCGCGGAGATCCCGGTGCAGATCCTCGGCCGGCGGACCGCGCTCGAGCGCATCGACGCGAGCCGGCACTACCCGGACCTGGACGAGGTGGACGTCGTGCGCATCGCCTTCGCGGCGCCCCCCGTCGCCGGATTAGGCGTGGTGGTGCTCGAGCCGGGACCGCCCCGGCGGCCGCCCGCCGCGGACGGCGCGGCCGTGGTCGCCCGCTCGCTGGTGAACCGCTACGTCGAAGTGGCGCTCGAAGAGACGGGCGCGCTCACCCTGGTGGACCGTGCCACCCGCACGCGGTGGACCGGCCTGCTCCGCGTCGAGTCCGGCGGCGATACGGGCGACGCCTACACCGTTCGGGCGCCGGAGCGCGACCGGCTGGCGCGGAGCACCGGGCCGTTGCGCGTGCGGCGCGTGGCCGCGGGACCGCTCGTGGCCGCGCTCGAGGCCGGTTGGCGGCTGCGCTGCGGGCGTGGGGCAGGGGGGCGGCGGCGCGGATACGTCGACCTCCGTCTGGTCGTGACGCTGCACGGGGACAGCCCCGTGGTCCGCTGCCTGCTGGAGCTCGACAACCAGGCGGGCGACCACCGGCTGCGCGCCCGGCTGCCCCTCGGCCTCCCGGGCGTGCCCGTGGTCGCGGGGAGCGCCTTCGCCGCGATCGAGCGGCCGGCCGTCGCTCCGGTCCCGCGGGGCCGCGGCCTCGAGGCGCCGGTGCCCACGGCCCCCGCGCAGCGCTGGGTCAGCGTGGTGCCTTCCCGGCCGGACGCGCGCGGGCTGGCGGTCCTGGCTCCCGGTTTCTTCGAGTACGAGTGGACGCCGGGCGGCGACCTGCTGGTCACGCTGCTCCGCGCGATCGGCGCGCTGTCGCGCGGCGATCTCGCGGCGCGTCCCGGCCACGCCGCCTGGCCCACGGCCCTGCCCGAGGCGCAGTGCCAGGGCCGGGATCGCGTGGAGCTGGCGCTCGTCCCGGTGAGCGCGGGCGCGCTGGCGCGGGGCGATGCGCTGCCACGCCATTGGGAGGACGCCTTCCTCCCGGTGCGCGGCGCGTGGCTGCGGGACGCCCGGGAGCTGCGGCCGGCCGTCTCGGACGCGACGCTCGAGGGCGCCGGTCTGGTGCTGTCGGCCGTGAAGCCGGCCCAGGCCGGTGGAGGGACCGTGCTGCGATGCTACAACGCGACCGGCCGCGCCGCCGGCGGCGCATGGCGCTTCGGGGCCGCGGTGCGGGCGGCCTACCGCGTGCGCGCCGACGAGCGCGAATCGGTGCCGCTCGTGCTCGAGGACCGGGGGCGCGCGGTGCGCTTCACGGCCGGGCCGCACGAGATCGTCACCCTCATGGTGGAGTGACGGGGAGCGCGATGCAGGAACACCATCTCCCGGTGACGCGCACGGGTCGCTACGTGACGCTCGGTCCGGCCGACGCGGCCGACGTGTGGTTCCTGCTGCACGGCTACGGCCAGCTGGCGCACCGGTTCATCCGGAGCTTCGCGCCGATCGCGGATGCCTCGCGCCTCCTCGTGGCACCCGAGGCGCTCAACCGGTTCTACGTGGACGCCGAGCACCGCAAGGTCGGCGCCACCTGGATGACGCGCGAGGACCGGCTCACCGACATCAGCGACTACGTCGGCTACCTGGACGCGGTGGCCGACGCGCTCGGCCTCGCGGAGCGGGCGCGCGTCACCGCGTTCGGGTTCTCGCAAGGGTCCGCCACCGCCTGCCGCTGGGCGACCCGGGGCCGCACCCGGGTCCATCGGCTGGTGTGCTGGGGCGGCGAGGTCCCGCCCGATCTCGATCTGCCCGAGGTCGCGGAACGGCTCCGGACCTGCGATGTGGTGCTCGCCGCGGGCATGGAGGACCGCTTCATCACGCCGAAGGTCGTGGAAACCATGTCGGCGCGGCTACGGCAGCACGACGTGCCGCACCGTGTGTATCCGTTCGCGGGCGGACATGAGATCCCAGAGACCGCGCTCCGTGGACTGCTCGAACTGGTGTGATGGCAGATAGCAGCGGGCAGATGGCAGGTCTGGCTGCCATCTGCCATCTGCCATCTGCTGTCTGCCATCTGCGTCTTTATGGTCTCTGCGGATCCAGCACGTCCCTGATCGCGTCCCCCAGCAGCGTACACGCCACGACCACGAGGACGAGGGCCATGCCCGGCGCCGTCGCCACCCATGGCGCGTTGACGAGCGTGTCGCGGCCCGACGCGATCATGTTGCCCCACGACGGCGCCGGGGGCTGGACCCCGAGCCCGAGGAACGACAGCCCGGCCTCGAGCAGCATCGCGTTCCCCACGCCGAGCGCTGCCGCGACGATCACCGGCGTGAGCGCGTTGGGCACGATGTGCCGCGCCAGGACGCGCCACGCTCCGGCCCCGGCGGCGACGGCGCCCTCGACGAACGGGCGCGCCGCGAGGGCGCGGACTTCACCGTGCACGAGGCGCGCGATCGGCATCCAGCCGGTGAGCCCGAGCACCACGACCACCAGCGCCGCCGAGGGCCGCCACAGGGCCGCGAGCAACAGCAGCAGCACGACCCGGGGGACGGCGAGCGCGAAGTCGGTCAGGCCGAGCAGCACCAGGGCCGGGCGGCCGGGCCAAAAACCCGCCACCGCGCCGACGGCGAGACCGAGGGCTACCGAGACGGCGACGGCGGCGACCCCCACCGTGAGCGACACGCGGGCGCCGTAGACGAGCCGTGTCCACACGTCGCGGCCGAGGCGGTCGGTGCCGAGCAGGTGCCAGGCGCCGTCCGGGCCGGTTGCGAGCGGCGGCAGGAAGCGGGTGCGCACCACGTCGGGACTTTCGACCTCGCGCGGCGTGACGAGCGGTGCCGCGAGCGCTCCCAGCAGGGCGAGCGCGAGCACCAGCCCGCCGAACCGTGCCCGGCCATCGCGCCACAGCGCCGTCATCGGGTCGCCTCGCGGTGGCGCAAGCGCGGGTCCACGGCGCCCGCCAGCAGATCCGCCAGCAGGTTGCCGGCGACGACGAGGAGCGCCGCGATGGTCGTGGCGGCCATCACGACGGGGTAATCGCGGGCGCGCACGGCTTCGACCAGTACGCGGCCGACGCCGGGCCAGGCGAACACCGCCTCCACGAACACCGCGCCCGAGAACAGGGCGGGGAGCGACAGTCCCAGCAGCGTGACCACCGGCAGGAGCGCGTTGCGGAGCACGTGTCGCGTGAGGACGCTGCCGGGTGAGAGCCCCTTGGCATGGGCGGTGACGACGAACGGCGCCGCGCGCACGTCGAGCATGGCCCCCCGGGTGAAGCGGGCCACGCCGCCGATGCCGATGAGCGTGAGGGTGGCGAGCGGCAGGGCGAGATGCCGCAGCGCGTCGGCCATGCGCGGCCATCCGGTCAGGTAGTCGGCGTCGAGACCCGCCGCGCCGAACGCGGGGAGGATGCGGAGCCAGTAGGTGCCCACCATCATCAGCATCAGGCCGAGCCAGTAGCCGGGCAGGGCGAACAGCGTCACCGTGGCGACGGAGACGGCGGTGTCGGTACGGGAGCCCGCGCGCGCCGCCTGCCACACCCCGAGGACCACCCCGACGACGTAGCTGAGCACGAGCGACAGACCGACGAGGCGCACCGTGGCGGGCCAGGCGCGTCCCAGCATCTCGGCCACGGGCCGGCCGGTGGCGAAGCTCGTCCCCCAGTCGGCGCGCGCCGCGCGCGCGAGCCACGCGGCCAGCTGGATGGGCAGGGGCCGGTCGAGGCCGAGGACGTGGCGCTGCGTGGCGAGCTGCTCGGCCGTCGCGGCCGGTCCGACGAGCTGCTCCACCGGATCACCGGGCGCGAGGTCATGCTCGACCGGTCCATGCTCGACGAGCTCATCGACCCGATCAATCACGTGCTGCGCAACGCCGTCGACCACGGAATCGAGAGCCCCGCGGAGCGTCTCGCGGCCGGCAAGCCCGACAGCGGCTCGATC
>Ga0210138_1000247_pt1 | contig 12859 bp, 12 predicted proteins | sample Browns_ThreeSqC__FD_184850 | JGI IMG/M metagenome (GOLD analysis project Ga0210138, IMG submission 184850) | Wetland microbial communities from the San Francisco Bay, California, USA, that impact long-term carbon sequestration -... | ecosystem: Environmental > Aquatic > Marine > Wetlands ... | reverse complement strand
CTATTGGGGAGGCTATTGGGGCGGCTGGCCATGGTACGGGCCGGCGTATTACCCCTATGGCTACTATCCCGCCTACTATCCTGCGCCGGTGGTCGTGCAGCAGCAGCCCACGACCTACATCGAGCAGCCCGCGCCGCAACCCGCGCAACAGCAGCAGTCGGCGGTCGGCTACTGGTATTACTGCGCGAATCCCGGCGCCTACTATCCGTACATCAAGGAATGCCCGGCCGGCTGGCAGCGCGTCGCGCCGCAGCCCTCGAACTGACATGCGGCGCGTCCTCGCTCTCGCCGCGGTGCCGCTGCTCGCCGCCTGCGTCTCGATGCCGAGCGGTCCCAGCGTGATGGTGCTGCCGGGCACCGGCAAGAACTTCGACCAGTTCCGCGCCGACGAGCCGGCCGCAGAGGCGCCCGCCAGTGAAACGCCAGCATCCGAGGAGCCCGTGGCTGAACCGGCCGTAGCCGAAGAGCCGGTGGCGATGGCAATCGCCGAGGAAGCGCCCGCCGAGGAAGCGCCCGCCGAGGAAGCGACGGCGCCTGCCGAGGAAGCGACGGCGCCTGCCGAGGAGGCCGTCGCGGTGGAGGTCGTCGCGGCTGAGCCTGCCCCGGAGGCAGCACCGGCCAAGAGCCGCAAGCGCGCGAAGGCGGCCGCCGAACCGGCTGCCGAACCCGTTACCGACGAGACACCGGCCGAGGACGCGCCCGCCGCTAGCTGACGGCCCACCAGCCCCGAATTGCCCGCCCCCGAGACGGGCGGATAGGATCGCTCAGCCGTGACGACCCGGACCCTGGCCATCGGAGGGACCAGCTACCCCCTGGTGCTGCCCAGCATCCGCGACCCCCGGCTGCACGTGGCGGCGGTGATCATCTCGATCCACGTCCTGGGCCAGTTCGGGCTCGATTTCGCGGTCAGCGTTCCGCAGATCCTGGCCGCGATCCTGACCGCCGCGGTCATCGAAGTCGCCCTCACCTTCCGCCAGACACGTTCGTTCGTCTGGCCGGCCAGCGCCATGCTGACCGGGAGCGGCGTCGCCCTGATCATGCGCGTCGTGGGCACGTCATCGGACGCGCCATGGAGCTTCTCCGGGTGGTACGTGTTCGCCGGGGTGGCCGCGTTCTCGCTGCTCACCAAGTACGTCATCAAGTACCGGGGCTCCCACGTCTTCAACCCATCGAACGTGGGGCTCGTCGTCGCCTTCCTCGTGCTCGGCAGCTCGCGGGTGGAGCCGCTCGACTTCTGGTGGGCGCCGCTGAACATCTGGCTTGCCGCGGCCTACGCGATCATCGTCGGCGGCGGACTGCTCATCACGCGGCGGCTGCACCTCCTCGAGCTCGCGGGGACCTTCTGGGTGGCCCTCGCCATCGGCCTCGCGATCCTGGCGGCATCCGGTCACTGCATGACCGCGAACTGGTCGTTCACGCCGGTGTGCGGCGTGGACTACTGGCGCGTGATCACGACCTCGCCGGAGCTGCTCATCTTCCTGTTCTTCATGATCACCGACCCCAAGACGGTCCCCGCGAGCCGGGTCGGCCGGGTCGTGTTCGCGATCCTGGTGGCAGCGACGAGTACGATCCTCATGGCGCCTCAGACCAACGAGTGGGGGACCAAGGTCGGGCTGCTCAGCGGCCTGGTCATCCTGTGCGCCGCCCGCCCGCTGCTCGACCGGGTCCTGCCCGAGCCGCGGTCCGCCGCCGACGACCTGCGAGTGTTCGCGAGGAGGCTTGCGACCGGTGGCAGCCCCAACCCGGGGTTCGTGCGGGTGGCAGCGCGTGGCGGGCTCATCGTGCTTGCCGTCCTCGTCCTGGGCGCCGGAATCGTGGCAGCCGGCTCACCCTCGCGCGGGATCGCCAGCGTGGACACGGCCGAGATCCTCAACCGCGTTCCGCACCAGGTCGACCCGACCACCTTCCCGCCCATCACGGTGAGCTCCGACGTCTCGGACTGGGACCACGAGATCCAGGGGGCCGGGGCCCAGGCGATCGTCCTGACCCTGGGCGAGAACCTCGAGGTCGAGAACCAGGCACTGCTGCAGGGCGACGCAAGCATCCTGCCCGCGGTCGACCATGGCGACCGGCTGGCGGACATGCAGGCGCGCGTGGCGGAGGCGGAGTCGACCGGGGAGACGACCATCGCCCACTACTCGTTCGACAGCCTCGACATGTCGCTCATCGAGCCGTTCGGCGTCCAGACCGGGCTCAGCCTCGGCCTCAACGCAACCGGCACCGTGACCACCGAGACCTATGACCGCGACGGCACGCTCACTTCCACCGAGACCGCCCCGTTCGAGATGACCTTCGCGATGCGACGTGCGACCGGCGATCGCTGGCTCAACGTGGCCGTGCTACCGGCCGGAACGGGCAACTGACCGACTGCCCCGCACTGCAGCGGAGTACCCCTATCTGTTCGGCTCCGGCCGAAAGTCCTCTCGCAGATCGGTGAGCCGATCGGCATCGTTCGGGGTAGAGAGAGGTACAGAGCCGTTAGAGGCCGGACGGGCCTTCCAGCGCATCGCACCGCATCGGTGCCGTACACTCGATGGTAGGTATGGACCGTTTCGACAAGTTCACTGACCGGGCACGCAAGGTCCTGACCCTGGCGCAGGATGAAGCGCAGCGCTTCAACCACAACTACATCGGGACCGAGCATCTCCTGCTCGGCCTGGTGCGAGAGGGCGAGGGCGTCGCCGCGCGCGTGCTCGAGAACATGAACGTCGAGCTCTCGAAGGTGCGGCAGGCGGTCGAGTTCATCATCGGGCGGGGCGAACGCCCGGTCGTGGGCGAGGTCGGCCTCACGCCGCGTGCCAAGCGGGTCATCGAGCTGGCGATCGACGAGGCGCGCCGCCTTGGGCACAACTACATCGGAACCGAGCACCTCCTGCTGGGCCTCGTCCGCGAAGGCGAGGGAATCGCGGCCGGGGTTCTCGAGAGCCTGGGCGTCAACCTCGACAAGGTCCGTCACCAGGTCATCCACGTCCTGTCCCAGAGCAGCGCCACCGCGCCCGCCCAGGAGCCCAAGCGGTCGTCCAAGACACCCACGCTCGACCAGCTGGGCATCAACCTCACCGACCTGGCCCGGGCCGGCAAGCTCGACCCGGTCATCGGTCGCGAGAAGGAGATCGAGCGCGTCATCCAGATCCTGGGGCGCAAGACGAAGAACAACCCCGCGCTCATCGGAGAGCCTGGCGTGGGGAAGACGGCCATCGCCGAGGCCCTGGCCCACCGGATCGTGTCCGGGGACGTCCCCGACACGCTGGCAGACAAGCGGGTCCTCACCCTCGACATCGGCTCACTGGTGGCGGGCACCAAGTACCGCGGCGAGTTCGAGGAGCGGCTGAAGAAGATCATCGAGGAGCTCCGCTCCAGCAGCGACTCGGTCCTGTTCATCGACGAGCTGCACACCCTGGTCGGGGCTGGTGCGGCGGAAGGCGCCATCGACGCGGCCAACATCCTCAAGCCACCGCTGTCTCGCGGGGAGCTCCAGTGCATCGGCGCAACGACCCTGGACGAATACCGCAAGTACATCGAAAAGGACGCCGCTCTCGAGCGCCGCTTCCAGCCTGTCATGGTCGACGAGCCGACCGTGGACCAGGCCAACGAGATCCTGCTCGGCATCCGGCAGCGGTACGAGGAGCACCACCACGTCCGCTACACCGATGAGGCGCTCCGCGCCGCGGTCGAGCTCTCCGTCCGCTACGTGGCTGACCGAGCCCTGCCCGACAAGGCGATCGACCTCATGGACGAGGCCGGATCCCGGGTGCGGCTGCGGCACGCGTCCGCACCGCCGAGCGTCAAGGAGGCACAGCAGGACCTCGAGGAGATCATCAAGCGCAAGGACGAAGCGATTGCCGCCCAGGACTACGAGGGTGCGGCCAAGCTCCGCGACGACGAAGCCGCCGGGCGCGAGCGGATTGACGAGCGACGAAAGGCGTGGCACGAGGAGTCGGCCAAGGAGACGCCCGAGGTCAACGACGAGGAGATCGCCCAGGTCGTCAGCATGTGGACCGGGATCCCCGTCGTCCGCATCAGCCAGGAGGAGAAGGAGCGCCTGCTCCAGATGGAGGACGCGCTCCACAAGCGGGTCATCGGCCAGGACGAGGCGATCAAGACCATCGCCAGCGCTGTCCGTCGTGCACGGGCCGGCCTGAAGGATCCCAAGCGGCCCATCGGCTCATTCGTGTTCCTCGGCCCCACCGGGGTCGGCAAGACCGAGTTGGCCAAGGCACTGGCGGAGTTCATGTTCGGTTCCGAGGATGCGCTCGTGAAGCTCGACATGAGCGAGTTCATGGAGCGTCACAACGTGTCGCGCCTGGTCGGCGCCCCGCCCGGATACGTGGGGTATGACGAGGGCGGCCAGCTCACCGAGGCCGTTCGACGCAAGAGCTACTCGGTCGTGCTCCTGGACGAGATCGAGAAGGCCCACCCGGAAGTCTTCAACATCCTTCTCCAGATCCTCGAAGACGGCCAGCTGACCGATGCCAAGGGTCGGCGCGTCGACTTCCGCAACACCATCGTGATCATGACCAGCAACGTGGGCGCGCAGATCCTCCAGCGGGACTCCTCGATCGGGTTCCGCGCCGGCGGTGACGAGGCGGCCGTGGCCGGGGCCGAGTACGACCGCATGAAAGACAAGGTCTTGGGGGAACTGAAGAACCTGTTCCGGCCCGAGTTCCTCAACCGGATCGATGCCACGGTCGTGTTCCGCAGCCTCACTCGCGAGGAGATTCGCCTGATCGTGGACCTGCTCCTGAACCGGGTCCGCGAGCAGCTCGCAGCGCAGCAGATGGAGCTGACCGTGACCGATGCGGCCAAGGACGCGATCATCACCAAGGGCTTCGACCAGGCATTCGGCGCGCGACCGCTGCGGCGCGAGATCCAGAACCTGATCGAGGACCCACTGGCCGAGCGCATGCTCCGGGCCGAGTTCCAGGGCGGCGACAAGGTCCTGGTCGACGTCGACGCCGAAGGCGCGATCACGATCGGCAAGAAGACCACCCGAAAGGCAGCCGTCAAGGTCGGGACCTGACCCAGGACTATCGGCTCCTGGGTAGTCTGGACGGGTGTGGTGGGGGATGCTAGGGTGGGCGCCCGCTTCGGCGGGACGCGCGGATTTCATCTGGATTCATCGGTTTCATCCCCCTGACCGGCCCGCGCGACGGCCACCACAGGACTCATCACCCACATGCAGACCATCGTCCGGTTGTCGGGCGCGCTGCTCGGCATCATCTTCGGGTTTGGCCTGGGCCTGCTGATCCTCGATCGCACGGGCGACCTGATCGCCCCGGCCAATCGCCCCGCGTTCCTGGTGGCGATCGTGGTCGCCGCCCTTCTCTTCGGCTACCTCGCCATCCCATACGTGACCCTGTACCCCACCCGCTGGGCCGTCGGCCGCCTGTCGGAAGCGGGCGCCGGGGACTTCGTGCTGGGCGTGGTGGGCCTCCTGATCGGACTGCTCATGGGTGCCCTGATCGGAATCCCGCTGTCCCAGCTGCAGGGCGCCGCGGGCGACATCCTGCCCGTCGTCATCTCGCTGGGCCTGGCCGCGATCATGGCCGGCGCCTTCATGTACAAGCGCGAGTCGATCCTCAAGGCGCTCGGCGGGCTCGCCCCGGGCGGACGGCGCGGCGTTCCGAACCGGGTGCTCGTCGACACGAGCGCGGTCATTGACGGTCGGATCGTGGACATCGGCAAGACGGGGTTCATCCTGGGCTCGCTGGTCGCACCCCGGTTCGTGCTCGAGGAGCTCCAGCGCATCGCCGACTCCCCGGACTCCATGCGCCGGAATCGGGGCCGCCGCGGGCTTGAGATGCTCGCCGCGCTGCAGAAGGACTCGGTGACCCCGATCGAGATCAGCGAGGCGTCGTATCCCGAGCTCGAGGAGGTCGACGCCAAGCTGGTGGCCATGGCGCGCGACACCGGCGCGGCGATCCTGACCAACGACTACAACCTCAACCGGGTGGCCGAGTTGCAGGGCATCCGGGTCCTGAACATCAACGAGCTGGCGAACGCGGTCAAGGCGATCGTCCATCCCGGCGAGGACATGAGCGTGAAGATCATCCAGGAGGGCAAGGAGCCCGGGCAGGGGGTGGGCTATCTCGATGACGGGACGATGATCGTGGTCGAAGGCGGCAGCCGCTTCATCGACCAGGAGGTCCCGATCACGGTGACCCGCGTCCTGCAGACGGTGGCCGGCCGCATGATCTTTGCCCAGCCCCGCACCGAGTCGTGACCGAGGCACCGCGCCCGCTGGCTGGCGTGCTGGTCGCGGCCGGGCGGGGACAGCGGATGGGGGCCGACAAGCTGTGGATCGAGCTCTACGGGCGCGCCATCTGGCGTTGGAGCCTCGATGCGCTCCTGGCCGTGCCCGGGATGGGGGTCGTGGCCGTGGTCGCGCCGGCTGACGGACTGGCCCGGTTTCGAGACGCGCTGCCTACCGGGGCGCGTGACCGTTGCCCGGTGGTGGCCGGTGGCGAGGCCCGGGCGGATTCGGTCCGGGCCGGACTGGAAGCCCTCTCCGCTGCGGGCGTCAGTGCGGACACCCCGGTCCTCGTCCACGACGCGGCTCGCCCGGCGGCGACCACGGAGCTCATGCAGCGGGTGGCCGCGGCCGTGACCGGTGACGCCGCGATCCCGGTCCTGCCGGTGGCCGACACCCTGAAACGCGTGACCGATGGACGCGCTGATCAGACCGTTGACCGCGAGGGCCTGGGTGCGGCCCAGACCCCACAGGCCGCGAGCCTTGGCATCCTGGTTGCGGCGCTGGACGCGGCACGCGCACGCAATTGGGAGCCGACCGATGAGGCGGCCGCCCTCGCGGCCATCGGCGTGGCCGTGCATGCCGTGGCCGGCGAGCCCGCCAACCGCAAGCTGACCGAATGGACCGATGTCGACGTGCTGCGCGGCGCGCTCCGCTCCCGCGTCGCGCCGGTGGACGACCTCGACCGTCGGACCGATGACCGAGGGCGAGTGGGGGTTGGGTTCGACGCGCACCGCCTGGAGGCCGGCCGCCCCTTGCAGCTTGGTGGCCTTGCTTTCCCCGATGAGCCGGCCGGTCTGGTTGGCCATTCCGACGGCGACGCGGCCCTCCACGCGGTCATCGACGCGCTGCTGGGAGCAGCGGGGCTCGGGGACATCGGTCTCGTCTTTCCGGCCTCCAGCGCCACCCGCGATGCGGACTCCGGCGACCTGCTTCGCGAGGTCGCGGCGCAGGTTCGCGCGGTCGGCTGGGAGCCACGGGCGATTGACTTCGCAATCGCGGCGGCACGACCCGCCATTGCGCCGCGGGCCAACGAGATGGCTGCACGGGTGGGGGAGTTGGTCGGACTTCCCCCGGAGGCCGTCACCGTCCGTGGGACGACGACCGATGGGCTGGGCTTCACCGGCGCCGACGGGATCGCCGCCTGGGCCGTGGCCGTGGTCTCGCCCCGGTGACCGAGTGGATCGGGGGACGACGCCCCGTGGCCGAGGCCCTGGCCGCTGGCCGCCCGGCGCGACTCCTGCTGGTGGCGCGGACCGCGCGACCGAGCCCCGAGCTGCGTGCCATCCGGAGCGCGGCGGTCGCGGCCGGCGTCCCCGTCGACGAAGTGGACAAGGAGCGTCTCACGCCCATCGCCGGGTTTGACGGCCACCAGGGCGTGCTGCTGGAGGTCGAGCCGCGGCGCTGGTCTGACCTGGGCGAGATGCTGGCCGCCGCACAGGTGGCCGGGCACGACCCGTTTCTGCTGGTCCTCGAGCACCTCCAGGACCCGGTCAACGTCGGGGCGCTGCTCCGCACCGCCGAGGCCGCCGGCGTGGACGGCGTCTTGTACCCCGAACGCGGCTCCGCTCCGCTGTCAGGCGCCGCGGTGAAGGCGTCGGCGGGTGCCAGCGAGCATCTCCGCCTCGCTCCATTGGAGAGTCTGGGCGCCGCTCTCGAGGAGCTGCGAACGCGCGGCGTTCGCCTCGTCGCGGCGGACCAGGATGCGCCGGATCTCGCGTGGGACGCGGACCTCACGGGGCCGATGGCGATCCTCGTCGGCAGTGAGGGGAGCGGCCTGAGCGGAGCCACCAAGCGACGCTGCGACGTGCTCGTGCGCTTCCCCATGGCCGGCCACGTGGCCAGCCTCAACGCGGGAGCGGCCGGCGCCCTGCTCCTGTTCGAGGTGATCCGGCAGCGGACCGGCCCCCGCTAGAATCGGCTTCGCGCCGACGTAGCTCAACGGTAGAGCAGCGGTTTTGTAAACCGCCGGTTGTGGGTTCGATTCCCTCCGTCGGCTCCAACACGGCGGAGATGTGGGTCGCGCTGGCCATGCGCCTTGAGGCGGTCGGGAGCCATCGGTATACTCCGCCGACCACCGTGGGTAGGTTGAGCAGGTGGTGAGCTCCGCTGACTGTAGATCAGCCGTCTTCGACTGTGGGGGTTCGATTCCCTCCCTGCCCACCAGCCCCCTTCCCGGTTCGCGCTAGACTGTCGCCGCCCGGGCCCACGTAGCTCAGCAGGCAGAGCACTTCCTTGGTAAGGAAGAGGTCTCCGGTTCGAGCCCGGACGTGGGCTCCATACGCACACCTTCAGCCCGGAGGCAGCCTTCGCCATGCAGCCCCAGGTCATCCTGCCCCTCCTGACCGCGATCCTCGCGGCCATCACCGCCGTGGCGGTCTTTGACCAGTGGGTGCGTCGCCGCCGGCCCTACCAGATCGTCTGGGCGCTGGGCCTGACCTGGTACGCGCTGGCGGCCGCTGCCGAGTTTCTCGGCGGGGCGAATGGCTGGACCGAACCGGTGTACCGCGGGTGGTACCTCTTTGGCGCATTCGGGGTGGCCGCGTGGCTCGGCCTCGGAACGGTCTTCCTCCTGCGCCGAACGCGGTTCGGGTACGTCGTGGCCGCAGTCGTCTTCCTGAGCGGGCTCATCACCCTCGCCGGCGGCAACCCGATTCCCCTTGTCGTGGCCGCGATCGGTGCCCTCGCCCTGGCGCTCGCGACCTGGCGTAGGCGGGAGCTCGTCGCGCCGGTGGCGGCCGTTCTCCTCGTCGCAGGCAGCGCGGCTGTCGCGTGGCTCGTCTGGACCGCCCCGCTGGCTCCTCCTGGATTCGCCCTGGACACGACCACCCTGGTCCCCATCGGCTCTGCGTTTCCGGAGCAGATTCGGGTCCTCAGCCCGCTCTTCAACATCCCGGGGGCAGTGGCCCTGGTCGGTGGAGCCCTGTTCTCCGCGTACATCTTCATGCCCAAGACCCGGGTCCTCCGGGTGACCACCACCGTTCCGGTCATCGGTGCCATCGGTCGCGCGGTGGCGGTGGTCGTGAACTTCGTGGCCTCGATCCCGGCGGCCATCGGGGCGTCACGCCGCGGCGAGCTCCACAGCCGCGTCCCGGCGACCTTGCTCATTGCGCTTGGCGGGATCTTTCCGAGCATCACGAGCGGCCTCACCCGGTTCGACATCACGTGGGGTCACTTCCTCGGGGAGCTCGTGGGCGTGGCTCTGATCTTCGCTGGATTCCTGGTGAGCCTTGAGGTCTTCAGCGACCTGCGGATTCCCTTCACCGGCATTGTTCTCGTCCGGCGCCCCACCTCCGACGCCGTTGACACCTCGGCCCCCCGAGCCTAGAATCACCCTCGCTTCCCCCGGTTCCCGGCCCTAGTTCGGCGTGTCCGGTGAAGCCCGTGTGTGAAGGACCCAACCCGTGGCCAAGGCCGAGAACCGACCGGTCATCACGCTGGCGTGCACCGAGTGCAAGGAACGCACGTACAGCAGCCGGAAGAACAAGAAGAACGATCCAGGTCGGCTGGAGCTGAACAAGTTCTGCCCGCGGTGCCGCCATCACACCCTGCATCGAGAAACCAAGTAGGCGGAGGGGTGTAGCTCAACTGGTAGAGCACTGGTCTCCAAAACCAGCGGTTGTGGGTTCGAGTCCCGCCGCCCCTGCCAGCCCGCCCGGCACGCCACCTCAAGGAGCAACTGACACCAACCCGTGATCAACCGGATCCGCACCTATCTCACGGAGAGTTACGCCGAGCTGCGCAAGGTGGCGTGGCCGACGCGCCGCACGGTCCTCAACCTGACCGGGATCGTGATCGGCGTGTCGATCCTGGTCGGCGTCTACATCGAGGTCATCGACCTCGCGGTCGAGTTCGGAATGCAGCAGCTGCTGACGCCATGAGCACCGAGTACACCGATCTGACCACGGAGGACACCGAGGACCTCGCCGAGCCCCTCGAGACCGAGGCCGAGGCCGTGGGCGTGGCACTGGATGCCGAGCCGGTGGCCGAGCGGGAGCCGGCAGCGGCCGATGCGGACGCCGCGGTTGAAACGGTTGCCGCCGAAGCCAGCGCCGCCGATGAGGCCGATGCCGAGGAGATCGAGGTGACGGTCGCCCCCGACGCCCCCGATTCCGTCGAGGTTTCGGGTGCGGCCGAGGCCCACGAGGCAGCGCGCCTGTCTCGCGAGGCGCCCCAGCCGGAGGATCCCGAGGCCGCCGAGCGGAGTCTCAAGCAGTGGTACGTCATCCACACCTACTCGGGCTACGAGAACAAGGTGAAGACCAACCTCGAGCATCGCATCGAGTCGATGGGCGTCGAGGACCAGATCTACCAGGTGCTCGTGCCCATGGAGGAAGAGATCGAGATCCGCAACGGCCAGCGGCAGACCGTGAACAAGAAGGTCTTCCCCGGATACGTGCTGGTCGAGATGGTCATGACCGATGAGTCGTGGTACGTCGTGCGCAACACGCCGGGCGTAACCAGCTTCGTCGGCTCGGGCAACCGGCCCACCCCGCTCCGCGAAAGCGAGGTCAAGGCCATCCTCAAGCAGATGGGCGTCGAGGCGCCCAAGTTCAAGGTCCAGTTCGCCAAGGGCCAGAGCGTGCGCGTCACCGATGGCCCCTTCGCCGAGTTCATCGGCACGGTGGACGAGGTCCATCCGGAGCGGAACAAGGTCCGCGTCCTGGTCAGCATCTTTGGACGGGAGACACCCGTCGAGCTCGACTTTTTGCAGATCGAGAAGTTGTAGAGGGAGGGGCGTGACCCGCCCCGCTCGCACCTCGGAGGTACGCCGTGGCCAAGAAAGTACGCGCCATCATCAGGGTCCAGGGCCAGGCCGGTAAGGCAACCGCCGCCGCGCCCGTGGGTCCCGCCCTGGGCCAGCATGGCATCAACATCCTCGAGTTCCTGAAGGCCTTCAACGAGCGGACGGCTCACCTGTCCGGCTACGTGGTGGCGGCCGAGATCACCGTCTACGAGGATCGGTCCTTCACGTTCACGACCATGGCCCCGCTGGCCGCGGCCCTGCTGCGGCGCGCGGCGGGCGTCGAGGCGGGATCGGCGCAGCCGAACCGCGAGAAGGTCGGATCGGTCACGCGCGCCCAGCTCCGTGAGCTGGCCGAGATGAAGATGGCCGACCTCAACGCGAACGACACCGAACAGGCCATGAAGATCATCGCGGGCACCGCCCGCAGCATGGGCATCGAGGTGACCGACTGATGGCTGCGCACGGCAAGAAGTACCTCGCCGCGGCCGCGCTGCTGGAGACCGGCCGCCGCTATCCCATCGAGGAGGCGTGTGAGCTGCTCCCGCAGGTCAGCACCGCCAAGTTCGACGCCACAGTGGAGGCGCACCTGCGCCTGGGGATCGACCCTCGCCACGCCGACCAGCTGGTCCGTGGCACCGTCGTCCTGCCCCACGGTACCGGCCGCTCCACCCGGGTCATCGTGTTCGCCCAGGGGGAGAAGGCCCAGGAGGCCCTGCGAGCCGGCGCGGACGAGGTGGGCGGCGACGACCTCGTCAAGAAGATCGACGATGGTTGGTTCGACTTCGAGGTTGCCATCGCGACGCCCGACATGATGGGCGTGGTGGGTCGACTCGGAAAGAAGCTTGGGCCCCGCGGCCTGATGCCCAACCCGAAGGCCGGCACCGTGACGTTCGACATCGAGCGCGCCGTGGCCGAGGTCAAGTCGGGCCGGATCGAGTTCAAGGTCGACCGTGCGGGGATCGTCCACGCCCCGGTGGGCCGCGCCTCGTTCAGCCCCGACCAGCTCCAGGCCAACGTGGCCGCGCTGGTGGACGCCATCAACCGGGCCAAGCCGAGCGGCGCCAAGGGCACGTACTTGCGGACTTTGACGCTTGCCCCCACCATGGGCCCCGGCGTGGCCGTCGACATCCCATCGGCGCTCGCCGCCGCCCAGGCCTGATCGGAGGGGAGACAGCGCCCAGCGGCACAGCTCCATAGCCCAAGACAGCGATGTGACCCGGGCTATCGGCCCGGACCAATCACCGACCGGCGATCCCGCTGGCCGGGGCACGCCGAGGCAGGACCGACAGCCCCCTGATGGGGTTTCGTCCTCGCGCGACGCGTGCGAGGACGTTTCGTTTTCCGGAGGATCAGGACAGACCGATGCCAACCGATGCCAAGCGCCAGGAGGTCAACAAGCTCGCGGACCTGCTCCGTGGCAGCTCCGCCCTGGCCGTGGCCGATTACCGTGGTCTGACCGTCGCCGAGATGCACACGGTCCGACGATCCCTGCGGGCGAACGGCGTCAGCCTCAAGGTCGCGAAGAACCGCCTGCTGAAGATCGCGGCCGCAGAAGCTGGTCTCGAAGAGCTGAAGCCGATGCTCGACGGCCCGACCGCCATCGCCACGACCAGCGCCGACGAGGTCAGCATGGCCAAGGCCCTGCAGGAGGCGTTCCGCCCCTACAAGCTCGTCACCCTGCGCGGCGGCCTCCTCGCCGGGCAGCCGGTGAGCGCCTCCGACCTGCAGCGTCTGGCGAGCCTGCCGGGCCGCGAGGTGCTGCTGGCCCGACTGGCGGGTGGCATGGCCGCTCCGCTGACCGGCATGGCCGGCGTCCTGGCCGCCAATCTCCGCAACCTCGTTGGCGTGCTGAGCGCCGTCGC